>OEIU01000649.1_pt1 | contig 30120 bp, 30 predicted proteins | sample 1539221 | NCBI WGS metagenome assembly OEIU01 (sample SAMN03792071, study PRJEB22550) | activated sludge metagenome | feature: wastewater treatment plant; material: activated sludge; isolation source: Wastewater treatment plant of a petroleum refinery complex | place: Argentina: Zarate | collected...
AGCGCGTATCCTCGCGACCAGACTTGCGGGGTAGAACATTTCGGCTACACCCTCTGAGGCGGGCCCGGCTCTGCCACCTCTTCATCCCTTCATCGCAGGATCGCCCATGTACGAGTTGAACGAAACCCACGACCCCGCCCTGAAAAGCTGGGTCGAGTCCGCGAACCGCGACGGCACGGACTTTCCCGTCCAGAACCTGCCTTTCGGCGTCTTCCGGCGCCGCGGCTCCAGCGAGGCCTGGCGCGGCGGCGTGGCCATCGGCGAGCAGATCGTCGACCTGGCGGCGGCGCGCGCGACCGGCGTGTTCGCTGCGGAAGCCGCCGCGGCGGCTGCGGCCTGCGGCGACCCGACGCTGAACCGCTTCATGGGCATGGGGCCGACGGCCTGGTCGGCGCTGCGGCTGGCCTTGTCGCGTGCCTTGCGTCAGAGCGCCGCGCAGGCGGACAAGCTGCGCGGCTGCCTGGTGGCGCAGGCCGAGGCCGAGTACACGGTGCCGGCGCAGATCGGCGACTACGCCGACTTCTACACCTCGGTGCATCACGCCACCAACATCGGCAAGCAGTTCCGGCCCGACAACCCGCTGCTGCCGAACTACAAGTGGATCCCGATCGGCTACCACGGGCGCGCGTCGAGCATCATCGTCTCCGGCCGGGACTTCCACCGGCCGTGCGGTCAGACCCTGCCGCCCGGCGCCAGCGCGCCGCTGGTCGGGCCCAGCCGCAAGATGGACATCGAACTCGAGCTCGGCGTCTTCATCGGCGTCGGCAACGAGCTCGGCCGCTCGATCCCGATCGCCGAGGCCGAGGCGCATGTGTTCGGCCTGACGCTGCTCAACGACTGGTCGGCGCGCGACATCCAGCCCTGGGAATACCAGCCGCTTGGCCCCTTCCTGTCGAAGAACTTCGCGACCACGGTCTCGCCGTGGCTGGTGACGCTGGAAGCACTGGCGCCGTACCGGGTGGCGCCGCCGCTGCGCGAGGCCGGCGATCCGCAGCCGCTGCCGTATCTGGATTCGGCGGCCAACCGCGAGCACGGGGCCTTCGACATCCAGCTCGAATTCCTGCTGCAGACGGCGCGAATGCGTGCCGCCGGCCAGGCGCCGGCGCGCCTCGCGGCCACCAGCTACCGCCACGCCTACTGGACGCTGGCGCAGATGGTCGCGCACCACACCGTCAACGGCTGCAACCTGCAGCCCGGCGACCTGCTGGGCACCGGCACGCTCTCGGGCCCGACGCTGGACCAGGCCTGCGCGCTGATCGAGCTGACCACCGGCGGCAAGCATCCGGTCAGCTTGCCCGACGGCGAGACGCGCGCCTTCCTGGACGACGGCGACTGCGTTGTGCTGCGCGCCTGGTGCGAAAAGCCCGGCGCGGCGCGCATCGGCTTCGGCGACTGCGCCGGCACCGTATTGCCGCCGCTGTCTGGCGCCTGAACCGCTGCGCAGCGGGTCACTCCAGTCACAGAGAAGGGGAAAGCATCATGCTCAAAGGCCAAAGCGCACTCGTCACCGGTTCCACCAGCGGCATCGGCTTGGGGGTCGCCAGCGCGCTGGCCGAAGCCGGCGCCAACGTCATGCTCAACGGCTTCGGCGACGCCGCCGAGATCGAGCGCACGCGCGCCGCGCTGGCCCAGCGCTGCGGCGTGCAGGTGCTGTATTCCGGCGCCGACATGTCCAAGCCCGATCAGGTGACGGCGATGGTCAAGGAGGCCGAACAGCGCTTCGGCCGGCTCGACGTGCTGGTCAACAACGCCGGCATCCAGTTCGTCGCGCCGGTCGACGAGTTCCCCGATGCCAAGTGGGAGCAGATCCTGGCCATCAACCTGTCGTCGAACTTCTACGCCATCAAGGCCGCGCTGCCGGGCATGAAGGCGCGCAACGCCGGGCGCATCGTCAACATCGCCTCGGCGCACGGGCTGGTGGCCTCGCCCTTCAAGTCGGCCTACGTCGCCGCCAAGCACGGCGTGCTCGGGCTGACGAAGACGGTGGCGCTGGAAATGGCCGAGACCGGCATCACCTGCAACGCCATCTGCCCCGGCTACGTGAAGACGCCGCTGGTCGAAGGCCAGATCGCCGACCAGGCGAAGGTGCACCACATGACGGCCGAGCAGGTGGTGCGCGAGGTGATCCTGGCCTCGCAGCCGAACAAGCGCTTCGTCGAGGTGGCCGAACTCGGCGCGCTGGTGGTCTTCCTCTGCTCGCCGGCCGGCGCGTCGATCACCGGCATCGGGCTGCCGGTCGACGGCGGCTGGACGGCGCGCTGAACATGGAGTTCCTCACCCTGCAGCTGTCCTCGGCGTCGGCGCAGGGCTCCGAGCGCGGCAAGATCGTCTCCGCCGAAGAAGCGGTGCGCCTGATCCGCGACGGCGACACGGTCGCCACCGGCGGCTTCGTCGGCATCGGCTTCGCCGAGGAAATCGCCATCGCGCTCGAAGCGCTGTACCTGTCCGAGGGCAAGCCCAGGAACCTGAGCCTGGTCTATGCCGCCGGCCAGGGCGACGGCAAGAGCAAGGGCCTGAACCACTTCGGCCACGAAGGCCTGGTCCGGCGCGTCATCGGCGGCCACTGGGGCCTGGTGCCCAAGCTGCAGAAGCTGGCCATCGACAACCAGGTCGAGGCCTACAACCTGCCGCAGGGCGTGATCAGCCACCTGTTCCGCGACATCGCGGCGGGCCGGCCCGGGCACCTGTCGCGCGTGGGCATCGGCACCTTCGTCGATCCGCAGCACGGCGGCGGCAAGCTCAACCCGCGCACCACCGAAGAACTGGTCGAGCGCGTCGGCATCGGCGGGCAGCAGGTGCTTTGCTACAAGACCTTCCCGATCCACGTCGGCATCATCCGCGCCACCACCGCCGACCCGGACGGCAACCTGACGATGGAGCGCGAGGCGTTGACGCTGGAGGCGCTGGCCATCGCCATGGCGGTGCGCAATTCCGGCGGCATCGTGCTGGCGCAGGTGGAGCGCATCGCCGAGCGCAACACGCTGAACCCGCGCCAGGTCAAGGTGCCGGGCGTGCTGGTGGACTGCGTGGTCAAGGCGCGGCCGGAGAACCACTGGCAGACCTTCGCCGAGCCCTACAACCCGGCCTACGCGTCCGAGATCCGGGTGCCGGCCAGCGCCGTCGAGCCGATGGCGATGAGCGCGCGCAAGGTCATCGCGCGCCGCGCGGCGCTGGAGTTGCGGCCCAACAGCGTGGTCAACCTGGGCATCGGCATGCCCGAGGGCGTGGCCAACGTCGCGGCCGAAGAGAAGGTGATCGACCTGATCACGCTGACCGCCGAGCCCGGCGTGGTCGGCGGCATCCCGGCCGGCGGCCCGGACTTCGGCGCCGCGGTCAACACCCAGGCGGTGATCGACCAGCCGTATCAGTTCGACTTCTACGACGGCGGCGGCCTGGACATCACCTTCCTCGGCCTGGCGCAGGCCGACGCCCAGGGCAGCCTGAACGTCAGCAAGTTCGGCCCCAAGCTGGCCGGCGCGGGCGGCTTCATCAACATCAGCCAGAACGCCAAGAAGGTGGTCTTCGTCGGCACCTTCCTGGCCGGCCGCATGGAGCTGCAGGTGGCCGGCGGCGAGCTGCGCATCGCCAAGGACGGCACGCAGCGCAAGTTCGTGCGCGAGGTCGAGCACCGCACCTTCAGCGGCCCGGTCGCGGTCGAGCGCGGCCAGCCGGTGCTGTACATCACCGAGCGCTGCGTCTTCACGCTGACGCCCGAAGGGCTGGAGTTGAGCGAGGTGGCGCCGGGCATCGACATCCAGCGCGACATCCTGGACAAGATGGACTTCGCGCCGCTCGTGCGCCGGCCGCGGCTGATGGACGAGCGCATCTTCCGCGACGCGCCGATGCAGCTGCGCCGCCAGCTGCTGGCGCTGCCGCTCGAGCGGCGCTTCAGCTGGGACGCGCAGCAGGACCTGTTCTTCGTCAACTTCGAGGGCTTGGCGGTCAACGGCCCGGCCGACGTGGCGGCGATCCAGGCGCAGGTCGAGAAGCAGCTGGCCGGCGTCGGCCGGCGCGTGCGCGCGATCGTCAACTACGACAACTTCACGATCGCGCCCGACGTGTTGGATGCCTACACCGACATGGTGCAGGGCCTGGTGCAGCGCTTCTATTCAGGCGTGACGCGCTACACCACCAGTTCCTTCCTGCGCGCCAAGCTGGGCGATGCGCTGGAGCAGCGCGCGGTCGCGCCCTACATCTTCGAGAGCGCGGAAGAGGCGCAGGCCCATCTGCACAAGCTCGGCGCCGGCGAAGGCGCGGGCAAGAGGCCCCGATAAGCGCGACAAGACGCGCGACAAGAAGCGCGACAAGGCGGCGTGGCTGCTGACCATGCCGATGCCGGCGAGCACGAGTCCGCTGCCGGCGACAAACCGGGGTTCGGACGGCTCGCCCGGCAGTCAGGCACCGGGCAGGACACGAGCGCCCGACGCGCCGGAACCCCGGACCCGGGTCCCTGCGCTCTGGACGCATCAAAGTCGGCTCAGAGCGCGGCCAGCGCCTGCTCGAGCCGTTGCCGCACCTGCCCGGCCAGCGGCGAGACCGCCGGGTTGTCGACCAGCCCGAGCACCGACTGCGGGTCCATCACCTCGACCTGCACCGCGCCCTGCGCGTCCTGGCGCACGACGACGTTGCACGGCAGCAGCGCGCCGATCTGCGGCTCGGCGGTGATCGCCTGGTGCGCGAACTGCGGGTTGCACGCGCCCAGAATGCGGTACGGCGGCATGTCGGTGCCGAGCTTCTTCTTCATCGTCGCCTGCACGTCGATCTCGGTCAGGATGCCGAACCCGACCTTGCCCAGTTCCTCGGTGACACGCTCGAGCGCCTGGTCGAAACCCATGCTCAGCGTCTTGCCGAATGCGTACTTCGCCATCTCGTCATCTCCTGTCATCTGCAGCGGGCTCGTGCCGCCGCTCGAGCAAGCATTGTCGTCCGCGCGCATTCATGCCTCGCGCCGTGCGGACAAGGGCGGCTTGCGGCCCGGGCGGCCCCGCCAGCTCGCCCGCACGGGCTGCGCATGACCCTTGCGTCAGCGTGCCGACACCCGCGGCGCCGCGCGGGCAGTTGCACGCGCGGGTGTAGAACCACCGCAAGATGAATCACGCTGACGCCGCGCGCGCGAACGAAGGCCTTGCCGGCGCGCAGGAGCAGCAGCCGCCGGTGCAGCGCGGCCGCGTGTTCGCCATCGTCGCGCTGGCGCTGCTGATGATGTCGGTGGACTCGACGATCGTCGCCACGGCGCTGCACGCGCTGCAGCACGGGCTCGGCACCTCGATCAACTGGGCCGGCTGGACCATCACCGCCTATTCGTTCGGCTTCGTGCTGATGCTGCCGGTGGCCGGCAAGCTCAGCGAGCGTTACGGCTGCCGCCGCGTGTTCCTGGCTTCGGTGGTCGCGTTCACGCTCGCCTCGCTGGCCTGCGGGCTGGCGCAGAACATCTTCGTGCTGATTGCCTTGCGCATCGTGCAGGCCGCGGGCGGCGCCGGCTTCACGCCGTCGGCGACCGGGATCATCGTCGATCACTTCGGCGCCGCGCGCGACCGCGCCGTCAGCCTGTTCGGCAGCATCTTCCCGATCGGCGCCATGATCGGGCCCGTCTTCGGCGGGCTGTTCGTCGCCTACTGGAGCTGGCGCGGCGTCTTCTTCGTCAACGTGCCGATCGGCGTGGCGATCTTCCTGCTGGCGCGGCGCCATGTCCCGCGCGACCGGCCCCGCGCGCGTGGCGCGCGGCTGGGCATGGATGCGGGCAGCGCGCGAGCGCGCATGGACGCTGCCGGCATGGCACTGCTGGCCACCGCGCTGCTGGCCGGCATGCTCGCGGTCTCGTGGCTGGGCGAACACCGCGGCCTGCTCGCCTGGGGCGGCTTCGCGCTGCTGGCAGCGGTTGCCAGCGCCGCCGCATGGCGCTTCTTCGGCCACATCGGCCGCAGCCCCACGCCCTTCATCGCGCCGCGGCTGATCCGCGGCGCGGGCTTCGGCGCCGTCAACCTCGTCAACCTGATCTTCGGCGGCGTCGCCAACGGCGCGATGGCGCTGCTGCCGCTGTTCGCGGTCAACCGCTACGGCATGGACGCCCTCACATCGGGCTCGCTGCTCGTGTCGCAGGGCGCCGCGGCCATCGCGCTGTCGCTCGCGGCGGCGTTCGCGCTGCGGCGCACCGGCCACCGCCTGCCGATCTACGCCGGCGGGGCCATGATCGCCGCCGGCACGCTGCTGATCGCGCTGCCGCCGCCGGCCGGCATCGCGCCCATCCACTGGCTGGTGGGCGCGGCATTCCTGGTCGGCGCGGGGCGCGGAACGATCAACCCGGCCAGCCGCAACGCGGGCCTGCAGTTGGCACCCGAGCACTCGTCGACGCTCGCGGCGCTGCGCACCGCGTCGCTGCAGATCGGCTCGATCAGCACGGTGTCGGGGGTCACCGCGATGCTGGCCCGTTTTGCCGACCCCGGCGGCGCGCAGGCGTGGATCTATGCGGCGCTCGCGCTGCTGCTCGCCGCGGCGCTGCCGCTGGTGGCGCGCGTGCCCGAGCACCGCGGCGCGTGGTGAGGCGCCGCGCGCGGATCAGCGCACCGTCGGCTGCAACCCGACGACGACGGTGCGCGCACGCACGCGCGAGAACACGCCCGCGGGCACGTCGACCGGGATCGCCTTCACCTGGCGCAGCGTGTGCGAGTCGAAGACCGCGAGCTGGCCGCCCGACGCGCCCATGCTGCGGTCGCCGCGGTAGCGCGCGCTGACGTAGAAGAAGTCGCCGCGCGCGGTGTACTCGGGGAAGTGCGAGTGGCCGAGCGTGCCGGCGACTTCGAGCGTGCGCACCACCTCGAGCTTGTTCTTGTCGATGAACTGGATCTTGTTGGCGTTGGGCCCGGTGCCGACGATGTCGACGATGACGTAAGGCGCCAGCGGATGCGCGGCAGGCGACTCGGTCGGGCCGATCACCGGGATGCGCTTGACCACCTCGAAGTCCTGCATGTCGAAGACCGTCACCTCGAAGGACTTGCAGTCGGCCTCGCCGATGTTGGTGCCGATGCCGAGCAGCCTGCCGTTGGACTCGAACACCGCGCCCGAGCCTAGATGCGGCTTGCAGCCGGCCGGGATCTTGCGCACGATGCGCGCGCCCGGCAGGTCGATCACGGCGTCGACGTGGTCGTCGTAGGACGCCACCACCAGGGTTTTGCCGTCGGGCGACAGGAAGGCGTCGTGCAGGTGGCGGCCGACGTCCTTGATCGCGGTGATCGGCATGCCGGGCCGGTCGAGGTCGATGATCCACACTTGGCCGGCCTGCTCGAGCGCGACGACGAACCAGTTGGCGTACGGCGTCGCGGTGATCATGCCGGCGTCGGCCTCGACCATCCTGCCGTCCGGGTCGACGCCGGCCAGTTCGATCAGGTGCAGCGGCTCGAGCGTCGCCGCGTCCATGATGACCATCGTGTGCGGCACGTACGAGCCGGCGGCGACGTACCTGCCGTCGCGCGACACCGCCAGCGACGTGCCGTTGAGCCCGGCGCGCACCTTGCGTACCGCGCGCATCGTGTACAGGTCGATCTTGTGCACCCAGCCGAGGTCGTCGCGCACGTAGGCCCAGCGCGCATCGGTCGGGTGGAAGTCCATCAGGTGCGGCGCGACGCCGGTGGGCACCGCGCCGACCTGGCGATGCGTGCGGCCGTCGAAGAACAGCACCTTCGATTCCGGTCCCGATGCGCGGCGGCCGCGCGACATCACCGCCATCAGGTCGTCGATGCTGTCGATGCGGTAGCGCGGCGCGCGCACCGGCGCTTGCTCGTCGCTCACCAGCACCTGCAGCGAGTCGCGCGCGTCTTCCAGGCTCCAGCTGGGCCTGCTCTTCGGCTGGGTGGCGATCAGCTCGACCAGCAGTGCGCGGTCCTTGGCCCCGAGGCCCGTGCTCCAGCTCGGGTGCTGCGGCATCAGCGTCGGCGGTCTGCCGGCATGGATCGTCGCGCCGATCTGCGCACGCGTGAGCTTGGTGTCGTCACGGTTCAGCGCCGGCGCGATGTAGCCGCCACGATTGGCCCCGTGACACACCGCGCAGTACTGCGCATACACGCGCTCGGCGCGCTGCTGGTCGAACGCAAGGGCAGCCGGCGGCGCGGCCGCGATCACGAACAGCGCCACGATGGCACGCAGATTCATCGCCATCCTCCATGCCGGCCGCTTCGGCTGCCGATTCCGCCCGGCCCGTCCGGGCGCGGTGCCGCCGATCCGCGCGGCGGATCCATACCGGCAATTGTGGGCAAGCGCTGCGCGTGACGGGCAATGGTTGAGTGTTGCAGTGCGATGCTCCCCCGCCCGGCCGGCGTGACCGCGGCGGTCAGGGCTGGGCGCGGCTGCCCGCGTAGGACTTCTTCAGCAGGCTCCACAGCGAGGCGCCGGTGAACATGCCGAGCACATAGACCAGCACCAGCAACAGCGTCACCGGCAGCGTCATGCTCATGCCCAGGAACTGCAGCGTCACCGACTGCAGGTTCTGCAGCTTGAAGGTCAGCACGATGAGGCTCAGCACGACGATGATCGCGAGGTGGACGAAGCGCATGGACGGTTCCCCGATAGTGGCAGGCAGCGCCATTGTCGGCGTGGCCGCACTGGCGGTCGGCGTCATCGGCATGGTCCCGGCCCGCGTGGGCTCGAAGCCGGCGAGCGGGCTGATGCACAAGACCGCCCGCGGTCGCGCGCTGGAACACCGAGCCCCGCATTTCTCGATCACCCGAACCGGAGTACCGGATGAGCCCCCGCGACGCCTTGCAGGCCGTGCGCGCGTACGAAGGCGAATTCATTGCCCTGCGCCGCGACATCCACCATCACCCCGAACTCCCGTTCGAGGAGCAGCGCACCAGCGAGCTGGTGGCCGACTGCGGCACTGGCAGCAAGGATCGCGGGCTGAAGCTGCCCGCTCACGAAGGCGCGTGCGGCCGCGATCGCGGGCATCGCCTTGCCGGTCGACGGCGGATGGACGGCCAGGTCGCAAGCGCGAACAATCCAGGCAGTCTCAATGAGCCCGATCCCCATGAACTTCATCAAACAGAAGGTCGTCCGCTTCTCCCACTGCGATCCGGCGGGAATCGTCTTCTACCCGCGCTACGCCGAGCTCTGCAACGAGATGGTGGAAGACTGGTTTGCCGACGGTCTAGGCTTTCCGCTGCACAGGTTCCAGCAGGAACTGCGCCTGACGATCCCGGCCGTGCGCCTGGAGTGCGAGTTCGTGTCCACGAGCACCTACGGCGACGTTCTGGACTTCACGCTGGCGGTGCGCGCGTTGGGGCGGTCCTCGCTGAGCCTGGAGTTGGCGGCCCGGTGCGAGGGCAAGGAGCGTGTGCGCTTCGCGTTGAAGCTGGTCCTGGTGTCGCTCGACACGATGCGGGCCGTGCCCATCAACGACTCTTGGCGAGAGCGCTTCGGGCGCTTCCAAGGCGGCGACGCCGGGGCTGATCCAGTGCCTGTGGCTTCTCCATAGGCAGACGCGCCGCCCGCGCGCGCCAAGCTGGCTGCCGCGGCGTGCTGAAGACGCGACCGGCACCCCGCGTTCAGCGCGCCGGCAGCGGGCTGCGGCGCAGCGCCTGCCAGCGCCGCGACAGCACGCCGTGGCCGCTGACCAGCGCGATGCCGGCGAGCACCAGGCCGCTGCCGGCGACGAAGGGCGGCGTCAGCGCTTCGCCCAGCAGCCACACGCCCAGCAGCACGCCGAACAGCGGCGTCAGGAACGAGAACACGCCCAGCTGCGAGGCCAGATAGCGGCGCAGCAGCCAGAACCAGGTCAGCAGGCTGGCGAAGGACATGATCAGGCTCTGGAAGCCCAGGTGCGCCCAGACCTGCGCCGAGGGCTCGAAATGCCACTGCCCCGACAGCCACGCGGCAGGCAGCAGCAGCGCCGCGGCGCCCAGCAGCTGGTACAGCAGCGTCTCGGTGGCGGGCGCGGCGGCCAGCGCCGAGCAACGGAGGGTCACCGTGGTCGCACCCCAGGCCACCCCCGCCAGCAAGGCCAGCGCATCGCCGAGCAAGGCGCGGCCTGCCGTGCTGCCCGCCGGCGCAGCGCTGCCGCCGGCGAAAGCCAGTGCGATGCCGCCGAAAGCCAGCGTGATGCCGGCCCACTGCACAGCGCCCAGCCGTTCGGCCGGCAGCCGCCACTGCAGCCCCAGCGCGGCGAAGATCGGCGCGGTGTAGAGGAAGACCACGACGTGCGCGGCATGTGTCAGGCGCAGCGCCTCGGACAGCAGCAGGTATTCGACCGCGAACAGCGCACCGGCGGCGGCGCCTGCCGGCCAGCGGCCGCGGGCCGGCGCTGCGCCGCGCCAGCGCATCAGCGCGGCCAACAGCAGCAGCGCGGCCAGCGAGCGCAGCGCCACCATCAGCATCGGGCTGGCCTGGCCGGCGATGGCCTTCAGCGAAATCTGCTGCAGGCTCCAGACCAGGCACAGCAGCGTCATGAGGCCGGCGGCGCGCGAGTCGAGTGCGCCGGGCGCGGACGAAGGCGAGGAGGCGAGGGCGGGTTTCATGGTGCCGCCACTGTGCCGTGCGGCTGGTCTTCTGAAAAGCGGATAATTCGACTGGATATCATCCGATTTACGAATACATGCACGACCTGCAGACCGACTGGCTGAGGTGTTTTGTCGCCACCGTCGATGCCGGCTCGCTGTCCGGCGCGGCACCGCAGGTGCACCGCTCGCAGTCGGCGGTGAGCATGCAGATCAAGAAGCTGGAGCAGGCCGCGGGCTGCCGGCTGCTGCATCGCGGACCGCGCCAGCTGCAGCTGACGCCCGAAGGCCAGCGGCTGCTGGGCTACGCGCGACGCCTGCTCGACCTGCAGGCCGAGGCACAGGCGGCGCTGCGCGCCGAGGCCGTTACCGGCCTGGTGCGGCTCGGCGTGCCGGACGACTACGCCGCCAAGTACCTGACGCCGGTGCTCAAGCGCTTTGCGCCGCGCCACGGCGGCGTGGAGATCCGGCTGGACTGCGAACAGTCGACCGCGTTGATGCCGCGCGTGGCGCGCGGCGAACTCGATCTGGCGCTGGTGTCGCGCGACCACGCGCGGCGCGGCACGCTGCTGTTCCACGAGCCGATGGTCTGGGTGGGTTCCCCGCAGTTCGAGGTCTGGCGCCGCAATCCGCTGCCCATTGCCGTGTACGAGGAAGCCAGCCTGGGACGCCGCAGCGCGATCAACTCGCTGGCGCTGCAGGGCCGGCCCTACAAGGTGGTCTACAACAGCTCGAACCTGGCAGGGCAGATCGCTGCCGTCGAAAGCGGGCTGGCGGTGGCGGCGCTGACGCAGTGCAGTGCGCCGCCGCAGCTGCAGATCCTGGGTCTGGAGCATGGACTCGGACCTCTGGAGCCGATGCAGGTGGCGGTGTATCGCAGCCGCGCGTCGCAGGGCTCGAAGGCCGTGGACAGCCTGCAGCAGATGCTGCTGCAGACGCTGCGGCATGCGCAGGCTTAAGATGAAGCCGCACGGACCCAGGAGACAGGAGAGGCAGGGAATGAGCATCTACGACCAGCACCTCGACAAGAACCCGGCCAACTACGTGGCCCTGAGCCCGACGAGCTTCGTCGAACGCAGCGCCGAGGTCTTCGGCGACCTGCCGGCGGTGGTGCACGGCGCACGCCGCTACCACTGGGCCACGGTGCGCGAGCGCGCGGCGCGCCTGGCGGCGGCGCTGAAATCGATGGGCATCGCGCGCGGCAGCACGGTCAGCGTGATGCTGCCGAACACGCCGGAGATGGTCGAGGCGCACTATGCGGTGCCGGCGCTGAACGCCGTGCTGAACACGCTGAACACGCGCCTGGATGCGCCGCTGCTGGCCTGGCAGATGAACCACTGCGAAGCGCAGGTGCTGATCACTGACCGCGAGTTCGCGCCGCTGATGGCCGAGGCCTTGCGCATCCTTCAACGCGAGCACGGCCGCGAGCCGGTGGTGATCGACGTCTGCGACAGCGAATACACCGGCCCCGGCGAACGCATCGGCACGCTGGAATACGAGGCGCTGCTGGCCGCCCACGAGCCGCTGCCGAAGCTCGAAGGCCCGGCCGACGAATGGGATGCGATCGCCGTCAGCTACACCAGCGGCACCACCGGCGACCCCAAGGGCGTGGTCACGCACCACCGCGGCGCATACCTCAACTCGGTGAGCAACGCCGCCACCTGGACCATGCCGCACTTCCCGAAGTACTTGTGGACGCTGCCGATGTTCCACTGCAACGGCTGGTGCTTCCCGTGGACCGTGGCGATGCTCGGCGGCACGCACGTCTGCCTGCGCCGCGTGGAAGCGGCGCCGATCCTGGCGGCGATGCGCGAACACCAGGCCGACCACTACTGCGCCGCGCCGATCGTGCACAACCTGCTGGTCAACGCGCCGGCAGAACAGCGCGAAGGCATCGGGCACAAGGTGCGCGGCATGGTGGCCGGCGCGGCGCCGCCGGCGGCGATGATCGAAGGCATGGCGAAGATCGGTTTCGACATCACCCACGTCTACGGTCTGACGGAGGTCTACGGCCCGGCTGCGGTGGCGGTCAAGCGCGATGGCTGGGCGGCGCAGAGCCTGTCGGAGCAGGCGCGGCTCAACGGCCGCCAGGGCGTGCGCTACGCGCTGCAGGAAGGCATGACCGTGCTGAACCCGCAAACCATGGCCGAGGTGCCGGCCGACGGCCAGACGATGGGCGAGATCATGTTCCGCGGCAACATCGTGATGAAGGGCTACCTGAAGAACCCCACGGCCACCGGCAAGGCCTTCGAGGGCGGTTGGTTCCACACCGGCGACCTGGCGGTGCTGGAGAGCGACCGCTACGTGAAGATCAAGGACCGCAGCAAGGACGTGATCATCAGCGGCGGCGAGAACATCAGCTCGATCGAGGTCGAGGACGCGCTGTACCGCCATCCGGCGGTGATGGCCTGCGCGGTGGTGGCCAAGGCCGATCCGAAGTGGGGCGAGTCGCCGGTGGCCTATATCGAGACCAAGGCCGGCGCGCAGGTGACTGCGGCCGAGCTGATCGCGCACTGCAAGAGCCTGCTGGCCGGCTACAAGGTGCCGAAGGAGATCCGCTTCGAGCCGATCCCGAAGACCAGCACCGGCAAGATCCAGAAGTTCCAGCTGCGCGAGCGCGCGAAGAGCGCGTCGGCGATCGAATAGGAGTCGTGGTCATGAACGACGCATCATTGGTGTTGAACGGGCGCGATGCGCGCGGCGTGGTCACGCTGACGCTGAACCGGCCGCAGGCCTTCAATGCGCTGTCCGAAGGCATGCTGGAGGCGCTGCAGCGCGAGCTGGACCAGCTCGCCGCTGACGAGTCGGTGCGCGTGGTGGTCATCGCCGCCGCGGGCAAGGCCTTCTGTGCCGGCCACGATCTCAAGGAGATGCGCGCCGCGCCCTCGCTCGCTTACTACGAGCGATTGTTCGCGCAGTGCGCGCGCATGATGATGGCCATCCAGAAGCTGCCGGCGCCGGTGATCGCGCGCGTGCACGGCGTCGCCACCGCCGCCGGCTGCCAGTTGGTGGCGATGTGCGACCTGGCGGTGGCCTCGCGCGACGCGCGCTTTGCCGTCAGCGGCATCAACGTCGGGCTGTTCTGCTCGACGCCGAGCGTGGCCCTGGGCCGCAACCTGCAGCGCAAGGCGGCCTTCGAGATGCTGGTCACCGGCGAGTTCATCTCCGCCGGCGAGGCGCAGGCCAAGGGGCTGGTGAACCGTATCGCGGATGCCGGCGAACTGGACGCGGCGGTCGAGGCGCTGGTGGCCAGCATCGTCGCCAAGCCGCGCGTCTCGATCGCGCGCGGCAAGGCGCTGTTCTACCGCCAGCTGGAAACCGGCATCGAGGCCGCCTATGCCGATGCCGAGAACACCATGGCCTGCAACATGATGGACGGGGCCGCGCTCGAAGGCGTGCAGGCCTTCATCGACAAGCGCAAGCCGGACTGGTGAGCGCCGCTGCCCGCCATGCGGGCGGCGCGTGCGGCGGCGAGTCTGCGCAGCGCTGCGCTCATAAGGCAACCTTCGCGCTTGCGCGCTCCGGTGTGAGCGCTTTGGAGCGGCCATGCGCGCTCACAAGGCAACCTCCGCGCTTGCGCGCTCCGGTGTGAGCGCTTTGGAGCAGCCATGCGCGCTCACAGGGGCTGCGCACGCGCGCACGCGCACTGAGGCCTCGCGCAGACCGAGATGCGGGACGGCCCGGGCCGGCAGGGGCGTCGCGGACCCTCCGTGAACAAGCGGTTGACGGCGGCGCGCGGCGCGGCGTTCAATCCCGCACGCCGTGCCCCGAAGCCGGAAGCCGGAAGCCGGAAGCCGGAAGCCGGAAGCAAACAGGAGCACGTCCATGCGCGCTGCATCACCACGGAGCCTTGCCATGCCGCACCACCTGTCCTGCTTCACGAAGCGTCTGCTCGGTGCAGCGGCGGCGGCGCTGGTGACTGCCGTGGCGGCGCAGGGCGGCGCGGGAGCGGCCGCCGAGCAGATGGTTCGCTTCGAGCGGCAGGACTTCGGCGTGCCGCCGACGCGGCAGCTTCACGATGGAGCGATGCACGCGCCGACGCCCGCCTCCATTCCCGGAGGCCAGGTCGTGACGACCGCGGGGCTCGTCGCGCTGCTGCAGGGGCGGCAGGCGCCGTACCTGGTGTTTGACGTGCTGGGCGGCCCCGAGACGCTGCCCGGGGCCGTCGCCGCCGTGTGGATGAGCCAGCCGGGCTCGTTCGACGACGCCACGCAGCGGCAGGCCGGGCAGTTGCTCGGGCAGCTGACGCAGGGGCGCAAGGACGTCGTGCTGGTCTTCTACTGCCTGTCGCGCGAGTGCTGGATGTCGTACAACGCGGCGCTGCGCGCCTTGCGCGCGGGCTACACCAACGTGCTGTGGTACCGCGGCGGCATCGAGGCCTGGAAGCAGGCCGGTCTGCCGACGGCGCCCGCGCAGCAGGGCGGCGGGATGCCGGCGATGGGCCATCCGCCCGCCGCTGCCGGTCCGCAGGCGTCGCAGCGCCCGCCGGGAGCGCCGGGCCAGCCGGGGTTGCAGGTGCAGCCCGGCTTCCAGCGCGTCACCCCCGTGGCGCCGCCCGCGCGGCCGGCTGCCGGCAACGCGCCCGGGCCGGGCGGCGAGTTGCGCATCGGGCAGACGCAGTTCTTCTCGTACGCGCAGCCGCCGGGCTGGCGCATCGGCGAGCAGGGGCAGTTCGCGCTCACGCAGATCGCGCCCGACAACCGGGCGCTGACGCTGCTGGTCGGCAATGCGGGCATGCCGGTCGGCTATCCGCCCGATCGCTTCGCCTACGAGAAGCTTGCCGCGATGCAGCCGCAGAACCTGCAGCTGGGTGCGCCGCAGCAGGCGGCTGCGGCGGCAGGGTTCCGCCAGGCGGTCGTGTTCCCGGTGAGCTACATGGCCGGTGGCGTCGCGTATCGCGGCGTCGCCAAGGTGTCGATCGCGCCGGCCTACGATTCGGCGACGATGGCGCTGACGGCTGCGTTGTCGGCTGCCGACCAGTGGAGCGGCTACGCGGCGTGGCTGCCGCAGGTGGCCGAACTCGTTTCGGCGACCAATGGTGCCGCATTCGGCGCGCGCGGCGTCATGGCGCAGAACCTGCGCAACTCGACGGCGTACAGCCAGGCGGCGCAGGAGTATCGCAACTGGTCGCAGCAGAACTGGCAGGGCGTGGTCGACGCGCGCAACCAAAGCGTGGACCGGCGCAACGCGGCGGTGCGCGAGAACCTCGGCGGCGTGCAGACCTACGCCGACCCGTACGGCGGCGCGCCGCGCGAATTGCCGTTGACGAACAAGTACTACTGGGTCGACCGCCAGGGGCAGGTCGTCGGCACCGACGACCCGGGCGCCAATCCGAACGCGGGCTCGACCGGCGAGTGGCGGCGGATGGAGCGCGTCGTGCGCTAGGAATGCCTGCCGCGGCGCGCCGCTGGTTCAACGCGGTGCGGTACAGACGCCCGCCCTCGCCCTGACCCATGCGGCGTCGCCGCTTGGCTCGTTCCCCTGCAGGTCCGACGGGGAGCGCGTTGTGCGGCGGCCGTGCCCCGGAGCTCGGCGCGGCCCTCCGCCGGGGCGGCGCTCAGGCCGGCGCCACGGCCGCTGCGGCATCGTCGCCGTGCCCCTTGCCGCCGATGCCCAGGTAGGTGTCGATGATGCGGCGGTCGTGCAGCAGATCGCCCGCGGCACCGCTGAGCGCCACCGCGCCCGTTTCGAGCACGTAGGCGCGGCCGGCCACCTGCAGCGCGGCGCGCGCGTTCTGCTCCACCAGCAGCACCGAGACGCCGTGGCGGCGCAGCGAGGCCACCACCTGCAGCACCTCGTTGACGATCAGCGGCGCCAGGCCGAGCGAGGGCTCGTCCAGCATCAGCAGGCGCGGGCGCGCCATCAGCGCGCGGCCGATGGCCAGCATCTGGCGCTCGCCGCCGGACAGCGTGGCCGCCAGCTGCGCGCGCCGCTCCTGCAGCCGCGGGAAGATCGCGAACACCTCCTGCATGCGCTGCGCCTGGTCGCGCTGGCCGCGGCGCCAGCGCGAGAAGCCGCCGAGCAGCAGGTTGTCCTCGACCGACATTTCGCCGAACAGCTCGCGCTTCTCGGGCACCAGCGCCACGCCCTGTTCCACCATCGCCTCGACGCTGGGGCGGGCAATGGGCCGGCCGGCCAGGCGGATGCGCCCGTGCGAGGGCAGCAGGCCCATCGCCGCGCACAGCAGCGTGGTCTTGCCGGCGCCGTTCGGTCCGATCACGGTGACGATCTCGCCTTCGGCCACGTGCAGCTCGATGCCGTGCACGGCCTCGACCTCGCCGTAGGAAACGCTGAAGTCCTGCAGCTCGAGGATCGGCCTGCTCACACGGCGGCCCCCAGCGCCGGGCGCGGCGGCTGCGGCGGTGCCGGTTCGCCGCCGCCGCCGAGGTAGGCGTCCAGCACGCGCGGGTTGCGCTGCACCTCGGCCGGCGTGCCCTGGGCGATCACCGCACCGAACTCGAGCACGGTGACGCGGTCGGCCAGGTTCATCACGAAGTCCATGTCGTGTTCGACGATCAGGATGCCCAGGCCCTCGCCGCGCAACTGGCCCAGCAGCTCGGCGAGGCCGCGCTTTTCCAGGTGGCGCAGGCCCGCCGCGGGTTCGTCCAGCAGCAGCACCGCCGGCTGGCCGGCCAGCGCACGCGCGATCTCGACCACGCGCTGCCGCCCCAGCGGCAGCGCGCCGGCCGCCGCGTGCGCATCCGCAGCCAGGCCGCAGCGCCCGATCTGGCGCTGCGCCTCGGCCAGCAGCGCGGCTTCTTCGGCGCGGTCCAGCCGCAGCATCGACGCCAGCCAGCCGCGACGGCCGCGGCGGTGCGCGCCCAGGGCCACGTTCTCGAGCACCGAGCGCTCGCGCAGCAGGCGCACGTGCTGGAAGGTGCGGCCCAGTCCGCGCGCGGCGAAGCGGCGCGACGGCTGGCCGGTCATCGCCTCGCCCATCAGCCGCACCGTGCCGCTGCTCGGGTCGTCCACGCCCGAGATCATGTTGAAGAAGGTGCTCTTGCCGGCGCCGTTCGGGCCGATCAGCGCATGCACCTCGCCGGCCTTCACGTCCATCGTCACCGCGTTGTTGGCCACCAGCCCGCCGAAGCGCTTGCTGACCTCGGCTGCTTCCAGCAGCACCTGCCCCTTGGGCGGCAGCGCGCGCTGCGGCAGCGGGCCGGCCGTGGCCGCGGTGGCGGCCGGGGACACCGCCGCCGCCGGCGCGGGCTTCAGCACGCGGCGCGTCAGCCGCGCCAGGCCGGGCCACAGCCCATCGGCGTAGCGCTGCAGCACCAGCAGCATCAGCAGCCCGAAGGCGATGACCTCGAAATTGCCGCTGCTGCCCAGCAGCCGCGGCAGCCAGTCCTGCAGCTGCTCCTTCAGCAGCGTGATCAGCGCCGCGCCGAGCAGCGCGCCCCACAGGTGGCCCGAGCCGCCCACCACCGCCATGAACAGGTACTCGATGCCGATGTTCAGGCTGAAGGGCGTGGGGTTGATGAAGCGCTGCATGTGCGCGTAAAGCCAACCCGAGACGGCCGCCAGCAGCGCCGCCAGCACGAAAACCTTGATGCGCTGGCGCGCGGTGTCCACGCCCATCGATTCGGCCATCAGCCGGCCGCTCTTCAGCGCGCGCACCGCGCGGCCCTCGCGCGAATCGAGCAGGTTGTGCAGCGCCCACAAGGCCAGCAGCAGCACGGCCCAGATCACCAGGCCCAGCGCGCGCGGCGAGGCCAGCGAAACGCCGAACAGCGTCAGCGCCGGCACGCCGGTGATGCCGGTCTGCCCGCCCAGGAACTGCAGGTTGCCGAACAGGAAGTACAGGCTCAGGCCCCAGGCGATGGTGCACAGCGGCAGGTAGTGGCCCGAGAGTTTGAGCGTGATCGCGCCCAGCGCCCAGGCCACCGCGAAGGTGATCGCCAGCCCCAACGCCAGGCCGAGCCAGGGCCACAGCGCAGGCGGCACGGCCGCCAGCGCCGCGGCGGCTGCCGGCGAGGTGCAGACCCAGGCCGTGGCATAGGCGCCCAGGCCCACGAAAGCAGCCTGGCCGAAGGAGGTCATGCCGCCGACGCCGGTCAGCATCACCAGGCCCAGGGCCACCAGCGAGTACAGCCCGACGTAGGCCAGCAGCACGACGGTGAAGTCCGGCAGGAAGCCCCAGGCCGCCAGCAGCGCCGCGACGCACAGCGCCGTGAAGATCCGGACGCTCATTCCTCGTCTTCCACGTGGCGGCTGCGCGCCGAGCGCCACCACAGCACCGGGATGATGAGCGTGAACACCAGCACCTCCTTGAAGGCGCTGGCCCAGAACGAGGAGAAGGCTTCGAGCTGCCCGACGATCAGCGCGCCCAGCAGCGCCAGCGGGTAGCTGGCCAGCCCGCCGATGATGGCCGCGACGAAGCCCTTCAGGCCGATGAGGAAGCCGGTGTCGTAGTAGACCGTGGTCAGCGGCGCGATCAGCAGCCCGGCCACCGCGCCGATCAGCGCCGCGAGCGCGAAGCTCAGGTCGCCGGACAGCTCGGTAGGGATGCCCATCAGCCGCGCGCCGACGCGGTTCATCGCCGTCGCGCGCAGCGCCTTGCCGACGATGGAGCGCTCGAAGAACCAGAACATCAGCACCACCAGCAGCACCGCGACGCCGACGACCACCAGCGCCTGGCCGGCGACCACCAGCCCGCCCAGGTCCAGCCGCGCGTCGGAGAAGGCCGGCGTGCGCGAGCCCTCGGCGCCGAAGAACAGCAGCCCCAGTCCCACCAGCACGCCGTGCAGCGCGACCGAGACGATCAGCAGCACCAGCACGCTCGCGTCGGCCAGCGGCCGGAAGGCCAGGCGATAGATGAGCGGCCCCAGCGGCGTGATGATCAGCAGCGCCGTCAGCGCCTGCGCCAGCAGCGAGCCGGGCCACAGCCGCGGGTTCAGCCAGGCCATCGCGGCGGCCGCCGCCGGCAGCGCCACGGCCCACAGCAGCGTGGCGCGCCAGTCGCCCGCCAGGCCGCGGGCGCGGCGCCAGGCCTCGACCGCCAGCGTGGCCAGCGCCAGCGCCAGCAGCAGCCACAGCGTGGCCGGCACGCGCCCGGCCTGCATCAGCGCCATCGACAGCGCGCCGAAGGCGACGAACTCGCCCTGCGGAATGAAGATCACCCGCGTGACCGAGAACACCAGCACCAGCGCCAGCGCCATCAGCCCGTAGACGGCGCCGTTGACGATGCCGTCCTGCCCCAGCAGCAGGGCGATCTGCAGATCCATGCCGGCTGGGGCTGGGGCCGAGGCTAAGGCGGGCGCCGTGCGGTCAGGGCTGGTACTTCCAGGTGCCGTTCTCGATCTTCACCATCACGCGGGCGCGCTGGTCCAGGCCCAGGTGGTCGGTGGGCGACATGTTGAAGATGCCGTGCGCGCCGGCCACGTCCTGCAACTGCTCCAGGGCGTCGCGCAGCGCCGCGCGGAATTCCGGCGTGCCCGGCTGGGCCTTCTTCAGCGCGGCGGGCACGGCGGCGGCCATCAGCACGCCGGCGTCCCAGGCGTGCGCGCCGAAGGTGGACACCGAGCCCTTGCCGTGGGCGGCCTCGTAGGCGGCGACGTAGGCCGACGCGGACTTCTTCACCGGGTGCGAGGCCGGCAGCTGGTCGGCCACCAGCACCGGGCCGGCCGGCAGGATCGTGCCTTCCACGTCCTTGCCGCCCACGCGCAGGAAGTCGGCATTGGCCACGCCGTGCGTCTGGTAGATCCTGCCGGTGTAGCCGCGCTCCTTCAGCGTCTTCTGCGGCAGCGCGGCCGGCGTGCCCGAGCCGGCGATCAGCACCGCGTCGGGGCGCGCGGACATCAGCTTCAATGCCTGGCCGGTGACGGCGGTGTCGGTGCGGCCGTAGCGCTCGTTGGCCACGATCTGCAGCTTCTTCAGCTCGGCCGCCTTGACGAATTCCTGGTACCAGCCTTCGCCGTAGGCGTCGGCAAAGCCGATGAAGCCCACCGTCTTGACGCCGTTGTTGGCCATGTGCTCGGCGATCGCCAGCGACATCATGATGTCGTTCTGCGGCGTCTTGAACACCCAGCGCTTCTTGGCGTCCACCGGCTCGACGATGCGCGCCGACGCGGCCATCGAGATCATCGGCACCTGGGCCTCGGAGACGACGTCGATCATCGCCAGCGAGTTGGGGGTGACGGTGGAGCCCAGCACCACGTCGACCTTGCTTTCGGCGATCAGCTTGCGCGTGTTCGAGACCGCGGCGGTGGTGTCGCTGGCGTCGTCGAGCACGATGTAGTTGATCTTCTGCCCGCCGATGGTCTTGGGCATCAGCGCGATGGTGTTCTTCTCGGGGATGCCCAGCGAAGCGGCCGGGCCGGTGGCCGAGACGGTGACGCCGACGTTGATGTCGGCCAGCGCCATGCCTGCGGCCACGCTGGCGGCGAGCGCGATGAGTGCGGTTCTGAGTTTCGTCATCGTCTGTCTCCGGTGATCGGTGATCCGTGAAGGGAAGGGCAGCGCGCCTCGGGCGCCTGGCGCGGCCGTCGAGTGCGGCCGTCGAGCGCGGCTAGTGTAGTGTTGCGTTCCTGCTGTCGGAATGCTCGACTTCCCCGTGCCAGGCGCGAGTTCCGGGCAAACGGCACGGGCGGCGGCTGCCTCCGCAGAGCAATGGCGTTTGCCCTGCGGTGCCGCGTCAGCCGGCGTGTGCTGCGCTCAGGTGCCTCGTCTCGCCCGCCCGCTCGCCCGCGGCATCGAAACGCCGCTCGACCAGTTCCACCGTGCCGTCCGCGCCGCGCAGCAGCACCGTGGAGCAGCGGGTGCCGTACTGCGCATCGAGCACGAACGGCGATGACAGCATCCGTTCCATCGCCAGCGGCAAGCCGGTCTGCGGCAGATCGCCGTCGTCGGTGAGGCGCTGGCGGTCGTCGAGAACGGCCATCAGCGCCGGCACCGACAACCCCGACTTGACACAGGCCTCGAAGTTGCGCCGCACGCGCACCAGCTTGGGCCACGGGGTGTCGAGCAGTTGATTGCTCAGCCCGTGAATGCCCGGTTGAAGCTGGCGCGCGAAGGGCTCGTCGCGGTTGGAGCCATACCAGAGCGAGTCGGTGTCGGCGAGCAGCAGGTTGAAGCCGGCGTAGCTGGCCGCAGTGGCGGCCAGCTGCGAGAAGAACGCTTCGGGAGCGGCGGTCTGCCGCAGGTACCCGGGAATGAGTTCACCGCGCGAAGGCGCCCCGGGCTTCGCCGGCTGCAGGTCGCGGAAGTTCGTGACCACGCCGAATCGATGCCGCGCGTCGATGCCGAGCCAGGTACCGCCCGCGCGCAGGTCGCGTCCGGCGACGATGCCGCCGGGCCCTTCCCATCGGGCCAGCGGCGCGGCCGGCCGGTCATGGAATTCGTCGCGGTTGGCGGCGACGATCAACGGATAGCGCGGGTGAACACGCCAGGCCAGCACCAGCAGACACATGGATCTCGAGCCCCCGAGGCGGTGCACCGTACCGGCCCCGGTTCATGGTAACCGGCCTTCAGCAACCGTTCGCACCCTGGAACACAGGTTCGAAGTCGCGGACCGGCGCCATTCACTTCTCGTCCTTCAAGTCTCGATGCCAACCATCGGCCCCTGGAAAACGAAAAACGGCTGGCAGCTCAGGCCGTCAAGCACGCCCAGGCGGTGGGCATCGTGGTGGCCGCCAAGGAGCTGGGCCTGGTCGAGCAGACGCTGCGCAACTGGGTGAAGTTCACCAAAGTACCCTCCGCGCCAAGCGCTCCGGGATGAGTGCTTGGCGCGAAGCGGGTTCAGGCAAGCGCAACTGCTTGCGCTTGCCCCCGCGAAGCCGGCCAGCGCCTGCAAGCGCGGCCGTGGCACCGGCCGTACGCGCTCGTGCGGCGATTGTCGCCGCCAATCCGTTCGCTCGCCGCTCGCCTTCGCACCCGGCTGCGCCACGGCTTCGACGCTGCCGGATCGACCTGCCACTTGATCAGGGGTGGAAGCCCATCTCGGTCGAGGCGGTTGTGAATAGGTCCACGGCGTTACCGTGGAAGCTCTTTGCGGCGCGCGCAGCACTGGGCCTCCCGCGCCACACCGGGACGGCGAGACCGCTGGGCCCGACCCCTCGAAGTTCAGCGGCGAGTGCTTATGTCGCGGTGGCTGCGGCTGGCGTCTTCGCCGCGGGCCACTTGCCGATCAGCGCGAGCTGTCGGATCCAGCGCGGCGCGTTCTTCTTCGCGCTGATCGCCGCGTAGTCGATGTGCGGGTCCTTGCGCACCATCAGGCTCTTGTATTTCGAGCCGAGCGAACCCTTGGTCATGCGCGCTGCGTTGGCGCATTCGCACTGCGACGAAGCGGATCGAATCGCGTTGCCCTTGCGGGTACGGCCCGACTTGCCCTTGTCGGCGCTCTCGTTGTTGCCCGGGCACAGCGCGGCCCATGCGCGAAGGTGTAGATGCCGGCGTCCATGCCCGGGTCCATCTGCTGCAGGCCGATCGTCGACGAGCGCAGGAACTGCGGCTTCGGCATCGGCGGCTGCATTGCGCGGCTGACGCAGGCGCTGGTGAGCGGCGAGACCACGGTCTACGCCGCCCTCGACGAAGTGCTGGGAGTGCCGGACACCCGCATCTCGCTGCCTCCGCTGCTGGCCGCGGCCGCGGCCGAAACGGCTGCGCTGCGCCACAGCGCCGAGGTGCTTCGCCAGGCCGTCGCGCAGGCGTTGTCCACGCAGGCCTTGGCCCGCCAAGCCAGGCAGGTCCGCCTGGCGCGCTTTTGGCCTAAGCTCGTCGCATGCAATTTCCGCAGATCGAACGCATCGTCCTCGATCCCACGGTGATGGGCGGGAAGCCTTGCATTCGCGGAACACGCGTCACGGTGGGAACGATCACCGGCCTTCTCGCCAGCGGCGCCAGCGAGCAGGAAATCCTCGATCTCTATCCCTACATCGAAGCCACCGACATCCGCGCCGCGCTGTCCTACGCGACGTGGCGCGCTGAAGAGAGGGAAGTGCCACTGCCGGCAGGATGAAGCTCCTGCTGGACATGAACATCCCGCCGGCGTGGATCGCGCCGCTCGAGGCAGCGGGCATCGAAGCCCGGCACTGAAAGGACGTTGGCCGCCGCGACGCCGCCGATCAGGAACTCATGGCCTGGGCGCGTGAGCACGGCTTCGCGGTGTTCACCCACGATCTTGACTTCGGTGCGCTGCTCCACGCCACCGGCGCGAGCGCGCCGAGCGTGATCCAGTTGCGCGACCAGGACGTTCGTCCCGCAACCTGCGCCGCATGGGTCATTCCCGCGCTGGTGGCCTGCATGCCGCAAATCGGGCAGGGTGTTCTGATGACCCTCGACCCGCGCAGGCAGCGAATGCGCCTCCTGCCGCTCGTGCGCTGAATCGCGCAGGCGGCGAGGTCGTTGCGCGGGCATGTCCGTGATGGCGGCATGAACTGGACCTCCATACGCCGATCGCCAGCAGCGCCACGAGCTGCGGCCAGACGATCGCCAGTCCCGCACCGCGAAACAGGATCGCCTGGCCGGCCATCGTGAAATGCCTGGCCGGCGCGGCGAGCATGATGGTCTGCACGAGTTGCGGCATGCTCTCGCGCGGCGTGCTGCCGCCCGAGAACATCTGCAGCGGCATCAGGATCAGGATCATCAGCAGCGCGAGCTGCGGCATCGAGCGCGCCAGCGTCGCCATGAAGATGCCCATCGCGGTGGTCGCGAACAGGTGCAGCGCGGTGGTCAGCAGGAACAGCGCCGTCGAGCCTTCCGCCGGCACGCCGGCCAGCGCCCTCTTCATGCTCCCCGCCGCGATGGCCTGCACCTGGCGCGGATTTGCCGGACGTGAGGCGCTGAGGGGTGGCCAGGACCTCGCGCACAACATCCTGATCGTGCTGGCCCTCCTATCCGCGATCTCCTTCCTTCCGCGCCTGATTCGCAGGCTGCGGACGCCGCCGATGCTCTCCGTCGAAGCGCTCAGAGAGCAACCGGAGGGCGGCGATCGCGTGCTGCTTGCGGGCGTCCGGCCCGCAACCGACTTCGACGGCGAGTGGGCTCATATCCCGGGCGCCCGCAGCATGCCGCTGGAGGCGTTGCCGGTGCGGCTCGGTGAGCTCGGGCATGAACGGCCAGTCCGCCTGGTATGCCGTACTGCTCGGCGCTCGGCGCTCGGCGCTCGGCGCTCGGCGCAGGCGAAAGTGATAGTCTCCAAGCGCGGATTTGCCGGCGTGCGCGTCATCCAGGGTGGCATGACCGCATGGCCCGATCGGCACCGGGCGGTCGAGCGCACGGCAGGATCGCCCGCAACCGGCGCGATGACGGACCATGTGTGAACTGTTCGGCCAGTCGGCAAGCCGGCGCATCGCCGGCCCGGCGCTGCCATTGATCGAGTTCCAGACGCGGGGCGGCGCGACTGCCGATAACCTCGACGGATGAGGCATCGCGTGGCGCGGCGACTCGGACTTTCACCTCGAACGGGAGCCGCTGCCCGGCCACAGCAGCGGGCGCTTCGCCGGGGCGATCGCGTTTCTCCGTTCGGACCTGCTGGTCGCCCACGTGCGCAAGGCGCGGTGGCCGCCGGTGAATACGCTGGGCAACACGCATCTCTTCCGGTACGCGTGCTGCGGCCGTCATTGGGTCTGCGCCCACAACGGCCTGGTGCCCGAGCTCGCGGCGATGGAGTCAGCCGTCACAGCCAAGGCATGCCGGCCCGACGGCGAGACCGACTCCGAATTTGCGTTTCGCCACCTGCTCAGCTGCGTGTTGGGCCACTACCCGACGCTTGGCGCCAAGAAGCCCTGGCTCGAAGCGCCGGCAAGGATCAGCGAGTTGGTCGCCGGGCACGGCAAGTTCAACTTCCTGCTCTCCGACGGCGAGCACCTGATCGCCTGCGGGCACGATCGCCTGCACCACCTGGAGCCGCAGGATGACGGCGTCGACGCCGCCCTCGTCGCGACCGGGTTGCTGGGCAGCGCCGCGGGTGGACACCGTTCGAGGCGGGCGAGTTGCGCATCTGCCGTGCCGGCCTGTCAGCGGGTCGGACAGCGACGGATCCGCGCAAAGCCGGCATGCAGCCCAACCGTTCAGTGATGGTGAACCATGCGTGATCGAATTTGCCTCGACGACAGCGCCACCGCGGCGATGGCGTCGGGTCTGGCGACAAGCGGCGTCGGGAGATGGCGATGATGGGCTGGGCGGACGGTTACGGGTGGATGGGTCCTGGCTGGATCTTCATGATCCTCTTCTGGGTCGTGGTCATCGTCGGCGTGGTCGCGCTCGTCCGCTGGATCGGGCTGCGCAACAACGGCGGTGGCAATCCCGGGGGCAGGTCGCCGCTCGAAATCCTCCAGGAGCGCTATGCGCGAGGGGAGATCGAGCGGGAGGAATACGAGCAGAAGCGACGCGATCTCGAACGGTAGATCGAACACTCTCTTTCTGAAGGACGAGCGATGCGCGATCCGATCTATCTCGACTTCAACGCGACGACGCCGGTCGCGCCCGACGTGCTCGACACGATGCTGCCCTGGTTGCGCGAACAGTTCGGCAATCCATCGAGCACGCACCCCTACGGGCGTCGTGCGGCGCAGGCCGTCGCGAAGGCGCGCCAGCAGGTTGCCGACCTGATCGGTGCGCAGGCACGCGAGATCGTCTTCACAGGATGCGCCACCGAGGCCAACAATCTGGCGCTGCTCGGCGTCGCGCGGGCGCTCGGTACGGCCAGGCGCCACCTCGTCGTCAGCGCAATCGAGCACCCGGCGGTGATGGCACCCGCCATGGTCCTGCGCGAACAAGGCTGGGAGGTGACGGTCGTGCCGGTCGATGGCCTCGGACGGATCTCGCTCGACGCCCTGGAGCGGTCACTGCGGGCACAGACGGCACTCGTCTCGGTGATGCATGCGAACAACGAGGTCGGCACCATGCAGCCGATTGCAGAGATCGCCCGCTTGACGCGTGAACGGCGCATCCTCCTGCACACCGACGCCGCGCAGTCCGCCGGCAAGCTGGCGCTGAATGTCGACGAGCTCGGCGTCGATCTGCTGACGCTGGCCGGGCACAAGTTCTACGCACCCAAGGGCGTGGGCGCGCTGTACGTGCGCAGCGGCACGCCGATCCAGTCGGTGCTCTTCGGGGCCGGGCAGGAGCACGGCCTCAGGCCCGGAACCGAGAACGTGGCGTCCATCGTCGCGCTCGGCGCCGCCGCCGCGACGGCCCAACGTTTGCTCCCTGCCGCCTCGGAGCAGATGCGTGCGATGCGCGATCACCTGCACCAGCGCCTGGCAGCCGCCGTGCCGAAGCTGCAGCTCAACGGCCACCCGGAACATCGGCTGCCGAACACGCTGCATGTCTCGTTTCCGGGCGCGAGCGGGCGCACGTTGCTCGGCGAAGCGGCCGACGTGGTCGCGGCATCGGTCGGTTCGGCCTGTCACTCCGAGCACGACGCCGTGAGCGGCGTGCTGGCGGCGATGGGCTTCGATGCGGCGCGCGCCTCCAGCGCGGTGCGGCTGTCGGTCGGCCGCGGCACCACGCGCGACGAGGTGGAGCGCGCCGCCGAGGCGCTGGCGTGGGCCTGGCAGCAACTCCACGCCCGGTGACGCCCGAGCAATACGACGCCTGGTACGACACGCCGCGCGGGCGTTGGATCGGCGACGTCGAATGGGCAGTACTGCGCTCGGCGCTCGAGCTGCGCGCGGGTGAATCGCTGCTGGACGTCGGCTGCGGAACCGGCCACTTCGCGCGGCGCGCCGCGGCCGAGGGTGCGCAAATCGTCGGGCTGGATCTCGATACAGACGCATTGGATTTTGCGCGCCGGCACAGCACGGAGTCAGTGCGGCTCCTGCACGGCGGCGCCAGCTGCCTTCCCTTCGAGGATCGCTCCTTCGACAAGGTGATGTCGGTCGCGGCGCTGTGCTTTATGCCGCGGTGGCAAAAGGCCGTTGCCGAGATCGTGCGCGTCAGCCGTCGCCGCTTCGCACTGGGGCTCCTGAACCGCAACAGCCTGCTCTGGCTGCAAAAGGGCCGCGGCGGCGGTTTCGGCGCCTATCGCGGGGCGCACTGGCACACCACCGCCGAGATCGCCACCGTGTTGCAGAGCCTTCCCGTCACGGACGTTCGCTGCGCATTCGGTGTCTTCCTGCCAGGAGGCAGCGCCATGGCGCGATTGGCCGAACGAGCGCTGCCCGCGATGCTGCCCATCGGGGGCTTCATGGCCGTCTTCGGGAAAGTTCACGACCGTTGACGCAGATCTCCCGATCGGGTGCGCCGACCACTGTCGCCGCCGGCTTCGGACGAATTGACTTCCGTGCCTCCAGCGGTATGGCCGTGACGGGCTCATTCGAGGACTTCCCGTGAAGGGCAGCCCGAGGAGCAGCAGCCGCGGCATGCCGGCCGATTCAAGAAGGAAGCCGAGTCGCGTTCGGGACGATACTTGCACTCTCGCAGGCTGACGCAGCCCACGCGCGCTTCATCGACACCGAAAGGCAAGCCATGACCGACCCCGCGCTGTCCCCGACCGCATTGATCGACAGCGACCATCCGCGCGTAACGGCCTTCGCGCGCGAGCACGCGCGCGGCGCCGGCGACCGCGAGCGCGCCGTCGCGCTCTACTACGCGGTGCGCGACGGCTTTCGCTACGACCCGTACCGGATCGACCTGTCGGTGCCCGGCATGCGCGCCAGCGGCGTGATCGAGAAGGGCTATGGCTGGTGCGTCCCGAAGGCCGCGCTGCTGGCCGCGGCGTGCCGCGCCGCGGGCATCCGCGCGCGCGTGGGCTATGCCGACGTGCGCAACCACCTCAGCACCGCGCGGTTGCGCGAGCTGATGCAGAGCGACATCTATCACTGGCACGGCTACGTCGACATCTGGCTCGGCGGCGAATGGCTCAAGGCGACGCCGGCGTTCAACATCGAGCTCACCGAACGCTTCGGGCTGCTGCCGCTGGACTGGGACGGGCGCAGCGACTCGATCTACCACCCGTACGACAAGAGCGGCAACAAGCACATGGAATACGTGTGCCAGCACGGCGCGTTCGACGACATGCCGCTCGACCGCATCATCGCCGACAACCTGCGCGAGCATCCGCGCTGGCTGGCCGACGCCGCGACGGCGCAGGCGAGCGACTTCCTCGCCGACGTCGAGCGGGAGACGCGCTGAGCGCTGCGCGCTGCGGCCAGGCCGGCCGCGAGCGGCCGCGGCGCAGGAGGCGTCAGGGCACGAGCACCGCGCGCCCGCGGATGCGGCCTTCGCGCAGGCGCTGGTAGACGTCGATCGCCTGCTCGAGCGGGAAGGTCTCGACTTCGGCGCGGACGCGGCCGGCCTCGGCCAGCGCGATCACCTCGATCAGCTCGGCGCGCGTGCCCCAGTAGGGGACGCTGACTTCGCAGCCGTAGGGCGGCTGGTCGGCCGCGTAGTGCAGCGTGCCGCCGGCGAGTCCGACGATCGTCAGCCGGCTGGCGCGGCCGACGACCGCGGCGCACAGCTCGACCGTCGGCTGCGCACCGACGAAATCGAGCGCGACGTCGGCGCCGCGCGCGCCGACCAGCGCGCGGATCTGCTCGGCGGCCTGCTTCGGGTCGCGCGTGTTCACCGTGTGCTCGGCGCCGAGCGCGCGCGCGTGCTCGAGCTTGGCGTCGTCGAGGTCGCACGCGATCAGGCGGGCGGTGCTCAGCGCCGCGAGCAGCTGCACCGCCATGTGCCCCAGGCCGCCGATGCCGACCACGACCACGTCCGCACCCGGCCGCAGCCAGCGCTGTGCGGCCTTGATCGCGTGGTAGGGCGTGAGTGCGGCGTCGGTCAGCGGCGCCGCCTGCACCGGGTCGAGCCGGCCCAGCGGCACGAGCAGGCGCGGCGACGGCACGATCATGTATTCGGCCATGCCGCCGTCGGCACCCAGCCCGCCGCCCATCGCCGACAGGCTGGCATGGCGCTCGCAATAGTTCTCGGCCGAGATCTGGCACGCGTGGCACACGCCGCAGCCCCATGGGCCGTAGACCGCGACGGCGTCGCCCTCCTTGAAGCCCGTCACGCCCTGGCCGAGCGCGGCGATGTGGCCGGCGTTCTCATGGCCGAGCGTGAAGCTGTTGGCGAACATCGGGTGGTCCAGGACGTGCAGATCCGAATGGCAGACCCCGGCGCCCGCCACGCGCAGCAACACCTGGCCAGGCCCGGGGGAGGGCGCCTGCAGGTCGACGATTTCCGGCGGACGCCCGGCTTCGATGTAGCGAACGGCCTTCATGTGCAACCTCCTTTTGCGGTCATGCGAACGATGCGCCGAGGGTAGCGCGAATTCGGGCGGGCGAGCGGATCGATCGATGCCGCGTTCGGACGAGCGTCGCTTGCGCGCGGTGTACGGGGTGCGGCGTGCCCGATGCGACGCCCGTGCAGGCCGCTCGGTCGGGCCCGTCGGCCGCAGATCCATCTCGACCAGGTAGCGTCAGCGCCGCTCCTCGCGCGCCTGCAGCGGATTTGCGCGATCAGGTCCCAGAACTGCGCGCGTGCCAGCGGGGCAGCCCTCGATTCCACGGTGATGAGAGGGAAGCCTTGCATTCGCGGAACACGCGCCAGGCCCGCGCCTCGACCGGAGCAGGGTGCACCTGACCCTGCCCGGAGCCCGGCTTTGCCGCAGGCCATCGCATACCGTGCCCGGACAGGCGAACTGGCCGACTGAGAGTCTGAGAGTTTTTCTCAAGTGCTTGTTGGGCGTTGAACTGGCATGCTC
>OEIU01000650.1_pt1 | contig 30076 bp, 31 predicted proteins | sample 1539221 | NCBI WGS metagenome assembly OEIU01 (sample SAMN03792071, study PRJEB22550) | activated sludge metagenome | feature: wastewater treatment plant; material: activated sludge; isolation source: Wastewater treatment plant of a petroleum refinery complex | place: Argentina: Zarate | collected...
CGGACCCCATACCGGGAATGGTCCGCCGCGTTGGTCGGGGCGGTCCAGGGCGGGGGGCCCCCATAGGTCGACCGCACCCGGTTCGCGCGGGCCTGCCGCACCGACAGGAGACTCCGCACGAGGCCGGAACTCCTGGCCGTCAGCAGGGCGCGCCCGATCGCGGTCGTGCCGGCGATCTCCGTCGCGCCCGGCGCCGCCAGCGCCTTGCCGGAGGCGCGCTGGTAGTCCAGGCAACGCCAGTTCCCCGCCCCGTCCGAGGCGAAGACGGCCGTATCCCCGGCCACGGTCACGATATCGGCGGCGCCCGGCAGGATCAGCGACGTCGCGTTGTGCCGGAGCGTCAGGGCGTCGGCCAAGCGCAGGAGACGCTCCTTGTTCGCGCCGTTTCCGAACGATGTAATCGTCGTCGTGCCCGTGACGGCGATCCGGCGCGTCGGCTGCGCGCCGAGATCGACGGTCGCGGCTGAGGCGAGGTTCGCCTCGGCCGAGAGGAAATCGAGCGATCCCGAGGCCGGGTCCGCCGAGAGCGCCTCGTGCCAGCTCGCTCCGTCCGGGCTCACCTTGGCGACGAGCCGATCGTCCCCGATCAGCCCGAGCTCGAGCCGCCCGGAATAATTCGTCTGGAAGAGAAGAGAGAGGACATTCGCCGCGCTTTCCTTGTTCAGCGTGCAGCGCAGATCGCCGGTGCCCCCCTCCCCCGTCCCGCGCGCCGTCCAGAGCGCCTTGTTGAGCTTGGCCGCGAAGGGATTGGCTGCATCCGCCGCAGTGCCGATGCCGAGTCGGGCGAGGTTCTGGATCGCGACCAGCGCATCCGTGAGAGGCGCCCAGCCGCCGCTCAGGAAGACGTAGAACAGCGCCTCGTCCACCACATAGACGATGAACCCGATCCGGGGTGGGATGGCGAGCCAGGCACCGTCCTGCCACAGCAGGAGAAGGTCCTCCTGGTCTGTCCAGTCCCCGGTGGCGGCGGGGCCGACGATATAGCGCGTACCCTCCGCCGGATCGGCCGGGGGCGCCGGCAGGTCCTTGTCCAGGACCGCGCACTGAACCAGGGCATCCAGCGCGAAGAGGGCTTCGTTGTGCGTGACGTGTTTCTGCGCCTGGGCGGCCGCGAGCAGCGGCAGCCCGAGATGGGGCGTCGTCGACATGGTTCGCGATCCTGGTCAGAGAATGGGCACGACGAGATCGGCAGCCCGGCCGCGGCCCACAACGCGGCTGAGCTGATAGATTCGCAGGGCGAGCGAGGATTGCGGCGCACCGAAATCGGCCATCTCGCTCGCGGCCTCGTACAGGAGCGCCGGCTCGCCCGTCGCGAGCATGCGCACGATATCGGCGCCGGACAGGATCTCGACCTCGTAAGCCTCGATCTCCTCGCCCAACGGCACGTCGGCCATTCCCCACCCGTCGCCGTCGATCCGGGTGCGCCGGACCCAGCTCAGCGCGATGCCGGCCGCGCTCCGGCGCGCCCGGACCCGGACGGGGGCGAGCGGCGCCAGCGCATAGGGCGAGACCGTCCCCTCGACGACGGCATAGGCCGGATCCGCGGGGTCGCGGGCGGCGGGGCCGACCCGATAGACCCAGCTTTGCCCGATCTCGTCGCGCGCGCTCGTGAGGGGAGCGGGGGCGCCGTCGAGGCGCACGACCGTCATGCCTTCCGCCAGGCTGCGCGCGGCGAGGTGCTCGGTTCCGCCGAGGCCCCGCAGGAAAGTCGCGAGGCGGAAGCGGCGCTCGCCGACAAGCTCGGCATCGCGCGCGCTCACGATCTCGGCCGCGCCGTCCGGGCCGAGGACGGCCAGGAGGTTGCCCCCCGCGAGCGCCGCCTCGTCGTCGATCGACGACAGGCCCGCAGCCGACAGCTCGACTTCGAGCACATTGCGCCTGTCCCAGCGCCAGACGGGGCCCGGACCGAAGGGCGACCATGTGCTGCCGATGACGGCGGGCGCCTCCAGGATGCGATGCAGGGTGGCCGGGCCGTCCGGGGGCGCCCGGTAGACCGCCACCCGCCCCGGCCAGGGATCGGCCGCGACGGCGATATGCTGCAAGGTCTCGGGCATGGCGCCCGTCGCCGGCAGATCGAGCAGGATCGCCATCGGCGGCCCCACGGCGAGAGGCGGAGGCCGCCGCTTCCCGCCCTCCGGAGCGACAACGCCGCCCCCGGCGGCCACCGGCTCGACGGCCCGCGCCTCCACGCGGCGTACCCTCCCCTCCACGATGCGCTCGATCCTGTAGAGCCGCGCCTCCTCGCCGAGGGCGACGACATCGCCCGGCTCGAGGGCGAGCATGCGCGGGCCGAGCGCGAAGCTCGCCGCCTCCCGCCCGGCCCAGATCGCCTGGAGCCTCGCATCGGCGAGGCGCTGCGCCTCGCCGCGTGAGACGACGAGCGCGGCCTCGATCGCCATTTCCCGCCGGCTCGTGCCGACGAGGCGGCGCGAGCCAACGACGGCGCGGCCATATTCCGTGTCCCCGTCGGTGAAGCCGATCTCGACCGCGGCCGGAAGGTCGGTCTCCTGCGCCCGCGTGAGGGACAGGACGGAGGTCCGGCCGCCTTCGTCCACGAGGTCGGACATCGCGACCGGCGCGGCGGGGCCGCCACCCGGCCCGCGCCAGACGATCCCCTGCGGCCCCGTCGCCGCGCCGAGTCCGTAGAGCGTCGCCAGAGGCTCGAGGATGTCGCGCGCCGACATGGGCCGGTCGACCACATAGCCGTCGATGAAGCCGTCGAGCCCGGCCGCCCCCGTGCCGGCGACGCCCTCGTCGGAGAGGATCGCGCCCAGGACGCCGTCGAGCGGGGCACCTTCGAGGCGCCCGTTCAGCCAGTGGCCGGCGCGCCAGGCCGGACCGTCCGCCCAGACGTCGTCGAAATCCGGGAAGGCGGGATAGGGCCGCGCATCCCAGCACCAGACCGAGACGCGCACGGGATCCACCATGCGGCCCGCATAGGAAGTCGCGAGCGGGTTCATCTCCGGCTCGTGGCCCGGCAAGGCGGGGTCGAAGCGCGACAGGATCGCCTCGAGCGCGCGGGCCTGGATCAGGTCGTCCCGCGCGCCACTGGAGAATGGCGGCACGCCGCCCTCGGAGGATTTGGGATCGGGAAAGACATTCGGCGCATTGGCACCCTTGTCGACGGCGGGAATCCCGGTCTCGGTCAGCCAGATCGGCTTGCTTCCCGGCTCCCAGGCGGTCGGCCCGGTCTCGACCCCGTCGACCCGCTCGACATGGGGATTCGACCACCAGCCGGCGAGATCCTTCGCCCGGAACATCCAGGGCTTGCCATAGGCCCCGTCCGTGATCGGGGTGCGGGTCTGGCTCTCGCGGGCCGTCTCGTCCGCATAATACCAGTCGAAGGCTTCGCCGGCCCCGAGCCGCCCGCGCAGATAGGCGAGATCGGTCCCCGATGCGGCGAGGGCGGTGTCGAGATGGGCCGCCCCATCGCGCCAGTCGGAGAGGGGCGGATAATAGTCGATCCCGACGGCGTCGATCGCCGGATCGGCGAAGAGCGGATCGAGCGGGAAGCGCACCTCCGCGCCCCCCGCGAGCACATGGGCGCCGTATTCGGTCCAGTCGGCGGCATAGACGAGCTTCGTCGCGGGACCGAGCTTGCCGCGCAGATCGGCAGCCAGCGCCCTGAGAGCCCCGACCGCCGGGTAGATGCCCGGAGCGGAGCGGATGCGCGTCAGCCCGATCAGCTCGGACCCGACCACGAAGGCATCGACGCCGCCCGCCGCGATCGCCAGGGTCGCGTAATGGAGGGCGAGGCGGCGGAAGCTCCATTCGGTCGGGCCCGCATATTGGACCATACCCGCGTAAACGTAGAAATGCTCCGGCGCCGCGTTGCCGAAGAAGGCCGCCACCTGCGTGGCCGCCTCGCCTGTCCCGTCCACCGTATCCGGGCGGGAGGGAGCGGGATCGCAAGTGACGCGGCCCCGCCACGGATAGGCCGGCTGGCCCTCGCCGCCGCTCCACGGATCGGACAGGATATTGCCGGCCGGAATGTCCATCATCACGAAGGGATAGAGCGTGACCGCGAGGCCCCGCGCCTTCAATTCGCGGATGAGGCGAATGAGCCCGTCATCGGAGGGCGTGCCGCCATAGGCCGCCGCGCCCTCGGCGCGCGACACCTCCGCCGCGGCGAACCGCCCCAGCCCGGCGACCGCCCATTGCGCGCCGCTCGTCTCCTTGGCGCGCAGGTCGACGCGGGGCTCGATCCGGCACTGGCCAGCCCTGAGGTCGGTCCCGAACCAGCTCGCAACGACCGAGACATGCGCGAGGTTCGGGCACAGCGCCTGGAGCGCGTCGAGCGAGGCGAGAACGTCGCTCGTGCGGATGAACTGATGCACGTTCTCGGGAACGGACTTGCCGAGCCCGAGGGTCCGCGCGACGGGCTGCGGATCGTAGCCGAATTCGGTCGCCCCCGGGATGAGGCAGACGGAACGGATCGCCGGCCCGAGCGAGCCCACGGGCCGCACCACCTCGAAGGAGAATTGCGGCACGCGATTGCCCCAGGGGGCGAGCGGAAGCCGCTCCATCACCACATAGGCGAGGCCGCGATAGGCGGGCGCGTTGCCCGCGCCCTCCTTGGCGAGGATGAGCGGGTCGGGCTCCTGCGTCTCGCCGCCCTCGTGGAGCCGCATCGTGAAGGTGGTGAGATCGACCTCGCGGCCGTCGGCCCAGACCCGCCGCACATAGGCGACCGGCCCCTCGCAGAGGCCGATCGCGAGATTGGCGTAATAGGAATAGGTGGTCGAGACGGTGGTCTGCGTCGTCGTCGAGCGGCGCATGCTCTTGCCGCCGCTGCGCCCACTGCTGCGCTCGACCCCGATCGTCGTCGTCACCACCTCCTCGAACCGCGTCGCCCAGATGAGCTGGCCGCCGAGCCGCGCGCGTCCGTAGAGACGAGGAATGGGGGCGCCTTCCTGCGACGCGAGCCCCTGCATCTCGGTGACGCGCGGGCCGGCGGTGAAGCGGATGCGATCCGCCCCGGAGGAGCCGCCGAAGAGGCCGGACACGGCGCTTCCGAGCAGGGAAGCGGCCGAGCTGACCACTCCGCCGACGACCTTGTCGGCCGCCTGGAGGACGAGCGTGCTCATGGAATCGTCTCCGGGAATCGGAAGGCACCCGCGAGATGGCGCTTCCACCAGGGCGTGAAGGCGACCTCCGCCACCGCCGCCCCGTCATGGGCATGGATCATCGAGGCGGGGCCCGACAGGATCGCGCAATGTTTCGCGGGCAGATGCCCGCGCCAGCGGAACAGAACCACGTCGCCGCCCCCGGCGGCTCCGGCGGGAACCGGCCGGAAATGGCGTTCCGCCGCGGCGAGCAGGCTCTCGCCCCCTCCCGCCTCGGCCCAGTCCGGCCGATAGGGAACAAGCTCCTCGGGCTCGGCCCCGACCAGCTCGCGCCAGACGCCCCGGACGAGGCCGAGGCAGTCGCAGCCGACGCCCTTCAGCGACGCCTGGTGATGATAGGGAGTGCCGATCCAGCCGCGCGCCGCCGCGACGATCGCCGAGGGAGGGATGCGCCCGCTCATCGGAACAGGCTGCCGCCATCGAAGCCGGCATCTCCGGCGGCTGCGACCGTGAGCACGAAATCATTTCCGGGCATATGCGGAAATCCACGGAACCGCACCGAATTGGCGAAGCGGTCGCGGCAAGTCGCGAAACGCTTGTCGCAGCCGGCGCTCACCTGGAACGTGTCGCCGGGCGCGATCGGGCGGGCCGCCCGCTGCCAGAGGTCGAGGGTCGCGAGCGAAGCGCCCGCCGCATGGGCCTTCACCTCGACGCCGAGGCCCGCATTGGCCCCGGTGAGCCAGACGAGGCGCCCGGCCGTGAACCAGCCGGAGGCATAGCCTCCGAGCCCAGAGGTCGTGAGGCCGAGGGCGCCGTCCGTGGCCTCGACCGCCGCGCTCGCGCGGAAGGCGGCGTCGTCGAGATCGATGCCGCAGCGCCCGTCCCCCAGATCGGCCGAGCAGGTGGCGCGGAAGCGCAGGCCCCGCTCCTCGTCGAGCCGGTGCATCGGCCCGCGCAATTCGGCGACGAAAGCCCCGTCCTCGCGCCTGATCTCGCCGATGGAGGACGTCTCCCGCAGGACATGCTGGGAGGGATCGGCCCAGTTGACGAGCAGCGCTTCCACGGTCGCATCGTCGTAGAGCCCGGCGGCGATGTCCTCCTCGGAGATCGCCTCGGAGGTCAGCGCCCCCGCCACCTCGCCGCCGCCCACGGCGAAGCCGAGTTCCGCCGTCGTCTCGTGGGCTTCGAGGCCGCTCGCGGCCTTGAAGACATCGCCCTCGACGACGAGATCGCGGTCGTGGTCGGTGAAGCCGAGCACCCGGCCGTCCCGGCGCGTCAGGCGCCAGCAGCGGCACAGGGTGGTCGCGCCCTCGTCGAGATGGAGGGCGAGGGCGGCCGGGATCTGGTGCATCAGGGCAGGATCTCGATGAGGGGACAGGAGGGCACCTCGCCCGCCTCGAAGGCGGCGAGGTCGATCTCGAGGCTGTCGGTGTCGAAGCGGACCGGGACGTGGAAGAGAAAGCCCGCCGTGACGGCCGCGCCGGTGGGCGGAGGCGTCGCGAAGGTGACGAGGCCGCTCGCCTCATCCACCGTGACGCCGGCCACGACCTCGCTCCCGGCGACCGCGAGGCGCACGCTGCCCGCGACCGGCTTTGCGATGGCGCGGGAATAGGGATTGGCCGCGCCATAGGTCTTGCGCAGGGTGAAGGAGACGCGGCTTCCGTCGCCCGTCCCGAGGAGCTGGTCGGTCGGGGCGGGCTGCCCGGAGGGCGCGCAGGAACGGTCGTCGGTGCGGTCGCGGAAGCGGAAGCCGATCAGGCGCCCCCGCCGCTCCTCGAAGAAGGAAAGCACCGCATGGAGCGCATCCAGCGTGCGGATGCCGAGGCCCGCCTCGTAGCGGCGCCGCGAATCCGCCCAGCGCGCGTTCCGCTGCTCGCGCCCCGAGGCCAGGGTAACGATCTCGGTGAGCCGGCTCGGGCCACCTCGCGCGCCGCGCGCGATGTCGGTCGGGAAGAGAACCTCGTGGAAATCGGACGGCATGGGCTCACCTCAGAGCGCGCGGCGGCCGCGGGCAACGGCGCGCGCGAGCGCGGCGGAGACCTGCGCCTCGGAAGACTTGAAGCTCGCGAGATCGCTCGCCTGAATCGTCACGCTGACATTCGTCGCGCCGCCTCCGCCGGCGACGCCGAGGCGTCCGTCCGGGCCGCGCGCCAGCGGCATGATGGCCTCCGCGCCCCGCTCCCCCATCAGGCCGAGCCCGCCGCGCAGCGGGAAATAGGTGGGAGCGGAGACGACGCCGCCTTCCGCGAAGGGCCGGACGACGCCGCCCTTCGCGAAAGGCACGAGGCCGCCGAAGCTCATCATCCCGAGGGTCGAGAACAGGGACTGGGCCGCGCCCTGCATCAGGCTCGTGAGGCCCGAGGAGAGGGAGGAGCCGAGGCTCTTCCCGAGGCTCGACTGGAGCGAGGCGCCGACGCGGTCGAGAATGCCGGACAATTCGCGCCCCGAGGAGCTGCCCGACGAGAGCGCGTCCTGAAGGGTCGAGCCGAAGCGCTGGGCCAGCCTGTCGAGGGTCTCGAGCTGGCGCGCCTGGCGATCGAAATCCCGGGAGATGTCCTCGTTCGCCATCACGGATCCTCACTTGTCGGGAAAGCGGGCCATGAGCGCCCGCAGTTCGGAACGGCGCATCGGGGAGCCTCCTCCTCCGAGCGCGGCGGCGACCTCCCGCGGGGTCGCGCGCCAGACATCCTCCGGCCGCCACCGCAGCCGGCCGAGCAGAAGGGCCAGCACCTCGTCCCACGGAAACGGGGACGGAGAGGCCGCCTCGCTCAGGCCGGCTGCGGCATCCGAGGGTCCAGGGGACCGGCCCGGTCCGGCGTATCGGCTCGCTCCCCCGCCGGCCCTCCGAAGGTCGCCTCCAGAAGCTCGCCCACGGCGCGCGCGATCTCGGGCAGCGCGCCGGCGAGCGGCAGCGCCCGGACATCGTCGTCGCTGAAGGGGTGGCCGCCTCCCCGCAGGCCCGCCCCGAGGAGGCGGACCAGGTCGTCGGCGGCGAGGCGCCCCGTCGCGAGGCGCGCCGCGAGGGCCGACAGGTCGCCGGCCCCGAAGGCGTGTTCCAGCTCGGCGAGGCTGCCGAGCGTCAGGCAGAGGCGGTAGCTCCGCCCCGCGATCGTCGCGGCGACCTCGCCCCGGCGGTGGTTCACCATGGCGCGGCCCTCACGCGGCGGGGAAGGGGAGCGCGCCCGCCGATTCGAGGGCCATGTCGAAGGTGACCTCGCCCGCATGGTCGCCGCGATAATCGATCGCGGTGATCTGGAACGGTCCCTGGAGAGTGCCGAAATCGGGCACCACGATCTGCACGTCGTCGATGGTGCCGTCGAAGAACATCGTGCGCAGGCGCGCATCGGAAGCCGCGTCCCGGAACACGCCGGAGCCGCTGATCGCCGCGCGCCTGACGCCCGCCCCGGCCAGCAATTCGCGCCAGCGGCCGGCCGAATCGGCATTGGTCACATCGACCGTCTCGGCATTCAGCGCGAGCTGGCGCGTGCGCAATCCCGCAACCGTCGTGAAGCCGCCGGCACCGTCGGCGAGCTTGACGAGCAGATCCTTTCCCTTCTGGGCAGCCATGGTTTCATCCTGTCCTGTTCGTTTCGATCAGCCCGTCAGGGCAGCACCTCGGTCACGGCCCGCAGATGCAAGGTGACGCGCGTCGCCGCGCTCTCCTCGTCGAGCGCCGCCTCCAGCTTCGTCACGGCGAGCGAGACGAGCCGGTGCCCGGCCGGTGCCAAGGCGGCATCGTCGAGCAGGACGCAGAGGCGGTCCGCCGCGGCGAGGGCGCTCGCGGCAGAGCCGCGCTTCGCCCAGACGTCGAGCGCAATGTCCTGCTCGTGGCCGCGCTCCGTCGAGCTGGAAGCGTCGCGAAGCTCGGTCGTGCCGAAGGTGGCGTAGACCGGCGGATTGCCGCGCGGCGTCTCGTCGTGGATCGCCGGATCCATGAGGCTCGCAAGCGCAGCATCGGGAGCGCAGGCACCGCGGATCGCGGCCCGGAGCGCCAGGACGGGAGACGTCATGCAGAGATCTCCTCGACGAGGCAGACGAGGCTGTCGCGCCGCCCGTCCGGATCCTCGGCGCTCCTGATCCGGAAGCGGCGGGAGCCCAGCAGGAAGCGCTGGTCGGGCAGAACGCCCTCGCGGAAAGGCAGCGTGACACGATGGGTGGCGATCGTGTCGGTTCGCCCCGCGCGGATGCGCTCCATCGTGGTCAGAAGCTCGATCGAGCCCCAGAGGCGGGGCCCGGGCTGCCATGTTCGCAAGACGCCGCCGAACCCGTCCGGCGTCTCGAGCGGCAATTCGAGGGTGAAGCGGCGTCCGCGCGCGCCGATGGCGGGGCGGGTGCTCATGCGAGCCTCGGGCGAGCGAAGGGCGCGACGAGCGCCGCCACATCGGCCGGTAGGCCAGCCCCGCCCGGACGGGGCTCGTCGCCGCGATGCTCGAACCAATGCGCGACGAGGCGGGACATGGCGAGGATCAGAGGCTGCGGGACCGAGGCCGGATCGCCGCCGAAGCCGCAGGCGACATCGATCTCGATCCGCCCGGACCGCCCCGTCGGAGCGGGCGCAGATTCGTCGACGACGAGGCGATCGACATCGCCCTCCGAATCCAGCCGGTAGAGGCCGGGCGGGACGATCGTCGGGCTATCGCCCTCCCCGGCAATGCGCACCTCGTCGATCCCGAGGATCGGATGCAGGGGCAGGCGGACGGTGCGGCCCGCGGGCCAGGCGGCCAGGGTCAGCCGCCAGCTCTGCGAGATCAGAAGAAGCCGCGCATGGCGCTCGACCGTGACCCGCGCGGCCATGACCAGGGCCTCGACGAGGTCATCCTCGTCCTCGCCGTCGAGGCGCAGATAGGACTTCATCTGCGCGAGCGGGATCGGCTCGACGGCAGGGCCGGCGAGGGCTATCGGATTCATGCGATGTCTCCCGAAACGATCGATGTCCTGCGGCGCGGCGGGCGATGGGCCGTCCTGGCCCTCGCGCTCGCCCCGGCGGCGGCCGGGGCCGTCATCGGCGGCGCCGAGGGCGAGCGCGCCACGGCCCGGTCGAGCGTGATGGTCCTCAGCTCGCGCGGCGGCGTCTGCACCGCCGTCCTCGTCGCGCCCGACATCCTGCTCACGGCGGCCCATTGCGCCGCGGGGGCCTCCGAATACCGCATCCACTACAAGGACGCCGCCGGCACCCCGGTGCTGATCGCACCCGCCGCGGTGAAGCTGCATCCCGGCTTCTCGCCGGGGGCGGAAAAGACCCGGCGCAAATCGGTCGACCTCGCCCTGGTGCGGGCGCCCGCCCCCCTTCCCGGAACCTTCGCCCCGGCCACCCTTTCCTCTGGCGGGGCCGGCGCGGGCGCGCAGGTCACGGTGTCCGGCTACGGCGTCGCCCGCGAGGGAGACGGCCGTTCGAGCGGCACCTTCCGCTCGGCCGCCCTCTCGGTCGTGGAACCCTACGGTCCCGGCAAGATCCTGCTCTGGGCTTCCGACCGGCACGGCCGGGCCGGCGCCTGCCAGGGCGATTCGGGCGGGCCGGTCACCGAAGCTTCCGGCGCCGTTCTCGCCATCACGAGCTGGGCGAGCGGCCCGGCGGGCCGGGCCTGCGGCGCGCTGACCCAGGCGGTCCTGGTCGGGCCGCAACGGGCCTGGATCGACGCGATCCTGTCGCAATGGGGCCGCAGCGCCCTGTGGAACTGAGGACCGCGCTAGCCTTGGCGGACGGAAACTGGCACATCACGGCGGTCATGCTCGGATTGCGTGCCTTCCTGACCGTCGCCGCCCTCGCCTGTGCCGCGGCCCTCTCCCCCGCGGGCGCCATCGCCCAGGGCAAGGTGGTCCGCGATCCGGACGGCATCCGCCGCTCCGTGGTGCAGATCGAAAGCTCGCGCGGCGAGCTGTGCTCGGGCGCGGTGATCGCGCCGGACCTCGTCCTGACGGCCGCCCATTGCGTGCTCCAGCGCGCCAATTACCGCGTGGTCATCGTGGACCGCTCCTTCCGGCGCTATGCCGTGCGGGCGGTCGCCGCGGCCATGCATCCCGATTTCGTCGCCGGCACCACGCCCCGCAACCAGCCGGGGGTCGATCTCGCCATCATCAAGCTCGAAGGCTCGCTCGGCGGCGATTTCCTGCCTCTCGACCCGCGCGACGCGACGGCGGTCGCGCCCGGCGACTCCGTGATTCTCGCCGGATTCGGCCTCACGGCGGAGAACCGGCGCGGATCGGCGCGGGTCCTGCGGCAGACCCGCCTCGTGACTCTCGGCACGCTGAAGGTCGCCAACCAGGTTCTGGTCATGGCCGACGAGCACCGGCTCGCGGTCACCGCGGGCGCGGGCGCCTGCCGGGGCGATTCGGGCGGACCGGTCGTGCGCGGCGGCCCGGGCCAGTACCAGCTCCTCGGCATCGTGAGCTGGTCCAGCGGCGCCCGCCAGTCGCGCGTCGCGACGGCCTGCGGCGGGCTGACCGCCGTCACGCCTGTCGTCGATCACGAGGACTGGATCAGCTCCCGCTCGCGGGAGCTGCGCGTCTTCGCCGCCGAGCGCGGCTACGGCAGCCCGCCGCCGCGCACGATCTACGACTGGTTCGCCTGGTAGGAGGCGGAACGGTCAGGCGGCGAATTTCAGCAGCTTGATCGCGTCGTAGTCCTGCACGCCCCCGCCCACGCGCTTCGTCGTGTAGAACAGGACATAGGGCTTGGCGGAATACGGATCGCGCAGGACCCGGATGCCGGCCCGGTCCACCACCAGATAGCCGCGCCGGAAATCGCCGAAAGCCACGGAGTAGCTGTTCGCGGCGATGTCGGGCATGTCCTCCGCCTCGACCAGGGGGAAGGACATCAAGGTCGAGGGCTGGCCGGCGACGGCCGGCGGCTGCCAGAGATAGGCGCCGCTCTCGTCCTTGAGCTTGCGGACGGCGCTCTGGGTGCGCCGGTTCATCACGAAGGTGGCGTTCTGCCTGTAGCCTGCCTTCAGCGCATAGACGAGGTCGAGCAGGCAATCGGCGGGATCGGAGGCCGCGAAGGCGCCGGCCGCCCCGGTCGAGACGAAGCCGAGCTTGCCCCATTCCCAGGCGCTTTCCGCCACCTTGTCGGCGGCGATGAAGCCCTTCGGCTTGCCGCTCCCGTCGCCGTTGACGAAGGCGGCGCCCTCCTGCGCGGCGAAGGCCGTCTCGACCTCGTCGGCGAGCCAGGCATCGAGATCGACCACGGCGTCGTCGAGCAGCGTCTGCGTCGCGGCCGGCATGGCGTAGAGTTCCATGGCCGGGAAGGACAGCTCGGCGAGGCTCGGGCCGTCCGTCTGCGGACGCGCCGCGCTCTCCGCGACCCAGCCGGTGGCCGGCCCGGCCTTGGAGAAGGCCCGCTTGTACTGCCCCGCCGAGATCACGCGTACCGAGGCGATCGAGCGGATGGGCGAGACGGCGGCGAGACGGCGCAGCACCTCCGCCTCGATCGCCTGCGGCACGAGATAGCCGCCATCCGGGCCGGACCCGGCCGACAGCGCCTTGCCTTCCAGGGTCTTGAGCCCGGTCGCCTCGCCGGCCCGCACATAGAGGTCGAAGGCGGCCTTGTGCTCCGTGCGGGCGGGAGCCTCCCGCTCCGGGCCGGCGCCGCCGAGAACGGGGCGCCGGCTTTCGAGCTGGACGCGCTCCAGGCGCCGCTGGGCGTCGTCGAGCGCGCGGTCGAGGCGAGCGAGCTTCTCCTCGGTCACGGGATCGGCGGCGAGCCGCGTCTCGATCTGGCCGAGACGTTCGTCATTGGCCTGCCGGAAGGCGTCGAAGGTGCGCGCGAAATCGTCGAAGGCCAACGCCACATCCTGATGATGGGCGGAGCCGCTCTTGATCTCCGGGGCGGCGGCGGGGGCGATCATGTCGGTGGTCATCTGATCCTCATGGTGGAGGCCGCCGGGGCGGCCGGGGGAGACAGCCGGCGCGCGGCCCGGCGGATGGCGAGGGCGAGAGGCGTTCCGCCGTCGCGGGGTTGCGCCTCGACGCGGGCGCCGGGCAGCATCGGGAAGGTGACGATGGAGATTTCCCAGAGATCGAGCCGCAGGAGGCGCCGCAGCGGCGGCGAGCGCTCGCGACGCGCCTCGACGACGCGAAAGCCGATCGAGAGGCCGTCGACGGCGCCGCCGCGCAGGAGCGAGGCCGCCTCCCTCGCCCTCGCCACGCCCGGATCGAGGCGTCCGCGCACGCGCAGGCCGAGACGGTCCTCGGCGACCGACAGCCAGCGTCCGATCGGCTCGGCCGGATCGTGCTGCCACAGCATGCGGATGCCCGCGGCGCCCCGCTGCGCGAGGCTCGCGGCGAAGGCGCCCCGCATGACGACGTCGCGGCCGAGATCGGGAATGCCGAACAGGCTGGCATAGCCCTCGAACTCGTAGTCCCCATCCAGGATGAGGCCCGGATCATCGAGCAGCTTGGTCTCGCAGCGAGACCAGCGGCGGGCGCGATCGGGAAGCCGGCGCTCGCTCATTCGTCGTCTCCATCAGAAGGGGGCAGGCGTCCGTATCCGAGGGCCTCGCGGCGCTCGTTCCTGGTCAGGAAGGTCGCGGCGCCGACCCGGCGCCAAAGCGATTCGCGCTCCGCCGCGAGGGCGTCGATCGCATCGAGATCGGGCTCCAGGCGGAAGCCGTCGCCGAAGGCCGGCCCCAGCCATTGCGCCAGCGCCTCGGCGGTGCGGCGCACGAGGGGGATCACGCCCTGGCGATAGAAGGCCCGGTTGGCCTCGGCGTAATTGGCGTGGGTGTTGTCGCCCGGCAGGCCCAGCAGCAGGGGCGGCACGCCGAAGGCGAGCGCGATCTCCCGCGCCGCGCCGTTCTTCGCCTCGATGAAGTCCATGTCCTTCGGGGAGAGGGACAGAGGCTTCCAGTCGAGCCCGCCTTCCAGCAGGAGCGGGCGCCCGGCATTGGTCGCGCCCTGGTAATTCTCCTCCAGCTCGCTCTTCAGCCGCTCGAATTGCACGTCCGACAGCGAAGTCCCGGCCGGACCGGCGAAAACCAGCGCACCGGAGGGGCGCGCGGCATTGTCGAGGAGTGCCTTGTTCCAGGCCCCGGCTGCATTGTGGATGTCGAGCGCGGCGGCGGCGGGCTCCATCGGCGAGAGGCCGTAATGGTCGTCGAGCGGATGGAAGAGCGTCAGGTGCAGGATGGGCGCGATCCCCTCCCCCTCCTGCTCGAAGCGCAGGACACGGCCGCCCACGCCGTATTCGTAGCCGGCCGGCCAGCCGTCCGGCCCGGCCAGGACCCGCATCCGGTCGGGCCGCAGGGCGTAGATCTCGCGCGGCTCGCCTCCGGCGCTCGCGGCCTGGAGATAGGCGTTTCCCGATACGAGCAGATGCCCGTAGACCGCCTCCAGAAAGCCGGTCCCCGATTCCCGCGGATTGGGCCGCGCGAGCAGCGCCGCAATCGGATGGCTCGCCAGCTCCTCCGCGCCACGGATCAGCGTCAGCGGAATGGAAGCCGCCGCTTCGGCCATGAGCCGCACGCAGCGATGGACGATCGGATTGCGCTGGAAGCCCTCGTGGGCGAGCGCCGTGCCATCGCGCGAGGTCCAGAGCGGCCGCCCGGTGACATAGACGGCCATGCCACCGAGAGGCGGCGGAGCGGCCTTGCTGTCGGGCACGCGCGCGGGCGCGAGCCCGAGCCATTGCAGGATCGGGTTTGGCATCGATGAATCCTGAACGAGGGTGGCGGAACGGGTGCGGGGCTACAGCGTCCTGACGCGAGGCGCGGCGCGCGGCTTGAGCATCAGTTCGGTCAGCGCCCAGACGAGCGCGTCCAGGCGGTCGGGCGAGCGGCCGGAGGAGAGGCCGCCGGGGCCGAAATCGGCCATCTCGTCCTCCAGTTCGGGAAAGGCGCCGACATGGCGCACCCTCCCCTGCTCGTAGAGCAGCGCGACCGGATCGGCCCGCAGATACTTGCCACGCGTCGCATGCACGGACAGCACCGGCACGGCCGGATCCACCTCCCGGATGACCGAAACCGCCATCTCGCCGCCCTGGTTGGCCTCGACGACGAGCGCATCGGCATGCCAGCGGCGGCAGGCGGCGACGGCCCTCGCCGCCCATTCGGACGGCTTCGCCCGGACGAGGGACGCATCCGCGAGGATGTAGCCCGTGCCGGCCTCGTCGATCCCGGCCGCGACGATGCCGCAGGAGGCGGCGCGCCGGCCGGACGAGGCCGGGGGATCGACGGCAACCACGACCCGCACGAGGTCGGGAGCGGCTGCGATCCGGGCCGCCTCGATCCGGTCGCGCGTCCAGAGGGCGTCGGCCCGCTCCTCGATCAGCTCGCCGTCCAGTTCCTGGCGCCCAAGACGCGTGCCCGCATAGCGGGAGGTCACGGCCTCAAGGAAGGCCGGCGCGAGATGCGCCGCATTGTCCTGCGTCCTCGCCCGGCTGACCGCCGTGCGCTCGTCCGTGAGGAGGCGCTTCAGGAGCGGGATCGGCCGCGGGGTCGTGGTCACGACCTGCAAGGGACGCGTGCCGAGCCGCAGGCCGAATTGCAGCATGTCCCAGGTCTCCTCGGGATGACGCCACTTGGCCAGCTCGTCCGCCCAGGCGGCGCCGAACTGGGGGCCGCGCAGCCCGTCCGGGTCCTCCGACGAAAAGGACTGGGCCACGGCGCCGTTCGGCCATTCCACCCGGCGCAGGCTCGGCGACCAGACGGGCCGCTCGGACCTTGCCCGATGGACGGTGAGAAGGCCGGACGGCCCCTCGATCATGACGTCGCGCACATCCGCATGGGTCTCGCCGACGAGCGCGATACGCCCGGCCGCCGGCTCCAGGAAGCCGGGCTCGCCGAGCGCCACGCCCCGCACCCATTCGGCGCCGGTGCGCGTCTTGCCCGCGCCCCGCCCGCCGAGGACGAGCCAGGTGCTCCAGAGGCGGCAGCGGCAATGTTCCGGAGGGCGCTGGTCCGGCCGCCCGAGAAAGGGCCAGTGCCGCAGGAGCGCCTCAATCTCCGCCCGGCTCGTCTCCAGCGCCTCGAAGGCCGCCAGCATCCGCGCCTTCGTCCCAAATCCTTTCAAGATGCCCGCGAAGCTCGTCGCGAAGCTCGGACAGGCTGCGCACAGGCTGCTCGGCATCGCTGCTCCGTTCCTTCTCGATGTCGCTCAGATAGTCCCGCACGAGGCCGAGGGCCCGGGCGTAATGGGCGAGAGTGCGCGCCGTGCGCTCCGGCTCGGGATCGCCACCGGCCGCCGCCGCCTCGCAGGCGGCGACGCGACCGGAAATGAAGCGCTCCATCGCGCGGCCCACAGCGAGCCGGTCGACCGGCTCGTTCGGGCCCGCCGGAACAGGGGCGGCGGGACGGCTCCGCGGGCGCGGCGGATCGCGCGGCGATGGCGGATCGCGCGGGGATGACGGCTTCCTCCTGCCGGCCGAGAGGCCGAGCGCCTCGCGGCGGCGATAGAACTCCCCCTCGCCCATGCCGAGCATCGCCGCGACGGTGACGTTCGGGACGATGCCCCGGACGAGACGGGCGCGCGCCAGCAGGGCGGGCGCAATCGAGCGGGCCATCGCCACGGAACACCTCGGTGAAGACGGGAAGCCGGCCCGGCCGGCGGAGGGGAAGAGCCGCGAGGCCGTCCCGACGCAATTCGTCAGCGTTCGAGATGTGTAGCCGATGAGCGCATCGGTGTCAAGGATTTTTTCCTAGGACTAAATCCTCAAATGCGTCCCATCAGGACGAGGATCAGGACGATGACCAGGACAAGTCCGAGGCCGCCGCTCGGACCGTATCCCCAGCTCCGGCTGTAGCCCCAGTTCGGGATAGCGCCGACGAGCAGCAGAATGAGGACGACAATCAGAATGGTGCCGAGCATTTTCGGGACTCCTGGTCACTACCTGGACCTTGATCCTCCAACTCGACTGACGCTTAAGAGTTTCGTCAGATATATGCGAAAGACACCTTCTTAGCCTACGCATTTCCGCTCGAAACGAATGATCATTCCAGCAAGAAAGGCCGGATAGACGCCTGATATTCTCCATATATCCTTTTCAAGATCAGCGCCTAATTGTACGCTACGAGACGATCTCTCCCGTCACCCGCTCGAGAAGCTCGGTGAGCGTGAAATCGTCCTCGACGCCCGCGATCTCGTCGCGCACCGAGATGCCGGCCAGATGGACCGTCTCGGGGCAACCGGAGACCAGGGGATGCCACCATGCGAGGGCCTTGCCCTCGGCCAAGAGGCGATAGGCGCAGGTTGCCGGCAGCCACCGGAGCGTCCGCACGTTCTGCGGCGTCAGGCGGACGCAATCGGGCACCCGGCTCTGGCGATTGTCATAATCGCGGCAGCGGCAATCCTGCGGATCGAGGAGCGTGCAGCCGACATCCGTGTAATGGATCTCGCCGGTCTCCTCGTCCTCCAGCTTGACGAGGCAGCAGCGGCCGCAGCCGTCGCAGAGGCTTTCCCATTCCTGAGTGGTCATCGCCTCCAGGGATTTTGCGATCCAGAACGGCTGTCCCGTTCCGGCAAGGCTTGCCATGGTGAATGTTCCGTTAACGGCCAGAAAGCGAATCGGACGTGCCTGTGCGGCACGCGCGCACCGGGCATCCGCATTGCTCTTGGAGGGACCGTAGCACCAACCGGCGCCGACCGTCCCGCCCTTTCCGAGCGGGGAGCGAGGCGCCGCGATCGAGACGAGCTTGGACGATTTCCTGCGCTTCACCGGCCGCATGGTGGCCGGCATCGGGTCGGCGGCCGGCGTCACGATCGCGCGCCCGCTGCGGATCGCCCTCGGCTTCCTCGACGAATGCGTGAGCCTGCTCGCAGTTCTCGGGCTCGTCCTCCTCGCCCTCTCCCAGCCCGCCTTCCGCATGACGGGTCCGGGCTGGCTCCGGCGGCTCGACCTCGCGGTGACCTTCGTCGATGCGAGCGGACAGGAGGTCGGGCACCGGGGCATCCGGCACGAGGATCTCCTGCGGCTCGACGAGCTTCCGCCGCACCTGGTCGCGGCCGTGCTCGCGACCGAGGACCGCAGGTTCTACCGCCATTGGGGCGTCGATCCGATCGGCCTCGTGCGCGCCCTCGCCGTGAACGCGAAGGCGCAGGCGGTCGTCCAGGGCGGCTCGACCATCACGCAGCAGCTCGCCAAGAACGTCTTCCTCTCCGGCGAGCGGACCCTCGAACGCAAGATCAACGAGGCGTTCCTGGCGGTCTGGCTCGAATGCCAGCTCGGCAAGAACGAGATCCTCACGCTCTATCTGGACCGGAGCTATATGGGCGGGGGCACCTTCGGGGTGCAGGCCGCCTCCCGCTTCTATTTCGGCAAATCGGCCCGGGACCTGACCCTGGCCGAGGCGGCGATGCTCGCGGGCCTCTACAAGGCGCCGGGGCGCTATGCGCCGCATCTCTCGCCCGAGGCGGCCCTCGCCCGCGCGGCCGAGGTGCTGGAGCGGATGGTGGAGACGGGCGCCATCACGCGCGAGGAGGCCGAGGCGGCCCGGCGCGAGCGGCCCGAGCCGGCCAGGAACCAGCCCGTCCGCCATCCCGACCATTATCTCGACTGGGCCTATCGCGAGGTCCAGGCCCTCGCCGTCGCGGGGCGGCTCGGCAACGAATCCACCCTGATCGTCGAGACGCCGATCGACCTCGCCCTCCAGCGCAAGGCGGAAGACGAGATCGAGGCGGCGCTCGAGGGGCCCGCCCGTGCGGCGCGGGCGGGCGAGGCCGCCTTCGTCGCCCTCGCCCCCGACGGCGCCCTCAAGGCGATGGTGGGCGGGGGCGATTACGGCCGCAGCCAGTTCAACCGGGCGGCCGACGCGCAACGCCAGCCGGGCTCCTCCTTCAAGCCGATCGTCTATGCGGCGGCGATCGGGCTGACGGGCCTGCGCCCCGGCTCGACGATCCTCGACCAGCAGATCTGCATCGGCTCCTGGTGTCCGGCCAATTACGCGCGCAGCTACGCGGGTCCCGTCACCCTCGCCTCGGCGCTCGCGAACTCGCTCAACACCGTCGCAGTCCGGCTTTCGGTCGAGATCGGACGCGCGGCCGGGGAGCTGACGCTCGCGCGCCAGGCGCGCTACGGACGCGGGCGCATCATCGCGCTGGCGCGCGATCTCGGCATCAGGACGCGGCTCCACGACACGCCCTCCCTCCCGCTCGGGGCCTCGGAGGTGACGCCGCTCGACCTGACGGCCGCCTTCGCGAGCTTCGCCAACGGCGGCTACAAGGCCGAGCCCCATGCCGTGCTGCGCATCAGCAACAGCCGGGGGGCGCTTCTCTACGACCGGGAGCGCGCGCAGCCGCGTCCGCGGCGCGTGCTGCGCGCGGATGTGGTCGGAGACATGAACACGATGCTCGCGCGGGTCGTCACGGCGGGAACCGGCCGGCGCGCGGCGCTTCCCCGGCAGATGATCGGGGGCAAGACCGGCACCACGAGCGCCTATCGCGACGCCTGGTTCGTCGGCTTCAGCGGCCATCTCGTCGGCGGCATCTGGATGGGCAACGACGACTACAAGCCGACCCAGCGGCTGACGGGCGGGCAGCTTCCGGCCGCCTTGTGGGGCGCGATCATGTCCTTCGCCCACCGCGACCTGCCCTATGCGGCGCTCCCGGAGAGGGATCGGCCCGAAGGGAGAGCGCAGGGGCTGATCGCCGGGATCGCGCCGGCGGCTGGGGGGTTCCGCGAGGTTCGCGGCGCGGCGGGGGGATTCACGGTCGCGCGATAGACCGATGTCTCCGGGCGGAGCGTCAGCGTCCGGGCCGGGGCCCCGCCGCCGGCGGCTCCTTGGGGGGCGCCGGCTCGCCGGTCCCGATCCGGGTGTAGCGGACGCCGGTAAAGAGGAGAATGGCCCCCTGCCCGCCCGAATCGAGGACAAGGCGGCGACGCGCCCGGCCGGCCGGGACCGCGAACGGCACCACCCGGCGCTCCTCCCCCAGCAGCTGCGGCATGACGATCCGACCCCTCCCTAGACCGCCCTCCAGTGCAGCGCCCTGAGGTTAACGTTCCGTTTCCAGGGCGCGAAATCCTCGCCGTTAGCCCTTCGGTAAGCCTGACGAAGGCATAACGGAGCCTCTTCACGTCGAGAGGACCATGGGGGCCGGAACCGTTTCCGATCACGGCAGCCTCGCGCTCCTGGCGCAGAATCAGGAGGCCGACCTGCGTCCGCTCCTGTTGCGGGTACAGGTCCGCAATTTCGTCGACGCGCCGCGCCGCGATGCCGCGACCAAAGCGAGCTTCGAGGCGATCGCGCTCGGCCTGATTCCGCTCGTGCCCGACGACGCGCTGGCCGATGCCGCGCTGCTGCTGCGCGACCACCCGGACGCGCCGCGCCCGGTGCTGCGCGCCCTGCTCGCCCAGCTCGACCGTGCCGTCTCGCGCGCGAGCGAGGAGCCCGACGACCTCCGCCGCGATCTCGATCTCGCGGGCGATGCCGGCATCGCCCTGGCCGGGGAAGCCCTGGAACGGCTCGTCGGGCGGGCGATCGGCCATCGCGGTCTCGCGCAGGCCCTGCTCGCGCGCCCCGAGCCCGGCGTCTTCGACCGGGCCGCGCTCTATCGCCATGGGGAGGAATTGCAGCGCGCCGCGATCCGCCACGATCTCGCCCGCGCCCTGGCGAGCCTGCATCTGCCCCGGCCCACCGGCTCGGGCGCGGCGGCGCGCGACATGCTGCGGATCGCGGCCGGCGCGGATTTCGGCGCCCTGCGCGCCGCCACGGCCGGACATCTCGACGTCTCGCCCGAGCCCCTCGACATCGCCGACGCGGCGGGGCGCGAGCTTTTCCTCTTCGCCCTCATGGCGGTCGGCCTCGACGAGGCGGAATGCATCCGGGCGCTGCTGCTGCTCGACACGCCCCAATCGCGCTCGGTGCCGGTGATCTTCCACCTTGCGGACCTCGCGCGCGCGACGTCGTGGCCGGTGGCGGCCTTCCTCGCCGGGTGCGAGCGGGTCGTCTCCGGCCGCCCAGCGGCCGAGCCCTCGCCCGGCATCCGCAGAAGCGCCCAGCCCCGCGCCGAACCTATCCAGCCGCTCCGGCGGGCGGATCGGACGGGGCCAGATCGAGCCCCGAGCGCCCGTCTCGATCGTCGATCGTGAGCCACCACAGGTCGGAATCGAAGCCGATTTCCCGCGCCATCCTCGCCTCGACATCAGGGACCGGCCGCCCGGCCAGGATCGGCGTGAAGAGGCGCCCCCCGTCCTCGTCCAGCAGGGATTGCGGCGCCGGGCCATAGAGATCGGCCGTCCCGTCGAGACGATCGACGGACACGAAGACGGCGCCGGCTTCCGCCGCGCCCCTGCGCCGCAGCACGGCGTCGAGCCCATCCACGCGGCAGCGCCGCAAATGAGCCGACACCCAGAACTCGCTCGTCAGACGCGCCATGGACGGCTTATTCGATGGACATTCCGGAGCGCGAGGCAAGCTGCTTGAGGGTCTGCGGCCCGAGCGCGCCCGTCACCGGCAGCTTCCTGTCGCGCTCGAACTTCTCGATGGCGAGCCGCGTATTCGAGCCGAAGCGGCCATCGGTCGCGATCGGCCCGTAGCCCAGCTTGGCGAGCGCCTTCTGCGCGGAGACGACGCGGGGCGTCGGCTTGTCGGCGGAGGGCCCGGCCGCCGCCTTCGCCTTGGGATCCACGGGCTTGGCCGCCGCGGGCTTCGGCTTGGCTTCCGCCGGCTTCTTCGCCTCGACGGGTTTCGGCTTGGCCTCGGCCTGTTTCGGCCGGGCTTCCGCGGATCGGGGCCGCGTCTCGGCGGACCTCGCGGGGCCTTCGCTCGTGCGGATGATGGAGCCGATCGCATCCGGCCCGCCCGAACGGGACGGGGGGACCGGGATATCGGCGCGCGTCGCGCCGGTCGTCTGCGGCGAGGCGGGCTCCGCGCGGCGCGCCGGCTCGGCGACCGGCTTCGCGCTCGCGAAGAGCGGCGCGGGATGGCGGGCCGTCTGCTTCATCGTCGCGTTCCAGGCGAAGACGCCGGCGCCGCCGAGGATCGCGACCCCGGCGAGGAGGACGGCCGGACGCCGGGCGGCGGCCCGGACGCCGCTCCAGCAAAGGCCGCCGGCAACCCGCAAGGCGCGTCCGGCGCCGCGGCTTCGGCTCGTCGTCGTGGCGGGGGCTTTGCGCGGCGCGGCAGGGCGTTGCATCAGGCGATCTTTCTCTCGACGGGCCGCAGGGCGACGCGCGCGCGCGTCTGAAGGGCGACGGGCTTGCTTCGGGCGGGGCCGAGATCGGGACGAACCGGCAGCGTCACGCTCACGGTCGTGCCCGCGCCGGCCCCGCTCTCGACGGTGATCTGTCCGTGGTGGAGCCCAACGATGCCGCGCACCACCGAGAGGCCGAGTCCGGTCCCCTCGGTATTGCGGCGATGAAGCTCCCCGGATTGGAAGAAGGGATCGCCGAGACGCGGCAGGTCGGCCTCGGGAATGCCGATCCCGGTATCGGCGATGGTCAGCACGATCGCATCCGCCGCGGCGGCGAGGCGCACCGTCACCCGCCCGCCCCGGGGCGTGAACTTCACCGCGTTGGACAGGAGGTTGATGAGGATCTGCCGGCAGGCCCGCCGGTCGGCGACGATCTCCTGCAAGCCCGTCTCCAGCCGGCGCTCGACGAGGACGCCCGCCTCGTCCGCCTTGAGCTGCATCAGGTCGCAGACGCTGGAGGCGAGGTCGCGGAAATCGAAGGGCTCGGGATCGAAATGGAAATTGCCGGTCTCGATCTTCGACATGTCGAGCAGGGTGTTGACGATGCCGAGCAGGTGATGGCCGGAATTGCGGATGATCTGGGCGTATTCCTTGCGCCGCTCCTCGGTCACGAGGAAGGGATGGTCCGCGCAAAGCAGCTCGGAGAAGCCGATGATGGCGTTGAGCGGGGTGCGCAATTCATGGCTGACGGTGGCCAGGAAGCGGCCCTTCAGCTCGTTCGCCTTCTCGGCATCCTGCCGCGCGGCCTCGATCTCGCCCGCATGCTTGTGCTGCGCCGACACGTCGCGGATGAAGGAGACCAGGCAGGCGCCGGCCGCCACGGGCGGGGCGTGCGCAGCGGCCGCCGCGGGCGGGACGAGCCGGCTCACCCGCATTTCGGCGAAAATCACGGCCTGGGGGAGGCCCTCGGCCGCGCCGCCCGCATGGAGGCGGATCGCGACGGTGACCGGGCCCGCGCCGTTCGCCGCGTCGCTGAGCGCCTTGAGGAAGGCGGGCCGGTCGGCCACGAGGACGCGCCTGGCGAGCCCGTCGCCGAGCAGCGCGGGCGGGGAAGCCCCGATCACGCCCAGCGAGGCCGGGCTCGCGCGGAGGACGTCGCCCTGGGCGTCGTGCCAGGTCACGAGGTCGCCGAGCGCCGAAAGCGGAACGACCTCCTCGGCCGGGGGCGCCGGACGGGACACCGCGCGCATCGCGATCCATGCGACGCCCGCGAGCAGGAGCGCCGCCTGAAGAGCGATGACGAGACCCGGCACGGTGACGCCGCCCCGTCCCGCGGCGGCGCTGAGGCCGACCGCGGCGAGGGCCAGCCCGCAAGCGGCCGCGACGACCGCCGGAGGCGTCTCCGCGGCCATCCTTTGAGCCCATGCCGAGGGAGATTGGATACGCACACAAACTCGCGCAATCGCGCGCCTCTCTCTCCATCCTCTCAGACTCGCAGATGCAGCTTAAATGAACGCTAAGGCGCCGCGAGAACGACACGGCGATTACGGGGACGATCAAAGTTCGTCATTCACAACCCGTCAACCACTTCTCCGGTCCGCTGGGATCTTAATTTGCTCTTAATTACAGCGGCGACTGAAATACATTAAGAGGACGTCATCGATCACATTGCCCGAGTTCGACCGAACGAGGAGCCCCGGCCATGTTTCGTCTCCTGTGCGGCCTCGCCATCATCGCGTTCATTTTCGTCCATTCGCAGGAGCGCCCGAAGGAAAGCCTCCCGGCGGACGCGTCGCGCTGGGCCGAGCATGCGCGGGACCAGGCGGTGCAGGCCGCCTTGCGGTCGGATCTGGCGCGCGACCTTGTGCGCACGCACCTCGCGCCGAACGAGAAGGGAACGCGCTAGAACAGCCCGCCCGGGCCTCCTATATGGGCGGGCCTCACGCGGAGGCGCCAGCGTTTCCAGCCATGCTCCCTGCCATCGACGACATCGCGGATAATTTCGAGCTTCTCGACGATTGGGAGGAGCGCTACCGCTATCTGATCGAACTCGGCCGGATGATGCCGGACCTGCCCGAGGCGGATCATGTCGAGGCGAACAAGGTTCAGGGCTGCGCGAGCCAGGTCTGGCTGAAGATGGCCCCTGCCGGGAGGGGACCCGGCGCGACCGTCCATTTCCTCGGCGACAGCGACGCGCATATCGTCCGCGGCCTCGTCGCGCTTCTCGTCGCGATGCTGTCGGGGCGGCCGGCGGCCGAGATCGCGGCGGCCGATCCCCTCGCCTTCTTCGATCGCCTCGGGCTCGGCCAGCATCTCACGCCGCAGCGCTCCAACGGGTTGCGCTCGATGGTCGAGCGCATCCGCGGCGAGGCCGGACGCATCGCCGCGGCCTGAGAGCGCGGCGGCGTTTCTCCCTTCATCGACGCGCCCCGTCTTTCCGGGGCGCCGGATGTCGCATCAGGCCGCTTCGGAAGGCGCGAACCAGGTCGCGATGCCGCGCGGGCCGTCCCGCCCCCTCGCCTCGTTCGACAGGCCGTAATGGCGGGCGAGATGGCCGAGCGCGAGCCGGATCACGATCTTGCCGGATCTCTGCGGCCAGCGGCGCTCGCGCTCGATCGTCTCGACGCCCTTGAGGAAGCCGCAGAGATCGAGCAGGAGACCGGCGAAATCGGCCCCGACCTCCGCGAGCGCCGTCCGCACGCGCTGGCGCGCGGCGATCACGGTATCGGTCGCTCCGGCCGGATCGCGCCAGCCCCCGGCCCCTCCCCCCACCGCGCCGTCCCAGCGTGCCGTCACACCCGGCAGAAGGCCGGCGAAGGTAAGGTCCCGGCGCAGGCGCTCGCCGGCCTCGAAGGAGGCCGCGTCGATGAGCGGCTCGCCGTCCGGCCCGCGCCGCCGGCGCAGCCAGGCGAGCGGACTCTCGCGCCGGTTGAGCGCAACTTCCTCCGCGCCGCCGTCTTCCGGCATCGCGACCTTTTCCACCTCCCGATGCTGCCGGCCGAAAACCTCGCCCTCCCCCTCCCGCCGGGCCCGATCGCGGGCGAGCCGCGCCCGGCCCACCTCCGAGATCGCGAAGGCGCCGTTCCGCTCTCCCCTCGCGACGAGATCGAGCCTCGCCAGTTCCTCGAGGCTCGCCCTCGGATAGGAGCCCCGCCCGAGCGAGATGCCGCCCCGTGCCCCCTGTAGGATGACGTGGTCCTCCCGGCTCGGGTCCGGCCTCGCCGTCATCCCCGGCTCGGACAAGGCCGCGAGGAGGCGAAGTGCCGCCCTGCCCGGCGCCTCCCCCTTCCCTTCGCGCATTCTCGACGGGGCGTGCCGGGCCATACATGTTCCTCTTTTGTTCTAACGACCCCTGTCTAGGATTATCATCCTCAGATTGTCAATATTATAATCCTCCCGTCCTGCGTGTACGCCGGCCGGATTGCTCCCGGCGTTGATTTCGCTGGGAGGCGTGCGCATGAGGGCCCGCCCCGCCGGTCGAACCGGCCTCTCCTTCGAGAACGATCCCCATGGATGCGCCCGCCCGCCCGCTCGCCGTCACCGGCGCCCCCCCGCGCGCCGAGGCGCGGCCGGCGCCCTTCACGCTCCACGGCGTCGAGGTGCGGGACGATTTCGCCTGGCTGAAGGCCCCCAACTGGAAGGAGGCACTGAAGGACCCCGCCCGCATGCCGGGCGAGATCGTGGCGCATCTGGAGGCCGAGAACACCTATACGGACACGGCCTTCGCCGGGCTCGCGCCGCTCCGCGAGGCCCTCGTCCGGGAGATGCGGGGGCGCATCAAGGAGGACGAATCGACCGTGCCGGCGCCGGACGGCCCCTATGCCTATTACGCCCGCTATCGGGACGGCGGCGAATACCAGATCCTTTGCCGCATTCCCCGCGAGGGCGGGCCCGAGCAGGTGCTGCTGGATGGCGACGCCGAGGGCGAGGACGAAGCCTATTTCGATCTCGGCGAGGCCCCGCACTCGCCCGACCATTCGCTCCTCGCCTGGAGCGCCGACCTCACCGGCGCGGAACTCTACACGATCCGGGTGCGCGACCTCGCCAGCGGCGAGGACCTTGCGGATGTCGTCGCGGGGACGGCCGGCGAGATCGTCTGGGCCGCCGATTCGCGCTCGTTCTACTATGTCGAGGTGGACGACAATCACCGTCCGGTCCGCGTGCGCTGTCACCGCCTCGGCACGGACCAGGCGGAGGACGCGCTGGTCTACGAGGAGGCGCAACCGGGCTGGTTCGTCTCGATCGAGGAGACGACTTCCCGCCGCTTCATGGTGATCTCGATCAGCGATCACGAGACCGGGGAGAACTGGCTCGTCGAGCTGGATCGCCCGCCGGCCCCCCGCCTTGTCGCCGCCCGCACGCCGCTCGTGCTCTACGATGTCGACCATCGCGGCGACGATCTCGTCATCCTCACCAACGATGCGGGGGCAGAGGATTTCAAGATCGTCCTCGCGCCGCTCTCCGATCCCGCCCGCGCAAATTGGCGCGACCTCGTGCCCCACCGCCCCGGCACGATGATCCTCGCCGTGACTGCCCTCGCCCGCCATCTCGTCCGGCTGGAGCGGGAGAACGCCAATCCCCGCCTCGTTGCGCGCGACATGGAGACGGGCGAGGAGCATGCGGTCTCCTTCGCCGAGGAAGCCTATGCCCTCGGCTACGAGCCGGGATTCGAATTCGACACGACGAGCATCCGCTTCGTCTATTCCTCGATGACGACGCCGGCCGAGACCTACGACTACGACCTCGTCACGCGCGAGCGAATCCTGCGCAAGCGCCAGGAAGTGCCGAGCGGCTTCGACGGCAGCCGCTACGTCACCCGGCGCATCTTCGCCGCGGCGCCCGACGGCGCGAGCGTGCCGGTCTCCCTCGTGCATCTCGCCGGCCTGCCGCTCGACGGCTCGGCGCCCTGCCTCCTCTACGGCTACGGCTCCTACGGCTCCTCGATCTCGGCCGCCTTCCGCACGAATCCGCTCTCGCTGATCGACCGCGGCTTCGTCTACGCCATCGCCCATATCCGCGGCGGCACGGAGAAGGGCTGGCGCTGGTATCTCGACGGCAAGCGGGAGAAGAAGCCGAACAGCTTCACCGATTTCGTCGCCTGCGCCGATGCCCTCGTCGCGGCGGGCCTCACCTCGCGCGGCCGGATCGTCGCCCAGGGCGGCTCGGCGGGCGGGATGCTGATGGGCGCGGTCGCCAATATCGGCGCCGACCGCTTCGCCGGCATCGTCGCCGACGTGCCCTTCGTCGACGTGCTCAACACGATGCTCGACGGCGAATTGCCGCTGACGCCGCCCGAATGGCCCGAATGGGGCAATCCGGCCGAGGACGAGGCCGCGTTCCGTACCATCCTCTCCTATTCGCCCTACGACAACGTGCACCCGCAGGCCTATCCGGCGATCCTGGCGCTCGGCGGCCTCACCGACCCGCGCGTGACCTACTGGGAGCCGGCGAAATGGGTGGCGCGGCTGCGCGCCACCATGACCGGCGGCGGCCCGGTCTTCCTGAAGATCAACATGGAAGCCGGCCATGGCGGGGCCGCCGGCCGCTTCGACCGCCTCGACGAGGTCGGGCTGATCTACGCCTTCGCGCTCCAGGCGGTCGGCAAGGGCTGGAGCATGTCCTGAAAGGAGGCGCCGGCGGCTTCAGCCGGCTCTCTCGCCTCCTCCGGCGAGGAAGGCCCGCAGATCTTCGAGCGAGGCGAAGCGGCGCAGGCCCGCCGGCGTCACGGCGTCGATGGAGCCGTCCGAGAACATCTTGTACTCGTTCCCGCCGGACGAATACTGGCCGACGAGCACGCGTTCCGGCGGCGCTTGCGGCGGCTCCGGGGAAGGTGCGGAGGGGGCTGCGGGCTCGGGCGGCGGCTCCTCGATCCGCTCCTCGAATGCGGGCGCGGCCTGCGCCGCCTCCTCCGCGGTCAGTTCCCCGATGGTGGCGAGGCGGTCGCGGATCCAGATCATCTCGTGGGCGATGCGCCCCAGGCGGTCCGCCGCAAGCGCGATGCCGAGGAGAACGGCGCCGCCGGACGCCCCCACCGTCCCGGAGATCACCATCGTCCAGCCGCGCTCGACCTGGACGATGGACATGCCGAACGCCATAGCCGCCAATCCGGTCGCGATCATTCCGACCGCCAGAATGCAGAGCAGGATGACCATCGCAGAGACCGAGGACACAGGAACCGAGGGAACGTCGAACCCGGCGACCTTAGGGAGGAAAGCCTCGCCTTGGCAACCAAGGGCGCTCTCGCTAAGTCGGAACCGCGCGCCGGGACCCGGAACCAACCGGGCCGAGACCGGTTCACCGCGTTCCAATTTCCAAGGAGAGCCCGATGAGCTTTACCCTGCCCGAACTGCCCTATGCTTATGACGCCCTCCAGCCCTACATGTCGAAGGAGACGCTCGAATTCCACCACGACAAGCATCACAAGGCTTACGTGGATAACGGGAACAAGCTGCTGGAAGGCTCCGAGCTTGCCGGCAAGAGCGTCGAGGAGATCGTGAAGGCGAGCTACGGCAAGAACCAGGCGCTCTTCAACAATGCCGGCCAGCATTACAACCACATCCATTTCTGGAAGTGGATGAAGCCGAAGGGCGGCGGGGCCATTCCGGGCGCGCTCCAGAAGCGCATCGATTCGGATCTCGGCGGCACCGAGAAGTTCAAGGCCGACTTCATCCAGGCCGGGATCGGCCAGTTCGGCTCGGGCTGGGCCTGGCTCGCGGTGAAGAACGGGAAGCTCGAGATCATGAAGACGCCGAACGGCGAGAATCCGCTCGTCCACGGCGCCTCCCCGCTCCTCGGCGTCGATGTGTGGGAGCATTCCTATTACATCGACTACCGCAACCGCCGGCCCGACTACCTGAAGGCGTTCATCGAGAACCTCGTGAACTGGGAGCATGTCGAGGAGATGCTGGCCAAGGCGTCCTGAGGCGGATCGCGACGCGCCCCCTCCACCGCCCTTCGGGCGGTCCCCCTCCCCCGTTTCACGGGGGAGGATCCGAGGCGGCCCCGATCCTCCTCTCTCCATCGAGGTGACGCGGCCTTCGGCCCATGGCATGTCGGCGCCCTTCGGGCGTGACGATCGCCGCAACCACCGGGCCCGCTTTGTTCAAGAAGATCCTGTCGGTCGGCGGCTGGACCCTTGTCTCCCGCGTCACCGGTTTCCTCCGCGACCTCGTCATGGCCGCCGTGCTCGGCGGGGGGCCTGTGGCCGACGCCTTCGTCGTCGCCTTCCGGCTGCCGAATCACTTCCGCGCCATCTTCGGCGAGGGCGCCTTCAACTCCGCCTTCGTGCCGACCTATGGCGGCCTGCGCGAGAAGGCGGGCGATCTCGCCGCGAAGCTCTTCGCCGACCGCATCATGGCGCTGATGATCGCGATCCAGGCGGCGATCCTGGCCGCCGCGACCCTGTGGACTCCCTCCCTCGTCGGCCTTCTCGCGCCGGGCCTGCCGCCGGAGACATTCACCCTTGCGGTCGCCCTGACGCGGATCACCTTTCCCTATCTCTTCTTCATCACGCTGGTGACGCTGATCTCGGGGGTGCTCAACGCGCATGACCGCTTCTGGGCCGCCGCCGCCGCCCCGGTCCTGCTGAACCTCTCCATGGTCGCGGCGCTCCTCTGCGCCTTCCTGTTCCCGAGCGCCGGCTACGCGGCGGCCTGGGGCGTATCGGTCTCGGGGCTGCTGCAACTGCTTCTCGTCTGGTCCGATGCCTCGCGCGCCCGCATCGCGCCCAAGCCCGCCATGCCGAGGCGCGGGGCCGGGATGGGGCGCTTCTTCAAGCTTCTCGGTCCCGCCGTCGTGGGCTCGGCCGGGGTCCAGCTCGCCATGTTCGCCGACACGATCATCGCCTCCTCGCTGCCGGCGATCGCCGCCGACTACCTCTATTTCCCCGAAAGCCTACAACAGCCTCCGCCCGGCGCCGACGGCAACCCTGTTGGGATGGGTCTCCCTACCCA
>OEIU01000651.1_pt1 | contig 30070 bp, 20 predicted proteins | sample 1539221 | NCBI WGS metagenome assembly OEIU01 (sample SAMN03792071, study PRJEB22550) | activated sludge metagenome | feature: wastewater treatment plant; material: activated sludge; isolation source: Wastewater treatment plant of a petroleum refinery complex | place: Argentina: Zarate | collected...
CGGGCTCGAGGTCAAGCGCGGGATCGTGCAGGGCGAGTTGTCCAGCCTCGACAAGGCCGGCCTGCCGCTGGCAGCGGCGATCGGTGGCATGGCCGTGCCCGCACTCGTCTTCGTCGTCGTCAACCAGGCGCAACCGGCGAACCTCGCCGGCTGGGCGATCCCGGCAGCCACCGACATCGCCTTCGCGCTGGGCGTGCTCGCCCTGCTCGGCAAGCGCGTGCCGGCTGCCCTGAAGATCCTCCTGCTCGCCGTCGCGATCATCGACGACATCGGCGCGATCGCGATCATCGCCGTCTTCTATACCGCGGAAGTATCGGCGCTTGCGCTTGCCTTGTCCGTGCTCGGCATCGTCGTGCTGTTCGCGCTCAACCGCAGCGGCGTCACGCGCATCGCGCCCTACGTGCTTGTCGGCATCTTTCTCTGGGCCTGCGTGCTCAAATCCGGCGTGCACGCCACCCTGGCCGGCGTGATCACCGCTTTGGCCGTGCCACTGCGCAACCCGCGTGGCGCCTCGCCGCTCGAACAGCTCGAGCACAACCTGCATCCCTGGATCGCGTTCGCCGTGCTGCCCCTGTTCGCATTCGCCAATGCCGGTGTTTCCTTCGCCGGCCTGCGCTTCGCCGACCTGCTGGCGCCTCTGCCCTCCGGCATCGCCCTGGGCCTCGTCGTCGGCAAGCAGGTCGGTGTGTTCGGCGCCATGCTGCTGGCGATCCGCTTCGGCCTCGCCCGGTTGCCGGCCGGGGTGTCGTGGGTCCAGCTGTGGGGACTGGCCTGCCTGACCGGCATCGGTTTCACGATGAGCCTGTTCATCGGCTTGCTGGCGTTCGACTCGGATGCGACGATGGACCAGGTCAAGATCGGCGTGCTGGCCGGTTCCCTGCTTGCCGGCCTGCTCGGATACCTGGTCCTGCGGTTGCGCGCTCAAGGCAGGGTTGCCGACAGCGGAGGGTCGGCGTGATCGAAGCATGCTCGTACTGACCCTCCTGCTCGGCTTGGTCCTGCTTGGCCTTGGCGGCGAGTTGCTCGTGCGCGGCGCCGTCGGCGCTGCGCGCACGCTCGGCGTTTCGCCACTGGTCGTCGGCCTCACCGTCGTCGGCTTCGGTACCTCCACGCCCGAGCTCGTCACCAGCCTGATCGCCGCCTTCGAGGATGCCCCGGGCATCGCGATCGGCAACGTGGTCGGTTCCAATATCGCCAACCTGCTGCTCATCCTCGGCGCAGGCGCGCTGGTCGCGCCGCTTGCCATAGCCCGCAAGGCCTTGCGCCGCGAAGCGGTCGCCCTGGCCGGCTCGACCGTGGTCTGCACCGCCGTGGTGTTGCACGGCGCCCTGGACGCGGTCACCGGAGCGGCCATGCTCGTGCTGCTCGTCGCCTACGTGACATGGGCCTATCACAGCGAGCGCAAGGACACCGACATGCGCCGGACCGTGCACCAGCAGGTCGCCGATGTCGCCGCGCCGAAGGAGCGGACGCTGGCGATGTCGCTGGTGCTGACCGGAGTGGGCATCGGCATGACCATGCTGGGCGCAAACTGGCTGGTCGAAAGTGCGATCGATGTGTCGCGCCGCCTCGGTGTCTCGGAAACGGTCATCGGCCTGACCGTGGTCGCCGTCGGCACGGCCTTGCCCGAACTGGTCACGACCATGGTGGCTGCCATGCGCGGCCATGCCGAGGTGGCGCTCGGCAACATCATCGGTTCCAATGTGTACAACGTACTGGGCATACTCGGAGTCACCGCGATCCTGCATCCGATTGGCGTGCCGGCGGAAATCGTCCGCCTCGACATCTGGGTGCTGGTCGCGGCAACCGGACTGATCACCGTGTTCCTGGCTTCCGGCGCGAAGCTCGGCCGTATCGAAGGCGGCATCCTGCTCGGCGGCTACGCCATCTACCTGGCCTGGCTGGTCCACGCCGCCTGATACCGCGTCTCCGGGCGACGCGCCGGCCTTCAGGCGGTCGCACAGACCACCCGATTGCGGCCCGCGCGCTTGGCCTCGTACAGGGCTTCGTCGGCGCGCTGCAGGGCCGCTTCCACCTTTCCCGCGCCCGCCCGCCAGATCGCCGTGCCGATGCTGACGGTGACTTTCACGCCCTGGAAATCGCTTTCCTCGATCGCGCCGCGCATGCGCTCGGCCAATGCGAGCCCGCTGCCCTCCGGCCGATCGAACAGCATCACCGAGAATTCCTCGCCGCCGTAGCGGAACAGTGCGGCGTCCGGGTCGAGCTGGCGACCCAGCGTGGCAGCCACCTCGGTGATGATGCGGTCGCCGACCAGATGGCCGTGCCGGTCGTTGATCGCCTTGAAATGGTCGATGTCGAGCAGCAGGATTTCACAACGCCGGTTCCTGGCCCGCCCCGATGCCAGCTGGTCAAGCGCTTCGTTGAACGTGCGCCGGTTCAGGCAGTTGCTCAGCGCATCGTGATCGGAGTGGTAGCGCAGCATCGTGGCGGCGCGATCCTGCAGCAAGGCGTAGGTATACATGAAGCAGACCATCAGGCCGTAGCCGCTGGCGAAACGCACCACCTCGATCGGCGGCAGCAGCAGGGCGGTGACCCAGGAAACATAGATGCCGTAGGCCACCATGGCCGCGAGCGACGGGCCCGGCCGCAGCAGGAACACGAGCAGGGGCGGAAAGATGTAGGCCCAGTGCTGCATGTTGCGGTCGTTCTCGAACCCGTAGAGCGGAACGACCAGCAGGATCACGGCGATGCTGGTGAAGAAGATCGTGCCACCGAGCCGGCGCGACATCACCAGCAACGTGACCAGATTGGCGCTGGCGACGGCGAGCACGCCCCAGGCAAGGCGGGCGGTGTCGCCGAGGCCAAGCGAAGTATTGATCGCGCCGAGCACGACCATCAGGACCACGATGAGCACGCTGATTACGAGCGCGACGCGCCAGCGGATCGTATCGCGCAGCGTGACGAACGAGTCCTGGCGTAGCGTTGCGTTCAGCGTCCGAGGCTCCCCCGATGCCGCGGCCCGAGCCTCCTGGCCAGCCGCGCATCCGTGCAGTATGCCCATTTTGCCCGTCCCGGGAGGAACGCGCGGTCTTGCTCAATCGCCGGAGCCGGTCATCGCACCGATCAGCGCTTCGAGGCCGAGGTCGAAGGTGGCGTCCCATTGCGGTTGGCGGAAACAGGGCGCCGCCGCGGCCAGGCGGGGACAGTGGGCGGCGACATAGGCTTCGCTGACCGGTTCCGCCGCGGCGGGTCCGGCGGCATAGCCTGATGTTTCATCGAGGCCTGCGCCGACCAGATAGTAGCCGACCACGCGGAACCAGCGCGCTGCGCGCTCGCGATCGCTTGCCACGGCCTCGAACGCCGCCAGCACCCGCTCGATGAAGTCGACGCCGTCCGGCATGTTGAGGCGGTGGACGGCGACGTACGGAAAGAACCTCGGGTACCTGTGGGCGGTTTCCCGGTAGGCATGGCAGACGCGGCGCAGGTGCTCGACAGGGTCGAGCCCCGGCGGCGGCCAGCGGAAGCCGGCGATGACCTCGGCGACCAGCGCATCGAGCAGGTGCTGCTTGCTCGGGAAATGGTGGTAGATGCTCATCGCTTCGCAGCCCAGCGCCTCGCCGAGGCGGCGGGTCGAAAAAGCGGCGAAACCTTGCTGCTCGATCAGCTCCAGCGCCATCGCGACGATGCCTTCGCGCGTGAGGGGCGCGCGCCGCCCGCGCGCCGCGGGTCCGGTGCGTTTGCCGGTGGCTGCCTTGCGCTTTTTTTCCGTCGCCATGCTTGCAATCTTACGCCGTAAGTATAGAATCCGCTCGCCTTACATCGTAAGGCCAGATCATGGTCACAGGATTCAGTCATGAATGCCATCGACTTCGTCGGCCTGCTCGTTCCGCTGACCTACTTCTTGTTCCTCGCCACGGAAAAACCCTGGCCCGCGCGGCAGTTCCCGCCGCGCAAGGGCTGGCACTGGTTCGGCATCGTCTTCCTGCTACTGGTCGGCACCTTGTCGACCGTCGTGCCGCTGCTGCTGCCGCTGGACTGGATGGCGGCGCACCGCTGGCTCGACGGCACGCGGCTCGGCGTGGTCGGTGGCACGCTGTTGGGCTACCTCGTCCTGTCGGCGATCATGTACGCGTGGCACCGCACGGTGCACAACGTCCCCTTGCTCTGGCGCGCCTTCCACCAGATCCACCACAGCCCCAATCGCGTCGACATTCCCGGATCGGTGCTCTTTCATCCGACCGAAATCATCCTGCAGGTGCTGCTGCAACTGTTCGTCACCGTCATCGTGCTCGGCCTCGATCCGCTGGCGGCCGCGCTGGTCGGCTATGTCGCCGCGTTCTATGGGATGTTCCAGCACTGGAACGTGCGCACGCCGCAGTGGCTGGGCGTGCTGATCCAGCGGCCGGAGGCGCATTGCGAGCATCACCGCATGGGTTGCCACTCCTCCAACTACGGCGATTTTCCGCTGTGGGACATCCTGCTCGGCACGTTCCGCAACCCGGTCGAGTTTCGCGGCGAATGCGGATTCGAAAATGGCGCGGACCGGAAACTTTTGCAGATGCTCGCCTTCGTCGACGTCAACGAAGCAGCGTATGGCGGACGCAACCTCGGCCAGCAGGGCGAGGCCGGTCGGTCGAGCCATGGCGAGGCCATGCCATCGACGCAGAATCTGCAGACCTGAGCAGGCGGCCCCCGATGGTGGTCGCCCATGCCGCGGTCGTGCCGACCGGCCGGCCGTCACTCAATCCCTGCCTATCCAGTCCAGCGCGTCGGCATGGCGGCTGTTCGGAAGCGCCTTGACCGGGCAGGGCATCGCGAAGGCGAAAACGCGCATGGCGGCAGCGACCCATTCCTTGTCGGTCACCACGGCCAGCCTTTCCCAGGCCTTCAGGTGGGCCAGGCCGAGCCTGGTGTCGTCCCACGCCACGGCCGCGGAATAGCCTTCGAAACCGGGGGCGAGGTGGTAGAGGAACCGCACGCGGCCGTGCGCCCTGATCGCGTTTTCGACCGCGGGAATGAGTACGCTCTCGTAATCCTGGCCGGTAACGTGGCCGGCTGCGATCGCGCCGACGGCGTTGCCGGGCAGGTCGGGTATCAGTTCGATCATGCGGAGCCTCCAGCGGGACGGACGGGGCGGGATGCAGGTGGCCGAACCGGACGGTCAGCTGGCCATCGGGCGCCGCCGGAGGTCCGTCAAAGGTTCTGGTAGTTCGGGCCGCTGCCGCCCTCGGGGGTGACCCAGGTGATGATCTGGTAGGGATCCTTGATGTCGCAGGTCTTGCAGTGGACGCAGTTGGCGGCGTTGATCTGCAGGCGCTTGCCGGCTGCGTCGTCGACCATTTCGTAGACGCCGGCCGGGCAGAATCGCGTGCACGGGTTGTTGTATTCCTCGGCGCACTGCGTGACGCAGACATTCGTGTCGGCGACCTTCAGATGGACCGGCTGGTCCTCGTCGTGCTCGGTTGCCGCGAAATAGACGCTGGCGAGGCGGTCGCGCGGCGGCAACGTGCGCTCGGTCCAGTCGCGCTGCGGTGATTCGTAGCTGGCGACCTTCTGCAATGCGGAATGATCGGCGTGGTTCTTCAGGGTCCACGGCGACAGCCCGGCGGTGGCCGTTTCCCAGCCGGCATTGGCGAGGCCGAACCACAGGCCCCTGTTGAAGCCCGGGCGGATGTTGCGCACCTTGCGCAGTTCCTTCATCACCACCGAGCCGCGCAGCTTCGCGTCCCAGCCGGCGCTCTTGCCCGTTGCGGCGATGTGCTCGGCGGCGAGCATGCCCGAGCGCATGGCCTGGTGGGTGCCCTTGATCTTCGGCACGTTGACCAGGCCGGCCGAATCGCCGATCAGCATCGCGCCGGGCATCTCGACCCTCGGCAGCGACTGGTAGCCGCCCTCGACGATCGCGCGTGCGCCGGCCGAAAGGATTTCGCCGCCCTCGAGCAGCGGCTTGATGACGGGATGGTTCTTCAGCTGCTGGAAGGCCTCGAACGGCTTGAACTCCGGATCGGCGTAGTCGAGCCCGGCGACGAAGCCGATCGCGACGCGGTCCTTGTCCAGGTGATAGAGGAAGCTGCCGCCATAGATCGCCGGATCGAGCGGCCAGCCCAGCGTGTGCACGATCTTGCCGGGCTCGCCGCGCCCCTCGGGCAACTGCCACAGTTCCTTGAGGCCGATGCCGTAGGTCTGCGGATCGCTGTCCGCGTCGAGCTTGTAGCGCGCGATCAGCTGCTTGCTGATGCTGCCGCGGCAGCCTTCGCCGAGCACGGTGACCGGCGCGACGATGTCGATGCCTTCGGTATAGCCGGGCTTGTGCGAGCCGTCGCGGGCCACGCCCATGTCGCCGATGCGCACGCCCCTGACCGCGCCGGCCTCGTCGAATATCGCCTCGGACGCGGCGAATCCGGGGAACACGTCGACGCCGAGCGCTTCGGCCTGCGGCGCCAGCCAGGCACAAAGCGCACCGAGCGAAACGATGAAATTGCCGTGGTTATGCATCTGCGGCGGCACGATCGGGAATTTCGTCGCGCGCGCATGATCGCGCAGCCACCAGAACTCATCCTTTGCCGCCGGCACGCAGATCGGCGGGGGGTTCTTGCCCCACTCGGGCAACAGCTCGTTGAGGGGAGCGGGCTCGATCACCGCGCCGGAGAGGATCTGCGCGCCGATCGTGGAGGCTTTCTCGATCACGCAGACGTTGAGCTCGGGCTTGAGCTGCTTGAGCCGGATCGCGAAGGCCAGCCCGGCGGGGCCGGCGCCAACCGTGATGACGTCGTACTCCATCGTTTCGCGTTCGCTCATGGCGGGGTCCTGTTCGCATGGGGCCAGCGGCCATTGTCCGGGTTCGCGGGACGGGCAGCAATTCGCACTTGCGGCATAATCGGCCCATCGAACAGGATTCCGGTATGCCAGACCATCACGACAGCGAACTCTCGAGCCAGCGCCTGCGCGGCGCCAGCGCCTTCCAGCTGCTGCACTGGATGGCCGCCGGGCGCATCGACTCGCAGCGCCTGCTCGACCTCTACCAGGCGGCGATCGCCGAACAGGATGCGCGCCTGCACGCGTTCGTTGCCCTTGATCCCGCCGCGCGGGCATCGGCCCGCGCGAGCGACCAGCGGCGCGCCGCGAAGAGCGTGATCGGCCGCCTCGACGGGCTGGCCGTGGCGATCAAGGACAATATCGATGTCGCCGGCTTGCCGACGGCCTGCGGGCTGGAGGGGCGCAAATCGCGCGTGGCCCGCGACGATGCCAGCGTGGTCGCGCGGCTGCGCGCCGCCGGTGCGGTCATCCTCGGCAAGACCGCCGTCGACGAAGCGTCGCTCGGCACCACCGGAACCACTTCGGCGTGCGGGCCGACGCACAATCCGCAGCGACGCGATTTCATCGTCGGCGGCTCGTCGGCCGGTTCGGCGGCTGCAGTTGCGACGGGCCTGTGCAGCTTTGCGGTCGGTACCGACACGCTGGGTTCGGTGCGCATTCCGGCCAGCCACGCCGGCATATACGGTTTGCGCCCCACGGTCGGCGAGATATCGATGACAGGCGTCGTCCCGGCTGCGCGCCGGCTCGACAGCGTCGGCATCCTCGCCCGTTCGGTGCAGGACCTCGCCATCGTGCTGCAGGTGCTCGATGCCTATGACGCCGACGATGCGCGTTCGCGCCGCCGTCGCGTCGCGCTCTCGCCCCCCGACTGGGAGCCCGGGCGCCTGCGCAGCGGATTCCTGCCAAGTCTCGCCGCGCTCGGTGTCAGCCCCGAAGTGGTCGTCGTGTTCGAGCGCGCCAGCGCCGAGCTCGGGCTCGAACTGGGCGAGCGCATGGATGCGGATTTCTCGGGCTACGACTTCGCGCGCATGCGCCGCGCCGCGCTGCTGATCATGGAGAGCGAACTGTCCTGCGAATTCGAGGCCGACCTCGACGATGGCGCGCATCCGGTCTCCTCGCGCCTGCGCGACATGCTCGGATTTGCCCGGCGCAAGTCGGCGGTCGACTATGCCGCCGCCGATCGCCTGCTCGACAGCGCCGTGCTCAAGGCGCGCCATCTGTTCGAACAGATCGACGTGCTGGTGCTGCCGACCGTCTCGCAAGGCCCGTACCGCATCGGCGAAACCGAGCGTGCCAACGACGCGGACCTGTGCAGTTTCGCCAGCGTCGCCGGATGTCCCGCGGTTACCTTGCCGATGGGTACGCTCGAAAACGGCATGCCGGTCGGCCTGCAACTGGTAGGCGCCCCAGGCTCCGACCTGCGCCTGCTCGAACTCGCCGAAGTGTGCGCGTCGAGGCTCGACGCGGCGCCGGCCTATCCGGTGACGATGCGCGACTGAGCCGTGCAGGTGCGCGATTTCGCCACCGCGCCCGGCGCGGACGTTTCGCAACGGGGATAAGGATCGCTTACGGCGTCTTCGGTCGCGCGTTGCGCATGGCCTCGTCGAGCATCTTCACCAGTGCTTCGCGGTCATAGCTGTAGGGTTGTCCTTCGTTGAGCTGCACGAGTTGCTCGATCTGCTTGCGGATCGTCATTTCGGCTTCACCCTGGTTGGGGACCACCATGTAGCGCCGCTTCGGCCTGGCCTCGAACAGGGCCAGTTCGACCGCGGCAGCGACTTCGTCGGGCTTCTTGTACTGGCTGCGATCCGTGAATCGGGTTTCCTTGCCCGAACGTTGGGTCGCATTCCTGCCGATATCCGAATCGTAGTTGCCTGGCTCGATGATGCTGACCTGCACGCCGACCGGCTCCATCTGCGCGGCCAGCGCATCGCCGAACGCCTCGACGGCGTGCTTGCTCATCGCGTAGACGCCGAGCCGGGCCGACGCGAGGACACCGGAAATCGAACCAATCGTCGCGATGCGTCCCTTCTGCGCGATGATCAGCGGCGCGAACGCCCTGGTGATGCGATACGGTCCATAGGCATTGACTTGCATGACCAGATCGAATTCCTGCGGGCTCGTCTCGGTTATCGGCGCGATGGTGGCGACCCCCGCATTGTTGACCAGGCCATATAGCCCGCGGCCCGCCTTCGTCACGGTCTCCACCGCGGCATCGATGTCGGCCTGCCGGGTTACGTCAAGCCGGATCGCCTGCACATTCGGGATCGAGGCGAGGGCATCCAGATCGGCCTGCTTGCGCGCGCCGGCGTAGACGAAATAGCCCTTGGCAGCGAGGTGCTCGGTGATGTTCCGGCCGATACCCGTACTCGCGCCGGTGACCAGTACGGCCTTCGCTGCTTGCGCCTCGGGTCCGCCGGCTTCGGGCGTTTGCGAACGTGCGACAACTGAAACTGAAGAAAGCATCAGTGCGAGTGCAATCACGACGTAGCGCATGAATTTCTCCCCGAGCAGTCCAGCGTGGTTTTCGAGTGTACCCGCCCGTTCGGGCCCGCGTGCCGGAACCGGCGACTTCCCGAGGGGCCGGCGGCCGGAAAGGATCATTGACGGTACTCGATGCAATCGAAATCCAGCGCCCGTTCCCGCCGACACCCGACGCCAGCGGGCGAAAGGGCGCGACAGCGCTGCCTGGTCGCCTGTCACCGCGGCGGCAACCAGGAACTCGTCGTAGATCCGCTCGCTTTCCCGATTCACTGCCCCGCCTTCCTCGCCCTTGCCGACATCCAAGGTGCGCTCAAGCCGGCGCCCGGTTCAATAAACGCCGCTGGCGTTCACGGGACGCAGGGTCGGCCCGGCTGCGCCACGGCCGTTTCAAGCCGGTTCGGGTTCACCGGCCGGCGTTGCCGGGTTGTGCGCCTCGCCCTGCCGCACGGTCCAGTCGACGACCTTCGGCAACAACTGGTTGAGTGCCTGCTCGAAGGCCGGGATCGCGCTGCCGATGTCGCTGCCCGCGGCGGGCACCACTTCATCGAATGCCTGGCTGGCGACGATGCGGTTGCTGCGCCGGTCGAACAGTTTGGTGGTCAGGCGGATCGCCGCGCTGGCCGATTCTCCGGCCAGCTCGACCTGGAAATCACGCAGCTCGATGCTCAGTGAGAAGTCGCCGTTGAGTCCCGAATCGGTCGCACTGACGCCGCCGATGCGGCCGTCGTGGTCGAATGCCTGCACGACCAGGCTGCGCAGCATTGTGGGTGCGGTGTCGCGCCAGCGCGCATCCGGATAGACCTCGAGGACGCCGGGCCTCGGCATCACGGCGATGCGCGTGGTGTCGAGGGCGGCGCTTGTGCGCGGCGCGTCGACCAGCAGTTGCCAGGCGATCGGGGACCGGCCTGTTGCCGATTCCTGCGCGGCAGGCAGGTCGAGGCGCGGCGCATAGATCGCGAAGGAACCATGCTTGCCGCCCAGCGCCGCACAGGCGCCGAGCAGCAGCATTCCAGCAGGGATCAGCGATCGGATCAGGCGATTCATTTCTGCTCGAACTCCTTCGGTTGGTCGCGACCCAGCAGCAACGTGTTCGAACTGCCGAGCTGGTCGCTGAGCTGCTTGAACGAACGCAGGGTTTCGCGCAGTTCGGAAAGCGTCGGCCCGACCTGGCGCAGGCCCTGGTCGCTGAAGCTGGCGATCGCCGCCTGGTTCTGGTCGAGCAGCTGCCCGGTCGAACCCGCCACGCGTTCGATCGCGTTGATCGCCTTGTCGGTCGAGGCCATCACCTTGCGCACGTCGTTGTTGATCAGCTCGTTGGTCGTGCTGGCCATCTGGTGCAGCGTGGACAGGGTCGACTTGAGCTCGCCGCTGGCGTCGGCCAGCTGGGCCAGCGCCTTGGCCAGGTCGCCGCGCTGGTCGGCAACCGAGCTGGCCAGCTTGTCGATGTTCTCGAGCGTGGCCGAAACGTGCTCGATGTTCTTTTCGGAGAGCAGCTGGCCGACGCGCAGCAGGGACTGGTTGACACTGGTGACGATGTCGTCACCGGAGGACAGCAGTTTCGACAGCGCGGATTCGGTGGCGATGATGACCGGCACCGGCTTGTCATCGGTCGGCAGCAGCAGCTTGCTCGAAGGCGAACCGCCGGTGAGCTGGATGAAGGCCGTGCCGGTCACGCCGAGCAGGCCGAGCTTCGCCTCGGTATCGACTTTGATCGGCGTGCCGCCGTCGATGCGCACGCGCGCGATGACCTTGCGCGGATCCACCGGGTCGAGCTTGAGCTGGCTGACCTCGCCGACCTTGATGCCGTTGTACTGCACGAGGCCGCCCTTGGACAGGCCGGTCACCGCTTCGGTGAAGATCACCTCGTAGTAGCCAAATTCGCGATCGGCGCTGGTCTTGGACAACCACAGCACGAATCCGAGGCCGAGCAGGAATGCGAGGATCGCAAACGAGCCGATGAGGATGTGGTGGGCGCGGGTTTCCATCGTCAGGTGCCTGCGGTTGATTGAACGTGGTTGTTGGCGCTGGCGCGCTGAGCGGCGCGGCCGCGCGGGCCCTGGAAATACTCCTGGACCCAGGCGTCGTCGGTCTTCTCCACGACCTCCAGCGGACCGGCAACGAGGATGCGCTTCTGCGCGAGCACGGCGACCCGGTCGCAGATCGTGTAGAGCGTGTCGAGGTCGTGGGTGATCAGGAAAACGGTCAACCCCAGGCTGTTGCGCAAGGTCAGGATCAGCTGGTCGAAGGCCGCAGCGCCGATCGGATCGAGCCCGGCGGTCGGTTCATCGAGGAACAGGATGTCGGGATCGAGCGCCAGCGAGCGGGCCAGCGCGGCGCGCTTGACCATGCCGCCGGACAATTGCGAGGGGAACTTGTCGCTGGCTTCGAGTGGCAGGCCGGCGAGGGCGATCTTGAGCCGGGCCAGTTTGGCCACGATCGATTCATCGAGGTCGTGGTGCTCGGTCAGCGCCACGGCGACGTTTTCGGCCACGGTCAGCGACGAGAACAGCGCGCCATTCTGGAACAGGACCCCACAGCGCCGCTCGATCATTGCGCGCTTCGCATCCGACAGCGTGGAAACCTCTTCGCCGAACAGGCGGATTCTGCCCACTGCCGGATGGCCGAGGCCGATGATCGCGCGCAGCAGCACCGACTTGCCCGAACCCGAGCCGCCGACGACGCCGATGATTTCGCCGCGCTGCACGTCGAGATCGAGGTTCTCGTGCACGACCTGGTCGCCGAACTGGTTGCGCAGGCCGCGGATGCGGATGACCGGCTCGGCCGTATTCACAGGTCGATCTCCATGAAGAAGATCGCCGCCAGTGCATCGATCAGGATGACCACGAAAATCGATTGCACGACGCTCGAAGTGGTGTGCGAGCCGACCGACTCGGCGCTGCCGGCGACCTTGAAGCCTTCCAGGCAGCCGATCGCCGCGATCAGGAAGGCGAAGATCGGCGCCTTGCTCATGCCCACCCAGAAATGCCGCACGGTGGTCGTCTCCTGCAGGCGGGTGACGAACATCAGCGGCGAGATGTCGAGCGTGAGCACGCAGACGACGGCGCCGCCGATGATGCCGGCGAGCATGCCGACCAGGGTCAGGATCGGCATCGAGACGAGCAAGGCGAGTACGCGCGGCATGACCAGCACGTCGACCGGCTCGAGTCCGAGGGTGCGGATCGCGTCGATTTCCTCGCGCGCCTTCATCGAGCCGATCTGCGCGGTGAAGGCGCTGCCCGAGCGGCCCGCCACCATGATCGCGGTCAGCAGCACGCCGAACTCGCGCAGGAACGAATAGCCGACCAGTTCGACGGTGAAGATGCTGGCGCCGAAATCCTTGAGCACGGTGGCGCCGAGAAAGGCGACCACGGCGCCGACCAGGAAGCAGAGCAGGGCGACGATCGGCAGCGCGTTCAGCCCGGTCTGTTCGATATGGGCAACCGTCGAGGTCATGCGCCAGCGCCGCGGCAATAGTGCGCTGCGCGCAAAGGCGGACAGGATCAGGCCGATGAAGGCGACCAGCGCGACGCTGTCGCGCCAGATGCTCTCGAGCGCATCGCCGATGTTGGCGATGGCCGACAGGAAGCCCGAGTCCTTGCGCCGCTTTTTCGCCGGTGGCGCGTTTTCGGCCTTGGCCACCGCGGCAAACAGCTTGCGCGTGGCCTCGTTGCCCAGATCGATGCGGCTGGCATCGTCGCCGACCAGGTCGAGCAGGACGCTGGCGCCGGCGGTGTCCACGCGACCCAGGCCGGTGGCGTCTACGCGGGTTTCGGGACGCACGCTGCGCTGCAGCGACTCGCGCAACGCCGCCAGCCGCGCAACATGCTCGAGGATCCAGTCGCCGCGGGCGATGATGCGGATGCCGTCCTCGCCGATGGTTGCGCTGCCCGTTTCACTCATGCCGGAAAGGTTATCAGCAAAGGACTCGGAGCCGCTGCCATTGGCTGAATGGCAGCCGCACGGAGATCGCGCCGGCATCGGCGCGCCATCGGCCGGCGCCAGGCCGCAATGCCGCCGCGGAATGCCCCGCAGGACGCGCCAGGACTGGCTTGTCAGGGCATTGCTGGCGCCGCGCCGTCCACTTCCATCGCGGCGCGCGCCATCGCCGCGGGCGTCGCGCCGGCAAAATCGGCCGGCTTCGCGTTGAATCTTCCACATTCACCCCCATTGGCCTGCATCCGGCGGCTGGCCATGCGCCATACAGCCGCCATAATGGCGGCGCACTGCCGTTGCGGATTGTCCGAATGACCAGCGTTCCCCTGACCACACGCGTCGAATTCATCGTCGAACTGGCGCGCCGCCTGCACGAGTACGGGACGGCTGCGCCCCGCCTCGAGGCGGCGGTGAGCCTGGTCGGGCAGCGCCTCTCGCTGCATTGCGACGTATTGTCGACGCCGACCTCGATCATCATGTCGTTCTCGGAGCTGGTGAATTCCGGCAGCGGTGTTGCCGAGATGACCCAGGTCCTGCGCCTGCCGCCGGGCGAGGTAAACCTGAAGAGCCTGTGCCTGGTCGACGAAATCGCCGACCAGGTCATCAATGGCCAACTCGACCTCGCCGAGGGGCGCCGCCGCCTGCGCGAGGTCGGCAGCCGGCGTCCGTCACTGACTTCGCAGATCCTCACCCTGGTCGCCTATGCGGTGGCCCCGGCCTGCGTCGCCGCGATCCTGCTGACCGGCTGGGCCGGCGTCGCCACCGCCTCGATCATCGGTTTCGTCACCGGCGTCACCGCGCTGAGCGCGCGCAAGCGGCCCAATATCGCCGCCGCCTTCGAGGCGATCTCGGCCCTGCTCGCGACGATCATCGCGACGGTGGTGGCGGTCTATTTCGTGCCGATCCAGGTGCGCTCGGTCGTGGTCGCGAGCCTGATCATCCTGCTGCCGGGCATGAGCCTGACCGCCGCGGTCCGCGAACTCTCCAGCCAGGACCTCGTCTCGGGTACGGCGCGCATGGCCGGCGCGATGGCCGTGCTGCTCAAGCTGGCCTTCGGCACGGTGGCCGCGACCCAGGTCTGCGCCCTGTTCGGCCTGGTGCCGCCACCGGTTCCGCTACTCGCCATTCCGGCTTGGACCGAATGGGTCGCCGTGCCCCTTGCCGCCGTCACGTTTGCGATCACCTTCCGCAGCCCGTGGCGCTATTTCCCGATCGTCATCGGTTCGGTCATCGCCGGCTACATCTGCACGCGCGTCGGTGGCGTGCACGTCTCGGCGCCGTTCGGCGTGTTTGCCGGCGGCCTGATCCTCGGCGCGAGCAGCAACGTGTTTGCCCGCGTATTCAACCGGCCTGGTGCGCTGATCCGCGAACCGGGCATCATCCTGCTGGTGCCCGGCAGCGTCGGCTTTCGTACCCTGAGCTTTGTCTTCGAGCGCGACGTGATGCTCGGCATCGATACCGGCATCACCCTGCTGACCCTGCTCGTCGCCCTCGTCGCCGGCCTGCTCTTCGGCGACCTGCTGGTGCCGCCGCGGCGCAAGCTTTGAGCGGGAGTCGGGAGTCGGGAGTGGGAAAAATGCGAACAACAGGGTTTGCCGCAAACCTGTAGGAGCCCGTTTACGGGCGAGCATTCCGGCGGATTGAAGAACATTCTCGCCCCTGAAGGGGCTCCTACACTGGAAGTGCGCGGCAAACTAGCGGCATGAGCACCGGGCCTGGCTCCTGATTCTTCCGCCAACCGCCTACTGCTCTCCAGCATGCCAAATCGCTTCATTCCAATCGTTGCTCATCACGAATCCCCTTTCATGTCCGAACTGTCCAAACTGAAAACGGCGCTGGCCGGCGTCATGACGCGCGATCGCGGGCGCCTGATCGGGCGCTGGCGGCGCCTCGACAAGGCCGGCCAGGCCGCCAAGCAGGACGAGATCGACCGGCTCGCGGCGGACATCGAGGCCTCGGTGGCGCGCGTGGCTGCGCGCGCCGCGCGCATCCCGGCGGTACGCATCGATGAATCCCTGCCGATCGCCGCGCGCAGCGAGGAAATCGTCAAGCTGATCCGCCAGCACCAGGTCATCGTGCTGGCCGGAGAAACCGGTTCCGGCAAGACCACGCAGCTGCCGAAGCTCTGCCTCGCCGCCGGGCGCGGCGCGCACGGCATGATCGGTTGCACCCAGCCGCGCCGGATCGCCGCGCGCACGGTCGCCCGCCGCGTCGCCAGCGAGCTCGATACGACGGTGGGCGACCTGATCGGCTTCCAGGTGCGCTTCACCGAACAGGTCGGCGACGCCGCGCTGATCAAGTTCATGACCGACGGCATCCTGCTTGCCGAAACCCAGGGCGACGCCTGGCTCGGCAGCTACGACACGATCATCCTCGACGAGGCGCACGAGCGCAGCCTCAACATCGACTTCCTGCTCGGGTACCTCAAGCGCCTGCTGGCGAAGCGCCGCGACCTCAAGCTGATCGTCACCTCGGCGACCATCGACACGGCGCGATTCGCCGCGCATTTCGACAATGCGCCGGTCGTCGAAGTCGAGGGCCGCACCTATCCGGTCGAAGTGCGCTGGCGGCCGCCGCCCGAACGTGGCGAATCGAGCAGCATCGAGCAGATTGTTTCGGCGATGGACGAGATCACGGCCGAGGATCCGCGCGGCGACGTGCTGGTCTTCCTGCCCGGCGAGCGCGAAATCCGCGACGCCCACCTCGCCCTGGACCGGCGCAAGTACCGCGAGACGGAAGTGCTCGCGTTGTACGCGCGGCTGTCGGCCACCGAGCAGGACCGCGTGTTCAGGCCGGGCCCCAAACGACGCATCGTGCTGGCCACGAATGTCGCCGAAACCTCGCTGACCGTGCCGCGCATCCGTTTCGTCGTCGACACCGGCATGGCGCGCGTCAAGCGTTACAGCCAGCGTGGCCAGCTCGAACGCCTGCACATCGAGCCGATCTCGCGCGCGGCCGCCGACCAGCGCAAGGGCCGTTGCGGGCGCGTCGCCGCCGGCATCTGCTATCGCCTCTATGCCGAGGACGACTACCTCGAGCGGCCTCCCTACACCGATCCGGAAATCCTGCGCACGTCGCTGGCTGGCGTGATCCTGCGCATGCTCAGCCTCAAGCTCGGCGACGTCGCCGATTTCCCGTTCGTCGAGGCGCCGCCCGAGCGCGCCATCGGCGACGGCTACCGGCGCCTGATCGAGATCGGCGCGATCGACGAGCAGCATCGCATCACCAAAATCGGTGCAACGATCGCCAGCCTGCCGGTCGATGTCGCACTGGCGCGCATGCTGATAGAAGCGCAGCGACTCGGCGTCAGCCGCGAACTGATGATCCTGGTGTCGTTCCTGAGCATCCAGGATCCGCGCGAACGCCCCGCCGATGCCCGCCAGCAGGCCGACGCGGCGCACGCCCGCTTCACCGATCCGAAATCCGACTTCATCGGCGTGCTCAACCTCTGGGCCGCCTACGCGAGCGCGCACGAGGAACTGACCCAGTCGAAACTGCGCGACTGGTGCCGCGAGCATTTCCTCTCGTTCATGCGCATGCGCGAGTGGCGCGAGCTGCATCGGCAGTTGGTTGTTGGTTCGGGAATGGGGAATGGGGAATGGGGAATGGATGGGGCAAGGACGGGAGTCGGGAAAGGGGAATCGGGAGTCGCTAGGAGCAAAAGCAAAAGCAAAAACAAAGCAAAGAGCAGAGTCGAAGCGAGTGCGAGCAAGTTGAATTCGCCTCAAGCCGCTTCAACGATTCCCGACTCCCGATTCCCGATTCCCGGCGCCAACAGCGCCAAAGCAACCATTCCCCATTCCCCATTCCCCATTCCCGACAACGGTGAATCCATTCACCGTTGTCTCCTCGCAGGCTGGCCCACCCAGGTCGCGCGCAAGGACGAGCGCAACCAGTATGTCGGCACGCGCGAGCGGCGTTTTGCGATCTTCCCGGGCTCGGCGCTGGCGAAATCTCCGCCGCAGTGGCTGCTGGCCGGGCAAATCATCGATATCGGCAAGGTCTATGCGATGCAGTGCGCGCGCATCGAGCCGCTGTGGATCGAACAGCAGGCCGCGCATCTGGTGCGGCGCAGCTGGCACGATGCGCACTGGTCGCGCAAGCGCGGCGCGGTGATGGCATTCGAGCAGGTCAGCCTGTTCGGCCTGGTCCTGGTCGAGAAGCGCGCCGTGCAGTTCGGCCGCCATGACCCGGTCGAGGCGCATGAAATTTTCGTGCGCGAGGCCCTGGCCACCGGCGAGATCGACGCGCGCGCGGATTTCATCCGCGCCAACCTGCGCACCCTGGCCCAGGCCGCCGAAATCGAGGCCAAGCAGCGGCGATCCGGATTGATCAAGTCGGCCGATGAACTCGTCGCATTCTTCCGCGGCAAGCTGCCCGCCGACATCCATACCAGTGCTGCGCTGGATGCCTGGTATCGCAAGGCGTCGCCATCGGAACAGGCCGCCCTGCGCTGGTCGCTGGCCGATGTGCTGTCGACGACGCCAGGGGTGGCCGCGGAGGATTTTCCGCCGCGCATGATGCTTGCCGCGCACGAATTGCGCCTCGAATACCGCTTCGTGCCGGGCGACCCGTCCGATGGCGTGACCCTGCATGTGCCGCTGGCGCTGGTCAATGCCTTGCCGGCAGTCCGTTGCGAGTGGCTGGTCCCGGGCCTGCTGGCCGAAAAGGCCGCCGAGCTGATCCGTGGACTGCCGAAATCGCTGCGCAGGAACTTCGTGCCGGCACCGGATTTCGGGCGCGCCTTCGTCGAAGCGTTGCCGGCCCCGGACAGCGGGAAGGAAAAACCGCTGGCCGCGATGCTCGCCGCCTACCTGGGCAAGGTCACCGGCGTGGACATCTCGGCGGCCGACTTTTCCGCGATCGAGCTGCCGCCGCACCTGCTGATGCGCTTCCAGGTATCCGACGAGAACGGCCGGATCGTCGCAGCGGGGCGCGATCTCGGCGCGATCCAGCACGACTGGGCCAGCGCGGCGCGCGCGGCGTTCTCGCGGCAAGCCGACGCGCAGCTCGTGCGCGAGGACCTCTCCGGCTTCGACATCGACGACATCCCCGAGTCGATCCGCTCGCCGGAAGGGCTGGTGGCCTGGCCGGCCCTGGTCGATCTCGGCGACAGCGTGGCCCTGCGCGTGTTCGAGAATCCCGACGAGGCGCGCAGCGAACACCGCCGCGGCGTCGAGCGCCTGTTGCGCCGCGCGCTGGCCGACAGGATCAAGCAGGCGCGGCGCCAATTGCCGCTGGACAATTCAACTGCGCTGAAATGGGCGGCGCTGGGCAGCGCCGAGACGCTGCGCGCCGACCTCGTCGAGGCGGCCCTTTCCGAGCGCCTGCAGGCGCATGCGCTGGACGCACGGACGCGCGGCGATTTCGAGCGCCTGAAGGCGACCCTTGGCAGCGAACTGTTCGCGGCCGCCGTGGAGCGGCTCAAGCTCGCCGAGGCGATCATCGAGGCGCACGCCGAACTGGCGCCCTGGCTGGAGCCGCCGCTGCTCGGTTTCGCCGCGGCCAATTACGAGGACCTGCACGAACAGCGCGATGAGCTGCTGGCTCCCGGCTTCCTGCGCGACACCGATCCGCGCCATCTCGGCCACTTCCCGCGTTACCTGCGCGGCATGCGCCTGCGCGCCGAACGCTTGCGCCAGGACCCGGCGCGCGACCAGGCGCGCATGCTTGGCGTGCAGCGCTACTGGCGCGAGTTCCTCAAGCGGCGTGCCGGCAACGATGCCGATCCGGCTGCCCTCGGGGAATTGCGCTGGCTGATCGAGGAGCTGCGCGTTTCGGTGTTCGCCCAGGAGCTGCGCACGGCCGAGCCGGTGTCGCCCAAGCGCCTGGCGCGCGCGCTCGCCGCACTGGATTGAGCGGGCGGCGACGGCCTCCCGTCCTGCCGCCCGTTGCCCCTGGCGTGGCTACTTGATGCGCTTGACGCGGACGTCGCAGCCGCAGCCATCGACGTACATCAGCCAGCTGCTGAAACTCATCGGCTTGATCTTGACCTTCGGCGCGGTCAGTCGATAGCCCTTGCGGCCCGACTCGGCCTGTTCCCAGACCTGGCCGTTCTCGAGCGTCACGCGGGTCTTGCCGTTCCAGCCGTTGAACTCGCCGACGATGCTCGACTCGATCACCTCGCGGTCGCTGTCGCTGGCATAGAACACCGTGGTGCCGTCGCGGTGCTTGATCGGAGCGCCGAGAGCGCTGACTCCCTTGGACTGGATCCAGCCGTTCAGGAAACGGAGTTGTTCGGGCGTGAGGCGGTCCAGGCCGGCCGCATTGAACTCCTCCTGCGACATGCGCTCTTCAAGCGTCGGTGCCTGGGGTTCCTGTGCCTGGACGGCGAGGCAGAGGGGAAAAATCAGCAGGAAAGCAAGGAGCGGGACTCTGGCGTGCATGGCGTTGGGCTCGGTGCGGTGGTCAAAACGTGACCAGTTGGTCGAAAACTCGTTGTCTAACGGGAGGTTAACAGGTGCGCTCTGCGAGTTGAGAGGGTAGAATCCTGACCCGTGCAGTCTAGCATCGGGCGCCGAGAATCCGGCTGCCCGGGTTCTGCACGTGTGCAGGATCAGAGTTTCAGCTGCCCTTCACATACAAATTCCTGTTTTTCCTAGTCAGCGGACCGAATGAAACTGATGATCAAGCGTCTTGTTGGTAGCCCGAAGGCTGCACTCTCCCTTGCCCTGATTGCCGGCGCCGGTTCGGCGTCCGCAGACAACGTCGCCGCCCTGGTTGGCGGCGATACTGCATCGGGCGACCAGGCAACCCTAGCGCTTGACGCGTCGAACCCGGGTGCGCTCGCCGTCACGCGTCCCGGATCGGGCCCGACGACCGCCACCGCCTACTTCAATGCGCATGTGTTCTGCGCCAACCTGTCGCAGACGCCGACCCAGCTCCAGCTGCAACCGCGTTTCCAGTTGCCGGCCGCGGTCGGTCCGGATGTGTGGAAGTTCGCGTCCGTCTACCTTGGCAGCTTCCAGTACACGGGCAGCGGCCTGCAGAGTGCCGGTGCTCCAGCCCTCTATCTCGGCCAGGCCGCAAGCCTGCCGGCCAAGCAGATGCGCTGCCTGAGCGCGTACCCGGGCGGCAGCCTTGACCTGCCCAACGTCAGTCACGGCCTGTTCGACAGCGGCTTCGGCGGCAATGTCGAGCCGGACGCGCCGTCCGGCCCGCACCAGAACGTCAAGGTCACCGCGCAGACGTTCTCGGGCTTCGGCAACCAGGCCGTCAGCGTGGTCAAGGTCGAAACGGCCTTCGATCCCGGCCAGCCCGCCGACACGATCTGGACTTTGGTGGACGGCTTCAACACCAGTGCGCTGTCGACCCTGGCCGATGCGACCTGGTGCGGCCTCGGCACGAGCTGGGTCGAGGGCACCACCCCGCCGCAGGATCTCTGCGACGACGCCGGGCTGGCCGTGGCCGGCGTGGTCAAGGAAACCGGTCCGTTTGTCCGCCATGCAATCAGTGCCGTTTCCGGCTCGACGCCGTATTTCGTGCTGGTCTATCGCACGATCGTCGGTGCCCCGACCTCGGGTACCCCGGCGCAGGGATTTGCCGCGCTTCGCACCGGCGGCGGAATGCCTGGCGTGCCTGAAGAGTCGCAGGACTGGTTCGCCGACGACAGCGTCTGGTACAACTTCTGATCCAGCCCGATCCGGTCCATCGTTACGGCCAGCCAGCCTGTCCGCAACGATAGCCGCGACGGATCGGTTTTCGCCTGCGTGTTCGCCCTTGATCGCTGCCCGGCGCGGCGGCACCGGCGTGCGCCGGCAGATCGCAGCATGCGGTTAACATCACGATCGTCGTGATTCCCTCGCCAACGGGTCGTCCAGTGTCCGAACCGAACGCCGATGTGCTGCTGCAGATCGAAGCCAGGCTGGCCCGCTCGGCAGCGGCGCGCAGCCGCTGGGACGCGGCTGCAGAGGTGCGCGGGGCTGTCCTCGCCGAGCTCGGCAAGCTGCAGACCGGTTCCGCGGCGCAGAGCGCATTGCTCCTGCATGAGGCCGCACTGGCCGGTTGCGAATTCAGTGCGGCCGAGCTGCAGGCCTGCGGCGCCGAGGTCGTCGACCTGATCGAAGGCCAGCGCGCCGCGGAAAAGGTCTGGTCGCTGTACTCGGTGCGTTCCGGAGCGGGCGCTGCGGAGGGATTGCGCCGGCTGCTGCTGGCAATCATCCGCGACCTGCGCGTCGTCTTCATCCTGCTGGCGCGCCAGCTCGTGCTGATGCGCAAAGCTGCCGACCTCGGCGAAGAGGATCGCATCGCCCTCGCCCAGCTGACCGCCGACATCCACGCACCGCTGGCGAACAGGCTCGGCATCTGGCAGCTCAAGTGGGAACTGGAGGACCTGGCCTTCCGCTACCTGCAGCCAGACACTTACCGGCGCATCGCCGAACTGCTCGACGAGCGCCGCGGCGATCGCGAGGCCTGGATCGCGCAGGCGCGCGGGATCCTGCAGGCCGCGCTGCACGAGGCGGGCATCGAGGCGGAAATCGCCGGCCGGCCCAAGCACATCAGTTCGATCTGGCGGAAGATGCAGAAGAAGGGCCTCGACTTCTCCGGGCTCTATGACATCCGCGCGCTGCGCGTGCTGGTCCGCGACGTGCCTTCCTGCTATGCGGCGCTCGGTATCGTGCATTCGCTATGGCCCTTCATCGCCGGCGAATTCGACGACTACATCGCCAGTCCCAAGGGCAACAATTACCAATCGCTGCATACCGCCGTGGTCGGCCCGGAGGGACGCACGCTGGAAGTGCAGATCCGCTCGCACGACATGCATGCCTATGCCGAGCTCGGATTTGCCGCGCACTGGCGCTACAAGGAAGGCAGCGGCGGGGACGCCAGTTTCGAGCGCAAGATCGCCTGGATGCGCCAGCTGCTCGAAAGCCGCGAGGAGCAGGACGACGATTCCGCGCTGCTTGCCGGTTTCCGCACCGATGTCATCGAGGATCGCGTCTACCTGCTGACCCCGCGCGGCCAGGTCATCGACCTGCCCAAGGGTGCGACCGTCCTCGATTTCGCCTATGTGATCCATACCGATGTCGGCCATCGCTGCCGCGGTGCCAAGGTCAATGGCCGGATCGTGCCGCTGACCCACCAGCCGGCCAGCGGCGACCGCATCGAGATCCTGACCGGCAAGGTCGCCGAGCCGCGACGCGACTGGCTGTCCGTGCACCACGGATTCCTGCACACCGCGCGTGCGCGCAACAAGGTGCGCAACTGGTTCAAGCACGCCGATCGCGAACTCAACATCGCCGCAGGCCGCGGTGTTCTCGACCGGGAGTTCAAGCGCCTTGCGCTGAGCAACATCGAACTGGACAGCCTGCCGGCACGCTTCAACCTGCGTGGCATCGACGATCTCTACGAAGCGCTCGCTCTCGGCGATGTCACGCCGACCCAGGTCGCGCGCATCCTGCACGAGGGCGAGCGCGGTGCCGAACCGCAGCAGCCCCGGCCGGCGGCGCCCTCGAAGCTGCCGGCGCCGGGCAAGGACGCGCTGGTCATCGAGGGTGTCGGCAACCTGCTCACGGTGCTGGCGCGCTGTTGCCAGCCGGTGCCGGGCGACGAGGTCGCCGACTTCATCACGCGCGGCCGCGGGGTCAGCGGGCACCGCACCGACTGCCGGCAGTTGCAGCGGCTGCGGACGCTAGACCCCGCCCGCATCATCGAGGTGGAGTGGGGCGGCGGCCGGCAGCGCGCCTATGAGGTCAACGTGCTGGTGCGCGGCTACGACCGCAAGGGCCTGCACAAGGACGTGAGCAATGTCATCGCCGCGGCCAATGTGCACATTCTCGCCGTCGAGGCACGCGTCGACCAGGCACGCAACGAGGTGGCCATGAACTACGTGCTGCGCGTCGTCGATTTCGGCCAGCTCTCGGCCCTGCTCGGCCAGTTGCACGCCGTGCCCAACGTGATCGAGGCCCGGCGGCAAATCTGAACCTGCACGGAGCTGCCTGCGTGTACTGCTTCACCGTATTCGGGCTGATATGCTAGGGCTTACGCTGCAGCGCGGCATTGTGCATGGATACAGACCCCTCGTGATCGAAATTCCCGGATACCGATTGCTGCGCCAGCTCGGGCGCGGCGGCATGGCTACCGTGTATCTGGCGGTCCAGGAATCCGTGGACCGCGAAGTCGCGCTGAAGATCATGTCGCCGGCCTTGCTGGTCGATCCGAACTTTGGCGAGCGTTTCCTGCGCGAGGCCAAGATCGCCGCACGACTGCACCATCGCCATGTGGTCGGCATCCACGACGTCAGCCGGGTCGGTGATTACCACTACATCGCCATGGAATACCTCGCCGGCGGACCCGTCCTGAGCAAGGACGGTCCACCCCGCTCGGTGCAGTTCGCCCTGCGCGTTACCCGCGAAATCGCGGGCGCGGTCAACTACGCCCAGCAGAAGGGCTTCATCCACCGCGACATCAAGCCGGACAACATCCTGCTGCGCGACGACGGCTCCTCGGCGCTGACGGATTTCGGCATCGCCCGGGCCAACGATTCGGCGACGCGCATGACGCGCACGGGATCGGTGGTCGGCACGCCGCACTACATGAGCCCGGAGCAGGCGCGCGGCAAGCAGCTCGACGGGCGCGCGGACCTCTACAGCCTCGGCGTCGTGCTCTACGAAATGCTGGTCGGGCGCGTGCCCTACCATGCCGAGGATTCGCTGGCGGTCGGCATCATGCACATCACCCAGCCGGTACCGCGCCTGCCCGATTCGCTGGCCGTGCTGCAGCCGCTGGTCGATGGCTTCATGGCCAAGGAGCCGAGCGACCGCTTCCAGACCGGCAATGACGCGGCCCTGGCCATTGCCCGCTACGAGCAGGCGATCGCCAGCGGCGAACTCGAGGGCTTCGACGTCCTGCCGACCGATTCCGACCGGGCAGCGCGATCGGTGGAGACCCAGGTGTCACCATTGCCGTCGGCCGTGCATTCGGCGCGACCGACGCCCACCGAGGCCGATCCGCGCCATCGCTCCGACCCGAGCATGGGCCGGCTCGAAGAAATCATGGCGGCCACCGACGACCACATCATGCGCGCGAGTCGCATATCGCGCGCCAGGGCGAAGCCGAAGAAGCGGCGTGTCGGCCTGTGGCTGGGCGTGCTGGTCGTGCTGCTGGCGATCGGCGGCGCTGCGTTGCTGGTCTGGCAGCACCAGGACCGCCTGCGCGCGTTCCTGCCGAATACCGAACTCAACGACATCCTGGCGCGCGCGCAGAAGGCGCTCGACGCGGACCAGCTGGCGGGCAACCAGGGCGACAGCGCGCGCGAACTTTTCGAGGCCGCGCGCGCCCTCGATTCCGACAATGACATCGCCCGGCGCGGATTGCGCAATGTCGGCGAAAAGCTGCTCGCTCGGGCTCGCGATGCGCTGGCCCGCGGCGAGCTTGAGCCGGCCCGGCAGGCCGCCGCCTCCGCACGCGAGCTGCTCGGCGGTGGCGCGGCGGTGGACGAGGTCGACCGCGCGATCGCCGCGCTCGATGCGCGCGGCACGCAGACCGAATCGCTGCTCAAGTCGGCCCAGGCCGAACTCGAAGCCGGCCGGTTGCTCGGCGACAACGGCGCCGTCGCGCTCTACCAGCAGATGCTCGCCAGCGACCCCGGCAATGCGCTGGCCAAGGCCGGCATCAGTCGCAGCGTCGACGCCCTGGCCGCACAGGCCAAGGCCGCCTTCGAGGCCAATGACCTGGCCACCGCAGCCGCGCGCATCGACGACGTCGCGCGCATCCTGCCCGGCCATCCGGACCTGCCCGACCTGCGCGCACGCCTCGGCAAGCAGCGCGAGCTGGCTGCCGCCGCGCTCGACAAGGACCTCGCGCGCGCCGATGCGCAGTTGCGTGCCGGGCGCATCAGCGGCAGCGCCGATTCCGCCCAGGCCCTGTTCGAATCGGTCCTGCAACGCGATGCGGACAATGCGCGCGCGCGCGCCGGCCTGCGCCGGGTTGCGCAGGCATTCGTGGTGCAGGCGCGCGCCGCCATCGAGGACAGCAATCCCGGCAGCGCCGAGAAGCTGCTGGCCCAGGCCGAATCGCTGGCCGGCAACAACCTGGCCGACCTGCGCGCCGCGCGCATCGACCTGCGCGAACTGCGCGAGCGGCTTGCCATCGCCGCCGAACGGCCGCCGGCCTCGGCGGACGACATCGAGCGCATGCGCACCCTGATCGCCGAAGCCGCGCAGGCCAGCGCCGCGGGCCGCCTGATCAATCCGCCCGGCAACAGCGCCTACGACAAGTATCGCGCCGCGCTGGCGATCGACGGCAACAACGTGATGGCACAGGACGGCCTCAACAAGCTGCCGGTGCGCGCCAGGGAACTGTTCGCCGAGTACATCGACGCCGGTTCGCTCAATCGCGCCGAAGGCATGCTCGAGGTCGTGCGCCAGGTCTCGCCGGCCGATGCCGCGCTCGCGTCGATGTCCGCGCGACTGGCTGATGCCTGGCTCGACCTCGCCGAAAAGCGCGTCGGCGAAAAGCAGGCGGCGGAGGCCGCGCGCGCGCTGAAATCCGCGCGCGCCCTGAGTCCGGACAATCCGCGCCTGGCCCGGCTTGAACAGGCGCTGCGCGAGCTTTCCGCGCCGGGCGGCTGACCATGGCCGCGCAATCCGTTGCCGGCATCAAGCGCTACGCGCGCGGAATTGCACGATGTGCATCCTGCTGATCGCCATCGGCGCGATGCCCGACTGGCCATTGCTGCTGCTCGGCAATCGCGACGAGTTCCATGAACGCCCGAGCACGACTGCGCAGCCCTGGCCCGGGGCGCCGGACTGCCTCGGCGGCCTCGACCGGCTCGGCGGCGGCAGCTGGCTGGCCCAGCGCAACGACGGGCGCTTCGCGGCCGTGACCAACCGGCGCAGCGGACTGCCTGCGCAGGCTCCGCGCTCGCGCGGCCAGCTCGTGCGCGAATTCGTCATCGGCAACGAGAACGTCCAGGCATTCGCCGAACGCGTACTGGGTCAGGTCGACGAATACGGGCCGTTCAACCTCGTCTTCGGCGACCGCAACTCGGCGTGGCTGATCGATGGCGCCCGCAACAGCCTGCAGCGCCTGGGCGAGGGCGTGCATGTGGTCAGCAACGGAGCGTTCGGCAGTCCGTGGCCCAAGGTCGAACGCCTGCGCACGATTTTTTCCCGGGCGATCCGCTCGGGCGACCGCGACGACGCGACCCTGCTCGGCCTGCTCGCCGACGCCGTACTGCCGGACGACGCGGCATTGCCCGATACCGGCATCGGCCTCGAACGCGAACGCATGCTTGCGCCGATTTTCATCCGCGGCGAACACTACGGAACGCGCGCCAGCACGCTGCTCCTGCGCCATGAGGACGGCAGCCTGTTCTTCCGCGAGCGCAGTTTCGCGCCGCTCGGCGTAGCCGCCGGCGAGGTGCACTGGGAGTGCCTCGAGATCGAAGGCGAGTGGCGCCTGGGCTGACCCGCCGCTCAGAAGCGGAAGATGCGCCGGATCGCCTTTTCGGCGGCCTCGAACGAGAAGTGGTTGCGCACGTTGGCCAGGCCGTTGACCGACAGCCGGTTCCATAGCGGCTTGTTGCCGTAGAGCTCGATGATCGCGTCGGCGAAGCGCGCGGCGTCTTCGGCCACGCACACGTCGAGACCTTCGCGCACGTGCATGCCTTCGACCGCCATCGGCGTTGCCACCACCGGCAGTCCGTAGCTCATCGCCATGTTGACCTTGCCCTTGACGCCGGCCCCGTAGCGCAGCGGTGCAATCGAGATGCGCGCACCATCCATGGCCGGGCCGATGTCCTCGACATAGCCGTGCACGAGCACGTGCGCGTCGGCCAGCGCCTGGATCGCGTCGGGCACCTTGCTGCCGATGACGTGCACGCGCAGATCGGGCAGGGCGGCCAGCACGCGCGGGAAGATGTCGCGCACGAACCAGGTCACCGCATCGCTGTTCGGCGGATGCTGGAAACCACCGACGAAGACGAGGTCGCGGCGTTCGTCGAAGGACTTCCGGCAGCCGAAGATCTCGTGCACGTTGGAGAGCACGTCGACGGCGACGCCCGGGGCATCGCGGGCGAGGATTTCCTGCTCGACCGGGCTGACCACGAGGGTCACGTCGCACTCGCGCATGATGCCGATTTCGCTGGCGCGGGTCCTGGCCGCGACGCGGGCCAGGTCCTCGCGGCCTTCCAGCTCGGCCGCGCGCTGCTCGCGCAGGTAGTGCAGGTCGACCGTGTCGAAGACCAGCCGGGCCTGTGGCGCATAGAGGCGGGCCAGGCCGATGAATTCGGCGGCGACATAGTGGCGCGAGAGCAGGATGGCGTCGAATTCCGCGCCACGCTGGCGGAACAGCGTGAGCGGATCGCTGTTGTACGGATGGTGCAGCACTTCGATGCCGAGCCCCTGCAGGTCGTCGGTATACCCTTCGACCCAGGCGCGGTTGCTGGCCATGAAGGCGACATGGCAGTGATTCCTGCGCAGCACGCGCATCAGGTTGACCATGCGCAGCGAGCCGGAATCCTGGTCCGGCGCCGGCGTGGTCGCGTCGATGATCAGGATGCGTCGCCGCGCGCGGTGCGTGGCGGCGAGGTGGATGGCCGTGCCGGGAGCGGGCTGCGCACGCAACGCATCGCGCCATTTGTCGAGGAACTTGTCGCGGTTGATCACCTGGTAACGCTTCATGCCGCTGCCGGTATCGGTGCCGGCGGTGATGCCTTCGAAGTGGATCACGCGCGATCGCGGCTCGTAGAACACCTTGAGGCCGGCGGCGCGCACGGCGAAGGCGAGATCGGTGTCTTCGTAGTAGGCCGGTGCATAGCGCTGGTCGAAGCGGCCGAGTTTCTCGAACAGCGCGCGGCGCAGCATGATCGCGGCACCCGAGCAGTAGTCGGCTTCGCGGCGGAAGGCGAAGCGGGTGTCGTCGGGATCCTCGAAGCGTCCGTAGTTCCAGCCCGAGCCGTCGTTGAAGACGATCCCGCCGGCTTCCTGCAGGCGACCGTCCGGATAGACCAGTTGCGCGCCGACCAGGCCGGCATCGCCTTCCTCCTCGAAGGTGCGCAGCAGCGCTTCGAGCCAGCCTGCGGTGACCACGGTGTCGTTGTTGAGGAACAGCACGAACTCGCCGCGCGCGATCGCCGCGCCGGCGTTGCAGGAGCCGACGAAGCCGAGGTTCTCGGCATTGCGCACGCCGCGCACGCCGCCGATCTCCTTCAATCTGGCCGCGGTCGAATCGCTGGACAGGTCGTCGACGACGATCACCTCGAATGACGTCGCCGCGGCGTGTTCGGCCAGCGAGCGCAGGCAGGCGGCCGTGTAGGCGAACTTGTTGTGCACCGGGATGATGATCGAGACGCGTGGATCGTCGCTGGCGGGAACGGCGAACGGCGAGAAGGCCTCGCTTGGCGCGGCATAGGTCTGGCGCGCGTGGACGGGCGCCTTCGGTCGCAGTTCGCGGACAAGGCGCGTCCAGGTGCCGGCAAGGCCATGGCGGGCCAGGCTGCCGTGCAGGCGGCGCACCTGGCCAAGCAGGCGGTTCTTGCGGAAAACGAGTCCGGCGCGCCGGTCGCGCAACCAGGTGATGGCCAGGCGCAGGGGCAGCGTGTAGCGCCACAGCCGGCTCATCACGATGGGGCGCAGTTCGTTGACCTCGGCGTCGAGGCGCAACGCCCACTCGGTGCGTTCGGCGAAATCCGCTTCAAGGCGGAGCAGCTGCGCGCGCGCCGCGGCCAGTTCGCGATCGAGGTCGTGGCCCCATTCGCCGCGCCGCCGGCTTTCCCTCTCGCTGGCGCGCAGCTGGCGGCCGAGTTCGCCTTCGCGCTGTCGCGCACGATCGAGATCGCGCGCCTGCGCGGCCAGTTGCTGCGTGGTGGCGTCTAGCGATTTCAGCGGATAGCGCAGCGTGCGCGCGGCCGGCAACCCGAGCAGTCCGGCATAGGCTTCGGCCATCGCCGGCAGGTCGGGTTCGCGGCGCGTCTGCAGGCATGCGCGCACGGCCTCAAGGCGCTCGCGCTGCGCGGCCAGTTCGGCGATGCGGGCGACGATCGCATCGGCATCGGCCTCGACGAGGAAGCCGTCGATGCCATCCTCGATGCGCTCGACATAGGCGCCCATGCGCGTGGCGATCACCGGCATGCCGAGGTCGCGCAGTTCCGAAAGCGTGTAGCCGAAGGTCTCGGCGACCGTGGGCATGAGCACGGCGGCATCGGCGGCCAGCATGGACAACAGGCGCGGCAGGTCCTCGCGCCGGTAGTCGAGCACGATGTGCACGCCGCTCCGGCCGAAGAAGGCATGCGCATCGGCGCCGGCGCCGAGCAGGAAGACATCGGCCAGTCCGCGCAGGCGCGGCAGCACCTGTTCGAGCAGTTGCGCGCCCTTGCCGCGGCGCACGCGGCCCGGGATCACCAGGCGCAGGCGCTCTCTCGGCGGAACCGTTTCGACCCGCGGCGCATCGTCGGGCCAGGCCGACAGGCCGTGCGGTATCACCGCCGACCGCAGCGCCGCCAGCTCGGGCGCAAGGCGCAGGTCGTTGGCGAGCGCCGATCGGCTCGGTGCGACCAGCGTGGTGCGCGCCTCGAGCAGGGCGGCGACGCTTGCATCGCGCAGCGATTTCCAGTGCGCCGGATCGGCATTGCCGAATTCGCGATCGGCGCCGGGCGCGGCGAGGTCGCGGCATCGCTGGTCCTCGTCGAAGGCCAGTGCCGGGTTGCTGAAATCGCGGTGCAGCACGGGCCACAGCGGGTAGTGGTCGTGCACGATGCGCACGGTCGGCAGCCCCGTGCGCAAGGCATCGAGGCTGTGTCCGATCAGCGAGGAGATGACGACCGCATCGACCGCGTATTCGCCGATCCACTCCTGCAGCAGGCGCCGGTAGGCCGGATCGACCTCAGATCGGAAGAGCACACGTCTGAACTCCAGTCACGTGGCCTTATCTCGTA
>OEIU01000652.1_pt1 | contig 30054 bp, 27 predicted proteins | sample 1539221 | NCBI WGS metagenome assembly OEIU01 (sample SAMN03792071, study PRJEB22550) | activated sludge metagenome | feature: wastewater treatment plant; material: activated sludge; isolation source: Wastewater treatment plant of a petroleum refinery complex | place: Argentina: Zarate | collected...
CCCGACAAGGGCTTCCGCCTGGCCACCTACGCCATGTGGTGGATCAAGGCGGCGATACAAGAGTACATCCTGCGCTCGTGGTCGCTCGTGAAGATGGGCACGACCGCTAACCAGAAGAAGCTGTTCTTCAACCTGCGCAAGGCGAAGGGCCAGATCTCGGCGCTGGAGGAGGGCGACCTCAAGCCCCACCAGGTGGCCACCATCGCGACGAAGCTCGGAGTGACCGAGCAGGACGTCGTCGAGATGAACCGCCGCCTCGGAGGCGACGTGTCCCTGAACGCTCCCCTGCGCGAGGAGGGCGAGGGCGAATGGCAGGATTGGCTGGTCGACGATTCGGCGAGCCAGGAAAGCGTGCTCGCCAGCGAGGAAGAGGGCCGCAACCGGCTCGCCGCCCTCAGGGACGCCCTCGGCGTGCTCAATCCCCGCGAGCGCCGCATCTTCGAGGCGCGGCGCCTGTCGGAGGATCCGGTCACGCTGGAGGACCTGTCGGGCGAGTTCGGCGTCTCGCGCGAGCGCGTGCGGCAGATCGAGGTGCGCGCCTTCGAGAAGATCCAGGACGCCGTCCGCAAGAACCTGGCACTGCGCGAGGCGCCGCCCGTGCCCGTGCCGGCCTGACGGAAGGCGCCCAAGGCTTCCTCAGGGCAGGGCGCCGATCTCCCTGCGGTGATCGGCGAGGGCGGGCTCGTCCACCTCGTCGGCATCCACCACCCAGCTCTCGCGCAGGGCTGCCTCGCGCCATTCCCCGAAGGCGGAGGAGCCGAGGATCGCATCCATATATGCCCGCGTCCCGGCTCCGACCTCGATCCCGTAGGTATCGAGGCGGGTGACGACGGGCGCGTACATGGCGTCCGCCGCCGTGAAGGCCCCGAACAGGAACGGGCCGCCCTCGCCGAAGCGTCGCCGGGCATCCGCCCAGATCTCCTCGATGCGGGCTACGTCCACGGCGACCTGCTCGCCGCGATCGCGCCCGGCGAAGCTCTTGCCGAGATTCATGGGACAGGCGCGGCGCAGGCCCATGAAGCCCGAATGCATCTCGGCCGAAATCGAGCGGGCGAGGGCCCGGGCCGCGACGTCGCGCGGCCAGATGCCGGCCTCGGGCCAGCGTTCCGCCGCATATTCGATGATGGAGAGCGAATCCCAGACGGTCACCCCACCATCCACCAGCACGGGCACTTTTCCCGCCGGAGAATAGCGGCGGATGGCGGCGGCGGTCTCGGGCTGGTGCAGCGGCACCAGCACCTCCTCGAAGGCGAGACCGAGCTGCCTCAGCAGGATCCAGGGCCGGAGCGACCATGAGGAATAGAGCTTGTTGGCGATGACGAGGATCGGGGTCACGGGAAGCTCCGGGGGCAGCGGGTCCGCCATATTCGGGGAAGAGAGCCGGCAAGCCAATTGCCGGCGAAGCTTCAGCCCAGCCGGCGCGCGCGGGCCGAGCCGTCGATGAATTCGAGGCCGCCGGCGCTGTTCAGGGTGTGCAGGCGCGTGCCGGGCCAGGCGGGGCCCGGCATGAACACGGTCTCGACGGTTTGGGCGTAATCCTCCTCGTCGAGGCGGTCGATGCGCGCCAAAGCGAGGCCGTGGCCGTAGCCGCGGGTGCAGTCCTGGACAGGCCGGATCAGCGCGCCGCCCCGCCGTACGATCGCGCCGGCGGGACGCGCGGAAGCGATGTCGATCAGAACCGGATTGCGCGGATGCGGCGTCCAGGGCCCGCGGAAATCGGGGGCAGACCACAGGTGCAGGGCGTCCGAATAGGAGCCGCTGCCAAGGGGGGCGGCGGGCGGGCCGTCGCGGACGGTGACGAACATCCACCAGCGCCCGCCCTCCTCGACCAGCGTCGCGTCGCTGGCCACGATTCCCGAGACCAATGTCGTGACCTTCTCCCAGCCGCCCGGAAAATTCCTCGCGCGGTAGAGGTCGATCGTCCCAGCCCCGCCGCTCTCGGGGATCATCCAGACGGCGCCCTCGCGCTCGAACAGGAAGGGGTAGGAGAGATGGTGAGGCTCCTCCAGCACCGGCTCGGGCCGCCCGACGGGGCCGTCCGGCCCGAACCGCAGGGCGGAGACGACCCCTTTCCCGACCGCATGGACGAAATCCTCGACGAACAGCCACGTCTCCCCTCGATGAACGATGGGGAAGGGATCGGCGTAGAATCGGCGCCCGTCATCGGCCAGGCGGTGCCACTGGACGGGCGGCAGCGCGCGCAGGTCGATCAATCCGGGCCCGTCGAGCCGCCGCCAGCCGATCCGCCAATGGGGCGTCCGGAAGCAAAGGCGATAGAGCCGCGTCACGATCGCCCGGACGAGCATCCGGCCCGTCAGGACGGCGAGACGGGGCATGGTGAGGTGCGGACCGGGCGCGCCCGCGCGGCCGACCGGCCCGGCGGGCCGGGCGCCGGGTGTCGAGAGGGCGGCGACGATCAGGGTCGCCGTCCGCATCAGGATGTCCTCGAAGGCGATCGGAAGACAGCCGGGCACCTCGCTACCCGGCCGGCCGGAGGCCACGACCGCGCCGCCTTCCGTCAGCACCGCGACCGGCACGTCGCCGGCGAGGAGTCCCGCCAGCAGGCCCACCTCTCCGGGCCGTCCGTCGAAGGACAGCCGCCACACCCGCCCGCCGGCTGCGGGCGGCACGTCGCCGCAAATGTCGAGGACGAGATCGGGAATGTCGTCGCCCGCGCGAGGCAGCGCGGCGAGCGCCCCGGCCGGGAGCGGGGCGGAGACCTTCGACCCCGGCAGCCGGTTGAGCAGACTTTCGAGCCGGAACAGCAGGTCGGCATTGGCGGGCCACGGCTCGCCGCCCGGCCGCACATCGACGTCGACGCGCAGGCCCGGCATCCGCGCAAGCCTCTCGACGAGCCGGGCATGCCACAGTCGCGGCGCCCGGCCGTCGAAGCGCACCCGCACATGCATGGAGCGTCTCAACTCCTCCATTCGGCCTCCGGGCCATGGCACGGCGCGTTCACGACCGCCGCCGCACCCCCCGGCATTCCGCCGCCGGAAGCGGCCCGGCCGCGTCCGGCGAGGGCGGCGCCCAGGCAGGCGACGAAGCGCGATGCGCAGGCATCCTGCGCGAAGACCCGTTCGTAGCGCATCCGGGCGGCCTGGGGGAAGGAAGCCCAGTCCCGCGGCTTCGCGATGATGGCGGCGAGCGCGCAAGCGAGGGCATCCGCATCGTCCGGCCGCACGATCCAGCCGGTCCGTCCGTCCTCCACCACCTCGGGCAGGCCGCCGATCTCCGAGACGAGGGGCGGCACGCCGTAGGCCATGGCCTCGATCGCGACGCGGCCGAGCGATTCGGGAAGCCGCGAGGGCACGACGGCGACGTCGGCCCAGCGGAAATGCTCGTCCGGATCGGCCGTGAAGGGCAGGTGCACAGCCCGATCGCCGAGGCCCGCCTCGGCGATCGTGGCCGAGAGCCGGCGCTCCCGCTCCGGGTCCTCGAAGGCGCTGCCGACGATCCGCAGCTCGATCCGCTCGCGCAGGGCGGCTGGCATCCCCGCGATCGCCCGCAGCAGCACGTCCTGCCCCTTGATGCGGCTGATGCGCCCGAGCATGAGGAGCCGCAGCGGGCGCGTGCCGTCATAGGTCATGGCCTTCGGCCGGCCGGGATCGGCAATGCCGTTATAGACGACGTCCTGCGGGATGGAGGCGGGCATGGCGAAGGCGCGCTGCGTGGCGCGCGAGTTGAAGACGATCCGCGGCCGGCCCCAGCGCGCCAGCGCGCGCAGCCCGGCGCGGACAGGACCCTCGGCGATCTCGTGCACATGCAGGACGGTGCGTCCGGGGCTCAGGCCCGCCGCCAGCAGGTAATCGGCGACGACGGAGGTGTTCACATAGACGAGGTCGCTGCGGCGGATGCGGCGGATGGCGCGCGCGACCGCGAGGGGGAGGGTCGCAAGGCCGAGCGTCGCGAGGCGCGGCAGGTCGCGCCGGCGTAGCACCCAGAGCGGCTCGACGACGATGCGGGTCGCCAGTTCCCGCAGCGGCTCGACGATCGGCCCTTCGCGCGGCAGCACCACGTCGATCTCGGCTTGCGGATAGGTCATCCGCATGATGCGCACGCTCTCCACGAAGCTCCGGTCGGAGCCGTAGAGTTCGTAGCCCTGATGAACGCAAGTGATGTGTGTCATCGGGACGCTACTGTCCTCTTTCCGGCCCTTGCGGGCCACCGGGATGCCGGCCCGCAAGATCGGCGCCGCGGCGGGAGAAGCAAGCCGGCAGCCGCGTTCATCCGCTTTTATGCTTGCCAAGATATGAGGACAGTCGGCTCGCCAAAGGCAGGACGCTTCCCGTGCCACGGACAGACGACAGGCCATCGCGCCGAACGCTCATCCGGCTCGGCGCCGGGAGCGCCCTCGCAGGCGCGCTCCCGCCGGGCATTCCCGCAGCCGGCGCCGCGCGCCTCTCGGCGAGAGGGTTCGATCGCGGGGTCAATGCCTGGCCGTGGTTCTCCTTTCCGGTCGCCTTTCCGCCCGCGGGCGCCTATCCGGCGATCCCCCCGTTCCATCCGGGCCGGCCGGTGCCGCGATATGAGGATCTGGCCAAGCTCGCGGCGGCCGGATTCGACTTCATCCGCCTTCCGGTCTGCCCGGCGCCCTTTCTTCACCTCGCCTCGACAGGCCAGGAACGGCAATTGCGGCGCTGCATCGAGGCCGTGACCGAGGCCGTCGCCCTGGCGCATTCCGCCGGGCTCGGCACCGTCGTCAACCTGCAACCGGACAGCACGCCCGGATATACGGCGGAAGAGCTCTACGGCTCCACCGCCGCCATGTTCGACGCCTACAGGCGTCTCGTCTCGCGTTTCGCCGGAAGCCTCGCGGCGCTTCCGATCGAACGCCTCGCCTTCGAGCCCGTCAACGAGCCCCCCCAATCCGCGGCGGACGACTGGGCGGCGCGGCAGGACATCCTCCTGGCGGCGGCCCGCGCCTCCGCCGCGCGCCTGAAGCTGGTCGCGACGGGGGCCTTCGGCGGATCGATCCGGGGCCTCGTCCGGCTCGATCCGCGGGCGCTCGTCCGATCCTTCGACCCGCTCCTGTTCACCTTTCACTTCTACGAGCCCTACCTCTTCAGCCACCAGGGCGCGCCCTGGCTCGCCCGGTCCGAGCCGAAATATGCCTGGCTCAACGACGTGCCCTGGCCGGGATCGGCAGGGTCGCTGTCCAGGACGATGGCCTCGGTCCGCGAGCGGATGGCGGCCTTCCCGGACGGGCATTCGCAAGCCCGCCTCCGGGCCTATGAGGAGACGATCCGCTCCGGCCTCGAGCCGTATTTCAATCCGCCGATCGATTCCGGCTATTTCACCGGCGATCCGGGCAACGGAGGCGAGTTCTTCACGGTGCTGCGAGGCTGGGCGACCGGCCACGGGCTCGGGCCGGAGCGCATCCTGATGGGCGAGTTCGGCTCCTTGCAGACGACGGAGGTCGCGCGGCCGGTCACGGGCGGCCCCTATGTCGCGGCGAATGCGGCCGACCGGGCCCGCTATCTCGCCGACCTGCGCCGGACCGCCGAGGATCACGGCTATGGCTGGGCCATGTGGACCTTGTTCAATCCCGGCATGGGCCTCATGGACGAGACGAGCCGGGCGCTCGATCCGGCCGTCCTCGGCGCGCTCGGCCTCGCCGTGTCCCGCTGAGGCACGCGGCGCCTCAGGGCCTCCGCCGTCCCTCCGGGTGGAACGGATGGAAGAGGACCAGAAGCAGGATGGCGAATTTCGCCAGCAGCGTCGTCTTGCTGCCCAGGCTCTCGAAGGTGTTCACCAGCGCCGCGAAGACCAGGATCGGAAGCGCCGTGCCTGCGCGGCAATGGCGCGCCACCTCCCGAAGGTAGAGCGCGACGGCGGCCACCAGCAGCGCCGTCATGAGGATGCCCTGGTAGAGGAGGGTGCGGACGATCGGATTCTCGATGCCCCATTCGAGCCCGTTGATGCGGCGCAGGCTGTCGACCAGCGACGTGTCTGGGCCGAAGATCAGGTCGCGCAGCGGCAGCGCGGCGAACAGCGTGAACATCTCGACGCGCGAATGGGCGCTGCCGCCGTCCTCCCGGAAGCGATCGAGCAGCGCATCGAAAAACCCGGCATGGGCGAGCCCCGCAATGGCGATGGGGACGAGCGGAAGCGCGAGGGCCATGGCCGCGGCCGCCAGGAGCGGAACCCGCCCCCGCAGCAGCATGCGATGCAGGAGGACGAGCCCCCGGCCGCCGACGACGAGGACGCTCACGACGAGGGCCGAGCGCCCCCCGAAGGTGATCAGGGCGGCGAATTGCAGCCCGATCATGGCGAGCCGGGACAGGGGCGGGAGCGTTCCGCCCCCGGCCATGAGCGCGGCCAGGTAGCAGGCCGTGAGCGTGGCATTGCCGAGCGGATGCCCCTGGAGCGCGGCCGAGCGCGTGTCGGTCTCGAAGGCGACGCCGTCCACCCGGAAGGGGAAGAAGCGCTGGCCGGTGGCGAATTCCACCAGTCCCAGCAGCGCGTTCGCCACCATCACGGCATGCACCACCGTCTCCAGCCGGCGGAAGGTGGTCTCGTCGGCATCCGCGAGCAGCATGGCCAGGAGGCCCGGCAGCAGGAAGGTGTCGAGCGAGCCGGCCATGCCCGCCCCCTTCCGCAGCATGATGTGCAGGAGCAGCGCGATCCCCGCGGCGCAGATGAAGACGCTCGCCGGCCGCGCCGCGCCGACGCGCGCCAGATAGGCCACCGGATTGCCCGCACGCAGCATCGCGAGGCCGAGGAGAGCGACGGTCAGATAGGTGGCGGGATGGATCTTGTGCGCCGCGCTGCCGGAAAGCCCCTCGTAATTGATGCCGAGCGTCCAGAGGAGGCCGCCGGAAATGCCGAGGACGAGCACGGCCAGGACGACGAGGCCGAGGCCGCGCGCCGGCCGGACGCGCGCGGCGGCCCACGGGGTCGCGAGGACCTCGCGCCTCATCGTCCGCCCTTGCGGCTTTCGAGGAGGAGCGCGCCGGAGACGGGAAGCCGCAGGGCATCCGCGGCCTTGCCCAGCTCGGCGAGATCGGCCTGGAGCGTGGTCCCCGGCCGCGCGACGGCCAGATGCTGGTCGATCGCCGCCGCGAGCGGGCCGTGCCAGGGGCTTTCCGAAAGCGCTCCTCCCTCGAAGAGGACGAGATCGAAGCAGCGGCGGATATCGGCGAGCGCGCGGCGCAGGCCGTCGCGCTCGGCGGCGTCGCGGCCGAGCCTGCGCCCCTCCCCGATGCCGATGCGCATCACGCCGGTGCCCGGATCCTCGCGCCCGGCCCTCTCCAGTCCCTCCTCCCCCCGCAGCACGTCGAGGAATCCATGACCGGGCCGCGCCAGGACGACGAGCACACGGTCGCCCCGCATCTGGGCGACATCCGCGAGAAGCTCGATCACGGCGCGGCCATCGGCGGTGTCGCCCTCGGTCGCGGAGACGAGGAGGCCGAGCGAGGCCGGGCCGCGGCCGTGCTCGCGGCGCTCCAGGAGGGAATCGAGGAGGAAGGCCGCCCGCGCCCGCCCGGCGCGGCCCAGCAGCGCAGGCGGCCAGACGAGCGTCGCGATGACCGGCGCGTCCAGGAGCGACTCGGCCTGGCGCCGGGACAGCAGCGTCGGCCGCAGATATTCGCGCGTCAGCGCGAGGCCCGCGCCGCCGCCCAGCCCGCCGGCCAGGGCGGCGCCGATGATCAGCAGGCGGAGCGGCCAGCTTCTCTCGTCGGGCGGGCGCGCCCAGGTGATGACCCGCGCGCTGGTCGGATCGACGCGCCCCTGCTCGCCGATCTCCCGCGAGCGCAGGAGGAAGGTATTGTAGACCGACCGGCTCGCCTCGACCTCCCGCTCCAGCTCGCGCAATTGCACATTGGCCTGCCCGCGCTCCACGGACTGGGCCTGGAGCCGGTCGAGGCTGGCCGCCAGCAGCCGCTCGTTCTCGACCGCGCGCCGGTACTCGACCTCGGCGGCCTGGATGATCCGGCCGGTCTCGGCGCCGATCAGCCGCTGCACCTCGGCCCTCTGGGTGCGGATCGCCACCATGGCGGGATGGCTCGGGCCGAGCTGGGTGCGCAGCTCGGCCTCCCGGCTGGTCAGCTCGGCATATTGCGCCCGCAGGCGCTCGATCACCGCCGAGCCGATCGCCTCGGGCGTCGCGCCGGGATCGAGGATCTGGCCGCGGGCCTCGCGCAGGCTCTGGAGCCGGCTTTTCGTCTCCGCGATCCGGTTGCGCGCCGCCACGAGGCGGGCATTGTGATCGGTCAGTTGCTGCTCGCCGACGAGCTGGCCCGAGGAGGCGATCAGGCCGTGCTCGGCCTTGAACTTCTCGAGCCGCGTCTCGGCCGCGTTCACGTCGGCGCGCAGCGTGTCGAGGCGCCCGGCCAGCTCCGCCGAGGCGCGTTTGGCCGCCTCGAAGCGGGCCTCGGCCTGGTCCGCGAGGTAAGCCTTGGCGATGGCGTTGACGATCCGGGCCGCCTTCTCGGGCGAGGTGGCCGTGAAGACGATGTCGATGACGAACACCTTGTCGGCGCGCTTCACCGCGAGCCTGCGGCGCAGGTTGCGAAGCGCCCGCGCCTTGCTCGTGGAGTCCGCGGCGTCCCGCGGGGCCGGGGAGAGGCCCGGCAGGACGCTCAGGAGGCGCCTCGCGAGCCCGTCGGGAGGCGAGCCGAATTCGGGATCCGCCTCGAGGCCCACCTCGGCGATCGCGCGCAGGAGCACCGTGTCGGATTCGATGACCCGCACCTGGCTTTCCGCCTGGGCGACGCCGCCATCCGGCGCGACGGCGGAGGCGTTCATGTCGTTCGTCACCGCCTGCCGGTCGCGCGGATCGACCAGGATTTGCGAGACCGCGGTGTAGAGGGGCGTGGCCAGGAAGGAATAGAGAAGCGCGGGGACGACGAAAAGCGCGAGCGTGGCCAGGATGGCCCGGCGGCGGCGCGACAGGATGCGCAGCAGGTCGGCCACCTCGGCGGTGGTCTCCGGCCCTGCGGCTGCGCCTTCGAAGCCGATGGAAGCCAGCCGGCGCGGCGGCTCGGAATGCCGATCGAGCTGCGCCACCCGGGGCCATTGCTGGTTCAAAATGGGCCTCCGTCCATCCCGGCAGAACGCTCCGCAACCCGCATGCCCGGGAAGGTGCGGCCATCTCGAATAGCGCGCGCGAATTCCCGCGGCCTTGCGAGAGAGGGTTAACGGCCGGGCCGTTCCCGATTTGCCGGGCTATGGTAAATCCGCGCTTGCTGGGGCCTGCGCGCCGGCGAAGGCGTGCCACTCCACGGAACCCTGCGGGATTTCATGTCCGGGCCGGGGAGGCTACCTCGCGCCCTGGATGGGGCCGCCGCTGATGCCGCCATAGGCGCCGCCGAAGCGCCTATTCTCCTCGGAACCGCCGGCGCAGCCGGCGAGAACCAGCAGGAGGGCGAGGCAGCAGGCGCGCTTGCGACCCATCACCATCCGCGACGCCAGCCGAAGCCGCCCCCGAACCCCATGCCGAAGCCGGGACCCGGGCCGGGCCCGTAGAGCATCGCGCGCCGATCCGCGGAGCGGTCGAGATCGAAATTCTGGAGGCATTTGGAAAATGCATCCGTGCCCGGACGGAAGCCGTAGCCGCGGCAGCGCATCTCGTCCTGGGAGCGAAGCTCGGCGGCGGACATGCAGCCGGCGAGGCCGGACAGCAGGCCGACGGCGATAAGCAGGCGCGCGAATCTCATGGCGGACAATCTCGCACGGGAATCCGGGCCGGGGGAGTGACCGGGGCGCCACAAACCTACAGGTCGCGGCCGTCGACCTCGGGAGCGAGCCGCTTCACGGCCTTCTCCGCCTCTTCCAGGAAGGGATGGATCCCGAGCGCGCGGCGATAGGCGGCCAGGGCCCCCGCCTTGTCGCCCGAGGAGAGCGCGATATGGCCGAGCATCATCCAGGCGGTGAAATGCCGCGGCTCGCGGACCAGGGCCTCCTCGACATCCATCAGGGCGCGGGAGGGATCGTCGAGTTGCCAGAAGGCGGCGGCGCGCCTCATCCAAGCCTCCGCCCAGCCCGGCGCGAGCTGGGTCACGCGGTCGAGAAGCTCGACCGACAAAGCCGCATCCTTCTCCCTGAGGGCTTCGCCCGCCCGCGCGAGGAGGAGATCGGCCGTGTCGCTTCCCGAGCGCTCGAGCCGGCGCTCGATCAGCCCGGCGACGCCTTTCGCCTCCTCCTCGTCCTTGGCCTGGGCGAGGCGCGCATAGAGATCGTCGAGGCTCGCCGGGCGGGCAGGCGCCTCGGCCGGCTTCGGCGAAGGCGAGCCCTGGGCGAGACCCGGCCCGCCCCATGCAAGGAGGCCGGCGGCAAGGGCGAGGCTGAAGAGGTGACCGCGCATGGCCGGATCATCCTGCAGCCGCGAAACCTGTCAAGCCGCACCGCGGTCGCGCCCGCTCAGACGCGGATCACCATGATCCCGCCGAGCAGCCGCGAAACCTGTCAAGCCGCACCGCGGTCGCGCCCGCTCAGACGCGCATCGCCATGATCCCGCCGAGCAGGATGGCGAGCCCGAGGAGCCAGAGCCCGGCGACCGGCCAGCGCCGCAGCCAGGCATCGGCCCGCTCGATCCCCTCCGAGAGGCGCAGGACCGCGGGCACCCCGGCGAGCGCCAGCACGACGATGTCGCCTTCGGGAACCGAGCCGCGCAGGCGCGGCAGGCGATGCGCGAGAAACGCCGCCGCGATGCCGAGCAGGAGCGGCCATGTCGTCTTCCAGAGCGCCGCCGGATGGAGGAGGCTCGCGAGCGTCTCGCCGCTCACCGCCGGATAGAGCGACCAGGGAATGATCAGGGAGGCGATCGCGACGGCGAGCCAGGGAAGCCATTGGGCGGCCGGAGGCGGGACGGCCGGCTTGCCCTCCGCGACCAGCAGCAGGAAATGCGTCATCAGGGCGGTGCTGCCCGCGCCCGCGAGCGTCATCGCGGCGGCGAGGAGGCCGGAGCCGAGCATCGGCTTGACCGCGAGCTTGGCCAGCGCGCCGCTCGTCAGCGGCATCCCGCCGAGGCTCAAGGCCAGGAGCGCCATCGGCACGAAGACGAGACGGCAGCGCGCGCCCCCGGCCGCGGCGAGGATGCCGATGCCGAGGAAGAGCGCGCCCTTCACCAGCGTGTGATGCACGGCGTAATAGGCGGTGAGCAGAGTCGCATCCGCATCGGCGGTCGCGAGGCCTACGCCGAGCAGCACGGCGAGCAGCCCCATCTGGCTGACGGTGGAATAGGCGAGCACGGTCTTCGGGCGCGGCTGGGTGATGCCGATCGCGGCGCCGTAAAAGGCCGTGAGAAGCCCCGCCGCGACGAGGACGCCGCCCCCGAGCGCCTGCCCGGATTCGAAAGGCAGGAAGCGGATCAGTCCGATCACGCCAGCCTTGACCACGACGCCGCTCAGGACGGCCGAGGCCGGGGCCGGCGCCGCCGGATGGGCGAGCGGCAGCCAGACATGCAGCGGCACGAGCCCCATCTTCAGCGCGAAGCCGAGGATGAACAAAGCCACGATGCCCGCGCGCATCGGCGAATCCGGCAGAAGGGCGACGACGTCGCGGATCTGGGGATTGGCGTCCGGGTGGCCGGCGGCGAGCATGACCAGCGCGATCAGCAGCACCGCCTCCGCCACGAGCGCCAGCACCACGTAGATGACGCCCGCCCGGCGTGCCGGCTCGGTCTCCTCGTGGATGATCAGTCCGTAGGCCGACAGGCTCGCCAGCGTGAAGAGCAGGTAGAAGGTCACGACGTCGCCGACGACGAACAGGCCGAGGCTGCCGGCAAGCGTCATCAGCCACCAGACGGCGAAGCGGGGCGCGGCGGGATCGTGCTTCATCGTCGCCGCGGCATAGGCGCCGGCGGCGCTCCAGAGCAGAGCCGCCCCGCCGAGCAGGATCGCGCCCGGCCGGTCCATCACGAGCGTCAGCCGGAAGGGCGGGGGCAGGAAGGCGAAGCGCTCCTCCTTCACGATGACGGCCGCCAGCAGCGCCGGCCAGGGCGCGAAGACGAGGAGGGAGAGCACGCGGGCGCGGAACCGCGCCGACAGGCAGGAGACCGCCATGAGCAGCGGCACCAGCACCGATGCGGCGAGGAGCGGCGCGCCGAAGATCACGGCATCACCGCCGCAATGAGGCCCTCGCGGCCGATCTGGAGGAACCAGAAGGGGCGCAGGGGCACGAAGCCGAGCAGCACCGCGGCGATGGCGAGCGCCAGGGCCGGCAGTTCCAGCCGGCGCGGAACGGCCCGCTTCGGCGGAAGCGGCCCCGTCGCCAGCGCCCGGTCGACCACGCGGAAGACGTAGCCGCCCGCGAGGAGGCCGCCCGCCAGGATGGTGAGGGCGAGCCCGGGATGGCCCTCGATCACGGAGGCCGACAGCAGGAGGCATTTGGCGATGAAGCCGCCGCTCGGCGGAATGCCCACCAGCGAGAGCCCCGCCAGCACGAAGGCGGCGGCGGTCAGCGGGAGCGCCCGGCCGAAGCCGCCGAGATCGGCGATGCGGTCATGGCCGTAGGCTTCGACGATGACGCCGGCGGCGAGGAACATCGCCGCCTTGGCGAGGGCGTGGGAAACGACCTGCAAGGCGCCGCCCGTCCAGGCGATGGTGGTCCAGGCCGCGCCCTCGCCGCCGAAGGCGAGCGGGAAGACGATGAAGAGATAGCCGATCTGCGCCACGGTCGAATAGGCGATCATCAGCTTGAGCCGCGCCTGCCGCAGCGCGAGGACGCTGCAGAACAGGATCGAGGCGGCGCCCAGGACGGCGAGGAACTGGCCGGCGGGCCGCGCCACCTGCGAGGGGGCGACGTCGAGCACGAGCCGCAGGATCAGGAAGACCGGGGCCTTGATCACGAGCGCCGAGAGCACGGCGCTGGCCGGGGCCGGCGCTCCCGCATGGGCGGGCGGCAGCCACAGATGGAGCGGGAAGAGCGCGGCCTTGGCGAGGAGGCCGAGGATCATCAGCGCGAGCGCGATGCAGATGGCGGGATCCTGCCGGCCGAGCCGCGAAAGGGCGAGCAGGTCGAGCGTGCCGGCTTGGCCGTAGAGGAGCCCGGTGCCGAGGAGATAGAGCAGCGAGCCGAGCAGCGCGAACATCAGGTAGCGCAAGGCGGCGGCGAGCGTGCCGGCGCGGCCGTCGAGGCAGACCAGGGGCACGGCGGCGAATGTAAGAAGCTCCAGCGCGACATAGAGGTTGAACAGATCCTCGCCGACGAAGGCGAGGTTCAGCGCGCTCCACAGCCCGAGCAGCATCATCCAGAAGGTCGCGGGGCCCCTCCCCTCGCGGGAGGCGCCGTCGAGCCCTTGCTGGAGGAAGGCGAACAGGCCGACCGCCGTCACCACCAGGGCCGTCATCAGCAGCATCGCGACCGAGAGTCCGTCGGCGCGCAAGGCGATGCCGAGGGGGGGGGACCAGCCGCCGACGACATAGGTGAGAGCCGCCCCCCGGATCATGAGCCGGGCCGCGATCGCGATCGCGACGGCGAGGCCCGCCGGCGCAAAGCGATGCCGAGCGGCGGGGACCAGCCGCCGACGACATAGGTGAGAGCCGCCTCCCGGATCATGAGCCGGGCCGCGATCGCGATCGCGACGGCGAGGCCCGCCGCGAGCGCGCCGAGGGCGATGCGCGCGGCGAGACGCGGCCCGCCCGCCAGGATGGCGAGCACGGCGCAGACCGGCAGCATGACGGCCAGGACGAGCAGAAGCCCGTCCGGCGTCGTGGCATGGACCGATGCGGCGTGCGTCACGAGCCGCCCCGCTCGCCGTCCGTTTCGGCCCGCTCGTAGTTCTCCAGCTCGCTCAGGCGCAGCAGCAGCGCGACGGCGAGGGCGCTCGCCGAGAAGGCGACGACGATCCCCGTGATGACGAGCGCCTGCGGCACCGGGTCGGCCCCGAATCCGGCCCCCGCCCCGCGCCGCGCGACCGTGCCGAAGACGAGGAAGATGCCCGCGCCCAGGATGTTGAAGCAGACGATCCTGCGCAGCAGCCCGGCATGGGTGACGATGCCGAACAGGCCGATCCCCGCCAGCGCCGCGCCGCAGAGGCCGGGCAGCGCGCCCGGTTGCAGGAGGGCGGTCATCGCGTCGGCGCCCGGCGGGCCGGCCCGGCGACCAGCATGGCGAGCGCCGCCGCCACGGAGAGGGTAAGCACGGCCTCGATGAGGAGGATGAGCGGCTTCGCGAGCGCCTCGGGATAGGCGAGGAAGGCCCCGGCGACGGCGCAACCGAGGAAGCCGATGCCGATGAACAGGGCCGGCCCGCCGGCCAGGGCGAGGCGCAGGGGCGCCCCCCCGGTCTCCGGCGGCCGGCGCAGCCCCGCCATCATGACGAGGAGCCACATCGCCGCGAGCACCGTGCCGGCCTGAAAGGTCCCGCCCGGCGCATCCGCGCCGACCCAGAACATATAGATGCCGATCACGACGCCGAAGGGCGGCAGGATGCGTGCCAGGTAGACGAGCGGCTCGGGAACGTCGCCGAAGCGGACCTCCGGGGCGCCGCCCCAGAGCCCGTCCGGAGCGAGCGACCAGATTCCGACCACCGCCAGCAGCACCACGATCTTCTCGAGCAGCGTGTCGATCGCGCGATAGGCCAGGAGGACGGCGGTGACGGGGTTCCCGAGCCCCGTCGCGCCGAGCGAGCCGGCGGCGGCCGGCGCCAGGGTGGGGGCCGGCGAGGGAAAGGCCAGCACGACATAGGCGAGCCCGCCCGTCACCAGGAGGCAGGCCAGGGCGGCCACGGCCCGTCCCGCCCGGCTTGCCGGCTCACCGGGAGCCCCGCGCCCGCGCAGGACGGCCTCGGCCCGCAGCAGCAGCATGCCGGCTCCGCCTCCGCCGATCGCGATCTCGGTCAGCGCGACATCCGGCGCCGCGAGCCGCGCCCAGGCGAGGCCGAGCAGCAGGCCGAAGCCGAGGAAGGTCACGATCGCGCCGCGGTCGTCGCGCGCCGTGACGACGCGCACGGCCAGCCCCAGCAGGCCCACGGCCAGCACGAGGTCGAGAAGGGCCGTCATGATCCCGCTTTGCGGCGATGGATCGCCTGGGCGAGGAGCTGGCTCGCCGTCGCGGCGGAGAGTTGCGCCAGCAGCCAGACGAAGAGGAGCTTGAGGCCGCCCGCGAGGCTGGGCGCCTGCGGCAGCAGCCCCAGCACGATCAGCCCCAGCCCGAGATTGTCGGCCTTGCTGATGGCATGCAGCCGGCTCAGCGGATCGGGGAAGCGCAGGAGGCCCAGCGTTCCGGCCAGGAAGAGCAAGGCTCCGGCCGCGACGAGCGCAAGGGTGAACAGGTTCGCGAGCACCGTCATGGGCGGTTTTCCGTGAGGTCCGGGCGGCCCTCCGGCTCCCGCTCGCCGCGCGCGAAGGCGATGCAGGCGAAGGCGGCGAACAGGACGAGCAGGAGAGCAATGTCGGCCGTGGCCGGCTCGCCCGTGGCGGTGCCGAGCAGCAGCAGGGCCGCTGCACTCGCCGTGCCGACGAGTTGCACCGCCATCATGCGCTCGGCGGCGATGCCGCTTCGGAGCACCCGGAACAGGCCGATGCCGGTCACGGCCAGGATGAAGGCCGCCGCGGCGACGAGGGCCTCAGCCATCGCGCCCTCCCCTGGCGAGAACATCGCAGAAGGCCGCCTCGTCGGCCGCGAGCTGCTCCGCGACCGGCTCGCGCAGGTCGAGGCAATGGACCAGCAGCGTGCCGTCGGCCGCGACCGCGACCGGCAGCTTGCCCGGTTGCAGGCTCATCACGGCGCAGGAGGCGTCGCGCGCCATCCCGGCCGGAACCGCCGAGCGGCAGGTCACGAAGCCCGGCTTCAGGTCGACGCGCCGCGCGCAGGCCCGGCGGGCGACGTCGATCCCGGCATTCACCGACTGCATCAGGAACCGCATCAGGAAGCGGGCGATGCCGGAAGGTGACAGCCGCCCCTCGGGCGGCCAGAGCACCGTGCTCGCCCAGGTCGCGGCCGCGGCGGCCGCGATCCCGACCGGCAGATCCTTCGGGCCGAATCCCATGAGCGCGATCCAGGCGACCAGGAAGCAGAGGCCGCGCGGCAGGAGCGTCGCGAGCGGCATGGCGACCAGGGCGGCGTCTCCCCTCATCAGATCAGCCTTCTCCCGCTTCATCCGGGCCGGACCGCCCGCCGCGCGAGGAATCGGTCCGCGCGATCATCCGCCGACTCGCTAGCGCCAAGCGGACGGCAAGGCTAGCCTTCGGCCTCGCCAGCCACATCAGCGCCATGTCTCTCTCCTGTGCCGGACGTCCCAATCTCGGCGGCGCGGCTGGCGGGAGACCCTCCATTATGCGCAGGATGACGAGCCCGCATTCCGCCGGCCGCGATCGTCACGCTCGCGGCGTCTCCGAGGAGCCGATGTTCCAGTCCTGCCCGACACCGGCCCGCCGCCACCCGGAGGGTGGGCCATGCGCATGATCATCGAGCCGCGCGACGGCGATGCGGAAGACGATGCGAGCAGCACCAAGAAGCGCTCGCTCGTCGCCATCGCCGGCAGCCTCCTCGGCGAGATCAGCCTGCCCAAGCTCGTCCTGTCCTGGATCCTCGTGGTGCTGCTGCCGGGCCTCCTCCTCGGCGTGGCGCCCCTCCTCCTCGGGGCCTGGATCTCCTCGGTCTCCGGCCGCATCGCCGCGCTCGCCGGCATCGGCCCGCTCCTCGTGCTCGCGCTGGTCGCGGCGATCGGCTGGTATGGCTTCCGGCCCCTGTTCCGCATCGCCGAATACGGCTTCTGGTCGCTCAACGCGCTCGCCGTGCAGCCCGGCTACGCCCTCTGCCGCGAGGGGCTGCGCCATCTCGCGGAGAGCTTCATGCCGGCCGGCGCCGACCAGACGAGCCGCGCCAGGCTGCGGGCGGCGAGCGCCTACGGGGCCGGCCTCCTCTGCTTCCTCCTCGCCGGCTTCCTGATCCTCCGGCTCTGGCCCGCGACGCGCTGGACGGGCAGTCTTGCCGATCTCGTCCATCCGCTGCGCCTCGTCAGGCCCTCCCTCGCCAATACCGTGACGGTGATGGCGGCCTATTTCGGCATCGCCTCCCTGCTGTGGGGCGTGGCCGACGGGTCGATGGACCAGCCGCTCGACCTCGCGGGGTTCGGCGAGGCGCCGGAAGGCGCCCGGCGCTGGCGGGTCGCGCACCTGTCCGACATCCACGTCGTCGGCGAGCGCTACGGCTTCCGCATCGAGAGCGGACGCGCCGGCCCACGCGGCAACGAGCGCCTCGCCCGCGTGCTCGCGCGGCTGGAGGAGATCCATGCCGCCGCCCCGCTCGACCTCCTGCTGATCACCGGCGACATGACCGATGCCGGCCGCTCGGCCGAATGGGGCGAGTTCCTGGACGCGATCCAGGCGCACGGCTCGCTCGCGGAGCGGACGCTGATCCTGCCCGGCAACCACGACGTCAACATCGCCGACCGCGCCAATCCGGCCCGGCTCGAACTGCCCACGAGCCCCGGCAAGCGGCTGCGCCAGATGCGGACGCTCTCGGCCGCCGACGCCGTCCAGGGCCGGCGCGTGCAGGTCTTCGACGCCTCCCGCACGAAGCTCGGGGGCAGCCTCGCGGCTTTCCTCGAGCCGCATCGGGAGAAGATCGCCGCCTTCGCCGATACCGGGGGCCTGCGCCTCTCGTCCGGGCTCTCCTCGGTCTGGACCGACGCCTTCCCCATGGTGCTGCCGCCGGACGGGCCGGAGGGCCTCGGCGTCGTGCTGCTCAACTCCAATGCCGAGACGCATTTCTCCTTCACCAATGCGCTGGGGCTGGTGTCGGAGGAGGACATCCGCGCGGCCCTCGCCGTGATCGACGCCTTCCCGCGGGCGGGCTGGATCCTCGCCCTGCACCACCACCCGGTCGAGTATCCGAAGCCGGCCAAGGCGTTCTCGGAGCGCATCGGCACGGCGCTGATCAACGGCAGCCACCTCGTCAGGATGCTGAAGCGGGTCGCCCCCCGCGTCGTCGCGATGCACGGGCACCGGCATATCGACTGGATCGGCCGCTGCGGCGCCTTCACCATCGTCTCGGCCCCCTCCCCCGTCATGGAGGCGACGGACCGGGATCCGACCCATTTCTACATCCACACGCTCGCGGTGGGCGGGGGCCGCCTCGCGCTGCTCGAGCCCGAGCGCATCGACATTGTCCCGCAGGAGCCGGGCCCTACCGCGTAGGGACAGCCTCGCCCTGCCGGGGCTCGCCGAAGATCTCGGCGAGCCATTGGCTCGACGGGTGCAGGGAGCAGAAGGTGAGGAGGGCGATGGTGATCGGCACGCCGATGAAGGCGCCGAAGACCCCCCACAGATAGCTCCAGAAGAACACCGAGAACAGCACGGTGACCGGCGAGATCGCGAGAGCGTTGCCGGCGACGCGCGGCTCGACATAGGAGCCGACGACGAACTGGATGAGGTTGAGGCAGGCGAAGACGGCGATCACCGCGTGCCAGGAGCCGAACTGCGTCATGGCGAAGACGGTCGGGAACACGGTGGCGACGAGCGGCCCGATAAACGGAATGTAGTTCAGCGAGAAGGCGATGAAGCCCCATTCCTCCGCGAGCTGGAGCCCCACCGCCCGCGCGAAGACCCAGACGAGGAGGCCCGTGACCACGCTCATCAGCGTGCGCACGAGCATGTAGCGGCGGATCTTGGTGCCGGTCGCCGTGAAGCCGCGCAGCAGGAGGTCGCCGGCCCCCCGGTTGCGCATGCGGCGCAGCTTGCCGTGGAAATCGTCGACCTCGAGCAAGCCCAGCACGACATAGACGAAGACCACGAGCCAGAAGCTCATCGTGCTGTTGAGCCGGCCGGTGATGGTCTGCGCGATGCGCAGCACCCAGCCGACGCTGAAGGCTTCCGACCACGCCCCCGCGACCGCGACGCCGTGGCCCTCGAGCCAGAGCGTGACCTGGTCGTAGAAGGTCTGGAAGCGGGCCGCGTCGCTGACGATCCAGCGCCCGACGCGGCCGAAGGCCCACACGATCAGCGAGCCGAAGCCGACGAAGGCGACGATCATCACGACGACGCTGACGGCGAGCGCCGCGAGCCCCGGCAGGAAGCCCTTGAGTGTCCTCTGGAGCGGCCAGACCAGGGCGATGATGAACAGCGCGAAGGCCACCGGCGCGAAGACGGAACTGGCCACCGACAAGGCCGCGACCGCGATGATCGTCGCGATCACGATCAGCGCCCCCTGGTGGACCTTGCCGCCCGTCATACCGCTTCCGGCTGAAAAGCCCGGCTGCGTTTCTCTCTCTCGTTTCTCTCTCCTGGCTGTCATGGCCGGGCTTGTCCCGGACATCCCGACGAGGCCCGCACGCCGGGCGGGGCCGGATTGCGCAACGAACCGGGATGGCCGGAACAAGCCCGGCCATGACCCCTGTGGGAGAACGGTCCGGGGTGATCGCCCGGATTTCGTATCACCTGCATGGCTGCTTCGCTTTCAAATCCGCCATCCCGGCCCGGCGATGCCGGGCCGGAGCGGCGGGCGTCAGGCGCCCGTGGCCGGCGCGGGGGGCGTGGCCGGCGCGCTGTCGCAGACGGCTGCGAGAGCCTCGCGCAGCCGCGCCTCCTTCGTCTCGTCGAAGGAGGTGCTGATGAGCGTGCCGCCGATGCCCCTGAGATCGGCCAGGACCTTGTCGGCCGTCACCTTGCGGATGAGGAGGAACAGCCCCGCCGTGCCCGGCTGGAGCGCGGCGGCGGCATCCTTCATGAACTGGTCGTTGATGCCGACATCGGTGAAATAGCCGCTCAGCGCGCCCGAGGCCGCGCCGAGCGCGGTGCCGGCCAGCGGCATCATGAAGATGAGGCCGACCAGCGTGCCCCAGAGCGCGCCCGAGGCCGCGCCCGCCGCGGTCAGGTTGACGAGCTGGTTGAGCTTGATCTGCCCGTTCGCGTCCTTGACCACGACGACGGCGTCGCCCAGCTCGATCAGATATTCGCGCTGGAGGGCGAGGACCCTCTGGCGCACCTCCTCGGCCTTTTGCTCGGTCGGAAAGCCGACGAAAACCAGGTCACTCATGCGCGCAACTCCATTTTGCGGTGGGGGAAAAGCGGACGGCCGGGGCCCCGGCCGCAATCGTCATTCCAGCCTCAGGGCCTCTTCGCGGACCCGGCCTCGCCAGAGGCCAGGACGCCCTGCGGAAGCGGCCTCACGCGCTGCCCCGGATGAAGAGCCTGGATGCCGGCCGAGACGATCGTCTCCCCGGGCTCCAGGCCCTGCGACAGGACGACCCGGCCGGGATCGAAGCGCAGGACGTCGACATCGCGGAGCGACACCGTCGACTTGGCCGGATCGACGACCCAGACGGCGGGAGACAGGCCCTGCTGCGTCAGCGCGCCGGCGGGAATCGAGATGATGGTGTCCGCCGTCGTCTCGACCTTGCCGATCACGGTCGCGCCCAGCTGCATCGCCGGCGGCGGGTCCTGGAGGCTGACGCGCACCTCGAAGGTGCGCGTCACGGGATCGGCCTGCGGGGACACCTCCCGCACGTTGCCATAGGCGACGACGCTCGGGGAATCGGCCAGGGCGACGCGGATCCTCGCCTCGTCGAACCCCCTGCCGAACATGGATGCCGGCGCCTTGAACACCGCGTCGCGCCCGTCGTCCCGCGCGAGATTGACGACGATCTGCCCCGCCTGGACGACCTCGCCCGGCTCGATGCGGCGCGCGGTGACGACGCCGGCGACGTCGGTGCGCAATTCCGTGAAGCCCAGGCGATCGCGGGCGAGCTCGAGCTGCGCCTCGGCATTTTCGAGCCGCGCCTGGGCGGTTTCCAGGGCCCGGAGCGCCTGGTCGAAGAGCGGGCGCGTGGTGAAGCCCTGCCGCATCAGCTGCTCCTGCCGGGCGAAGGTGTTGCGCGCCGTGTTGACCTCGCCGCGCGCCGCCTCGACCTCGGCCTCGGCAGCCGGCAGCGCGCTCCGCTCGATGGTCGAATCGAGCCGGGCGACGAGCTGCCCCGGCGCGACATGGTCGCCGACATTGACGGGTCGCTCGGTGACGCGCCCGCCGATGCGGAAGGCGAGCCCGATATCCGTCTTGGCCTGGATCTCGCCGCTGAGCTGGACATCGTCGACGAACTGGCCCGCCTGCACCGTGACGACGCCGACGGGGCGCCCCTCGGAGGCGGGGAGTTCCTCGTTGCGGCAGGCGCCGAGCATCGCTGCGAGGAGAACCGCCGCTGCGGCTGCCGCCGGCCGGGAACGGGGCCCGGGCCTCGCCCATGCCGGGGTCATGACACGCTCCCTTCCAGGGTTGCGGAGGCCGAGCCCGCCCCCTCCTTCCGCCCGCCGCGGCCTCCGAAGACCGTGACGTAGAGGACCGGGAGCAGGATGAGGGTGAGGAGGGTCGCGACCAGGAGGCCTCCCATGATGGCGAAGGCCATCGGCCCCCAGAACACGGTCGGCGCGATCGGGATCATGCCGAGCACGGTGGAGATGGCGGTCAGCATGATCGGCCGGAAGCGGGTGCCGGCGGCATCGATGGCAGCCTCGGCCACCGTCTTTCCGCTCTCGCGCTCCGATTCGATCTGCCCCACCAGGATGACGGCGTTCTTGGTGATGATGCCGATCAGGGCGAGGACCCCGAGCAGCGCGACGAAGCCGAGCGGCTTGCCCGAGAGCAGGAGCGCCGACACGATGCCGATCAATCCGAGCGGCGCGATGCTGAGCACGATGCCGAAGAGCCGGAAGCTGCGGAGCTGAGCCATCAGCACCGTGAACATGATCAGCAGCATGACCGGCACGACCGCGATGACCGACGCCTGGGATTCGGCGCTTTCCTCGACCGTCCCGCCGACGGCGATGTCGTAGCCGGGAGGCAGCGTCTTCCTCAATTCGTCGATCGAAGGCTGCAGCGCGTTGACCACCGTCTCAGGCAGGACGCCCGGCGGGACGTCGGCCGCGACCGTCAGGGTCGGCACGCGGTTCCGGCGCCAGATCAGGGGCATGTCGAGCCCGTAGCTGAAGGTGGCGAATTGCGACACCGGCACCGAGCGCCCGTTCGGCAGCGCGACCTGCATGGTGCGCAAAGTGTCGAGCGAGATGCGCTCGGCATCCCGCGCCCGCACGACGACGTCGACGAGATAGATGGAATCGCGCACCTGCGTCACGACCGTGCCGGAGACCACGGTGTTGACGATCGCGGCGAGGGCCTGCGAGCTCAGGCCGAGGCGGCGCGCCTCGTCCTGGTCGATGCGCATATGCAGCTCGCGGGTGGGCTCGATCCAGTCGAAATTGATCTGGAGCGCCCGCGGATCGGCTGCCATCACCTGCGCGAGCTTCATCGAGATCGTGCGGACCTGCGCAATGTCGGGCCCGCCGACGCGGTATTGCACCGGCCAGCCGACCGGCGGCCCCAGTTCCAGCGGGGACACGCGCCCGACCACGTTCGGGAACTCGGTGGCGAGCCTCGCCTCCAGCTTCTTCTGGAGCCGCTCGCGCGCCGGCACGTCCTTGGCGACGATCACGGCCTGGCTGAAGAAGTCGTTCGGCAACCGGGCGTCGAGCGGCAGGTAGAAGCGGATCGCCCCGCGCCCGACATAGGTGCTCCAGCGCTCGACGTCGGGATCGCCCTTCAGCGCCGCCTCGAAGCGCTGGACGAGATCCTCGCTCGCATAGATCGAGGCGTTCTGCGGCAGCGTCAGGTCGACGAGCAGCTCGGGCCGGTCGGAGGCCGGGAAGAATTGCCGGGGGACGAGCGGCAGGGCCAGGACGGAGGCGGCGAACAGGGCCAGGGTCACCCCGATCGTCATCCAGCGCATCCGGATGGCGGCCGAGAGGAAGGCCCGGAAGATGCGCTCGACCCGTCCGGGCCCCTGGTTCTCCGCCGATGGGGGGGACGCCTTCAGCATGGCGACGCCCAGCACCGGCGCGAAGAGGACGGCCACGAACCAGGAAATGATCAGCGCGATCGAGACCACGGCGAAGAGGGAGAAGGTATATTCGCCCGCCGAGCTCGCCGCGAAGCCGATGGGCACGAAGCCGGCGATGGTCACGAGCGTGCCGGCCATCATCGCCGTCGCGTATTTCTCGAAGGCGAAGGTCGCCGCCTTCGTCTTCTCGTCGCCCGCGGCGAGCCGCGTGACCATGGCGTCGGTCGTCGTCATGGCGTCGTCGACCATGAGCGCCAGCGCGATGATCAGCGCGCCGAGCGAGATGCGCTGCATGTCGATGCCCGAGACCAGCATGCAGGCGAAGACCACGGCGAGGGTCAGCGGGATCGCGAGCGCGACCACGAGACCCGGACGCACCCCGAGGCTGATGAAGCTCACCACGAGAATGATGGCCACGGCCTGCCAGAGCGAGGTCATGAAGTCGTTGATCGCATAGGAGACGGTGACGGCCTGGTCGGCGACGAGATGCGCCTCGATGCCGAGGGGCAGCTCGGCCGTGAGCTTGTCCATCGTCTTCTTGAGGGTCGCCCCCATCGCCAGGATGTCGCCACCCTCGCGCATGGCGATGCCGAGGCCGATCGCTTCTTTCCCGTTGACGCGGAACATCGGCGTCGGCGGATCGGCGTGGCCGCGCTTGATGGTGGCGATGTCGGCGAGGCGCACCATCCGGTCCCCGACCGGGAAATTGATGCTCAGGAGGTCGGCTTCCGACTGGAAGGCCCCCGAGATCCGCACGGAGAAGGTTTCGTCCTGCGTCTGCACCTCGCCCGCCGGGCGGACCGCGTTCTGGCTCGACAGGGCCGCGAGCAGCGCGGAGCGGTCGAGGCCGAGATTGGCCAGCTCGCGCACCGAGAACTCGATGAAGATGCGCTCGTCCTGCGCGCCGATGATCTCGATCTTCGAGACGTCCTTGACGAGCAGCAGCCGCGAGCGGATCTCCTCGACACGGTCGCGCAGCTCGCGGTGGGTGAACCCGTCCGAGGTGAAGCCGTAGATGATGCCGAAGGTGTCGCCGAAGCGGTCGTTGAAGAACGGGCCGAGCGTCCCCGCCGGCAGCGTGTGGCGCATGTCGGCGACGAGGTTGCGGACCCTGTACCAGGTGTCCTGCACCCTGCGGCCGGGCACGTCTCCCGTCAGGTCGACGAAGATCGTCGTCTGGCCGGGCTTCGTGTAGCTGCGGATGTTGTCGAGGCCCGGCGTCTCCTCGAGCTGGCGCTCGATGCGCTCGGTCACCTGGTTGAGCGTGTCCTCCAGGGTCGCGCCCGGCCAGACGGCGGAGACGACCATCGTCTTGATGACGAAGGCCGGATCCTCGTTGCGGCCGAGCCGGATGAACGCGAAGACGCCGGCGAGGACCGATATGATCATGAGGTAGATCACGACCGAACGGTTCTTCAGCGCCCATTCCGACATGTTGAAGGTCATGGCGCTTCCGCTCCGATCAGCCGCACGCGCTGGCCTTCATGCAATTGCCCCGCCCCCGCGGTCACGACGATGTCGCCGGCCGACAGCCCCTTGGACACCAAAGCCGTCGCCGGATTGCTGTCGAGCAGGTCGAGCTTGCGCCGCGACACCGTCAGCGCCTTGGGATCGACGACCCAGGCGCCGGGACCGTCCGCCCCCTGGACGATCGCGGTCGCCGGGATGGCGATGGCGCCGCTGCTGCCGCCGCCCGCCGCGCCCGAGACCGCCGCGCCGAGGCGGAAGGCGGCGGGCGGATCGGTCAGGCCGACCCGCACGCTGAAGGTGCGGGTCACGGGATCGGCCTGCGGCGCGATCTCGCGCACGCGCCCGAAAGCCGTCGTCGCGGAATCGGCCGCCAGCGCCACGCGCACCTCGAGGCCGGTCGTAACCCGCCGCACGAGATCGGCCGGCACCTCGAAGACGGCGTCACGGCCCTCGCGCCTCGCCAGCTCGACGATCATCCGGCCCGCCGCGACGACTTCCCCCGGCTCCGCGCCGACGCGCGTCACGACGCCCGGCGCATCGGCCTTCAGCGTCGTGAACCCGACCACCTCCTGCGCCGTGTCGACCCGCGCCTGGGCGGCGGCGACCGCGGCCCGCGCCGATCTCAGCCCCTGCTCGGCCGATTCGAACTCCGCCTGCGAGATGACGTGCCGCTCGACGAGATGCCGCTGGCGCTGGAAATGGTTCTGCGCCTTGCGCAGGTTGCCCTGCGCGGCGGCGAGGGCGGCCTGCGCGGAGCGCAGGTCGTTGAGCTCGTTCTCGGGATCGAGCCGCGCCACCACCTGGCCCTCGCCCACGCTCTGGCCGAGATCGGCGCGCCGCTCGGCCACGCGCCCGCCGATCCTGAACGAGAGAGCAGCCCGGTCCTCCGCCTCGATATGCCCGGTGAACCTGACCTCGGTGGCCTGGGCCGGCGGCTCGACGGTCACGGTCCGTACGATCCGAATCGGCGGCGGCGCTTCCGCCTCCTCGCCCTTGCAGGAGGCCAGCGCGAGGACGATCGCGGCGACAGCCGCAGCCCGGCTCATCCGGGGCGCAACCGTCCGACCGCCAGCCGGCGCCGCCGACTCCCGCCGCCGGGCAAACCTTCGCAGCCCTCGCCTCTCCATCGCGCCCTTTTCCCTGACGGCCACCGGCCAGACATGCGGCCCGCCTGCGCAAGGTTCGCCCGCCGCCTCACCCTTTGCGTCGGCCGGCGGAGGCTAGCAATAGCGCGGGGGGGCCGCAGATATGCTCAGAATCCCAATTTTGCGCGGCTCATCCCATTCTCGGAGGAGCCCTCGCCCCGTGCGACACCACGCCGCGCGCCTCCATCCCCCGGGCCTCCGTCGGGCTATAGCCGAATTCGCGCCGGAAGGCCCTGCTGAAGGTGGAATGGTCGACGAAGCCGACCTCGTTGCCGATGATATGGATCGATGCCGCCCCGCCGCGGGAGGCCAGCCGGCGATGCGCCTCGCGCAGCCTCTCGCGATTGATGAAATGGGCGACGCCGCCATGGCTCTCGAGAAGCCGGTACAGCTTCGAGCGGGACATCGCCAGAAGGCGGGCCAATTGCTCCGGGCCGAATTCCGGCGCCGCCATGTTCTGGCGCACCACCTGGCGCACCCGCTCGATCAGGACCGAGGCCAGCGGAGCCTTCGCGGCCTCCTCGCGGGCGGCGCGCGGCAGGATGCAGCCGGCGACGAGGGCCTGCGTCGCCGCCTCGAGGCGCCGCCCCTGTCCGGCCGGCACATGCGGCATCTGCCGGACGAGGCCCTTCATGAAGCCGGCCAGGAGCGGCGCGAAGGCGGGGTCGACCTCGCGTCCATGCGCTTCGTCGAAGGCTTGCTCCTCCGCCCGGCCCAGGTTGCGGGGGAGATAGAGCGTCACGACCTCGCTGTCGCGCGCTCTCCCCTCGAAGGGCAGCGCCAGGGAGCGGAAGCTGATCTCCTCGCGCGGCGGCCCCCCGTTCTGCGAGGGCGTCCGGGCCAGCACCACGCACCAATGGTCCAGGAACGATTTCGGGCGATGCCGCCAGCGCCGCGCCGGAGCGCCGGACAGAACGGCCCGCGTGAGGACGACCTCGCCCAGGCGCCACGAGGCGATCTCCGCATCGAAGCCGGCCCGCGATCCGGCGGAGGGAATGAGGTCGATCACCTGCCCGTGAAACGAGCGCCAGGCATCGAACTGGTCCGCCGCATCCAGTCCCGCGGTGCAGAAATGGGGCTCGGCGAACAGACCGACATCCAGCGCGGCATCGGCAAGGAGAAGCTGATTCACCAGGCACTCCGAATCGTCGTGCCGAGGAACGGAACATCCCTCGCTCCGTCAAGCCGCTGAATTTTGGTCAAGCAAGCAGATGAATTTTATTCAGCAAGGCTAGCTATAAGCATGCCTTATTCTTCTCGTCCGCCGCCACTACGACGTTCGGTGGCCTCGCCCGAGTCACAGGGGAGGCTTCAGCGCGGCATCGAAGACCCTGATCGGGGTCGTGACGAGAATGGAGGCGGCCGAGCCCAGGGCCTCGGCCGCGGCCAGCGGAGCGGGCATGTCCGAATCCGTGATGACCTGGCCTTGCAGCAATCTGTCGCCGATCAGGCGCACGGCATCCGGGCTCGCGGCGAAGAGGTCGTGATTGATCCTGTCGCCGGCGCTGACGGCGCTGAGATCCAGCACGGTGACGCCCGCGAGGCCCCCGAGCTGCCGGCGATAATCCTCCTCGCCGGGATCGATGCCGCCGAGCCGCGTCGCCCCGCGCGAAATGAAGCGCGAGAGTTGCAGCGCCCTGTCGTGCCGGGCGACGAAGAGGGTGATGTGCGGGCGCCTCGCGCCCATATCCTCCACCTGCCGGCGGAACACCCCGATATCCAGATCGGGCGAGGCCAGGATCAGGTTGCTGATCTTGGCGGGCACCCCGCCCTTCTCCAGGCCGAGCTGCCTCACCGCCTCGGCGGCCGGCCAGCTTCCCATCGAATGGGCCAGGATGACGATCTCGCCCACGGCGGGGCTCGCGGCGGCGACCCTCAGCAGGTCCGCAAGGTCGGAGCGCGAGAAGGAGGCATTGTCGAAATCGCGGCTGTAATCGAGCAGGCGCCCGCGCGAGGGCCAGGAGAACAGCACCGGAATCGCATTCGCATCCGCGTCGTGGACGAGTTGCGCGAAGCGGAAGACAGCCCGGTCGAAGGGCGTGTTGAACCCGTGGACGAAGACGAAGACGCGCTTCTTCCCGCCTCTTCTCGCCTTGAACCAGTCGCCGAGCCGGGCGCGCTCGACCGGCTTCGCGGAGGTGACCACGAAATCGGTCGCCGGATTGCCCGGGGCCGTGCGGGGCAACTGGATCGTCCCGACCTCGCGGTTGCGCGGGATCGAGACGACGATATTGCTGAACGAGACCGTGGCACCCCGCTCGCCGGTGAACAGCACGCCCGCGTCATCGGAGGGAGCCCGGGTGGTCGCCGCGAGCAGATCGACCTTGTCGGTATCGGGAGCGGGCGGGACCGCCTGGAGCAGCCCCTGCGGCATCGACGAGCAGCCGCCGAGGCCCATGGCGACGCAGGCAAGGGCGACGTACCGGAACAGACTGTCCATGACCCACAAGCGTGGCTCGCCGCCGCTCGGCATCGCCCCTACATCGCCCCTCTGCGGAAGCGTCCGCGCTTTTCCAGCATGGTAGTTCATGCCCGCCGCGGCGACAAGCCGCTCCCCTTGCGCGGAGCGGCGCGATGGGACAGGCGGCGATCCCGCGAGGGTCTCCTACAGCGGCAGGTTCCGCAGGCGGGACACGGCGAGCATCACGCCGCGAAGCTCGGCCAGCCCCTTCAGGCGGCCCGTCGCAGGATAGCCCGGATGATGCGCGAGACCGAGGTCGCCGAGCAGCTCGTGGCCGTGGTCGGGGCGCATGGGAATGCGCCAGCGGGGATCGCCGGAGTCGCGCCGGCGCTTCTGCTCGACGAGCAGGGCCTCGACCAGGGCGACCATGTCGGTGTCGCCCCCCAGGTGATCCGCCTCCATGAAGGAGCCATCCGGCTCCTTGGCCACGTTGCGCAGATGCGCGAAATGAATGCGCGAGGCGAAGCGGCGGGCGATGGCCGGGACGTCGTTGGCCGGCCCGGCCCCGAGCGAGCCGCTGCACAAGGTGAGGCCGTTGGCGGGCGAATCCACCGCCCCGGTGATGAAGGCGAGGTCGTCCTCGCTCGAGACGATGCGCGGCAGGCCGAGCAGCGAGCGTGGCGGATCGTCGGGATGGATCGCCATGCGGATGCCGACCTCCTCGGCGACCGGGATCACCTCGCGCAGGAAGCGGGCGAGGTTCTCTCGCAGGCGCTCGCGCGTCATCCCCCGGTAGCGGTCGAGCATGCGGCGCAGGCCCGGCACGTCGTAGCGGTCAAAGGCGCCGGGCAGGCCCGACATGATGCTGGCGAGCAGGTTGCGCCTGTCCTCCTCCGAGGCCGCCTCGTACCAGGCCCGCGCCCGCGCCAGCACCTCGGGGGAGACCTCGTCCCCGGCGCCCGGCCGTTGCAGCATGAAGCAATCGAAGGCGGCATATTCGTGCATGTTGAAGCGGAGCGCCGTCCCGCCGTTGGGCAGGCGGTGGCGCAGCTCGGTGCGGGTCCAGTCGAGGACCGGCATGAAGTTGTAGCAGATGGTGGTGACGCCGCAGCGGGCGAGGTTGCGCATCGACTGGCGGTAATTGTCGAAGAGGGGCGTCAGGTCGCCTTCGGCAAGCTTGATCGATTCGTGCACCGGCAGGCTCTCGACCACGCTCCAGCGCAGGCCGATGGCGGGATTCGCCGCGATCAGCGCCTTGCGCGCCTCGATCTCCTCGACGCTCCAGACGACGCCGTAGGGAATCTGATGGAGCGCGGTGACGACCCCCGTCGCCCCCGCCTGAGCGATATGGTCGAGCCGGACGACGTCATCGGGGCCGAACCAGCGCCAGGTCTGTTCCATGAGGGAGATCCTCAGATTGCGAAGGCGGGACGCCGCGGTCCCGGAAGCATCCTGGGCGGAACTAGAGCATGACGCGGGAAAGGGAAACCCTGGTTTCCAGGAAAAGCACGTGATCACAATCAATTAAAGTCCTCGGCGCCCGGCGGCCCCTCGCCTGGGCAGGGCTCGCCATGCAGGCCGGGACGAGCTAACCAAAAAGCCGAGGGGGATCGTATGAAGCTCCATATTCCGTCCGGCATCCGCCTCGCGACGTCCCGTCCTGCCTTTCTCCTTCCGGCGCTTCTCGTTCTCCCCGAGCCCGCGCTCGCGGCGGGCCTCGACGGACGCGCGATCGGCCTCGCCTGGATCATCCCCTTCGCCGGGATCCTGCTCTCGATCGCACTCCTGCCGCAGATCTCCCACCATTTCTGGGAGCGCTGGATGCCGGCCATCGCCGCCTTCTGGATGGCGCTGACCCTGGTGCCGCTGGCGCTGATCCATGGCGGCGCCGTCGCGCTCGACGCGGTGCTTCACGTCGTGCTGCTCGAATACATCCCCTTCGTGCTGCTGCTCTTCGCCCTCTTCACGATCGCCGGCGGCATCGTGGTCGGTGGGAACCTGCACGGCTCGCCCGGCGTCAACACGGCCATCCTGGCCATCGGCACCGCGCTCGCTCCCCTCGTCGGCACGACGGGGGCTTCCATGGTGCTGATCCGGCCTCTCATCCGGGCCAACGACGACCGGCGCCACAACGCCCATGTCGTCGTCTTCTTCATCTTCCTCGTCTCGAATATCGGCGGCTCGGCGACGCCCCCCCGCCGCCCCCCCCCCCTCCCCCGCCTCCCCCCCCGGGGGCCCCTCTTTTCTCCCCCCGGGCCCCTT
>OEIU01000653.1_pt1 | contig 30037 bp, 28 predicted proteins | sample 1539221 | NCBI WGS metagenome assembly OEIU01 (sample SAMN03792071, study PRJEB22550) | activated sludge metagenome | feature: wastewater treatment plant; material: activated sludge; isolation source: Wastewater treatment plant of a petroleum refinery complex | place: Argentina: Zarate | collected...
GCCCGGCGCGAGGTGGGGGGGGTGGGGCCGCGGTTCTGGTGCTCCCGATCGACCTGGCCGCGGGCGCCGATCGGCCCCGGCGCGTGTGGATCAACGGGCTGCTGTTCGTGGCCACGCTCCTGACCACCACGTGGGCGGGTGCGCTGCACCAGGGCGTCAACCTGCTCCGGGAGCCGGGCCGCCTGGCGGTCGGCCTGCCCTACGCGCTGGGGTTGATGGCGATCCTGGGGGCGCACGAGCTGGGCCACTATTTCACGGCCCGTCGTCACAAGATCGCCGTCACGCTGCCGTACTTCATCCCGATCCCGTTCGCGCTGGGCACGTTCGGCGCGTTCATTCGCATCCTTTCTCCGGCGCGCGACCGGCGCGGCCTGTTCGACATGGCGGTGGCCGGTCCGTACGCGGGCCTCGTCCTGGCGATTCCGGCGCTGCTCATCGGCCTGCCGATGTCGCACGTGGTCACCCTGCCGGCGGGTGCGTCCATCGGCGCGGGGATCGGCGGGGGGATGAGCCTCGAGTCCTCGCTGCTGCTCACGGTCCTGGCCAAGCTCTCCATGGGGAGCGCACTCGACGCCGGCAACGCCCTGCTCCTGCACCCGATCGCGTTTGCCGGATGGCTCGGCCTGCTGGTCACGGCGCTCAATCTTCTGCCCATCGGCCAGCTCGACGGCGGGCACATGGCCGACGCGATGTTCGGCCGTCGCGCCAGCGGCTTCCTGTCCGGCGCCGCGATCGTGGTGCTGGTGATCCTGGGGATCTTTGTGTGGAGCGGGCTGCTCTTCTGGGCGTTCATCGCGTTCTTTGTCGCCGGTCGCAAGGGCCTCCCGCCCCTGAACGACATCGACCGACTGGGCCCCGGGCGGCTCGCGGCCGGATGGCTGGCCTTCGGAATCCTCGCGGCGATCCTGATGCCCGTGCCGCACGCGCTGCTGGAAACGCTGTGCTCCAAGTGTCCGTACCTGTGAGTCCTGGGCTCAACGGGCCGGGAGTTTTGTCAGGGCCGCACCCTTGTGCATGGCCAGGTGGTCGGTCTTGTCGCTCTTGATCAGGTACTGGGGCTCCTCTTTGGAGGCGTGGACGGTGTACCCCTTGAACTTGATCGGGGAACGGACCGTCTTCTTGATGGTGCCCCGCACCCGCCCCGCTTCGGAGTTCCACTCGACGTGGTCGCCGACCTTGAAAGTGTGTGCCATCGGTGTGTCTCCTGTGGGTTCACGTGGTGCATCGGACAAAGGGTCTCGCGTGCGAGAGCCGGCGTGCATCGTCGCTTCGGCGATGCATCGCGCCGGCACGCGCGGGTGATGTGCGCCGCGGGTCCTCGCACCGGTTCGGGGTGCATCGACTTCCGGCTGGGTATCGCGGTCCGGTCGCCCGCCCGGCGCGTTCTTCGGCTGTGGTGAGTGTGGCGATGGGCGGGCGGGTCTCCATGCGTGCGCTTCCCCAATCGGGCGAGGGGGCGATGCGCCCCGACAATGCGCCTGGTCTTTGCCGCTTCGCGCGACGAGGGGGGTTTCGAGAGCGCCGGCGCGGCGGTGCCGGAGAATGGTGGGGTCCGGGCGGCCGGTATTGGACCCTTCGTGGTGACTATCGACGGTGCGTGCGAACCGCGTCGGCGACCGTGCCGGGGCGCCGGCGATTGGGGAAGTTGCCGCATGGAGCACGCGACTGGCCTCGGCCATGCTTCCTGCGTTGCCCGACCCGGGCCCGAAGGCTGGACTCGCGGCCGCACACTCAAGGAGCCCGACATGACCACCGAAACCATCAATCGCCCGTTCGCCCATCTTGGCAAGACCTGCGGCGCCGAGGACCACGACCATGACCTCATCCACTTCCTGAGCAACCGTTTGGACACTCTGTGGCGCTGCGACCAGTGCATCGCCAACGCCGACGGGGACGCCCAGTTGCAGGCGTTCTGGCGCGACGTCAAGAAGCAGGAAATCGCGAACATCGATCGCGCACGCGAGCTCGTCAAGGAGCACGTGAAGAAGAACTGCTTCTGATCGGCCGCGACCGACCAGAAGCCCTGCCCCACATCGTGGCGACAACACCGTGGCGAGAGAAGGTGCCACGGGCGTCGGTGAATGATCCACACCTCACGGGCCGCCGCCGCAGCGGCCAAAGGAAATAATCGGAATGTCACACTCGACCAACACTTGCGAAGATGCGACGCACCCGAGAGGACCCGCGGTCCCGTCCGGTACCGGCGGGGCGCGGCCGCTCGGCGTGGAACAGCGGCCAGTATGCGGAGCGGGCGCGATCGCGCGCGCCGCCGCGAGTGTGGGATGGAGCCGCACGCGACGTCGCACAGCCGCCATGGTCGTGGGCTCGCTGGTCGTGATCATGACCGGGTGCGCCGCGCAGCCGCGGGCACAGAGGGCCGAAACTTCCGGGCCGGTCGAGCGGCCGACCAAGGAGTTCCGCTCGCACCACGCGGAGATCCTGATGCACCTGGGTCATGTCGACGCGATGGCCGCCCGGCTCGGGCAGGAAACGCGCGAGCAGCAAGTGCGGACGATGCAGAGCGTGGTTGGCTTCTTCAAGGAGCACATCGGCCCCCACGCCATGGATGAGGAGCGTGTGCTCTATCCGGCGGTGCGGCGGCGGGCGGGGGAAGGCAACCGCTTGACGGAGGTGCCCATCTACGAGCACCGGATCGTGGAGCGCTGGATCGCTGGCCTCGAGGCCGAGGCCGCGAAGCCCTCGCCCGATGCCGCGGCGTTTGCGCAGAAGGCGGTGCACCTTGTCGGCCTGTTGCGGGCGCACTTTGAGGTTGAGGAGCAGGTGCTGCTGCCCGTGCTCGACGCAACGATGACGCCGGCGGAGTTCAAGCGGGAGGTCGGCGACCGCATGGCGCACTGATGTGGTCGGGGGCAACCTTTCTGTCTTCGGTGCTCTTCCGGTCCCCACCCACTGTGATCGCAGCCCCGCATCAAGTCGGCGGTGGCCCGGGCGGTCGGGTGTGGTCGAGAGACCGGCCGGGACCCTGCGGAGTGCGGTTGGGAGCCCGATGCATCCTCGGCAGCGCCAGAGCGGCCGCTCCTCGCGCTCGATCGGTGCACGAGCGGGTGAGCGAGAAGCTGCGCGTCGGCGGCCGCATCGATATGGGCGGGGTTGCGATTTCCGAGACCACGCGAGAGCATGTCGGAGTCATGTACATGATGAACCAATTGGGGAAGTGTCCGCGTGGAGGACTCCGCGCGGCGGGTCCATGCTGTCTGTGCATTGAAACCAGTTCAACCCGGAGTACCCAACATGAAGAGCTCGACGATCACCCGCGACGACCGCAAGCACCTCAAAGAGCCGGTGAGCCCGTCGGCCACGGGCGAGGTGCAGGGGTTTGACCACGTGCAACGGACCACCCTCGCCCTCGACGCGACGGCGGCGCGGGCCAGCGTGGACAGCCTGAACCAGCTCCTTGCCGATACCATCACGCTGCGCGACCTGTACAAGAAGCACCACTGGCAGGCGTCGGGGCCGACGTTCTACATGCTGCATCTGCTCTTCGACAAGCACGCCGGGGAGCAAACCCGGCTGATCGACCTTGTCGCCGAGCGTATCCAGGTTCTGGGGGGTGTCGCGATCGCCATGGGCGCCGACGTTGCGGAGGCCACGCTCATTCCCCGCGCACCGAAGGGCCGCGAGGACACCGCTGCCCAGCTGGCCCGGCTGCTCCATGCCCACGAGGCCATCTTGCTGGAGGCCCGGGCCATGGCCAGGGGCACCGCGACCGCCGGGGACATCGGCACCGACGACATCATCGTCTCGGACGTTATCCGCACCAACGAGCTGCAGGTGTGGTTTCTCGCGCAGCACCTCCCGTGATTCGACGCACACGAGCACACGCACATGGACGAAATGCCCGGCAACACGCCGCTCGCGGACGACGCGCCGCGCGACGCGGATAGAGCGGACCAGGCGACGATCATGCGGATCACGCGCGTGTCGGATGGCCCGGAACTCACGCCCCAGGAGATGGAGGTCGTTGATGCGAGGCAAGACGTGCTGATGTCGAAAGAGTCGGCCGATGGTCGTCCGCCGTCGCATTGGCAACGCAGGCTCGAATGGCGATGGGCGATGTTCGGGCTGCCGGTGCTCGTGTTATGTGCCGGGGTCTGGGCCATGACTCTGGGTGTGGGCGCGGGCGCGATCGTGGGGTTCGGCGTGCTCTTTGTCCTGGTGCTGCTTTCCGCGGCGTGGCCTGTGCTGCTCGCGGGGCTATTCCGGGAGGAAGAGGAGACGGCCGCCAGAAAAGAGGCCATCGCCGAACTGCCCCAACATGATGCGCAGCCCTGACGCCCGGGTCGTGGACGATCGAAGGGCCGGTTTGTAGGTCTGCCAGCCGCGACAACGGTTTGCCCTGCTACGGGGGAGGCCGGAACAGCGTCGTTGGGTGATCTCGTGATACGGGGCCCCGCGAGGGCGGCCGGGGCAGTGCGGTCGGTGCGTGTGGCGGACCGTGGTCATGGCCGCGGGACCTGGGGGGCCCGGGCATGACCCCTGCTCCTTGGTCTTCACAAAGTGGTTGGTTGTCTGGCCGGGCTGGCTCGGCGGGTGGGTTTGCAGGGGGGCCACGGGCTCCGCATGCACGCGTAGTTGCCGGGTCCACGTTGCGAGGCACCTTTCGCACGTCGGAGACGGTTTGGAGCCGGCGACGCCGACCAGGAAGACTGAAACGGGTCGCAAGTCTCGGAATGACAAGACCCCGCAATCGCAGGGTCTTGTAGAAGCGGAGAGGGAGGGATTCGAACCCTCGAAACGGTTGCCCGTTTACGCGATTTCCAGTCGCGTTCCTTCAGCCGCTCGGACACCTCTCCGTCGAAAGCCGGCTGGGGGGTCCGAGTGTATGCCTTGGCCGTTCAGTCTTCCCCTTGGCGGGCCCGATCCGCGGCCGCGAGGGCGGGGTAGGCCGGGGTGGCCGAGGAGTTCACCAGACGCTTCCAGAGCCAATCCAGCCCCCGCACACCCGCGTAGGGGCTGACCACGCACCGGCCTATGAGCCACCCGGCCGCGCCGCCGACGATGACGTCGGTGGGCCAGTGGGCGTCGAACATGATCCGTCCGGAGCCGACGACGAGAACAAGGGCGAGGACGAGCCAGCGGAGGCGTGGGTAGAGCGTGGCGATGAAGACGCTGACGACCGCCGCGAAGAGCGTGTGACTTGAGGGCATGGACCAGAGGTCGGTGTTTGCGCCGGCGTGGGTGTCCCAGGCGTGCACGAGGCGGTATTGGCCGTCGATCTTGATGGGGTATTCACCCCAGGGGGTGAGGAAGGTCCACGGGTCGTTGAAATACTCGCGGGGGCGCGGCCGGCCGATGAGCAACTTCCCGCCCGTCGAGACGACCTGGGCGATTGCAAGGGCGAGGCCGAGGTCGAGCAGGCGCCGACGCCGGGCCGGGTCGAGCAGCCAGACGACGAACGCCAGCACGATGATGAACATCCCCTGGCCGTACTGCTGCCAGGCCTGGGCCTCGCGGCGCAGGTCGCCCGAGAGCCATCCGGCGAATCGGGCGAAGGACGCCCGACACTCCGCGTCGAAGGGATGCACAACGGCAAAGCCCACCACGCCCACCAGCAGGGGGGCGAGCCATCGGGGCATGGGCCGTCTGGGCTGCGTCATGCGGCCAACTCCCGGGGCGCGTTATAGTCTCGGCCCATGTCTTCGCCCGCACCACGCATGCGCCTTGCCGACCTGCCGCGCGTGCTGCTGGAGATGGGGCCGGGCGCGGGCCGACGGGGCCCGACCGGCGCGGCCGTTGGGCCGTGGTGTCGCTCGTGGAGTGGGGGGGGGGTGGCGCTCATTGTGCTGTGCCTTGGAGTGTATCTTCCGGGGCTGTGGAGCATCCCGCCGGTGGACCGGGACGAGTCTCGCTTTGCCCAGGCCTCGCGGACGATGCTCGAGTCCGGGGACTACATCGTCCCGCGGATCGGGAGCACTCCACGGCTGAACAAGCCGCCGCTGATCTACTGGTTGCAGGCGGCCTCGGCCCGCGTGCTGGGCGATGGGCCGGGGGATGACGGGATGGGGGAGTGGGGGAACGGGAACATCTGGGTGTTTCGGGTGCCGAGCGTGCTGTGTGCGATCGGTGCGGTGCTGCTGACGTGGCGGCTGGGGGTGCGGATGTTCGATCCCCGGGCGGGGGCGCTGGGGGCCGCGCTGCTGGCGGTGTCGCCGATGGTGATCTGGGATGCGCATCAGGCGCGGGCGGATCAACTGCTGCTGTTCACGACGACGGGGGCGATGTTCGCGCTGTTCGTGTGTTGGAAGCGGGCGATCGGCACGAGCCCCGAACGAAGTGAGGGGTTGCGCTCGTCGGGTGAGTCGTCACCGAGACCCCTCACTTCGTTCGGGGCTCGTTTCGGGCCGGTGTTGCTGCTTTGGGCGATGGTCGCATTGGGTGTGCTCGCCAAGGGACCGATCACGCCCATGATCGCTGCGCTCACCGCGCTCGCTTTGGCGCTCGCTTCGCGAAACGCCCGCTGGCTCCTCACACTCCGCCCGATTCTCGGCTTGGTCATCGTGGGCGTGATCGTTGGGCCGTGGGTGTATCTCGTCGCCGAGCGCATCGGGTGGCAGACGTACTGGACGACGGTCTACGAGGAAACGCTCGGTCGGAGCACGGAGGCGAGGGAGAGCCACTGGGGGCCGCCGGGGTATCACCTTGTGCTGCTGGCGGTGCTGTTCTGGCCGGGGTCGTTGTTGACACTGGCGGCGTTTGGGCGGTCGTGGCGAAGGGGATTCGCCCGATTCCGTCTGGGAAATCGGCCCGAGGCGTTCCTGCTGGCGTGGGTGATTCCGGCGTGGCTTGTGTTTGAGATGGTGGCGACGAAGTTGCCGCACTACACGATGCCGATGTATCCGGCGATTGCCCTGCTGAGCGGTCGGGCGGTCTGCGCGGCGGCTGCGAACTCCGCCGAAGTTCGTAGCACAGTCTTGGATCGACTGGGGACATGGATTTGGGCGTTGATCGGATTCTGTGGGTTGGTGGTAGGAATGGGAGTCATTCTGATCATCAGTGGTCTTCCCCAACCTGCCGGGCAGCCTGCGCCGATTGCCATCCGATTGTGTGCAGTCTTCCTCGTTGTACTGATCGGCGCGGCATGCTACGCGGTGTTTCAATCAAGAAAACTCGTGCGCGCACATGCGATCGCGCTCGTCGCCATGATCACATGGTGCTGGGCGACACTCGGATGGGTGCTCCCCTCGAGCGACTTGCTGTGGATCAGTCCACGCATCGTTCAAGCCGTGCGTGCGGTTCCGTCCGATCCATTGTCGGGACGAATGGGCGAGCCAAGGGTTCCTCCGGTGGCGCTCATCGGATACCAAGAGGACAGCGCGGTGTTCCTTCTCCGCGGACGCGGAGTGAAGGTTGAATCGGAGGACATCGGCCGTTGGACGACTAGGTTTGCGACCGGGATCGTCGTGATCGACCCGGCTAGAGCGCCACAGGCGGCACGGTATTGTTCTACAGTGTTCGAACTTCGCGGCACGATCCCGGGCTACAACTACAGCACCGGCAAGCAGGTCACGCTCGATGTGTATTCAAATCGGAGCGGCCGCTGATGGACCCCAACTCTCCACCCCCGCCCTCCGGACTCGTGCTCGTGGACAAGCCCGCGCGCCGGGCCATCTCCTCCATGACTGTGTGCCGCGCCGTGAAGAAGCGGCTCATCCTCGGCGGCGTGGGCGATCCGAAGCGCAAGCGGAACATTGCCGTGGGGCACGCGGGGACGCTCGATCCGCTCGCCTCGGGGCTGCTCATCGTGCTTGTGGGGCGGGCCACGCGCTGGTGCGAGCGGCTCATGGCGGGGGAGAAGACCTATCTGACCGACATCGACCTTGCCCACCACTCGAACACGGATGACCTCGAAGGGGAGATGATTCCCAACCCGATCGACCCGGCGAGAATCCCCGATCGTGCGGTTATCGACTCGATCTTGCAAACGCAGTTCACCGGCACCATCCAGCAGGTCCCGCCGATGTACTCGGCGATGCTGGTGGACGGCAAGCGGGCGTATCACCTTGCCCGGGCCGGGAAGTCTCCGGAGATGGTGGCCCGGCCCATCACGATCCACGAGATCCACGTTCACGAGTACGCGTGGCCGAAACTCACCATCGAGGTTCGCTGCTCGAAGGGGACGTACATCCGCTCGCTCGCCCGCGACATCGGCGTCGCGGCCACGGGGCACAAGGCGGTGCTCACATCGCTTCGGCGCACCGCGATCGGTCCGTACCGGGTGGAGGATGCCACGGGGCTTGAGCTACTGCCCGCGGCGCTGACGGTCGCCGACCTGCGGCCGCTCATCGAAGGTTGATCGCTCGCAGCCGCTCGGCGACTGGCACGCCCGCCACCCACCGAATCTCCCGCTCATCGACGAGCAGGGCCACGCCACTGCCCGCAAACGTCGTCCCCGGCGCGGCCTCCACCAGGCTTCGCGGCAGGTCCGACTCCCGGGCCTTGAGCGTCCACGTTCGGCACGCCCGCGGATCGCTCGCTTCCAGCGAGAGGACGCCCGCCTCGGCCAGCGCGCCCGCCACGGCGCACGCCGCGTCGAACCGGCCCTCACCGCCAAACGCGATGATCCCGGATTCTCCCATCACGTCTCATCCGCCGGGCCGGTGTCGGAGACGGCGTCGGCGGGCGCCGCGGGCGCGGGAATGGGCGCGGCTGGTCCTCCGTGCGCCGCCATCGTTCCCGCCACCATCCCGGGCATCCATATCTCGTGCACATCCTGCCCATCCACGACGCGGCGCATCGCCAGGTACAGGATCGTCGATCCGCACCAGACGAAACTCGCCGCGAAGGCGAGGGGGAGCAGGACGGGCACGACGGACCAGAGGTTGACCACGCCGCGCACAAGCGGGGAGTTGGCGTTCTCGTCCACGCCCCGCACGGCTTGCTCGGGCAATGCTCCAAGGGCGTCGGCCCCGCGGACGCCCGACCACTGCATACCGCACTTCTGGGCCACATGGATCGCCAGCCAGAAGACGGCCCCGACGATCGCCATCAATACGAGCATCTGCACGATCAGGATGACCAGGTACACCGCCAAGCGCAGCGGCCGGGCGAGGACGAACGAGTAGGCGTGCTGCACGGCGTCCACCGCGTCCGTCCCCTCGCAGGCCACCGAGGGCAGGAGCATCGGCCACCCGACGAGGTACGCGAGCATCACGATCGAGACGACCAGGCCGCCGAGCAGAAAGAGCGGCCACACCGCCGCGCCGAGCAGGTTCACGACCGGAAGCGAGAAGAGCGCCCACCCCGCCACGGCCATGCCGATCATGATCGCCCACGCCAGCAGGATCGGCCCGACCAGCGCGCCCGTCAGCGCCCACCAGCGCGACAGGGCGAACCCGACGGCCTTGGGCCACTCGATCCCCACGCCCTGGGCAAACTCGCACGCGGCCGAGCGGCAGATCGCCCCGCCGCAGAGGGCCGTCCAGATCGCCATCAGCGGCAGCACCAGGAACGCGACCCACGGGCTGGTGCGGACGAGGTACGCGGGGGTGCTGGCGAAGATCGCGAAGGTCTCGCGACCCACGCGGGCGCCCGCGCCGCCCTCGGGGGGCGGCGGATTGCTGCCGCGCACCAGTTGCACCATGTCGATCGCGACCACGCGGAGCGAGTCGGCCAGCGCGTTGCCGGGCTGCTGGTCCACCTTGTCGGCAAGCCCGACGAGCAGGAGGAGCCCGACGAGGAACGCGAGGGCCATGCCCAGGCGCGAGGGCCGCAGGGCCAGATGACCGGCCCGCAGCAGTCGCGGCCATGTCAGGTCGGCGACGAGGTCGTCGAAGGTCAGGGGTGCGTGGAGGCGTGGCCCGTGGGTGCGCAATGGCATGGGGCAACTGTATCAACATCCGAGATCGCTAGTCCCCGTACCGCTGCCGCATCTTGTTCGACAGGCGCAGCATCAGGTGGACTCGCTCGAACTCGCTTGCCCAGTCTGCCAGTTCGGCCGCGATCTCGTCGGGTGGGGTGGCCGCGCCGGGAAGGGGGCAGGCCCCGCCGAGTTGCCTGGCGGCGAGGGCCCGGTAGCGGCTGAGCGACCGGTCGCCGAAAAGGGAGAGGAACTCGAAGTCCTCGTTGAGAAAGAGCGTGACGGGGACGCGGGCCCCGCCGCAGATCTTGAGCGGGGCGGACAGTTCCGGGTGTTGGTCGCGGTCGACGAACCGCACGCCGATGCTCGCCGGGTTGGCGGCCTCGATGTGGGCCAGGAAGGGGCACTGCTGCACACAGTCGCCGCACCAGGTGCCGGAGATGCACAGGACGTTGATGCGGCGGGAGAAGCCGGCGAGCATGGCCCGCTGGGCGGCGGTGAGCGAGACGCGATCATGGAACGCGGCCCAGTTGGCCTGCTCGTGGGGCTTGCCGGAGGCGACGTAGGCGGGGTAGGGGAGGGCGCGCTCGAAGGCGGCGCGGAGGAAGTCGGGGGCGAGGGCGTGGGGCATGCGGGAGGTTATGGGGGCGGGGCGGGACTACGCGGGACTGTCGAAGGGGAATGGAAAGGCAACGGTGGGTACTCGGAGAAGGAAGCGAACGCGGAGGCGACGTGTGGATCAGCAGCCCGCCAGCCACGCGTTCAGAAAATCGAAGATGTCCTGCACGCTCAGGCCGTTGCCGTTGAAGTCGGCGCGGGGATCGCCGCCGAGCCACGCGCTGAGGAAGTCGAAGATGTCCTGTACGCCCAGGCCCCCGCCATTGAAGTCGGCGGCGCAGATCGGTCGCTTCCAGAGCAAGGCTTGGCTCACGCCGCTCGCCGAGTCGGTGGCGTAGCCCGCGATGTACAGGTATGTGGCGTCGCTGGAAATCCCGGTTGCCACACTGCTCGTGAACCCGGCGGGGAGGAAGGGCGAGAGATCGACCCACGAGGCCGCCGTCCCGCTCCAAAGACCGGCGTGATTGACGCCGCCCACAACGGCAAACCCTGCCTGATACGAACCGCTGGCGGCATTCGCCTGCGAGGCGGTTGCTCCGGCGGGGTTGAGGTCAACCCATGAGGCGGCCGTTCCGCTCCAAAGAATCGCGCGGGTAGTGCCACCGACGAGGGCCCAGCCCGCCTGCTGCGTGTCGCTGATGGCAGAGACACTCGACATGGCCGATCCTGCGGGATTGAGGTCAACCCACGAGGCGGCCGTCCCGCTCCACAGACTGGCGCGGAACCTGGCGCCCACTAGGGCGGTACCCCCCTGCTGAGTGCCGTTGGTGGCCCAGGCGATGGAACGGGCTGATCCGGCGGGGTGGAGGTTGACCCACGACGCGGCCGTCCCGTTCCACAGACTAGCGCTTCCGGGGGTGTTCGAACCAAAATAGACCGTGCCCACCTGTTGAAAACCGCTGTTGCCATACGCCTCCGAGTTGAATGCTCCGGCCGGGTTGAGGTTCACCCAAGAAGCCGCCGTCCCACTCCAGAGTCCCGCGCTCCTCTCGCCGATGACGGCGTACCCGACCTGCTGCGTGCCGCTGCCGCCATAGATCTCGGATTGCAGCGCGCCAGCGGGATTGAGATTGACCCACGAGGCGGCCGTCCCGTTCCATAGGGCGGCGCGTCGGTAGCCATCGGCGAGCATTTCAAACCCGGCCTGCTGAGCGCCACTGGAAGCCGTGGCGAACGAGTTCACCGATCCGGCAGGGTGCAGGTTGGTCACGGTCCACTGCGCATCGGCCATCGGCGCGGTCACCAGCAACGCCAGCACTCCCGGTGCAAGGATCACGGCGAGGCGGGGCCTGTGGGGCGATCGGGTATTCCTTGCGGACATAAGCGTGCTTCCGAATTTGGGGCAAAACAATGGTATGCGTCGCGGCCATTGCGGGTATAAAGACTGCGAATCCGGTCGCGCATCGACACAACGCATCCCGTTGCCCAGTCAACGCAAACCGTCGACGAGATAACGGCGACCTTCGTTCGGAGAATTGCTCCCGTCGTCCAGACAACGGCGAGCTTCGCCCCGACAACGCTCGCCGTACATGTGTTCCGATCGCTCTGCATGGCCGGTGTGCGTGTTCGATCAACCGGCGGCCAGGTGGAGATTCACCATGAGCGTTCTTCCTGATCGAAACTGGCCCAAATCGAGTTTTGCGAGACGCACCTGGCGGTGTGGTCGGCATCGCCGCCGAGCGTGGGGTTTACCTCCGCGATGTGCTCGGCGCTGGAGGAGGCGACGGTGGAGGCGAGGGAGGCGTACGCCAAGAACCAGACCGTCCGCACCGCCGCCAAGGCGAGCACGACCGCCTACACCGGTAAGACCGCGATCATGCGCGAGATGGCCGCGGACATGATCCGCGCCGTCAAGTCCTTCGCCGACATGCAGGCCTACCCCAGCGCGATCTACAGCGCGGCCCAGATCCCCGAGCCCGCCGCCCCCACGCCCGCGAAGGCCCCCGGCAAGCCCAATTCCATCGCCGTGAACCTCGAGCCCAGCGGCGCGGTGACGATCTCGTGGAAGGCCACCAACGCGGCCGCCAGCACCGGCGCATTCTTCAACATCGCCCGCAAGCTCCCCGGGCATAGCGCGTTCACCAACTTCGTCAGCGCCAACGGCACCACCTCGTCGGTGCGCCGCATGTCCTTCACCGACAGCAGCATCCCCACCTCGGCCGCGGGCCAGGGGGCGCAGTACTTCATCACCGGCCAGCGCGGCATCCTCCACGGCACACCCAGCGACGCGATCACCGTGCAGTTCGGCGTGGACGGCGCGGGCGCGGTTGTGACCGGGGCGACGCTCAAAGTGGCGGCGTAGTCACATGGCAAAGTGCAGATAGCAAACAGCAAAGCGAGGCAGAAGAGAAACAGCCCCGGGCTTCACGGCTCGGGGCTGTTCATTTGCCGTGGGCTATGTGCCATGTGCTCTTTCGCCTCCGTCATCCCCTTCAACTTCCGAAGCACATCGAACGCCTGCAGCGGCGTGAGGGCGTCGAGTTTCACCTCGCGGAGTTCATCCACGGCCGGGTGGGCGACATATTCGGTGAAGAGGGCCAGTTGCCCGCCGCTGGTTGGCGGCACCGCCGACTTCGCTCCCTTGCTCCCCGGCTCCCGTGCTCCCTTGCTCGCAGTCCCCCCCGCCCCCGCTCCCCCCGTCGGCCCGTGGTGCTGCACCGCCAAGGTCTCGAGAATCTCCTTCGCCCGCGCCACCGTCGCCGAGGGCAGGCCGGCGAGTTTGGCGACATGTACGCCGTAGGACCGGTCTGTCCGCCCGGGGAGGATGCGGTGCAGGAAGACGATCTCCTCGCCCCACTCGCGCACGGAGACGTGCAGGTTGACGACCCGCCCGGGGAGCATCTCCTCGAGGTCGGTGAGCTCGTGGTAGTGGGTGGCGAAGAGGACCCGAGGTGAGGAGGTGTCGAGGTGTCGAGGTGTCGAGGGTTTGGCTCCCCTCGGCACCTCGACACCTTGACACCTTGACACCTGGCCCGCCAGGGTCTCCGCGATCGCCCACGCCAGGCTCAGCCCATCGAGCGTCGACGTCCCCCGCCCGATCTCGTCGAGGATCACCAGCGAGCGCTCCGTCGCGTGGTTGAGGATGCGGGCCGTCTCGGTCATCTCGACCATAAACGTCGATTGCCCCGCGTGCAGGGCGTCGTCGGCGCCGATGCGGGTGAAGATGCGGTCGGTGATCCCGATCACGGCCTTGTCGGAGGGGACGAACGAGCCGGTGTGGGCCAGCAGCGTGAGCAGCGCGGCCGTGCGGATGAAGGTGCTCTTGCCGGCCATGTTGGGGCCGGTGATGAGGGCGAGCGAGGCGGAGGTCGAGGTGTCGAGGTGTGCAGGTGTCGAGGTGTCAAGGGAAGAGTCGTTCTCCACTTGACACCTCGACACCTCGCCGCCTTGGCACTTCTCGCTCCCTTGCCACGGGGCCAGCCGTCCCGCCGCCCCCGCGCCCAGCCACAGGTCGTTGGGCACAAAGTTCCGCTCCAGCCGCTCATCCAGCACGGGGTGGCGGGCCTGCTCCAGGCCGAGGACGGGGCGATCGACGATCTCGGGACGGACCCAGCGGCGGCGCACGGCCTTCTCCGCGAAGCAGGCGAGCACATCGAGCTCGGCGACGGCGTCGGCGAAGGCGGTGATCTGGGGGATCAGGCCGCGGGCCCGGTCGCAGAGGTCCTCGAAGAGCGATTGCTCGCGGGCGAGGGCGCGGGACTCGGCGGTGCCGGCGCGGGACTCGAAGTCCTTGAGTTCGGGCGTGATGTAGCGCTCGGCGTTCTTGAGGGTCTGCTTGCGCGTGAAGGCGTCGGGGGCGCGCTTCGATTGGGCCGAGGGGAGTTCGATGTAGTAGCCGAAGATCTTGTTGTAGCCGACCTTGAGGCTGGGAAGTTGGTGCTCGGTGATGAGGCGGGCCTGGTAGTCGGCCATCCACCCGGCCGCGTCCTGCCCGAGGCGGCGGGCCTCATCGAGTTCGGGATCAAAGCCGTCCTTGAACAGGCCGCCGTCGCGGAGGTGGGGGGGTGGCGACTCCACGCAGCGGTCGGCGATGCGCTCGGCGAGCGGCCGGAGTTTGGCGCTCAGGGCGTCGATGCGGGCCTTGGGCGCGGCGAACGCGGGGGCGTTGGCGAGGGCCTCGCCCACGGGCGTGACCTGCGCGAGCGAACGCCCGAGCGCGACGACATCACGCGGGTTGGCCCGCCCGAGGGCGAGGCGGCCGGCGATGCGGGCGATGTCCTGCACGTTGTCCATCGCCGCGGAGAGAGCCGCCCCGGTCTGGCGGTCCTCGATGAGCGTGGCGACGCACTTCTGCCGGGCCTCGATGGCCTCGATGTCGCGCAAGGGGCGGCAGAGCCATTCGCGGAGGAGGCGCTTGCCCATGGCGGTGCGGCAGCCGGGGAAGGTGCGCGAGGAGGCGAAGATGCCCAGGAGGGAGCCGTCGGAGTCTTCGCCCCCCCCTCCCGGGGCCGCGCGGATGGTGCGGAGGACTTCCAGCGAGCGGAGGGTGGTGCCGTCGAGGATGCAGAACTGGCCGGGCTCATCGCGGCGGGGGGGTTGGAGGTGTGAGAGGGACCTTGATGTGGGATGTGGGATGTCGGATGTGGGATGATCGGAAGAGGGGAGCTGCGTGAGTTGCAGGTAGCGGACGACGGCCCCGGCGGCGCGGATGGCGGGGTCTTCGGGGCCGAAGCCGAAGCCTTCGAGCGTGGCCACGCCGTACTGCTTGAGCAGGGCCTCGCGGGCCTCATCCATGCGGAAGAACCAACTCGGCTGCGGGGTCCCGGCCCCGCCGATGCCGAGCACGGCCAGCACCGCCTTCACGCGCGGCGGCTCCTTGCCGTCGGCGGTCTGGGCGTACACGAGTTCGGAGACGCGCCGGCGCGTGAGTTCATCGCCGAGCGTCTCGCCGGGGGACTCGAAGACCTCGAAGCGGCCGGTGGAGAGATCGACGACGGCGGCGACGGCGGGGGAGTGGTCCCCCTCTCCGGTGAAGCAGACGGCCGCGAGGGTGCTCGGGGCATCGCCGTCGAGGAGCGACTCATCCACGAGCGTCCCCGGCGTGAGCACGCGGGTGACGGCCCGTTCCATGATCGAGCCGGACTTGACCTCGGCGGCGTCTTGGGGGGGCTGGGTCTGCTCGCACACGGCGACGCGGAAGCCCGCGGCGAGGAGTTTGCGGAGGTACGTCTCGAGTTGGTGGTATGGCACGCCCGCCATGGGCATGCCCTCGGTGCGCTGCGTGAGCGTCAGGCCGATGGCCTTGGAGACCTTGACGGCGTCGTCGTCGAACATCTCGTAGAAGTCGCCGATGCGGAACAGCAGCGTGCAGTCCGGGTGCTGCCGCTTGAAGCGGAAGTACTGGCGCATCGCGGGTGTGTCGCGGGGGTCGGGCATGCGGGGGGGAGGGGGGCGGGCGGAGGGGGAGGGACGAAGCGGGGAGCGGCGCTTATCGGGGGCTTGAATGGAAGACGAAAATGCGCGGGCACAAGAATAGGTGGTGGTGTGGACCGCTCCGGTTCGGGCCTGATGCGGGTGCGTCGGTGGATGTCGGATGGGCGGCGGCGATTGATCGGGGCCGAACAACGGGTGCTCGGGGCCGAACAGCCGTTGTTCGGGGCCGATGTGTCGCTGCGCGGGGCCGAACAGCCGTTGTTCGGTGCCGAACAATCGTTGTGTGGGACCGAACAGCCGTTGTGTGGAGCCGAACTGCCGCTGCGCGGGGCCGAACAGCCGCTGATCGGCCCCGAATTGTCGCTGCGCGGCCCCGAATTATCGTTGTGGCACGATCTCCGGAAACCCTGAGAGCCGCGTCCGTGCTCGCCGTGGCCGCTTTTACACCGGACGTGTCAGATAACCCGCATCGCCAGCATGGTCTGGTCATCCGCGGGGGGCCGCCCCTGGGCCCAGATGCCCACCGAACGCAGCACCGCGTCGATGGCGCCGCGGGCGCTCTGGCCCGAGCCGGAGAGGGCATCGTCGAGCCGGGCGAAGCCGAAGAGCTGGCTGGCCGGGTTGAACGCCTCGGAGAGCCCATCGGTGAAGAGCATGAGCAGGTCGCCCGGGGTGAGCGCGACCGACGCGGCCGAGTATTTCTCGCGATCGTCCACGCCCAGCGGCAGGCCGCGGGCCGCGTCGAGAGTGATCACGCGACCATCGCGCACGAGGCGCGGCGGCGGGTGCCCGGCGTTGGAGTATCGCAGCGCTGGGCCGCGCCCATTCGCCTTCGGCGTGAACACGCCGTAGAAGGCCGTCACGAACGCGGGCGTGCGCGAGGTGTAGTGGCGGCTCAGCCGCTCGTTGAGGTAGGTCATCAAGAGATCGGGGGGCTCGGGCGGGCCCGGATGGGCGTGGGCGAGGGCGTGGGTGATGGCCATGATGACGGCCGCGGGCGTGCCGTGGCCGCTGACGTCGCCGATGAACAAACCCCACGAACCGTCGGCCATGGGGAACAGGTCGTAGAGATCGCCGCCGGCCCGCTGCGAGGTGATGTACTCGGCGGCGAGTTCCACGCCGGGGATCTCCGGGAGTTCCTGCGGAAGCAGGGCCCGCTGCATGGCCCCGACGAGGCGCATCTCGCGGTCGAGCGACTCGTACGCGCCCGCGAGTTGCTTGCGCAGCACCAGCGTGTGCGTCGTGCGCCCGAAGAGGTTGCCCTGCCAGAGGGCGTTGGGCAACTGCTCGCGGTTGACCTTGCCCGCATCCTCCCAGAGCATGATCGTCATGTTGACCGCCCGGCCCCGGTCGTACTGCGGGAGCACGAAGGCCGCGTGCATGTCCTTGAGGTGGAAGTGGGCCGGGTCCATCTCGTCGGCCTCGAAACGCTCGACGAAGCGCGGCCGTCCGTCGTAGAGCCACTCGCCGAGCAGGCCGCCGGTGATGAGCGGGAGTTCGGCCCTCTGCTCCCACGGGTTGATCTCGCGGGCAAACCGCCGCGAGCGGGTGATGCGGTACCACGGCTCCTCGGCGTCGCGCCGGCTGACGGAGACGATCTGGTCGGTGTGGAAGAGTGCGCTCGCGCCCTTGGCGTAGGTCCGCACGAGGGCCTGCGGGTCGGTCTCGAGGCTCACGGCGCGCATGAGTTCATCGACGAGTTCGATGCGGCGCTGCCAGTCGTGGGTGTGCATCCGAACTCCGTGGGCGGGGCGCGTGTTCCGCGGTCGCGGGGATGGGCAGGATATCCGCGGGGCGTGTTCTTCGGGGCGTAGACTGCCAAGGGCCGGGGGGGAGGAATGCGATCGGCCGCGGTGTTTTCATGGAGGCACGCATCATGACTCTGCGCACGCTCGGAATCGGTCTGCTGCTGGCGGCCCTCGCGATGGCGATGCTGGGCCTTCCCGCGGGGTGCGCCGTCGCGGGAAGCGACATCGACAAGAAACCCGCCGTTCTCGGGCGGGCCGGCGCGGAGTACGAGCAGGTGCAGGGCGAACTCATGTCCTTCGTGGACACGTTCATCAGCACGATCGTGCAGCAGTGGAACCAGGCGGACGCGTCGATGGCGGCGGGCACGGACGAGCCCGGCACGCCCGGGGCCGCGCCCGCCGAGCGGGCCAAGCGGGTCTCGCTGGAGATCAAGATCGCCAACGTCTCCGGGGCGCTGGGCATCGCCACCGGGTCCAACCCCATCGTGGGCGTGGCGGACATGATCACGATGATCACGCTCCAGCGCATGATCCTCGAGGACCCCTGGGCCGCCAGGCTGCTGGGGCCGGAGAAGGCGGCGCGGCTCGTGGCCACCTACCGGGAGCAGGAGGCCAAGGCGTGGCGGATGGCCGAGGGCGCGTTCACGCCCGAGCAGCGGGCCGGCCTTCGCACCGTGATCGACCGGTGGCGGGCCGAGCATCCGGACCAGCGGTATACCGCCGGCGTGCGGCTCGAGGACTTCGCCCGCGATCGCGGCACGACCGGGGCCGCGGATGCGCCCTCGGGCCCCACGAGTCTCTTCGCGATCGTCGGGCTCGATCCGCTGGCCAATCTCGATCCGACCGTTCGCGAGGTGCAGCGCTCGCGCATGCTCGCCGAGAGAGTGTTCTTCTACACCCAGCACGCCGCGCCGCTGGTCAAGTGGCAGACCGAGAGCCTGTACTCCGGGTTTCTCCAGAGCCAGGACGTTCGCCAGATGATGGGCTCGATGGTCAAGGTCTCGCAGGCGGCGGAGAACGTCGCGGCCGTGGCCGACCGTGTCCGCCAGGACCTTCCCAAGGAGCGCCACGATGCCCTCGTGGACGTCTTCGATCTGCTCAAGATCGAGCGGCGCGACGCGATGGAGCAGTTCTTCACGGGCCTCGCCGAGGAGCGCAAGCAGACCCTGCTGGGCATCGAATCGGGGCAGGCCACACTCGCCGGAACGCTCAAACAGGTCAAGGAAGCCGTCGCCGCGACCGAAGCGCTCTCCGTGTCGGTCCGGGGCACCATCCAAGCGGCCGACTCGCTCGCGGCACGGTTCACGCCTCCGCCCGGCACCGAGACCCCCATCGAGCCCGGGCCGAAGCCCGACCCGCTGCTCGAATACCGCCAGGCCGCGGCCCAGACGGCTCAGACCGCCGAGAAACTCACCCAGCTCGCCGAGCGGGTGGAGAAACTCCTCGATTCGCCGCAGCTCGACGCCAAGGCGGGCAACCTGCGAACCGTGGTGGACTCGCTCCAGGAAAGCGTGCAACAGACCGTGAACCGGGCGTTCTGGTGGGTCACCGTGCTGGCGGTGGTGACGGCCTTCTGCCTCGGGGCCGCGATTGCGCTGGGGCTGTCCGGGCACAAGGCCATGGAGCGTCGCAGCGCGGCCAAGCGTCGGTCCCGGCGGGCGGGGAGGTAGGCGGTCGGGGCGCTTGGCCAACAAAGAACGCCCGATCCGGGTGGGATCGGGCGTTGTTTGGGGGAAAGTGGAGCGGAGGAGGGTCGAACTCCCGACCTCGTCATTGCGAACGACGCGCTCTACCAACTGAGCTACCGCCCCGACAGGTTGTCGGACCGCCGAGTATATCCCCCGTGCTGCCCGTCTTCCGCCCGTACGGGCACTCCCGTCGGCGTCTGATGGTCGTCCCGGTCGGTCCATCGAGCACCGTGAAGGTCGGGTCCCCGCCGGTCGGATCGGCCGCCCTGGTCTTGCACATCAGTTGCATCTAGGCGATGAGCCGCCTAGGTTTTGTTCATGGCACATTCCGCTCCCGAAGCGCGGCCGTCGGCACATTGGCAAACCGGGCCGGAGTTGGGCCGTGTCTTGAAGGCCTGGGTGTTCATCGCCGCGACCCTGCTGGCGCTCGGCTTGCCGGCCTGCGAGGCGGCCCCGGCTCCGAAGACTTCGAGACTCGTGGGCGGCGCAGCGCCGATCCGCGTTGTGGTCACCATCCCGCCGCTGCGGGGACTGGTGGAGCCGCTGCTCACCGATTCCAGGCTCCCGCACGAGCTCACCACGCTCGTTCCCCCGGGCGCCAGCGAGCACGGGTTTGAGATTTCGCCCGACAAGCTGGGCGCGCTCGGCAAGGCCGACGTGGTCGTCATGGCCGGCCTGGGCATGGAGCCGCAGGTGGAAAAGTTCCTCGCCGACCACCCGAGCGCGAGCCGGCGAGTGGTGAACATCGGTCGTGCGCTCAAACTCGAAGAGGACACGGGCCACGACCACGACGGGCACGACCACGGCGCGGACGGCCATGCCCACGATCACGACGACCCCGACCACCACCACGCCGCCGATCCCCACACCTGGCTGGACCCCGTCCTTGCCAAGGTCGCCATGACCGCCGTCGTTGCCGCCTTGCGCCCCGGCCTCTCGGAGCAGCAGTGGAACGCGCTCATCGACGCCCGCGGCGGCCTTTCCGCCCGCATCACCGAGGTTCAGAATCGCTACGAGGCCGCCCTGGGGGCCGCTCCGAGGCGCACCATCGTCGTCGCCCACGACGCCTACGGCTACCTTGCCAAGCGCTACAACCTCGAGGTCATCGCCATCACCGGCCTCAACGCCGGCGAGCCACGCCCGGGCGATCTCAAGCGAGCCGCCGACGCCGTCCGCGAGCACAGCCTCACGACCATCTTCGTCGAGCCGCAACTCCCTTCCGGCGCGGCCGAACGCCTCGCCGCCGCCACCGGCGCCAAGGTCGCCATCCTCGATCCCCTTGGCGACGGCGACTGGTTCAAGCTCATGGACGCGAACCTAGCGGCCTTGAAAGACGCTCTCGGCGTGAAAGACCTCGATCCGGCCGATAGGGCAAGCACTCCCGCCTCGTCCGCCCCCGAGAAGAAACCCAGGTGACCGCTTTCGCCGTCAAACTCGAGTCCGTCTCCTACACCTACCCCGGCTCACCCTCGCCCGCGATCGAGGGGGTCAACCTCGATGTTCCCGAGGGGACCCGCCTGGGCATCCTGGGCCCCAATGGCGGCGGCAAGAGCACGCTGCTGAAGATCGCCCTCGGGCTCCTTCGCCCGTCCGTCGGGCACGCAAGCATCTTCGGACAGGATCCCGCCGATGCCCGTCGCGCCGGGCTGATCGGGTATGTGCCACAAAGGGTCGAGGCCCTGCTCGGATTCCCGATGAGCGTCCGGCAGATCGTCACGCTCGGCGCGTCGTGGCGGCTTGCGCCGTGGAAACCCGTCCCCGCGGCAACGCGAACCACCGTTGAGGACGCGCTGCGTCTCACCGGCGCGGGCGCGTTTGCCGAGAAACCGATCGGTTCTCTCTCCGGCGGCCAGATGCAGCGGGCGATGATCGCCCGCGCCCTCGCGGCACGCCCGAGAATCCTCGCCCTCGATGAGCCCCTCGTCGGCATAGACGCCGCGGGCCAGCAGCAGTTCGGCGACCTGCTCGCGAGCATCCACCGCTCCCTCGGCGTGACGATCCTCATCATCTCGCACGATCTTCGAGCCATCGCCGCGGGGTCCGATCGCGTGGCCTGCCTGGCCCGCCGCCTGCACAGCCACGTCAGCCCGGAAGGCCTCACGCCGCAGGTTCTCGCCGAGCTCTTCAGCCACGATCTTGTCGGCATCGCGGGCCTCACCGGCCCCGTCCACGTCCACGCCCATCCGGCCGGGGAGTGCTGCGAGCACCACCAGGGCGACTCGCCTCGGTCTTCGCATGCACCGGGCCAAGCCGGAGACGTGACCGTCGGCATCGAGGGCGAGGAGAACCGCCATGGCCGCTGACCACACGGGCCTGCTCGTCTATCTCCGCGATCCGATCATGCGGAACCTGCTCCTGCCCGGTGTGCTCGCGGGGGCGTTCACGGTCGTCACCTGCGCGATTCTGAGCCCGCTCGTGGTTGTGCGACGGCTCGGGTTCATCGGCCAGGGGATCAGCCACAGCGCGTTCGGGGGCGTCGGCGTCGCGGCCGTGCTCGCGGCGTTCGGGCTCATCGCGGTGGGGGGTGCGGCGGAGTTCGCCGTGATCGCCGTCTTCTGCATCGCCGCCGCGCTGGGCATGGGCCTCATCGCCGATCGCCGGCGCACGCCCGAGGACTCGACCATCGGCCTGTTCCTCGTGGGCTCCATGGCCCTTGGGGCGTTGCTCTTCGCCTACGCCCGCGACCACGCCCTCTCGGCGGGGCGGGCCGCCGACACCCGCTCGTGGGAGTCGATCCTGTTCGGATCGGTGATGAACGCCGGGGGCGCCGAGGTGCTGCTCGCCGCGATCGTGATGGGCGTGGTGCTCCTCACGCTCGGGCTCATCCGGCGTCCGCTCTTGTTCTGGGCCTTCGATGAAGAGGCCGCGCGGGGTTTCGGCGTGCCCGGCGGGCCCATCCGGGCGGGGTTGATGATCATGCTGGCCCTCGTGGTGGTCGCGGCCATGAAGACCGCGGGCGTGGTGCTCGCCTCGGCCCTGCTGGTGCTCCCCGGGGCCACGGCCCTGCGGCTGAGCGACCGCCTCGGGCGGGTGATCGCGATCTCGCTGGCGACGGCTCTTGTCGGCCTGATCGGCGGCATGGCCCTGAGCATCGACCGCGACTGGCAGCCCGGCCCGTGCGTGGTGCTGGTGATGACGGGGATGTTCGTGGCGGCGCTGGTGTGGTCGAGCGTTCGGAGCCCCCGCGGTCACGCGGGGGCCGCCCAGGGCGGGTGAGATCGGCAGGCACGTGGCCCCTTGCCATCGGCCGTCGCGGCCCCGGCGTGACCGCCGGGGTTCTGGATGTGCCCATATCCTCGCCCATGAAGACGATCAAAGCCGAGACCATCCTCGCCGAACTCAACCGCATCCGCAAGGACATGGGCGAGGACAAAGCCGACATCGAGTGGCTGGCGATCCACCACGCGTTCTGCTTTGTCTCCTACAAGATGACCGAGTTCCAGAAGTACCTCGACCAGGAGGCGGCCAAGGGGGCGTTCGAGGAGTTGGACAAGTGAGCGGCGGACACGAAAAAGGCCCGCACTCGCGTGCGGGCCTTGTGGGGGCTCGATCGATCTCGAATCAGAATCGGGTCTCGGGGATCTTGTCGCTCTTGTCGGTGGCCTTGGCCAGGTGGATCGTGCCGTGGGCGATCTGCATGCCGTAGAACGAGCGGCGGACGAAGAAGAGACAGACGAGCAGGAAGAGCCCGGCCAGAATCCACGCGAGGGTTGGCCCCGCAAGCCCGAAGACCGTGCTCTTGCCCTTGATGCTGATGGCCAGTTCAACGGCGAGCAGTCCGAAGAGCGTGGTGAACTTGATGACGGGGTTCATGGCCACCGAGGAGGTGTCCTTGAAGGGATCGCCGACGGTGTCGCCGACGACCGTCGCGGCGTGGAGCTCGGTGCCCTTGGCCTTGAGCTCCGTCTCGACGATCTTCTTGGCGTTGTCCCACGCGCCTCCGGCGTTGGCCATGAAGATGGCCTGGAAGAGGCCGAAGAGCGCGGTGGAGAGCAGGAAGCCGATGAAGAAGAACGAGTCGTAGAAGGCGAAGGCGAGGGTGGCGAAGAAAACGCCCAGGAAGATGTTGATCATGCCCGCCTGGGCGTACTTGGTGCAGATGTCCACGACCTTCTTGGAGTCCTCGATCGAGGCCTTGGTCACGCCCTCGAGTCGCATGTTCTTCTTGATGAACTCGACGGCGCGGTAGGCGCCCGTGGAGACCGCTTGCGTCGAGGCGCCCGTGAACCAGTAGATCAGCGCGCCGCCGGCCAGCAGGCCCAGCAGGAACGGCGGGTGCATCATGCCGAGCTTTTCCATGTTCTCGGTGAGCCCGTGCGTGAGGCCGATGATCAGGGCGAAGATCATGGTCGTCGCGCCCACCACGGCCGTGCCGATGAGCACGGGCTTGGCGGTGGCCTTGAAGGTGTTGCCCGCGCCGTCGTTCTCCTCGAGGAACTCCTTGCCCTTCTCGAAGTCCGGCGTGAAGCCGAACTGCTGCTGGACCTCGGCCTTGATGTTCGGCATGGACTCGATGGTGGAGAGCTCGAAGACGCTCTGGGCGTTGTCGGTCACGGGGCCGTAGGAGTCCACGGCGATGGTCACGGGGCCCATGCTCAGGAAGCCGAAGGCGACCAGGCCGAAGGCGAACACGGGGGCCGCGACCATCAGCGAGCCGAGCGTGGCGCCGTGCTCGCCGGGGATCATCGTGATGTAGTAGGCGATGCCCATGAGGGTCATGATCGCCATGCCCAGCCAGTACGCCGAGAAGTTGCCCGCGACCAGGCCGGAGAGGATGTTCAGCGACGCCCCGCCCTCCTCGGAGGAGGTCACGACCTCGCGGACGTGCCGGCTGTGCGTGCTGGTGAAGACCTTGACCATCTCGGGGATCAGCGCGCCGGCGACGGTGCCGCAGGTGATGATCGTGGAGAGCTTCCACCACAGCGACGTGTCGCCGTTGATGCTCGGGATCAGGATATAGCTGGCGATGTAGGTGAGCGTGATGGACACGGCGGAGGTGATGAACACCAGGCTCGTCAGCGGGGTCTCGAAGTTGAACCTGCTGGAGCCGCCGAACTTCGCCTTGGAGATCGTCTGGTTCACGAAGTACGACACCGCGGAGGCCACCACCATGATGATGCGCATCATGAAGATCCAGACGAGCAGTTGGACCTGCACGGTGCCCACGGCGGCCTTGGCGGCGGCCATCTGCTCGGCCGTGGCGGTGGCCGTGGTCACGCCGGCGGGCAGGTACGAGAGCGGCAGGATGGCCAGCATGATGAAGATGATGAGCGCGACGCCGGTGACGCCGTAGGTCTCGAAGCCGTCGGCCGATGGGCCCACCGAGTCGCCGGCGTTGTCGCCCACGCAGTCGGCGATCACTCCCGGGTTGCGGGCGTCGTCCTCCTTGATCTTGAAGACGATCTTCATCAGGTCCGAGCCGATGTCGGCGATCTTGGTGAAGATGCCGCCGGCGATGCGGAGCACCGCCGCGCCGAGCGACTCGCCGATGGCGAAGCCGATGAAGCACTTGCCCGCGAGTTCGCTGGGCAGGAACAGGAGGATGATGAGCATGATCAGCAGTTCCACGCTGATGAGCGCCATGCCGATGGACATGCCGGCCTTGAGGGGGATCTCGTGGCAGGGCCAGGGCTTGCCGCGGGTGGCCGCGAAGGCGCACCGGCTGTTGGCGAAGGTGTTGACCCGGATACCGAACCACGCGACGCCGGAGGAACCCGCCATGCCCACGAGGCTGAAGAACAGGATCCAGGCCATCTCCATGCCCGACACTTCGACGAGCAGCAGGAAGTAGGCCGTCATCGCCGCGGCCACGAAGGCCCACAGGATCAACAGGAACTTGCCCTGCCTGAAGAGGTAGGTCATGCAGGTCTCGTAGATGAGCTCGGAGACCTCCAGCATGGACTTGTGCACCGGCATGTTCTTGAGCTGCATGTAGATCCACATGCCGAAGCCCAGGCCGAGCATGCAGACGATCAGTCCGAGCATGAGCAGTTGTTGGCCGCTGAACCCCCCGCCCAGGAACGTCACCTTCACGGTGTTGTTCGTGAAGTCGGGCATGACGATGTTGACCTCGCCCCCGGGCTTGTGGGCCCCCTCGGCCAGGGCCGCGCCCGGCATGAGCATGACGCCGAGGAGCGCCACGAGAATGGGAAGGACGAGGGCCCGAGCACGGGTGCGCGTCGTCAAACTTGGCATGATGGACGTGAGGGTCAGCAAGACGGAGCCTCCAGAGTGAGAATCATGGCTTGGTGGTCGGATCGCTCCGGACCCGGATTCGGGGAACTTCTTTGTCGGCCGAACGGCTCGCCGGAACACAAACGCCCGAGCACCCCCGCATTTCCCGGGCGTTCTTGGGCTGTCAATGGGATCAGTTGTCCCCGCCGCCGTATCCACCACCGCCACCACCGCCGCCGCCGCCGAAGCGGCCGCCGCCGAACTTCTTCTTCTTTTCCTCGCGCATCTTCTCTCGCACCGACGGGGGCAGGGCCTCGCGGATCCGCTTGGAGATGGCCTTGCGCATGTCGCGCCGGTTCCGCTCCGAGGGCTTCTCGAAGAACTCCTTGCGCTTGATGTCCTTGATCAAGCCCTCTTTCTCGCAGAGTTTCTTGAACCGACGCATCATCTGGTCGGTGGACTCGCCGCCGCGGGACTTGATCCGGATCGCCATTCGCTGAACCTGCTTTCGAAGGGAAGGGGGATGGAAAACACCCGGGCGGAAGCCGAAAACGGCCCGCCGAGGGGGGCCGAAGTAAAGGAGGGGTCGGGGGTGGAATCAAGGGGGAATGGACCAAGGGATCAAGGGACCCAGGGATCGAGACTTCAATCCCTCGATCCCTTGATCCCAAGATCCCTCGCTCCCACGATCTCTTCCGTGCTCATCCTTGACACCTACAACGTCCTCCACGCCGCCCCGGCCGTCCACGGGGGGCTGTCCGGGCTCAATCTGGCCACACTGATCCGCCTTCTCACCACCAGCCGGTGGTCGAGCGGCCCGGCGATCCTGGTCTGCGACGGCACCGGCGCCCGCTCGGCCGTCCCGGACGGCCACCTCCATCCCGACGCCCCGATTCGAGTGGTCTTTGCCGGCCCCGGCAAGGACGCGGACTCCGCGATCGAACGCCTGATCATCGAGGCCGAACGGCGCGCGGGGCGGGCCGGCGGGTCGGGGATCACCGTCGTCAGCAGCGACAAGGGCGTGCTCGCCTCGGCCATCGGCCCGGTCGGCCCCAAGGCCCGGCGGATGACCAGCGAACAGTTCCTCAAGGCCCTTCTCGACGATGCGCGGCGGGCGGGTCTGTCCGACCCCTCACGTCCCGAGCCCCTCGACAAGGAATCCGTTGCCGACTGGGTCCGCCAGTTCGGCATCGACACCGGCAGCGCGGCCAATCCACCGGGCCCCGGCGCGGAGCGTCGGGGTACCCAGGGCGCACCCGCCCAAGACTGGCCCGAGGGGATCGATCCGGACGATCTGGACATGCGCAAGTGGCTGAAGGAGTGAAAGTGCAAAGTACAAAGTGCAAAGTGCAACTCAAGGCGGCGCAGCCCCGCGGCCTCTGGCTCGGCTTTGCACTTTGTACTTTGCACTTTGCACTTTCCGCGTGCTCCCGCCCCGCCACCGAGTTCCACGGCACAAGCTCGCCCGGTGGGGGGGTCCCCGTGGAAGTCCGCGGCAACCGCCTCGACGCGAGCATCTCCCGGCCGCCCACGCCCCCCGCCGCGGTTCGTGCCGCGGCGGAGATGGCCCTGCGGGCCCGCGGCTACGTCATCACCGAGGCCTACGGCACGACCGACAAGATCCATCTCGAGGCCGCGGGGACCGGAGAACGCCGAACCGACAAGACCACCATCGAGGCGTGGTCCGACCGGGGCCTGCCGCCGCACAACCTGCCCATGACCCGGCTGACGGTGGACTCGGGCCTGTTCGGCGACACGGCGGCGGCGAGGGCGATCCTGAGTGACATCCTGGCAAGGCTGGGGAGGTGAGAAGCAGAGCAGGGGAGCACGGGAGCAAAGGGAGCATGGGAGATAGAGCCACGATCAGATGCTCCCCCGCTCCCCTGCTTTCCTACTCCCGCGTTCCCTCTTACCCTCCCCCATGCCCACCCTCGACATCGTCAGCCGCATCAACTACACCGAGCTCGACAACGCGATCAACAACACGCAGAAGGCGATCGCCACGCGCTTCGACTTTCGCAACAGCGTCGTCGAGATCGAGGTGAACAAGAAGGACAAGAAGATCTCGATGCACGCCGCCGACGAGGGGAAGATGAAGGGCGTGCAGGAGATGTTCCTCAACGCGGCGATGAAGCGGGGCTTCTCCATGAAGTCCTTCGAGTGGGGGGAGATCGAGCAGGCCCGCCACGGAGCCCTGGGCAACTGCAAGCGCGAGGTGAAGCTCAAGGACGGCCTGCCCACGGACCTGGCCAAGCAGATCGTCAAGCTCATCAAGGACTCCAAGCTCAAGGTGCAGGCGAGCATCCAGGGCGAGGAAGTCCGGCTGACGGGCAAGCAGATCGACGACCTGCGCACGGTGATGGCCATGCTCGACAAGGCGGGGCTGCCGCAGCCGCTGCAGTATGTGAATATGAAGAGTTAGGCGCACGGTGGGTTCTCAGGCCCGAACGGTCGAGGGAAGTCCGGTACCTTGGGGCTTGATTCCTTGGCCGCACCCGAGAATCAGAGCGACAATTCGCCGTCGATCATGGCCGGTGTCAGCTCGGAGCGCATGTTGAGAGTGGGAGATAGTCCGTGCCCCACCTCTTCCCTGTCCGTCGCCGGCCGATTCGGAGCGTGCTTTGACCACCCGGCCAGTAACCACGATGTTCACGCGATCGGCATGGTGCCGCGTGCTGTTCATCGCTCTGGTGTTCGCGCTCGCCACCGGCGCATCGGCGCAGGTCGCCCGTCTCGGCGCGGTGGGGGACAGCCTCAGCGATGAGTACTTCGAGCAGTCGTACGCGTACGCGAAGAACTGGACGATGCAACTGGTGGAGTACCGGGCCGTGGACATGGGCCCGACGGCGCAGGCCGCGGGGCGGCCCGGGGGGACGTGGGGCGAGCCGCGGCGGACGGGGTACGAGTACAACTGGGCCCGCTACGGGGCCGACAGCGGCTCGCTGCTGGCCGAGGGCCAGCACACCGGACTTGCCGCGCAGGCCGGGCCTGTGGGTGGGGGGGGCGGTCGCGGCGTGACGCACGCGGTGGTCGCCATCGGGGCCAACGATTTTTCTCCGACGACCAACGCGTACTTCAGCCTCTACTGGGGGTTGTGGAGCCAATCGCAGATCGACTCGTACGTGGCCGCGCAGGTCGCGGATGTGAACGCGGCCGTGCAGGCCCTCGACGCGGCCGGGCTGAAACTGGTGCTGGGCAACTACGTCGACTTCGGCATCGCGCCCGTGACGCGGCAGATCTACACGAATGCCTCCCGGCGAGAGCGCATCACCGCGGTGATCGCGAAAGTGAACGAGGAGATCGAACTCATCGCGCGTCGGCGGCATCTGGTGCTGCTCAATCTCAACGCGATGGGCACCACGATTTTCGGCACCAACTCGTCGCTGCGGCAATACCTGGCGATCGGGAACGTGAACATCCAACTCTTCAACCGCGACACCGCCAGCCACTCAAACCCGCTCGCGGGCTTCGTTGATGATGGGGCCCACCCGCACACGAGCGTGCAGGGCGTCTTCGCCAACGCGGTGATGACCGCGCTGAACACCGGCTGGGGGGCCTCGTACCCGCTGTTCTCCGATCAGGAGATCCTGTCCCACGCGGGCATCGCCTACGGCGGGGCGGAGACGCTGGCCGCGCACGTCGGGCCGTATTCGCAATACGTTCGCACCTTCCGCTGCCCCGGCGATTACAACGGCGACGGGCACCTTGCGGTCGTGGACATCTTCGAGTACCTGAACGCATGGTTCGCGGGGAATCCGGGCACGGATGTCGATGGTGTTCCCGGCCTGCAGGTGGCCGACATCTTCGCGTTTCTCAACGCCTGGTTTGCGGGTTGCCCCTAGACTTGGGACACGGAGGTCGCCATGCGAACCACCCTCCTCGTCGCCGCCTGCCTGTCCGCCGTCCTCGCCCCCTTCACCGCCGCGTCCCCGGCCATGGCCCAGGACTACGGCGAAGGGCCGACCACCTACTACCTCCGCGCGCCGAGCAGTTACCAGGAGGGGTGCTGGGGCGGGTGTGCCTGCCCGCTCTCGCTCGGCGAGCCGATGCGCGGCACGTTCACCCTCTCGCTCATCACCGTCGGCGACGCCACGGATTTCTACGCCGTCTCGGGCGTGGACTGGACGGTCCCGACGCTCGCGGGTGGGGGGGGCCAGCCGTTTGATGTGGCCCTCGCCGGCGCGGGCACCTTCGCGGCCGGGCAGCATCCCTTCGCCACCCACCAGCACATGGCCCTCGACCTGACGCTCACGCCGCCGGGCCCGTGGACCGGCGTGCAACACTTCGAGACCACCATCGACGCCGGGATGCGCACCGTTCCGCCGCCCCTGATCGACGCCGAGGTCGCCAACTCCACGACCGGCTGCCCCGGCGTCCGCCTGCGGATCGTCGCCACCCGCTGCCGCGCCGACTGGAACGTCGACGGCGCGGCCACGATCCCCGACATCTTCGCGTTCGTCAACGACTGGCTCGCGGGGACGCCGGATGCGGACTTCGACGGGGCGAACGGCCGGACGGTGGGGGATGTCTTCGCGTTTCTGAACTCGTGGTTTGCCGGATGTTGACTTTACAACGCCAGTTTTTCACAGCGTGTGCACTGATCGAGGGCGATTCCGAGT
>OEIU01000654.1_pt1 | contig 29999 bp, 28 predicted proteins | sample 1539221 | NCBI WGS metagenome assembly OEIU01 (sample SAMN03792071, study PRJEB22550) | activated sludge metagenome | feature: wastewater treatment plant; material: activated sludge; isolation source: Wastewater treatment plant of a petroleum refinery complex | place: Argentina: Zarate | collected...
GCCGCAGATCGACGACTACTACGAGCCCTTCACCTTCGACTACGACCACCTGCAGTCGGCGCCCGAGATGAAGGCGGCGCCCACCGCACGGCCGCGCAGCCTGATCACCGGCCAGCGCATGGAGAAGATCGAGTGGGGCCCGAACTGGGAGGAGATCCTCGGCGGCGAGTTCGCCAAGCGCTCGAAGGACTACAATTTCGAGGGCGTGCAGAAGGACATCTACGGCCAGTTCGAAAACACCTTCATGATGTACCTGCCGCGCCTGTGCGAGCACTGCCTCAACCCGGCTTGCGCGGCGGCCTGTCCCTCGGGCGCGATCTACAAGCGCGAGGAAGACGGCATCGTCCTGATCGACCAGGACAAGTGCCGCGGCTGGCGCATGTGCGTGTCGGCCTGCCCGTACAAGAAGATCTACTACAACTGGAAGTCCGGCAAATCCGAGAAATGCATCTTCTGCTATCCGCGCATCGAGATGGGCGAGCCGACGGTGTGCTCGGAAACCTGCGTCGGCCGCATCCGTTACCTCGGTGTAATGCTCTACGACGCCGACCGCATCCAGGAAGCGGCATCGACGCCGTCGGAAAAGGATCTGTATCAGGCGCATCTGGACATCTTCCTCGATCCGTTCGACCCGAAAGTCATCGAAGCCGCGCGCAAGGAAGGCATTCCCGACAACTGGCTGGACGCGGCCAAGGCCTCGCCGGTGTACAAACTCGCGATCGACTGGAAGCTCGCCCTGCCCCTGCATCCGGAATACCGTACCCTGCCGATGGTCTGGTACGTGCCGCCGCTGTCACCGATCCAGTCCGCCGCTGAACGCGGCCATGTCGGCAAGAACGGCGAATTGCCGGATGTGGGATCACTGCGCATCCCGGTGCGTTACCTTGCGAATCTGCTCACCGCCGGCGACGAACGTCCGGTCGTGCGTGCGCTCGAACGCCTGCTCGCGATGCGTGCGTGGCGGCGCGCCATGAACGTCGATGGCGTGGAAGACCTGGGCGTGCTTCAGCAGGCCGGCCTGACCGTTGCGCAGGCGCAGGACATGTACCGGTATCTGGCGATCGCCAACTACGAGGACCGCTTCGTCATCCCGACCGCGCACCGCGAATACGCGAACGACGCGTTCGGCGAGCGCGGCGGCTGCGGCTTCAGCTGGGGCAACGGTTGCAGCGGCGATACGCCGGCGGATCTGTTCACCCAGCGCAAGACCACGCGCTACTCGGTGCATCCGAACCGGCAGGAAAAAGCCGAGGTGGTCGAATGAGCGTGCTGAAACTGCTCGGCGTTCTGGTCGACTATCCGCAGGACGAGTTGTGGCAGCACGGCGATGAATTGCTGGAAGCGGCGGCGGATCCCGCGCTGCCGGCAAAGCGTCGCGACGCGCTCGTCGACTTCGTGCGCGAACTGCTCGCATCCGATCCGCTGGATGCACAGGATCGCTGGCTGTCCACGTTCGACCGCGGCCGTGCCATGAGCCTTTTGCTGTTCGAGCACATCCACGGCGAATCGCGTGACCGCGGCCAGGCCATGGTCGATCTGGTCGAGGCCTATCGCAAGAACGGGTTCGAGCTGGCGGCCAAGGAATTGCCGGATTACCTGCCGCTGTTGCTCGAATACCTCGCGCAGCGGCCGCACGCCGAGGCGCGCGACTGGCTGCATCATGTCGGTCCCATCGTCGGCCTGCTTGGCGCGCGCGCAGCCGAACGGACAAGTCCCTACGCGCTGCTGTTCGACATCTTGGTCGAGCTCGCGGATGCGAAGTTCGATTCCGGCGCGCTGCGCCGGCGTGCGCAGGAAGAGGCGCGCGACGACACCGCGCAAGCCATGGATCGCGTCTGGGAAGAGGAAGCCGTGCACTTCGGCCCCGAGGCGCCCGCCGACGATTGCGCACCCCCCACCCGCATGCCGCACGCATCCACCGCGACCATTCGCCAGGTACAGCCATGAACTACTTCGATCAGTTCGCGTTCCAGATCTATCCCTACATCGCGCTGGCGGTGTTCTTCATCGGCAGCTGGGTGCGCTTCGACCACTCGATGTACACCTGGCGCAGCGGTTCGAGCCAGCTGCTGTCCAGCCGCGGCATGCGCATCGGCAGCAATCTCTTCCACGTCGGCATCCTCGTCGTGCTCGCCGGCCACGTGGTCGGGCTGCTGACGCCGCACTTCGTGTACGAGATTTTCATCACCGCGCACCAGAAGCAGATCCTGGCGATGGTCGTCGGCGGCGTGTTCGGCGCGATCTGCCTCGTCGGCTTGCTGATCCTGCTGGCGCGGCGCCTGTTCAATCCGCGCGTGCGCGCCACTGGCACGTTCGGCGATACCTTGATCCTGGTATTGCTGCTCGCGCAGCTGTTGCTCGGCCTGTATACGATCGTGCTGTCCAGCCACCACATGGACGGCAGCGTCATGATCGTGCTGGCCGAGTGGGCGCAGCACATCGTCACCTTCCGTGGTGGCGCCGCCGATTTCGTCGCCGGCGTGGATTGGGTCTACAAGGCGCATATCTTCCTGGGCATGACGCTGTTCCTGCTCACGCCGTTCACGCGCCTGGTGCACATCTGGAGCATCCCGGTCAGTTACCTGTGGCGTCCCTACCAGGTCGTGCGCCGGCGCCAACCGACGCTGAACTACGGTCCGCGCACGCCGTGACTGCGCACGCCGCGAGCCGCGAGATCCCGCTCACCGTCATCGATTCGGGCGAATCGGTGGCGCGCGAGGCGCACGCGCATCACCACGATCATGCTGGCGAAGGCCCGCGCGGGCTGGGCGCACCGCCGCCGTGCTACCTGCACGTCGGCGACACGGCCATCGACGAGGGACAGATCGCGCAGGAAATGCAGCACCACCGCGACGCCGACCCGCGCCGCGCGCGCAATGCCGCCGCGCGCGCGCTGGTCGTGCGCGAACTGCTGCGTCGCGAAGCCGAGCGCCTCGGCATCGACGCGGAAGCGGAAAGCTGCGATGGCGAAACCGCGGAAGAAACCGCGATCCGCGTGCTGATCGAGCGCGAGATGCCGGTGCCGGCGCCGAGCGCGGATGCCTGCCGACGCTACTTCGAGGGAAACGCGCAACGCCTGCGCCAGCCCGATCGCCTGCGTGTGCGCCATATCCTGCTGGCCGCCGCGCCGGACGATGCGGAGGCCAGGCTCGCGGCGCGCACGCAAGGCGAGGCGTTGATCGGCGAACTGCGCGCGCATCCGGATCGCTTCACCGAATTCGCGCAGCGCCACTCCGCGTGTCCGTCGCGCGACGACGGCGGCGAACTGGGCTGGATCGAGCGCGGCGACACGGTGCCGGAATTCGAGCGCCAGTTGTTCATGCTCGCGCCGGGCCTGGCCGGGCTCACCGTCGAGACACGCTACGGCCATCACGTGGTGCAGGTGGACGAGATCGTGCGCGGCGCGCCGCTGTCGTTTGCCGAGGCCGAGGCGAAGATTGCCGCGTACCTGGAAACCCAGGCGCGGCAGAACGCGATCCAGCAATATCTCACCATCCTTTCCGAACGCTACGGCGTGCGCGGCCTGGAGCATTTCGAGAACTGACCGCCCGCGTACACCGACTCCCCTGTAACGAGCGCCCGCTGATCATGACGACCACCGCCATCGAAGTGACCCCCGCGCAACGCGCGCGTGCCTTGTGGCTGAGTACGTTCGCCTTCGCCGTGTGCTTCGCGGTCTGGGTGATCTTCTCGATCATCGGCGTCGAGCTGAAGAAGGAGCTTGGCCTGTCCGACACCCAGTTCGGCCTGCTCGTGGCGACGCCGATCCTGACCGGCTCCATCAGCCGGCCGCTGCTCGGCATCTGGTCCGAAATGATCGGCGGCAATCGCGTGTTCGCGCTGGCAATGCTGGTCGTGGTCGGATTCACGTTCGCGCTGCCGTTCGCGCATTCGTATCCGGTCCTGCTGCTGCTCGGCCTGGGCCTCGGCCTCGCCGGCGGAACCTTCGCGGTGGGCGTGGTGTACGTGTCGGCCTGGTATCCGCGCGAACGCCAGGGCACGGCGCTCGGCCTGTTCGGGATCGGCAACGTCGGCGCCGCGGTGACGAGCTTCGGCGCGCCGCTTCTGCTGAAGGTCATGGATTGGCGCCAGGTCGCGGACATCTATGCGCTTGCGGCACTGGTGACGGCGGTCTTGTACTTCCTGTTCGCGCAGGTCGACCCCCTGACCCGCGGCCGCGCCAGCGGCGGCCGTAGCGCCTCGCTTGCCGAGCGCCTGGCGCCGCTGAAGAACCTGCAGGTGTGGCGGTTCTCGCTGTACTACTTCCTCGTCTTCGGCGGCTTCGTCGCGCTCGCCTCGTGGCTGCCGCGCTACTACATGGGCGTGTACAAGGTCGATCTCGCCACCGCCGGCATGCTCGCCGCCAGCTTCGGGCTGCCGGCCACGCTGTTCCGCGCGATCGGCGGCGCGCTGGCGGACCGCTATGGCGCGCGACGCATGATGTACATCTCGTTCTCGGTGTGCATGATCGGGCTGTTCCTGCTTTCGTATCCGGCCACGCACTACGTGATCGACGGCATCCGCGGGCCGATCGCATTCACGATCGCGCCGAGCATGTTCGAGCGCGCCGCGGTGCTGTTCCTGCTCGGCGTGGTGATGGCGTTTGGCATGGCCGCGGTGTTCAAGCACATCCCGACCTACTATCCGCAGCATGTCGGCGCGGTCGGCGGCGTGGTCGGCATGATCGGCGGCCTCGGCGGCTTCTTCCTGCCGATCGCGTTCGGCGTGATGAACGACCTCGTCGGCATCTGGAGCAGCTGCTTCATGCTCCTGTTCGTGATTGCCCTGACCAACCTGCTGTGGATGCATTTTGCGATCCTGCGCATGAACCGCACGCGCCACCCGCAACTCAAGGCCGACACCGACCTTCCGGAAATCATGGCCGTGCGCGACGCCGTGCTGCGCGCACGCGAGGCCGCGGAAGCGGCGAGCAAGGCCGCGCATGAAGCCGCCATGGCGGCACGCAAGCTGGTCGGCGCGGGTTGAGGCAAGCGGCACGCAGGTGACGCACCTTGCCGAGCCATCCGCGCGGCGTCGCCAGCTTGGCCGCTCGCGTACCTACACAAGCACCGACCTGCCCGCGCGCCTGCGGCGCTGGCATGCGCCGCGCGCGAACCGCTGGGTACGCATTCTTGTCGATGCCGGCGCGTTGGACGTGGAATGGCTCGACGCTGACGGAATAACGGCCGAGCGACTCAAACACGGCAGTTCGCGCTGGATCGAACCCGGCCTGCGCTGGCGCATTGCGGACAGCGATGCATCGACGCAATTCCGGCTCGAAGTCCATGCCGACGAATCCAGTGCCGCCGCTGCACCACAACCGCTGCGCGCTGCGCTTCTGGACGATGCGCCAGTGATGCAGGTTGACGACGCGGTCGCGTTCACGCGAGTGCTTGCCAACCTGGAACCGGGCACGCACAATCGGGTGCGCAGCAGTTTCGATTTCAGCGAGGCACTGCGTGAAGCCATGCGCGCCAGCGGCGATACGCTGTGCTGGCACCCGCTGCATGACGCTGATGGCGAACGCGTTGCCTTGATCTCGCGCTCCGCACAAGCCATCGGCCTGCCCGAATACCTGGGCCTCGATCACGCCGTGATCGAGGCGGCGCTCGCCGGCGCCTTGCGCGGAAACATCGAACACATGCGCTGGCTGCGCAGCGCTTTGGCGCGACACCTGTGGATCGAGGAAGACGTGCTGTTTCCGGCGTATCTTGCCGCCGGCGGCAATGCCGGATGGGTGCGCGGTTTGCACAACGAGCACCAGCATCTGCGCGCGGCGCTCGAACACCTGGAGGAACCGGCCTCGCAACGCCGCTTTCTGCTGCTGCTCGACGGTCACGACGAGAAGGAGGAACAGATCGTGTATCCGGACATCGCCATGCGACTGGGTGCAAGGCTGGGTGATTTGTCCCGGCAGATCATGGGCACGGGCGTGATTGAGCCTTCATCCACAGCCAATGAAGGTTCCAGGCCCGAAACTGCGTAACAGGCAGCAACCCAATGGTGGAGCCATCCATGAAACGCCTTTTTCGCCCGATTCCCCTGCTTGTCGCATGCGTGCTGTTGCCGCAGGCACATGCCGATATCCTGATCGGTAGCTTCAGCGGCGATATCAATGTGCGCCGCCCTATCCTGAGTTTTGCCGACGCTGCCAACGGCGATACGGCGCCGCTGCGGGTCATGGGTGGCGCGACCAGTGGCCTGATCGAACCGGTGGCGGGCGTTTACGAAGGCGACGAGAACGTCATCTATGTCGCCGATTTCCGCGGCCAGTCGATCAGCGTTTTTTCCGCATCCAGCACCAATGGCGATCCCGCGCCGCTGCGTGCAATCGGACCGACCTATGTGAGCCAGGCGCGCAGCGTCGCCGTGGATACGGCGCATGATGAGTTGTTCATCGTCAGCAGCTGCTGTTTCAAGGTATTCGACCGCAACGCCAGCGGCGATGTCTCCTTCAAGCGTTTCGTGCAATGGGGCGGCTTGTCCGGCAGCGTGACGCAACAGAATTTTCCGACCAGCATCGTCTACATGCCTGCCACCGACGAAGTCGCCGAGACGGATACCGACAGCGCTTCGCCCTACACACCCAAGGTCCTGGTATTCAATCGCACCGACAGCGGCAATGCGGCGCCCAAGCGCGTCATAAAGGGCGCGAGCACGCTGTTGGGCAACTACGCCGGTGCGCTCGCCTACGACGCACCCTCGCGCAAACTGTTCGTCGGCGCCTACACCACCAATCCCGACAACAGCCATTCCGCACGCATCGTGGTGTTCGACGACATGGCCAACGGCAACGTGGTGCCTTTGCGCACCATTGCCGGTTCGCTTACGGGTCTGGAATTGGCGGCCACCAGTTCGATTGGTGGCGTCGCCATCGACCCCGAGCGCCAGCGCCTGATCGTTTCGATTTCCGACTACGCGACGGCGGCCAACGGCAAGCTTCTTGTCTTCAGCCTGAGCGCAAATGGCAACGTGGCGCCGCTGCAAACCATCGCTGGTCCGCAGGCGAGTTTCCAGACCAGCCTTGGCGCACCGATCTGGATGTTGTCCGATCGCATCTTCCGCAACGGCTTCCAATAGCCGAACGCGCGCCCGGAGAACAGGCGTGCCTGCCGACAGCCCCGGTCATGTCCGTTCGGCAGGTGGACCCGTTCGCGCCGCGCGATCGAGCAAGATGGCCAGATCGGCATCCTTTTCCTGCCACAGGCCATTGAGCCAGCGCTGGAAACGGACACGGAATTCGCGGTCGTTCTGGTAATCGCCCTGCGTCATTTCTGCCGGAATCGGACGCTGGCGCACGTGCACACGTACCTCGGGGATGCGATCGGTGAACAAATCCGCCATCGTCGGCGCGCCGGCCGGATAGGCAATGCTTACGTCGAGGATCGCGTGCAAGCCATCGCCCATCGCGTTGAGCACGAACGCGACGCCGCCGGACTTTGGCTTGAGCAGGTGCCGGTAGGGCGATTTCTGTGCCGCGTGCTTGGCCGCGGTGAAGCGCGTGCCCTCGACGAAATTCATGATCGCCACGGGAATGGCGCGGAATTTTTCGCAGGCGCGCCGGGTGGCCGCGACGTCGCGGCCGGCGAGTGCCGGATTGCGCGCGATCTGCTTGGGCGTGTAGCGGCCCATGAACGGAAAATCCAGCGCCCACCACGCCAGTCCAAGCAGCGGCACCCAGAACAACTGGCGTTTGAGGAAGAAGCGCAGCAGCGGAATGCGCCGGTTGAACAGCTTTTGCAAAACCAGGATATCCACCCAGCTGCGGTGATTGGCGAGCACAAGGTAATGGCCGTCGATATGCAGGTCCGTTTCGTCATGCACCTGGAAGCGGGTGTGCGTGAACGCATCGATCATCGCGTTGTTGACGCCGATCCAGCTTGCGGCGATGCCGGTCAGCAACGGATTGGCCGCCACGCGCACGCGCGCGAACGGCAGCACGGCCTTGACCAGCGCGACCGCGAACAGAGGCAGCACGTGCAACAGCGTGCTGAGCGCGATCAGCAATGGCAGCACGGTGAGACGGATCAGGCGCATGGCCGCTGATTGTGCAGCATCGCGCGTCAGCGCGCCCGCAATTGCACAAGATCGCCGGCGCGATCAACGGCGAGAAAGCGTGCGATGTGCCCACCCTTGATCTGTTCGACCATCATGCGCAACGGCTGCACGGCCTCGTCGGTGTTCGGCGCATGCCCGCCACGACCGGACATGGCGGCCACGAACACGATGTCCCAGTGCTGGCCGGTGCGTTCGGACTCGGTGCACAGCGCGGGAAAATCCGTGATCTCGTCCGCGAGTTTGTCCACGCACACCACCGGCGCCAGTGCACCGCCTTCGCCGCGCTCGAACTGCGCGCGCTCGGCGGGCGTCGCGTCGAGCGGCAATTCGGCGGCGGTAAACACCAGCAGCAGGCGTTGTGGTTCGGTTTCGGCGCGCGCGGCGGCAAGCAAGTCGGCGAAGTTCTTCATCGGCGGCGGCATTGACAGTGTCGGATGATGGCCCGCGAGTTTAACGGGTCAGACGCGGCACGCGTTGATGCAAGTCATGCGAGCGGCGTCAGCAATTCGCGCCGCAAGGCGCGCAGTTGTCCGACGAACAACAACACCCAGGCCAGCAGTCCCGCGCCGAACATGAAGTGCGGCAACCAGCCGAGAAAGCCCAGATCCATCGCCTGCATCATGCGCAGCGTGGCCACCGCGTACATGCCCAGCGGGAACACCGCGCCCCAGTACATCGGATCGTAGGTGAACGGAAAGCGGCGGATGACGTGACGCCAGACCGCCAGCACCAGCAACATCGGAATCCACCACGTGCCGGTGGCCCAGTAGAACACGGTGAAGCCCTTGATGAACGGCAGCATCGAATCCAGGAATGGCGCGTGCGGGGTATTCAGGATCAGCAGCGAACCGGCCAGGGTCGAGATCGCCATTGCACCCATGTTGATCCAGTACGGCGGCGACAGGTCGGCCGGCGAGAATTCAAAAAACGTGTAGCGATAGAAAATCAGCGACATCATCCAGATGTAGAGCATGCCGCCCCACAGCCACATCGACAGGGCGAAAAAATTCAGTTCCACGCGCAGCGGCTGGCCCACCTGCGCGGCGATCAGTGCGGCCAGTACCGCCATCGACTGCGTCGCCACCACCGCCAGCAGCCAGCCACCATTGATGCCGCGATCCAGGCTCGGCTTGGGCCGCTTGACGGTAAGCACGGTGAAGATGGTGTAGGTCAGTCCAATCCAGGCGACGAGGCCGAGGACACCGAGCGCGGCGGCCACGAACAAGTTGCCGCCGATGAGTAGCGATTGGCTGGCCAGGATCGAACATGCGGCGATGAAGGTGAAGAAACCCGGCGCGCGCAAATGGTCGAACAGATCGTCGATGACAAGCCGGAAATGCCAGCACAGGCGCAACAAGGCGAGCACGCAGATGACCGCGAAGAAGCCCCAGTTCAGCACGAACATGGCCTGGGCCAGCACCGGCAGATTCATCAGGTGCGCAGCGAGCGACAGGATGCCGGTGGCCATCACCATGCTGAAATAGCCCGGCGACATGGTCGTGACCGAATCGCGCAGACGTTGCGGCAGGCTCTGTGGCGTCATTGTGTGCAGTCGAAAGTGTTGGAGTGCATCGTCCGCCCGGTCGCGGGCGCCGTGCTTTGGGGATAAGCCGCGAGCGCAGCCCACAACGCATCGACGCGCTTCTCCACGCCTGCATCGGGCCGGATCGGCCGGCCCCAGTCGCGCGCGGTTTCGCCGCGCCACTTGTTGGTCGCGTCGATGCCGAGTTTCGAGCCGAGCCCCGCGACGGGACTGGCGAAGTCGAGGTAATCGATCGGCGTGTTCTCGACCAGCATCGCGTCGCGCGCGGGATCCACGCGCGTTGCCAGCGCCCAGATCACCTGCGACCAGTCGCGCGCATCGATGTCGTCGTCGACCACGATCACGAACTTGGTGTAGGTGAACTGGCGCAGGTACGACCACACGCCCATCATCACGCGGCGCGCGTGGCCGGCGTACTGCTTGCGGATCGACACGACCGCAATGCGGTATGAACACGCTTCCGGCGGCAGATGAAAATCGACGATCTCCGGAAACACCTTCTGCAGGATCGGCACGAACACTTCGTTGAGCGCCATGGCGAGAACGGAAGGTTCGTCGTGCGGCGCACGGCCCATGTAGCTGCCCTGGTAGATCGCGCCGCGGCGCAAGCGCATGTGCTCGATGGTGAACACCGGAAAACGATCCTGTGCGTTGTAGTAGCCGGTGTGGTCGCCGAACGGGCCTTCGAGCGCGGTGTCGTCGGGATGGATGAATCCTTCGAGCAGGATCTCTGCGCCCGCTGGCGCGTCGAGGCCGGTCATCTCGCTGCGCCACACGCGCGTGCGCTCGCCGCGCAACAATCCGGCGAATTCGTATTCGGACAAGGTGTCCGGCACCGGCGCGACTGCCGCCAGCAAGGTCGCCGGGTCCGTGCCGATCGCCACCAGCACCGGGAATGGCTTGTCCGGATGGGCCACACGCCAGTCGGCATAATCGAGCGCGCCACCGCGGTGCGGCAGCCAGCGCATGACCACCCGGTTTTTGCCAATCACTTGCTGGCGGTAGATCGCGATGTTCTGGCGCGGCTGGCGCGTGCCGCGCGTGACCACGAGGCCGAGCGTGATCAGTTTTCCGGCGTCGTCCGGCCAGCAATGCTGGATTGGCAGGCGCGCCAGATCGATGTCGCCGCACTCGACGGCTTCATCGAGGAAGCCCGCTTCACGCACGCGCTGCGGCGCGGCGTGCGCGAGCTGCGCCAGCTCCGGCCATTGCGCCAGCGCCTGGCGCAGATTCGACGGCCAGCGCGGCTCCTTGATCGACGCGAGCAAACGGCCGAGTTCGCGCAAGCTCGCCAGCGGGCGGTCGGCCATGGCCATCTCGATGCGGTTGCGATGTCCGAACAGGTTGCCCAGATGCGCATGCGCCGAACCGGCGATGGTTTCCATCAGCAATGCAGGGCCGCCTTCGCGCAAGGCGCGATGGCACAGTGCGGTGGATTCCAGATGCGGATCGACCGGCGCCGACACGCGCACGAGCTGGCGTTCGCGTTCCAGGCGCACGAGGAATCCGCGCAGGTCGTGGAAACTCACGGCGCGGATCCGGGAATGGACAGGCTGTCGTCGTCGGCCGCGGTCTGCAACCGGCGATGCACTGCATCGAGCATGCGACGCATGCCCTGGAATGAGGGCGGCGCCAGCATCACCGCGTCGTCGACGCCGACATCGATGAGTCCCTTGGCGACGAAGAACGCCATCACATGCGTACGCACGATCCGATCGCCCATCACGCCGGTGCCTGCTGCGCCACGCGCATTTCCACCGCCAGCGCCGCGGTGCAGCGCGCAAGGAATTCGAAATAGCCGTCGATGTAGCTGATGCCGTTCTCGCGATCGAGCAGATAGGGATTCATCAACGTGTGGCGCAGGATCATCAGCGACTCGCCCGCGCCCCCCGCATCCAGGCCAAGCGCACCGAAAATGCGCACGGCTTCGTCATCGCCGAGCAAATCGCGTGACAGCGTCGTTACCGAACCGAAGAATTCCTTGGTTTGCAGCGGCTGGCGCGCATCCGCGCGCAGCGTGTCATGCAGCCGTCGCATGAATGCGTTGGCGCGCACCAGTGAGCGATTGCCCTGCAGGTTGAGCGCGAGGCAGACCAGGTTGCTGTCCGGCGCGAACGGAACCAGCACATGCAGGCGGCCAGCCTGCTCCTGCGCAAAACCCAGTGCGCGCGCATAGAACGCCTCGGCTGAGAGGATGGTCGCGCGCGGCAGTCGGCCGAATTCGGCGTGATGCAGCGGCAGCACCTTGTGGGTCACGTAAACCGCCGCCGCGGCGGCGCCGGACTTGGAGCCTTCCGGGATGAACTGGCCAAGGCTGCGGTAACGCGCGAGGAAGTCGATCGGCGTTTGCGCATGGAACACGTAATCGGCGCGCTCGGCGAGCAGGGCCATCGCGCGGTGGTCGCGGCAGACGAACGCACCGGCGCCATACGGCAGGTAGCCGAGCTTGTGCGGATCGATCGTGACCGAATCCGTGCCGGCGAGCGCGGCGATGGCGGCGTGCACGGCCGGTGTCGGGAAGCGCGCAAACTCGGCCGTGACTTCCCCGCGCTGGCGCAGGCTGCCGTCCGCATTGCGGAACAGCGTGGCCAGATAGCCGCCCCAGGCCGCGTCGACGTGTACGGCGAAGTCGAGCCCGCGCGCGCGGCTGCGCTCGCGCGCGAGCAGCACGCCATCGATCGGGTCCACGGTGCCGTACTCGGTGCTGCCGAGCACGGCAACCGCCAGCAGCACCGGTTCGCGCCGGCGCGCGCAAGCTTCGAGGATGGCATCGAAGGCGTCGACGTCCAGGCGCATCCCGCGCGTCGGCACTGCGAGCAACTGGTCGCGGCCAAGGCCGAGCAGCTTGACGCCCTTGCTCCACGAATAGTGGGCGGTGGCCGGCGCCAGCACACACGGCACGCGCAGGTCCGGATGCGTGGCGAAAAAATCCGTGAGCCCGCGTTGCTCGATGCGCTGAGCTTCCACGGCGCCGTTCCAGCGCGCCCGCTGTGTCGTGGATTGCGCCGCGAGCCAGCGCTGCCAGCTTTCGAGCAACCCGATCGCTTCGTCGGCGCGCAGGTTGAATGCGCTCCAGTCGTCCGGTGGCAATTCGAGGTCGGGCACGCGCGCCGCACGCAGGGCGACCGGAAACGCCTTGAGCGACAAGGCCAGGCGCAGGGCCTGGTAGTTGGCCAGCGTGCCGCCGGAAGTCAGGTGACCGAACGCGCAGGCCGGTTGCGCGGGATCGTGCGGATACCCGAGCATGCGCGCGAGTTGCAGGCCGACCTGCACTTCCAGATCGACGGTGACGGGCGCGGCATCCTCGCTGACGTTGTTCGGGTTGTACGGCAACGTCAGCATCTGCGCCGCGAGTCCTGGCAGCAGCAGGTCGGAGGCCATGTGGCCGATGTAGCGCGGGCTGTGGAACGGCACCGACTTTTTCAGCGCGGCCGAAAGCTGGTGCAATTCGCGGCGCATGCGCGCCTCGAACGCGAGGTAATCCGGATGCTGCGCGGCCGCGGTGGGGATAGCCGGTGGATCCTCCGGATGGAAATTGCGCCGCCAGTAGACGTGATCGCGCAAAAACTCCACGACGAGTCTTTCCAACAACGCATCGTTTTCGCCATACGGGCCGAGAAAACACGCGGCAAGCGTGTGCCGATCGTTTCCGGCCACGAGCGTTTGCGCCAAATTCATTGATGCTTGCCAGTGCATGCGCGCAGCCTGTCACATGGCCTGCCACGCCGCCTTGATGCAGGTCATTCCTGCGCTGCAGCGAGTTCGCAAATCCCGAGGTCTGGTCAGGACTTCTGCTCGATTGCAATCACGCGCAATTCCTGCGTGCCGACATTGCGCACCGTATGCGGCGGCAAGGGCTGGCCCCACACGACCGCGCCGGGTTCCGGATGCATGCCCGAAGTACGGCTGTCGAGCAGGACCTTGCCGTCGCGATCGATGCGCACGCAGTCACTCCAACTCAATACATGCAGCACCGCCGTCCAAGCGTGCTCGTGAATCGGCGGCGTCTTGCCGGGCGCCAACCGCGTGTCGAGCAGAACGACGTGATGATCGGGCGCCGCTGCCATCGCATCGAGCGAACCCGGTACATGCTTGTCGTACTCACTCATCGTGATTTCCTACTCGCAAACATATTCGCCCGCTGGATTTTTCTTGCAGTCGTCCGGCGCGCCGTACTTGTCCCACAACTCGAAAAAGCCCTGCTCCCTCAGGAACACAGTGAATTGCGGCAATGCGCGCATTGGCTTGCCGCCCCGGCTCCACATCAGCGCAAGGATATCGGTGTTGTCGCCGATGCGCGTCGTGCGCAGCAATTCCAGCGCCCGGCGGGTTTGGTCGAGCAAGGTCAGAACCACTGGAATCTGCCCGGACACCTGCGCATGTGGCTTGGCCAGGTACGCGTCGAGCACGGCTATCGCGCGCGTTTTCGCGGCGACATCGCCGAACATGCCGGCGGCGAGGATCTCCGGGCTGCCGGGCGGCAGCTCGCGCAACAGGTTGCGCGCACCATCGGACCATTGCCGGATCGCTGTCGCCGCATCGCCTCGGTCGAAAGCGATCCAGGCCAGCTCGCGGTCGGCAATCGACAGACCGGTTGTGCGTGCGCGCGTGAGAAACTGTTCTGCATGATCCCGGTCGCCTGCGTAGTAGTACATGATGCCGCGCCAGCGCAACACGTTCGGCATCATCGGATCCACCGTGAGCGCGTGGTCTAGCAAGGCGGTGCCGCGCTTGCCGTAGCCGGTCTCGATCAGAGTCAGGCCGTACCAGAAATTGCTGGTGACATCGTCCGGATCCAGCCGCAGCGCCTGATCGAATTCTTCGCGTTCCTTGAGATGGCCGCCCCCCAGCGTGTTATAGGAAATACCCATTGCGGCGTGCGGTTCGGCCAGGGTCGGGTCGAGCGCGAGCGCAGCGTGTGCGTGCTCCAGCACCTGCGCGTGCGTTTGCGCCAGATCGACATCATTGTAGGAGCTCTGCACGACATACAGCGCGGCCAAACGCGAATGCGCGCGCGCGTAATTCGGGTCGAGCTGGATTGCTTGCTGCAGATCGGCAATTGCATCCGGGAAGCGCGGGCTGTCGCGGCGATCGAAGATGGCGGTCGCCTGCAGGTACAGCGAATACGCTTCCGGATTGGTGGTGGAAACCGGCACCAGGCGCGCCTTCTGTTCGCCCACCAGAGCGACTTTCAACTGATCCGTGATCGCGCGTGCGATGTTCTCCTGCAACTCGAACACGTCGGACAAGTCGCCGTCGTAGGCGTGCGACCACAGGTGCGTGTCATCGGTGACGCGGATCAGCTGCGCAGTGATGCGCACCTTGTCGCCCTGCTGGCGCACCGAGCCTTCGAGGATGTTGGCCACGCCCAGCGCCTTGCCGATCGTGCGCAAATCTTCGTTCTTGCCCTTGTAATAAAACGAAGAAGTGCGACCGGCAACTTTCAGATCCTTCACTTGTGCCAACGCGTTGAGCAGTTCCTCGGACATGCCATCGCTGAAGTAATCCTGCTTCACATCGCCGCTCATGTTCACGAACGGCAACACGGCAATGGATTTTTCGGAGATCACCTCAGCTGGCGGATTCGGCTTTGCCGCCGACTGCGCCGCTGCCGGCACAAACGACGGTACCCGCGCAAAACGCCACAGCAAGCCACCGCCAATGGCCAGCAGCAATGCGAGGATGACCAGTTCCGTGCTGGTGACGCGCTGCGCGCCTTTCTCACCGTGATACCACGCAATCACCAACACGACGAAGAAACCGATCGCGAGCGCAAGGATCAACAGCTTTTCGAGCTGATCCGGCCAGCCGAAGCGTTGCGCGATCACGTCCAGCACTTGAATGAACGCGAATGCCGCGGCGATATAAGCCAGCGCCCACTGCACGAGTTTGCGTTCGCGCAGGCGTTGCAGCAGATCGGTCATGTACACATGGCCTTGCGGCAGTTGAGTTCGGTGATGAAATTCATGGCTTGTCCTGCGCGATGGCGCGCAGGTTCTCCATGAGTTCCCGGTTGTTGCCGGTGAGATCGAACAGGCGGGTCTCGAGGTCGGCGATGCGCAGGCGCAGGAACCGCACGATATCGGGATTGGCGCGCAGCGCTTGTGCGGATTTGGCGATATCCAGCGCGGACAGGCCGGTGCTGCAGGGATAATCGAGATTGCCCTGGATCGCCCCGTAGTCGCCGGGCAAGATGACGTGATCGCCGCAGTTCCTGGTCACCGCGCGCTGCACAACGTTCGGCAGGGTCATGCGGAACACTTCGCGATAGCGCGACTGCAGGCCCTCGCGCACCAGGTTGTCGAAGGTGGCAACGTTGTAGAGCGTCATCGCGGTCTCGCGCAGCTTGTCGTCGCGGATCAGGCCGATGTTCCCGGTCGAGATCAGCTCATCGAAGGTGGAACGGCGGCGGTTGGGCTGCCGGTATTGGGTGGCACGGTAGGCAGCGACAAGCAGGGCCTCGTCGGCCAGCGGCGTCTTGCCTTCCAGCGCCTCGACAGCGCGATTGGCATTGGCCAGCACTTCGCGGTTGTAGATGGTCAGAAACTCGTAGATCCAGTCCTCGCCGCGCAGGTCGGCCTTCAGGCGCGCGGTGAACACCACCGATTTTTGATCCTGTTCCCGATCCGCGTTCCAGTTCGAGGCCTGCATGCCGATGAACACGCCGAGCACGACGATAACCAAGTCGACGGCAATCATGGTCCAGTGCAGTTGCTTGAGATGCTCGGCAGCGCGGCGCAGGATCATGGCGACGTTCCGGTTGTCTTCAGCAGCGCCTGAAAGCGCGAATCTCCACGCAGGGGATCCCACAGCGGATCGCGCTTGAGCCGTTCGACCGACACCGACTCGCCCGCCGGCATCGCCAGCATCTGTTCCAGCAGATTGATCGCCTCGTCGGGCGCGCCGGCATGCGCGTCGATCTCGGCCAGTCCTTCGAGTTGGTAAATGCCGAAGTACTTGTCGTTGGCCAGCGGGAACACGTCGGTAGCGTGGCGCGCGTTTGCGATGGCCTGCGCATTGCGGCCGAGGCAAACCTGCACCCAGCTCATCTGCTGCAGAAGGCTCAGCGAGTCCGGCTGCTGCCGCAACTGTTCGCGCAACAACGGTTCGAGTGTTGCACATTCGGACTTTGCCGACTGCGCGTCGTTCGCGATGACCCTGATCGCCACGCGCGCGACCCGCCCGGTCAGACGCTCCGTATCGGTATCCTTTGGCGCTGAATCCCACTGCTTGAGCGCGGCGTCGAACTTGCGTTCGAACAAATCCGGGTACACGCGTGGGTTGACCAAGTGGTACACATCACCCGCCAACAATACGTAATACGAAATGCGCCAAGGCGGCTGTGGATCAAAGATTTTGCGTGCTCCGGCCACGTCGCCGAGTCCGAACAGGCGGACACGCATGAGGAAGTCAGTGCTGTTGGCATTGTCGGTGCTGATGGCGCGGGCACGCAGAAACTGTGTGTCAGCCTCCGGGTAGCGCCGCAGGATCGTTAGCGTCGTGCCGAATTCGGCGATATTGAGTTCATCGCGCGGCGAAATCGTGATAACCCGCTGCAACGACGCCTGCGCCTCGGGCCACTGCCCCAGGCGGCGATGGACGTAACCGATGCCCGCGAGCGCGTCGATATTGTTGGGCACTAGTTGCACAGTGCGTTCGAACTCCGCCATGGCCTCGGCGTAATGGCGCAGCCCCCAATAGTTGTAATAACCCAGCGCCGCATGCGCCGCGGGCAGCTCAGGCGCCAGCGCCAAGGCGTGATCGACCCAGGACTTGACCTCGGACATCCGCGCCGGGCTCAGACGTTGCGCAGTCCAATGCAGGCTCAGCTGGTTATAGGCGCGGCGCGCATAGGCTAGCGCGAAATTCGGATCGAGTGTGATCGCCTTCTGGAACTCGCTGTCAGCCGCTGCATAGTCCGGCGGGTTGGCGGTTTCCTGGGCCCGATACAGCAAAACTTCAGCACGCAAGTAACGATCGTAGGCCGCCGCGTTCGCGGTCGGCGCCTGCGCCAGCGCGCGTGCCTCCCGCGGCGATACCCGCGCCTTGAGCACGTCGGCGATCTGCTGCGCGACTTCGCTCTCGACCGCGAACACGTTCTCGAGCTTGCGATCGAACGTCTGCGCCCAAACGTGCGTGTCACTGCGCGCGTCAATCAACTGCACGTTGACGCGCACCGCGTCGCCGGCTTTTTGCACGCTGCCTTCGAGAATGTGCACGGCACCGAGTTCCGCCGCGACCGTTTTCAGGTTTTCCGGATGGCTCTCGTAACGCTTCGTCGATGTGCGCGAGATGACCTTCAGATCGGCGATGCCGGCGAGCCGCGTCAGGATTTCGTCCTGCATGCCTTCGGCGAAATAGGCATTGGCCTTGTCGTCGGAAAGACTGTCGAACGGCAAGACGGCGATGGATTTTTCCGGGGCTGCAGGCTGCTCGCGGACAGTCGTCGCAGGAACCGTGTTCGAGGCGCTCGTCGCGGCCTCGGGCGCACCCTGCGACATGCGCCACAACGCGCCGCCGCCGATCGCGAACAGCAACGCGAGGATCAGCAGCTCAACGCCGCTGACCCGCTGCGCGCCGCGCTCGCCGTGGTACCAGGCCAGCACCAGGGTCACGAAAAATCCGATCACCAGCGCGAGGATCAGCAACTTTTCGAGTTGATCCGGCCAGCCGAACCGCTGCGCGACGACATCGAGTACCTGGATCAGCGCGAACGCGAACGCCACATAAGCGAGCGCCCATTGCACGAGCTTGCGTTCGCGCAGGCGTTGCAGCAGGTCAGTCATGTGCTGCTTCCACGCACAGGTTCGAAGCAATTCATGCAGTCCCCCCGAATGGCTCGGGAGTATACCGTTATCGCATGGCGTCGCCGGGTTTATGCCGGCATTCGGGCCAATTCGCTTGCGGGCGGCAGACGCCAGTCGATTTCGTCAAGGCCATGCTCGCGCAGCCAAGTGTTCGCTCTTGAAAAATGGCCGCAGCCGATGAACCCTCGATGCGCGGACAAGGGCGAGGGGTGCGGCGCCTTGAGCACGAGGTGCCGGCGCGCGTCGATGAGCTTGCCCTTGGCCTGCGCATAGCTACCCCAGAGCAGGAAGACGAGGTTCTCGCGTTCGCGGTTCAGATGATCCACGACGGCATCGGTGAAGCCTTCCCAACCCTTGCCCTGATGCGATCCGGCCATGCCACGTTCGACGGTCAGCACGGCATTGAGCAGCAACACGCCTTGCCGCGCCCACGGCAGCAAACAGCCGTGATCCGGGCGCGGAACCGCCAGATCGCGTTCGATTTCCTTGAAGATGTTTTCCAGCGATGGCGGTACCGGCACGCCGGGCAGCACGGAGAAACACAGACCGTGCGCCTGACCCGGTCCGTGATAGGGATCCTGCCCGAGGATGACGACTTTCACCGCCTCGAACGGCGTGGCGTCGAGTGCGGTGAAAATGTTCTTCGGTGCGGGGTAGATCGACTTGCCGGCGCGCAGCTCACTGCGCAGGAACGCGGACAGCGTCTGCATTTCCGGGCGTTCGAAGTACGCGCCGACGCGCGCCTTCCACGAAGGCTCGAGCTTGATCTCGTGCGCGCTCACGCCGCCGCAGTGCGCAGCTGCTCGCGCAGATGCCGCGACACGCGCATCTGGAACAGCAGCTTGGTGATGAGCAGGCGTTCCTCGATCGGTTTCTGCACGAGGTCGTTCGCGCCCGCGCGCAGCAGCGCGGCCTGGTTCTGCGGATTGTCGTCGCCGGTCATGATCAGCACCGGCAACTGGCCCTTGGGATAACCGAACTCGGTGCGGATGCGTTCGAGCAGGTCGCCGCCGGTCAGTTCGCCCTTCAGGTTCACGTCGGACAGCACGACGTCGCAACCGACGCGCCCCTGCACCATGCCGGTTTCCAGATGCGCGACCGCATCCTCGACGCTGGTCACGTGCAGCACGGTCAGGCCGTACTTTTCCAGCATGCGGCGTGTTGCCAGCGCGACCACGCGGCTGTCTTCGACGTACAGCACTTCGCCGCTGACCTGCGATTCGGGATGCACATAGCCGCGAATGAATGCGGACAGGGCATTGAAGCCCAGCGATTTGTCGAAGTAATCGGTGACGGCTTCGCCGAGTTCGCGGTTGACCAGGCGTTCGTTCACATCGCCGGATACGACGATGATCGGGATGTATGCCTGTGGCGAATGCTCGCGAATGTAACGGGCCAGTTCCAGGCCATCCATGTCGGGCAGGCGCAAAGCGGTGGTGACCAGATCCACGACGCCTGCTTCGAGCTGTTTTTTCGCTTCCGCGCCGTTTTCGCACGCAAGCACGGTGACGCCGGGCAGATCGGCCTTGAGCATCTGTTCAATCAGGCGACGCACGACCTTGGAGCCATCCACCACCATCACCCGCGGGGTATCGCTGGAAATATGGCGGGTGGGGGGGGGGGCGGCCCAGGGCGGTGTATCTGCAAACCCCCCGCGCTATGGGGGGGGCCGGGGGCGGAAACCCCGCCGCGCCCGGGGTCACCGTCCCCCCCGGGGACGATCATCGCCTGCAAAAGACTCAGGCCGTGCACGGCAAAGGCGTGTTCATACGCCACCGCCAATCTGCCCAGAGGCACGGCGAGAATTGCTTGCACGATTGCGATCAGCATCAGGCTCAACATTCCTGCAAACGTACCGTACCAGAGGCCGGAATACAAAAACGGCCGGCGCACGAAACCGGCGTCGGCGCCGAGCAACTGCATCACTGCGATCTCCTCGCTGCGCCCGGCGATGTCCAGGCGCACCGTATTGCCGATCACGAGCAACGCCGCCAGCGCGAGCAACCCGGCCAGCACCTGCGCACCGCGCAGGCCCAAGCCCAGGATCGCGTTCAGGCGCTGCCGCCATTGCGCATCGTACTGCACCTGATCCACGCTCGCCTCGTCGCGCAATTGCGCAACAAATGCATCCGGATCGCCGCGTGGATCGATGATCAGCACTGCCGGCAAGGGATTGTAGTGCAAAACCTTCAGGGCATCGGCGAAGCCGGAGCGCTCGCGGAACTCATCCAGACCCTGCTCGGGCGTCTTCACCGCGACCGAGATCACGTCCGCCCTCGCGCGCAGGCGCACGGCAAGCGCCTGCACGGCGTCGGCCTTCGTATCCGGCTTCAGAAACGCGCTGATCTGGCTCGCTTCGCCGACATCGCCGGCAAGGCCGCGCGCGTTGTCGACCAGCAGCCAGAACAGCAGCGGCAAGGCCAGCGCGAAACCGAGTACGGCGAGCGTCAACGCCGTTGCCCAGGGCCGCGCGGCGAGGCGGCCGAGGCTCGAAAACAGACTGTACAGATGCTGTTCGCGCCAGGCGCGCAGCGAGAAACCGCCACGCGGTTCTGGGGCGGCAGGCTTTACGCGATTCTTCTCGATGCGGCGGTTCATGGCCCGATGTTGTGAGGCTTGAAATCGTCGATCAACTTGCCGTGATCGAGCACCAGCACGCGCTTGCCCATGCGCTTGACCAGCGGCAGGTCGTGACTGGCAATCAGCACCGTGGTGCCGACCTGCTCGAACTCGCCGAACAGCGCCATGATCTCGGCGGCGAGTTGCGGATCGAGGTTGCCGGTCGGCTCGTCCGCGATGAGTACCGGCGGCTTGGCGACGATCGCGCGCGCGATGCCCACGCGCTGCTGCTCGCCCGCCGACAGCATCGACGGCGCGGATTTTTCGCGATCCAGCAGGCCGACCTTGTCCAGCGCCGCACGCACGCGTTTGGCGATTTCCTCGCGCGGCGCGCCGGCAATGACGAGCGGCAGCGCGACGTTGTCGAACACGCTGCGGTCGAGCAGCAGGCGGTGGTCCTGGAACACCATGCCCACACCGCGACGTACGCGCGCAATGCCGCGCCGGCGCACGGACCCGAGATTGCGGCCGTGCACCGTGACCTGCCCGCGCGTAGGCCGTTCGAGCAGGGCGACGAGGCGCAAAAGTGTACTTTTGCCAGCGCCGGAATGGCCGGTGACGAAGGCCAGCTCGCCGGCGCCGAGCGCGAAGCTCAGATCGCTCAGCGCATCATGGCCATTCGGATAGCGTTTGCCGACGCGATCGAACGTGATCATTTGACCATCTGGTTCATGTCGAAGATAGGCAGCAGGATAGCGAGAACAATGAACAACACCATCGCACCGACGAGCAAGATCACGAGCGGGCCGAGCACGGACGTGAGCGTGGTCAGCCAGCGATCGAGTTCGCGCTGCTGCTGGTTCGCGGCCTCGTCGAGCATGTGTTCGAGCTCGCCGGCACGTTCGCCACTGGCGATCAGGCGCAGCGCGACTGGCGGAAAGTAGCCCGATTCGCCGAGCGCGCGCGAGAAGTTTCCGCCTTCACGCACCTTCAACGCCGCGCGCCTGACCGCCGCGCGCATCGGCAGGTTCGGCATCACCTGTGCGCCAATGTGCAGTGCATCGAGCAGCGGCACCGCGCTCGCGGTGAGCAAGGCCAGCGTGCGCGTGCAGCGCGCGGTGTTCGCCGCGCGGATCAATCCGCCCACGAGCGGTATGCGCAGCAGGATTTCGTGCCAGCGATAGCGCATTCGCTCGACGCGCAACGCGAAGCGTCCACCGATTGCGGCGAGCACGACCACGATCAGCAATAGCCAGCCCCAGGATTTCACGAACGCCGACAACGCGAGTAAAACGCGCGTCGGCAGCGGCAACGCCTGGTGCATCTGGGTGAACACACCAACGATCTGCGGAACGACGTAGGCAAGCAGTCCCGTTATCACCGCGATCGCGACAAGCGTGAGCAACAACGGATACGCCAGCGCCGCCCAGACTTTCTGGTTGAGCGCATCGCGCGCTTCGGAATAATCGGCGAGCCGCGCCAACACCTGATCGAGTTTGCCGGATTGCTCGCCGGCGGCGATCGAGGCGCGGTAGATTTCCGGAAAACTTTCTGGCGACTCGGCCAGGCCCGCCGCGAGGCTCGATCCTTCCATGACTCTTGCGCGCAGGCTCACGACCAGCGTGCGCGCACGCACATCGTCGTTCTGTTCGGCCAGCGCAGCGAGCGCCTCGTCCACCGGCAAGCCAGCCTTCAACAAGGTCGCAAGCTGGCGCGTGAGCAGCGCGAGTTGCGCGCCGCTCAATCCGCGCCGGAACAATGCGTGCTGTTCGCGCGCCGGCGTCACCGGCGTGACTTCCAGCGGATTCAGGCCTTCATCGCGCAAGCTCGTGCGCACGCCGCGCGCGGTGTCGCCCTGCATGACGCCGCGCCGGGTCTTTCCAGCGGCGTCGAGGGCTTGGTAGGCGAAGGCGGGCATGCCGCCAGTTTACGTCAGGCGCCGCCCGCGAGCTTGCTCCTGCGAATGCCGTAGGCGAAATAAATGACCAGCCCGATGGCCACCCAGAGCAGGAACACCATCCACGTCACGGCGGCCAATTCCGACAGCAGCCAGATCGAGAAAAGGATTCCGATCAGCGGTACCGCCGGCACCCACGGCGTGCGGAACGAGCGCGGCAGGTCTGGTTTGCGCCGGCGCAGCACGATCACCGAAGCGCAGATGACGATGAACGCCGAGAGCACGCCGATGTTGACGAGCTTGGCGACCTCGCCGATCGGGAAGAATCCGGCGACCAGCGCCGTGAACGCGCCCAGCGCCAGCGTCGTGCGGTGCGGCGTGCCGTAGCGCGGATGCGTGTGCGCGAACCACGCGGGCAGCAGGCCATCGCGTGCGAGCGCGAACCAGATGCGCGCCGCGGCGAGCATGAAGGCGAAGATCACCGACAGGATGCTTGCGATCGCCGTGGCCGAGATCGCCGCGCCGATCCATTTCATGCCGCGCGCCTCGAACGCCATCGCCACCGGCGCATCGTTGCCGAGTTGCGTGTACGACACCATGCCGGTGATGACCAGGGTGATGGCGATGTACAGCACCATCGAGATGCCGAGCGAAAGCAGGATCGCGCGCGGCAGGTCGCGCTGCGGATTCTTCGATTCCTCCGCCGCCGTGGTCAGGGTGTCGTAGCCGAACACGGCGAAGAACACCACCGCCGCCGCGGTGGCGATACCCTTGTAGCCAAAATGGCCGGCACCATCCGCGTCGATCACCCGCTCAGGAATGAACGGATGCCAGTTTGGGGGATTCACGTACATCGCGCCGACGCAGATCACGAGGACAACGGCGACCACCTTCACCGCGACGATGACGGTGTTGAAGCGCGCGCCGGTTTCAGTGCGCAGCGTGAGCAACACCGCCACGCCGAACGCGGCGATCGCGGCGACGAGGTTGAAGGCGTGACCCTCGCCGGTTCCCGGCGCACCCTGCAAGGCAACCGGCAGATGGATACCGAACGCGGCCAGAAGATTCACGACATAACCCGACCATCCGCTCGCCACGGCGGCGACGATGAGGGCGTATTCGAGCAACAGATCCCAGCCGATCAGCCAGGCCGGCAATTCGCCGAGTACCGCGTAACCGTAGGTGTAGGCGCTGCCGGTGACCGGAATGAGTCCGGCGAATTCTGCGTAACACAGCGCCGCCGCCGCGCTGGCGATGCCGGCGATGATGAACGACAGCGCGACTGCCGGACCCGCATTCGCCGCAGCCTGTTGTCCGGCGAGCACGAAGATGCCGACGCCGATAATGCCGCCGAGGCCAATCGCGGTGAGTTGCCATACGCCGAGCACGCGACGGAAATCTCGGCGCGAGCCGAGTTCGGCCTGCAGGGACTCGACGGATTTGTGGCGCGTGAGTTTGGCGACAAGACTCATGGGTTCCCCTTCGGACGTAAAGACCGCGCGATAGTACCGTGTATGCATCGCGGTTTCCCGACCCGCTCGGGAATCGCACAGGCTCACGATACAATGTGCCGCCGCACTGACAGCCGACGCGCATGGACATCTTCAAGGAATTTCACATCGAAGCGGCGCACCGGCTGCCAAACGTGCCGACCGGGCACAAATGTGCGCGCCTGCACGGACATTCGTTCATCGTCGAAGTCCATGTGGACGGGGCTGTCGACGCGCACACCGGCTGGGTGATGGATTTCGCCGACATCAAGTCGGCGTTCGCCCCGGTCTTCGACCAGCTCGATCACCGCTACCTCAACGAGGTGCCCGGCCTTGAGAATCCAACCAGCGAGAACCTTGCCCGGTGGATATGGAATCGGCTCAAGCCGGCGCTGCCGGCCTTGAGCGAGGTTCGCATCCGGGAAACCTGTACATCGGGCTGCATCCATCGTGGCTGAAGTCATGTGCGGTTGCGCAATCCTGCGTCAGAAATCTCTGCACACGATGTACGGAAAGATTATATTAGTATATATATTTCAACTACTTGCTCTAGCACAGCCAACGAAGGAAATTTATTGTTGCATTGCAACAAAAACTCCAGTATAGTGCGCCTCACACTCCCACCATACCCACGAGGGCACTACCATGTACGAGCAAATCAACAGCCAGTTCCTGGCGCTCAGCAAGAGCTTCGCCGACAACGCGTTCAAGGCCCAGAACCTGGCCGCCGAAGGCATGGAGCGCATCGCAGCGCTGCAGCTCAAGACGCTGGAAAACCGCGTCGCCGCCACCGTCGAGTTCTGGTCCGAAGCCGCTGAAGTGCGCGATTTCGACGGCGTCAAGGCGATCTGGCCGAAGAGCGTGAACCTGGTGAAGGAATCCACCGAGAAGTTCTACGCCAACGGCCAGGAAATCTTCGGCTTGACGCTCAAGACCACCGAAGCGCTTGGCCAGCTGGCCAAGGGCAGTTTCGAAGCCGCCAACGACAACTTCACCAAGCAGGTGAATTCGGTCAAGAAGGCTGCTGCCAAGTAATCACGCGCGGGCCATACGCCCGCCGTTCGAAAACACGCCGCGCGAGCCTCCCCTCCCCTGGAATTCCGCGGCGTTCGAGCCGGATGGTCAAACCATCCGGCTTTTTTTATGCGCGCGATTTTGTGCGCCCGGTTGTGCCAAACTTCCACGCGCAGCCATGCCCAGCCTCATCGTCACTTCCGGAGCCCTTGCCGGCCAGGTGTTCGGATTCACCGACACGGCCGTGGTCGGGCGCGGCCAGTTTTCCGAGGTGCGCCTGAACGATCCGACCGTGTCGCGCCGGCACGCCTTGATCCGCCACAACGCCGGCAACTGGGAAGTCAGCGACCAGGACAGCGCCAACGGTACCTTGTTGCGCGGTGCCAAGCTTGCGGGGACGGCGGTACTGAGCGATGGCGACAGCTTGTGCTTCGGCGAGGTGATGGCCGTGTTCCACATCGCCGACATCGACCGGCCTTCGTTGCGTGCGGGCGCGCTCAAAAGCGATCCGGGCAACAAGCTGCGTTCGCGTACTGGCAATCGCGCAGCGGCTGGCGCACTCAGCCTGGGCGATCTGCTGGCACGACTGAAATTGTTCTGCGACATCGGCGCGCTGTCGCGACGTGCGCTGGACCTGCACACGACCCTGGACGAAGCCTTGCGCGCTCTCCTGGCCGCATTCGCGCAAGCCAGCCTTGCCGCCGTTTATGTCACCGACGCGGGCCGGCAATCGCTCAAGCGCGTGGCCCATCACGTCAGGCCGGGCGGCGGCGATGGCTTCGCAAAGGCCGCGTCTTTCGTGCGCGACGCATTGAACATCGAATACGGCATCGAAATCGCCGACGACGAGGCGCGCAAGGAACTCGCCGCGTGCTTGAAGGCAGCTTCGGTTCCGGCCGCGCTGCTGGCGATTCCCTTGCGTCTGGGCGGCGAGACCCTTGGCGCGCTGTATCTGGAAAGCGCGACCGCAGCCAATGCCTGGCAGGCCGCCGACCGCGAACTGTTTGCCGGTGTGGCCGGGCAACTGGCGTGGCTCGTCGCCAGCCAGCAGGCCCAATCGCCCGAGCGCCTGGTCGAGGCGCACGACCTTGCGCTTGCGCGCCGCATCCAACAACGCTTCCTGCCGCAGTCGGCGCCGGTATTGAAGGGCTGGCGTTTCGCCGACAGCTATGCGGCCGCGCGCGTGATCGGCGGTGATTATTTCGATTACATCCACTATAGCGATGGCCGCCACGGCATCGTCATCGCCGACGTTTCCGGCAAGGCGGGATCGGGGGCGGTGTACATGGCGCGACTATCGGCGCAGGTGCGCGTGCTCGCGCGCAGCCTTGCCGGGCCGGATGAACTGCTTGTCGGCCTGAACCGCAAGCTCGCCCAGGAACTCGAACCCGGCATGTTCGTGACCATGCTGGCCGCCGCGCTCGACCCCGATTCCGGAAAATTCGAGTTCGCCAATGCCGGCCATCCCGCGCCGCTGTTGCGCGAACCCGATGGCAGCGTGCGCGAGATCGGCGAACACGGCGCGTTGCCGCTTGGCGCGATGCCGGATACGAGTTTTCCGCTGTATGCGGCAACGATTGCACCGGGCGCCTGCCTGTTGCTCTACACCGATGGTCTGGACGAAGCGCACGACGCCGCCCAGAACCTGTTCGGCAAGGAACGCGTGACGCAAACCCTGGCCAGTGCCGGCGAGCGCGCGCAAGGCGCGCTTGATGCGCAGCTTGCGCAAGTAGCGCGTTTCACCGATGGGCAGGCGCAAAGCGACGACCTGACCCTGATCGCGATTTCGCGCGATCGCAAACGCTAGGATTTTCCGAACAGCGCTTTCAGCCTGGCCAACCAGCCTGCCGCCGGTTGCACTGATGCAGGCGCAGCTACGCGCACCGGCGTTATCCCGGCAGAACTGACGTAGGGCGCTGCCGCCATCGGCTTGAGCCCGAGCACGGATGCCGCCGCGCGCGCCAGCGCTTCGGCCAGCGGATGCGGCGGCGAGGGCAGCGATCCGGCACCGAGCAGGCGCGCCGCATGCTGCGCGAGTTCGGCTTCCGGGCGGATCTTCTGCACCTGGCCGAGCGCCGCGTCGCGGTTCGGGAAGATCGCGAACAGCTTGCTGAAGCCGGTCATGTCGAACACCTGGCGCACCGAGGCGTTCATGCCGCACAGCTTCAGGTCGCCCTTGCCGCCATCGAGCTTCTTGGCCAGTCCGAGCAGGACGCGCAGGCCCGCACTGCTGACATAGCCGATGCCGGAAAGGTCGAACAGGAAACGGGTTTCACCGGCAGCCAGCAAATCCTGCAAGGTCAACTCGACGTCAGCCGCAGTCTCGGTATCGAGGCGGCCGGACAATGCGAGGATGCGCACGCCGTCTTGCTGTTCCTGGGTGATCTGGATCGCCACCGACGTTCAGCCCTCTCTGAACACAAATCTGGCTGCGCCAATCTGGATCACATCCTCGTTCGCCAGCGGGCGTTCGCGCACTTTTTCCGCATTCACGCGCGTGCCGTGCTTGCTGCCCAAATCGACGATGGTGAATCCGCCCATGCTGACCACGATCTTGGCGTGCTTGGGATCGACCCCGGGGCCGCCGATGCGCACGTCGTTGGCGGCGTCGGCGCCGATGTCGATGGGTTTGAGTGTGAGCGTGTACGTCTGTTTGCCGGCCTCGGGATTCTGCGGCACCAGGCGCGCGGCGCGGAAGATTTGCGTCGCGCCGCCGGCGGCCGGCGGTGCGGCCGGTGGAGCCGGCACTCGTTCCGGTTCGGGGATATTGATCGCCGACATGGTCTGGGTCTTGTTCGGCGGCGCGTCGCCGCCGATCACGCTGGCTACCTCCTGCGTGCGAGCCTGCGCGGCAGCCAGGTCCGCCATCGAGAACCGGTTCGTGCCGCCGGCGTCGGCCTGCTCCAGTTCGCTTTCGCTGTGGAAGGCTTCGAGGAAGCGCGCCTTCAACTCTTGCCCGCGCGCGCGCGCCTGGCCGCGCTCGGCGACCGTGGTCTCGATCGCTTTCATGCGCTTGCCGAATTCCTTGTCGTCGAATTCGCCGAGCTGGTGGCGCAGCTCGAGTTCCTGCTGATCGAGCTTGATCGCCTCGTGGTCTGCCTCGAAGCGCCCGAGCAAGGCGCGCAGGCGCGCATATTGTTCGCGCGCAGCCTGCTTGAGCGGCGCAGCTTCGGCATCCAGCGCGGCGATGCGTTTTTCGTAATCGGCGCGCACGCGCACATACACCGCGTCGGCGAAATTGGATTTCATCGTCTCCATCGATTTCAGGCGTTCGGAAACCTGATCGTGTTCCTGCTTGAGCTTCTTCAGCGCTTCGATTGCCGCCAGGTCGATCGCCGACAACGCGCCCTGCCACTCGTTTTCGTTCGTACCCATGCCGATTTCCTCGTCAGGTGCCGATCAGTTCGACTTCAATCGAACCGAAGCGCAATTTGTCGCCCGCCTTCACCGGCATGGCGATGCCGGTCTGCAGGCGTTCGCCGTTCAGGTAGGTGCCATTGGTCGTGGCCGCATCCTCGCGTATCGAATACTGCACGCCGTCGCGCAACAGCATGGCATGTCGACGGCTGAGCGTGCGTTGCACGTCGAACGGGCCCAGATCGACTTCGGGAGTCGTGCCGGTCGCCGGATCCGGCCGGCCGATCAGGAATTGCGTACGCGTTGCGTCCAGTGCCACGACCTGGTTCGCCGCAGTCACGCGCAAGGCCAATGTGACGGGCGCCGCTGGCTTGGGTGGTGCTGACGGTGGAGCAGGAGCAGGCGCCGCGACCGGCTTGGGTGGTGCTGGCGGCGGTGGCGGCGCAGGCGCTGGAGCCACCGGTGCAGGAGGCGGTGCCTCCACCGGCCTGGGTGCCACGGGCGCGGCAGGTTTGGACGGCGGCGCAGGCACCTGCGTGTGTGCCGCATCCACCAGGCACGATTCCAGATGGGCGATACGCGCGGCGAACTTGCCCAACAGCGCCGTGGCGACATCCGCATTGATCCGCAAAACCTCGGGTAACGCCGCGCGCTCGATGCGCAACAGACGCGTGCGCGATTTCGCCACTGCCGTCGCCGTGTGCGGTTGCTTGTCGAGCAACGCCGCCTCGCCGCAACAGTCGCCCGGGCCAAGCGAAATCAACGCTTCGCCGGCACCCGCCGGGAACAGGTCGATCTGCCCCGACTCGATGATGTACATCGCAGCGCCGGCGTCGCCCTGCTTGAACAAGGTACTGCCGGCGGCCACTTCGACGAAAAAGTCTTTGCCCGAAGCCATAGCGTGCCTAGTCCGTGCCGCGGCCGCACCGCGTCCGCCCGATTATGCCGACGCCTGCCGGTGCAAGGCAATTGCCAGCGGTTTCACGGATCCTTGCGCGCCCGCCGGATAGACTGCGCCGATGAAGGCGATGATCCGCAGAAGCCTGTTCGCCGCAATGGCCGTGCCGGGACTTGCCGTGGCCGCGCAAAGCGCGACCTTGCCGGCCTGGGTCTGCCAGCATCCCGACGCGATTTTCGTGTCCGGCTTCCAATCCGGCGAGATCGCGGTACCCCAAAGCCCTTCCAATGGCAGTGGCGGGGGCCCATCCCGCCAATTACCCCCCCGAAGTAATTGTTCCCCCTCAGCGAAACAGACCCACCTATTTTAACCGGCC
>OEIU01000655.1_pt1 | contig 29925 bp, 27 predicted proteins | sample 1539221 | NCBI WGS metagenome assembly OEIU01 (sample SAMN03792071, study PRJEB22550) | activated sludge metagenome | feature: wastewater treatment plant; material: activated sludge; isolation source: Wastewater treatment plant of a petroleum refinery complex | place: Argentina: Zarate | collected...
TGGCGGAAATAGGAGACGACCTGCTCGATCGAGTCCTCCATGCCGTAGAACTCGGCGAAGGCGGGGTAGATCTTGATCAGCTTGTTGGCGAAGATGCGCGACAGGCGCGGGTCGTTGCGCGTGTCGATGGTCTGCGGCTCGCCGATCGCCTTCAACATGCGCTCGGCGGCGGTGGCGTAGGCGAGCGGGTTGCGCTTGCACTCGGCGAGATACTCTTCGAGTGAAAGCTCCTCTTCTCGGGTGCGCTCGTAGCGCGCCGCGAAATTGCTGATGACGTCCATGCTGATCTCCTCGCATTCCGGGAGAGGCGGCGGCGGGGAGGACACCCCGCTGCCACCTGGGAAGTTCTGATGAAGTCCCGCCCCGGCGGCGCCGGGCTCCATCAGAGCTTTCCTTTCGATCAGCGATGTCTCTGTTCAATCAGCTTCGGCCATTTGCGTCGACCGCAAAGTCCAAGAAGAAGGTGATTTGCCCTCTTGTTGGCGGTCGTCGCGCGAATCGACATGCTCACAAGCATGCACTTCGTATCCCGTCGTGTCACCCCCTCTTTGAGGGAGCGACCCATGGAAGTCATGCGAAGTTCCACATCTGTTGCGCAGACAACGCACTACACGCGCGCGGGTTGACAGAGGTGGCGCGCAAAGCATCGATTGCCGCGTGCGAGCCGGCCGCCGGCGTCGTGCCAGGTGAGATCATGCGCCGATGAATCGAAACCTCCTGCTGCTCACACTGTGCCAAGGTCTGTTTCTGACCAACAACGTCGTCTTCATCGCCATCAACGGCCTTGTGGGCTTGTCGCTCGCACCGCGCGCCTGGATGGCGACGCTGCCGATCACCGGCTATGTCGTGGGCAGCGCGCTGTCGACGATGCTCGTGGTGCGGCTTCAGACGCGCTTCGGGCGCAAGCGCTCGTTCCAGACCGGCCTTGCGGTCGCCGTCGGCTCGGCAGCGCTCGCAGCGTATGCCGCATACAGCGCCAGCTTCGGCCTGCTGGTACTGGCAACCGTCGTTGCCGGTTTCTACGCCGCGAACGCGTCGCTCTACCGCTTCGCCGGGCCCGAGCTCGTCGCGCCATCGTTTCGAGAGCGTGCGATCTCGCTCGTGCTCGCGGGCGGCATCGTCGGCGGCGTCGTCGGGCCGAATCTGGCGAATGCGACGCGAGGATGGCTGGCGCGGCCTTTCGTCGGCGCCTATCTTGCGCTGATCGCCGTCGCGCTACTGTCGCTGCTCGCGCTGTCGTTCATCCGCTTTCCGCCGCACGCGCCGCCGAACCCGGGCGCGAGCCGGGGGCGTCCGCTGCGCGAACTCGCGCGACAGCCGGTTTTCCTCGTCGCCATCGCGGCGTCCGCGCTCGGCTACGGCGTGATGAACCTGCTGATGGCCGCGACGCCGATCGCGATGGCGCAGCACGGCCATGCGTTCGACAGCACCGCGTTCGTTCTCGAATGGCATGTGCTCGGCATGTTCGCCCCCGGCTTCTTCACCGGCCATCTGATCCGCCGTTTCGGCGAGCTGCCGGTCATGATGACCGGCGCGCTGCTGAACTTCGTCTGCGTCGGGGTTGCGCTCAGCGGGGTCGAGCTGATGCAGTTCGTCACGGCGCTCTTCCTGCTGGGCGTCGGCTGGAACTTTCTTTACGTCGGCGGGACGACGCTCTTTACCGCCGCGTACAAGCCGGCAGAGAAGATTCGCGCTCAGGGCACGATGGATCTGTGTGTTTTCTCGACGATGGCAGCGAGTTCGTTCGCCTCCGGCGCGCTGATCACGAGTCAAGGCTGGGCGTGGCTCAATCTGGGCTCGCTCGTTCCGCTTGCCATCGTGAGCGCCGCACTCGTCTGGATGGGCGTGCAGCGCCGCGCGCAGGCAGCCGTCGCATCGTGATCGAACCCGCGCGGCGGGTGATCTTCAGCGCGGCTCGCGCAGCCTGGCGATCAGTGCATCGAGTTCGTCGAGCGATCCGAAGTTGATCGCTACCTCGCCCTGCTCGCCGCGCTGGGTCTTCTTCTTGACGCGGATCTCGACCTTCGCGGTGAGCAGGTCGGAAAGCTCCTCTTCGAGCCTGGCCACGTCGCGCGACTTCGCCTGCCGCACACGCAGCAGCGGCCGCTGGCGACCATTGCCGGCATGTCGTGCAACGAGCTTTTCGGCCTCCCGAACGCTCAGGCGGCGGGCGACGATTTCGCTCGCCTGCGTGATCTGATCGGCCTTGTCGAGCGCGAGCAGGGCGCGCGCATGGCCCATATCCAGGTCGCCGGCGGTCAGCATCTGCTGCACCGGTTCGGCAAGACTCAGCAGCCGCAGCAGGTTGCTCGCCGCGGGGCGGGAGCGGCCGACGGCCTTGGCCGCCTCTTCATGAGTGAGCCCGAACTCCTGCGTCAACCTTTGAAGGCCCTGCGCTTCTTCGAGCGGGTTGAGATCTTCGCGCTGGATATTCTCGATCAGCGCCATGATCGCGGCGGCCTCGTCGGGGACGTCCTTGACGAGCACCGGGATCGCATCGAGCCCGGCCAGCGACGCGGCACGAAAGCGGCGCTCGCCGGCGATGATCTCGTAGCGTCCGCCGGTCAGCGGCCGCACCAGGACGGGCTGCATCACACCCTGGCTCTTGATGCTTTCGGCCAGCTCGTAGAGCGCGCCTTCGTCCATCCGGGTGCGCGGCTGGTAGCGGCCGGGCTGCAGCTGGGCGAGCGCGAGCATCGTCGGCGCGTCGTTGCCGGTTCCGCCGTCCGCGGCATCCTTCACGCGCGGGCCGAGCAGCGCCTCGAGACCGAGGCCGAGGCCCTTGGGTTTCTTCGTCACCATGCGGCGATTGTCGGCGATCGGTGCGCCGCTTCGCTGCCGCGGCGGCGCGCGATGCAAGGCGATGCCTTATGCTGCGACTTCATGCGAATAGCGACGCGGGGTTCGAGATGACGCACAAGGTTTTCGTCGACGGTCAGGAAGGCACGACCGGACTGCGCATCCACGAGTATCTTGCACAGCGCGCCGATATCGAGGTGCTGAGCATCGACTCCGAACGCCGCAAGGACGCGGCAGAGCGCGCCCGGTTGCTCAACGCAGCGGACGTGGCCTTTCTGTGCCTGCCCGACGCCGCCGCGCGCGAGGCGGCCTCGCTCGTGACGAATCCGCGCACCTGCCTGATCGATGCCAGCACGGCGCACCGCACGGCGCCGGACTGGGTATTCGGCCTGCCGGAGCTGGCACCCGGACAGCGCGAACGCATCCGCGACGCGACGCGGATCGCCAATCCGGGCTGCCACGCGAGCTCGTTCATCCTGCTGCTGCGGCCGCTGGTGGATGCCGACATCGTTTCACCGGAGCTGCCGATCTCGGCGACGTCGATCACCGGCTACTCGGGCGGCGGCAAGAAGATGATCGAGCAGTACGAGCGCGGCGCCGACCCGTTGCTTGCCGCGCCGCGGCCGTATGGCCTGTCGCTCGCGCACAAGCACATCCCGGAGATGCTGGCGCATACCGGGCTGCGCATGAGGCCGCTCTTCATGCCGATCGTCGGCGGCTTCTACAAGGGGCTCGCGGTGTCGGTGCCGCTGCATTTCAGCCAGCTGGCGTCGGGAACCGACGGCCGTGCGATCCAGCGCGCGTTCGAGCAGCGCTACGCCGGTGAGCGCTTCATCCGCGTCATGCCGATGTCGGATCCGGCGACGCTCGAGAGCGGCTTCTTCGACGTGATGGGCTCCAACGATACGAACCGCGTCGACATCTTCGTCTTCGTGAGTGACAGCCAGGCGATCCTGATCGCGCGCCTGGACAACCTCGGCAAGGGCGCGAGCGGCGCCGCAGTGCAGGCGATGAACGTGCATCTCGGGGTGGACGAGGGCCTCGGGCTGTAGGCGCCCGCGCTGCCTGTCGTTCACGTCGGCGCCCGGGCCCGGCAGTGATACGCGTAGGCGTTGGCGAACCCGAGGCGCGCATAGACGCCGCGCGCGGCGTGATTGCCGGCATCGACCTGAAGGTAGGCTGTTCGCGCACCCAGGTCGTGCGCCAGCCGCAGCAGGCGCGCGCACAGGGCTCGCGCCAGGCCTTGGCGGCGCGCTTCCGGGGCGGTGAAGACGTCGTACAGCCCGACGATCGTCCCTTCGAGCGCGAACTGGCCGCAGGCGACAACGCGCCCGTCGCGCTCGTGCACGAATCCGCGACACGGAACCGGCGACAGCCGCAACCGCTGGGCGTGCGCCTCGACCTGGTCGGCGGGCGTGCCGCGCAGGGCGCCGACGGCGCGCGCGTACTCGTCGCCGGAGACGGCGCGCAGCGGTAGCGGGGCCGGGTCGGCGATGGCGTCGAGCCCGCGCCGCCACATCACCCGCGTGTCGTCGAATGCGGCCAACCCGGCCGCGCCGAGCACGGCGTCGAGGTCGGCCGGCTCGGCGAACGGCGTGACGCGAAAGATCATTGGCAGCCCGGCGTCGGCATAGGCCTGCTCGCACAGCGCCAGCTTGTCGGCGAGCGCCATCCGGCCGGCGCAGATCGGGTTGATGCAGCGCGCGCGCTTGGCCTTGCCGGGCGAAAAGCGCAGCACCCAGCCGTCGAGCACGCGCTGTTGCGGCGGGGCGCTCGCGTTCAGGCCCGCATCCTCGATGCGCCGGCACAGGCTTTCTACGCGCGGGTCCATGCGCGCACCGCTACATCGCGCCCATGCGCCCGACCATCTCGGCGGCGAACGCCTTGAACGCGAGCGCGCCCTTGGATGCCGGGTCGAAGACGACGCCCGGCAGGCCGTAGCTCGGTGCTTCGGCGAGCCGCACATTGCGCGGAATGACGGCGTCGAAGACCTTGTCGCCGAAGTGCGACTTGAGTTGGTCGCTGACCTGCTGCTGCAAGGTGATGCGGGCATCGAACATGACGCGCAGCAAGCCGATGATCTGCAGATCGGGGTTCAGGTTCGCGTGCACCTGCTTGATCGTGTTGACGAGATCGGAGAGTCCTTCGAGGGCGAAGTACTCGCACTGCATCGGCACGACGACGCCGTGTGCGGCGCACAGGCCGTTGAGCGTCAGCAGGTTCAGCGACGGCGGGCAGTCGATGAGGACGAAGTCGTAGGCGGCGTCGACCGCCGAGAGTGCGTTCTTCAGCCGCTTCTCGCGCCGCTCCAGGCCGACAAGCTCGACTTCGGCGCCGGCGAGTTCGCGGTTCGCGCCGAGCAGGTCGAAGCCGCCGCGCTGGCTCGGTACGCGCGCCTCGGCGATGCTGGCGCTCTCGATCAGGACGTCGTAGACGCTCAATGTAAGTGAGCGCTTGTCAACACCGGAGCCCATGGTGGCGTTACCCTGCGGGTCGAGATCGACGACGAGTACGCGCTGACCGAGTTGGGCAAGCCCGGCAGCGAGGTTGACGGTCGTCGTCGTCTTGCCGACGCCGCCCTTCTGATTCGCGATGCAGAATATTCTCGCCATCGTTCAGTTGCTCGCGAGTCGGATGCCGAAGCCGACGAGGAAGACGCCGGCAAGTCGCTCCATCCAGCGCGCCAGCCGGCGGTGCGCCTTCATTTGCGTGGCCACGACCCGGGCAAAGGCGGACAGCGTCAGGCAATAGACCGCGGTCAGCGCGGCGATCGTCGCCGCCATGGCAACGAAGGTGAGCCCGCCGCGGTGCGTCGCCGGGTCGATGAAGAGCGGGAAGAACGCCATGTAGAACACGATCGCCTTCGGGTTCAGCAGGGTAACCACGAACGCCTGCCTGGCGTAGTGCCCAGGCTCGATGTGGACCGGCGCCGAGCGGCCCTCGCGGGCGACGATGAGCCGTGCCCCTATCCATGCCAGATAGGCCGCGCCGGCATACTGCACCGCCTGGAAGGCCGACGGGTGCGCCGCGAGCAGCGCCGCGACGCCGCCAACCGCGAGCCACAGCAGTACCTGGTCGCCGGCGATCAGGCCGAAAGTTGCCTGCGCGCCGCCCTTGAAACCACCCTTGCCGGTGGACAGGAGCAGCGCAAAGGTGCCTGGACCCGGCAATGCAAGAAAAATCAGGATCGCGACGCAGAACGCGCCGTAGTCTGTGACGCCGAACATTCCCCTTCCTCCCGGGCTGAAGTGTAGGGGCTGTCTTCAGCGTTCGATGCGGCCCAAATCAATCGCGCGGCTGCATCCAGACGAGGCAGCGGTCCGCGTCGAGCCCCGGGACGTGCACCTGTTCCACGTGAAACACGGCGATCGACGCGGGGAGCGCATCGATCTCGGCGGTCGGATGCTTTCCCTTCATGGCGAGCCATGCCCCGCCCGGGGCGAGAAGATGGCGTGTCAGCGCGGTGAAATCCGCCAGCGTCGCGAAGGCGCGCGATGTGATCAGGTCGAACGGCTCGTCCGTCAGCGATTCGATACGCGCATGCCGCGAGCGCAGATTGTGCAGACCGAGTTCAGCAGCTGCCTGCCGAACGAAGCTCGCCTTCTTGCCGACCGCATCGACGCACGTGACGTCGAACGCCGGGATCAGCGTCGCGATCACGACACCGGGCAGTCCGGCGCCGCTGCCGACATCGAGCACGCGCCGGGGGCCGTCCGGCGACCAGCGGCGCAGCGGGGCGATAACGCTCATGCTGTCGAGCAGATGCTGCTCGAGCATGCGCGCCGGGTCCCGGATCGCCGTCAGGTTGTAGATGCGGTTCCATTTGGCAAGCAGCGCGAGGTAGGCGAGCAGCGTATCGATCTGCCCGCTGTCCGGTGCGAGTCCGAACGCGGCGGCGCCTGCGGTCAGCCGGCTGCGCTCAGGCGGCATCGCGCCGCGCCGGATCATCCGCCGTGGGCGCGGCCGCGGCCGCCAGACTGCGCTTCTTCAGGTGGACGAGCAAGAGCGAGATGGCCGCCGCCGTGACGCCGGGCAGCCGTGCGGCCTGGCCGAGCGTCTCGGGCCGATGCTGATTCAGCCGCTGACGCACCTCGAATGACAAGGCGCTTACGCCGGCATAGTCGAAATCGGCCGGCAGACGCAGACCCTCGTAGTGCGCCGCGCGGTCGACTGCCTCATTCTGCTTGGCGATATAGCCTGCGTACTTGGCGCCGACTTCGACCTGCTCGATCACCGCATCGGCGAGCGCTTCGCCGAGTTCGTCGCGCAGCGTACGTCGCGTCGCCGCCTGCTGCGGAACCGCGATTTCGGCCGCGCCGGCGACCTGATCGAAGCCGACACCGGGCCGTCGCAGCAGATCGATCAGCCGGTATTCGTGTTCGAGCGGCTTGCCGAGCAGGCGCAGCGCCGCGTCGGACGGCAGCGAAGACGGGCCAACCCAGATTCGCGCAAGGCGCTCTGTTTCACGTGAAACTGCATCACGCTTGCGGCAGAAGGCCTCCCAGCGCGCATCGTCGACCAGTCCGAGCCTGCGGCCGGCCTCGGTGAGGCGCAGGTCGGCATTGTCTTCGCGCAGTTGCAGCCGATATTCGGCGCGGCTCGTGAACATGCGATACGGCTCGTTGACCCCCTTCGCCGTCAGGTCGTCGATCAGAACGCCGAGGTAGGCCTGGTCACGGCCCGGTATCCAGGCGTCGTGCCCGCGCACCTTCAGCGCGGCGTTCAGTCCGGCGAACAGGCCTTGCGCCGCCGCCTCTTCGTAGCCCGTCGTGCCGTTGATCTGACCGGCGAAGAACAGGCCTTCGATCGCCCGCGTCTCGAAGTTCGGCCGCAGCGCGCGCGGGTCGAAATAGTCGTATTCGATCGCATAGCCGGGGCGCAGGATGTGCGCGTTCTCCAATCCGCGCATCGATCGAACGGCGGCGAGTTGAACGTCGAACGGCAGCGAGGTCGAGATGCCGTTCGGATAGAACTCGTTCGTCGTCAGCCCCTCGGGCTCGAGAAAGATCTGATGCGAGGACTTGTCCGCGAAGCGGTTTACCTTGTCCTCGATGCTCGGGCAGTAGCGCGGGCCGATACCTTCGATGACGCCGGTGAACATCGGGCTGCGGTCGAATCCGCTGCGGATGATCTCGTGCGTGCGCTCGTTGGTATGCGTGATCCAGCACGGCACCTGGCGCGGATGCTGCGAGGCATCGCCCATGAAGCTGAATACCGGTACCGGATCGCTGTCGCCGGGTTGTTCCTCGAGGCGGCCGAAATCGATGCTGCGGCCGTCGAGGCGCGGCGGCGTGCCGGTCTTGAGCCGGCCCTGCGGCAACTGCAGTTCCTTCAGCCGGGCGGACAGTGAAATCGAAGGCGGGTCTCCCGCGCGTCCCGCGGCGTGGTTCTGCAGGCCGACGTGGATGCGGCCGTCCAGAAAGGTACCGGCCGTCAGCACGACGGCGCGCGCGGAAAATCGAATCCCGACCTGCGTCACGGCCCCGGCGACGCGATCACCCTCGAGGATCAGGTCGTCCACCGCCTGCTGGAAGAGCCACAGCTTGGGCTGGTTTTCGAGCCGGCGCCGGATCGCTGCGCGGTACAGGATGCGGTCGGCCTGGGCGCGCGTTGCGCGCACGGCAGGGCCCTTCGAGGCGTTGAGGATGCGAAACTGGATTCCCGCCTCGTCGGTCGCCGCGGCCATCGCGCCGCCGAGCGCGTCGACCTCGCGAACGAGATGACCCTTGCCGATGCCGCCGATCGACGGGTTGCAGCTCATCTGGCCGAGCGTCTCGATATTGTGCGTGAGCAGCAGCGTCGCGCAGCCCATGCGTGCCGCGGCGAGCGCCGCCTCAGTGCCGGCGTGGCCGCCACCGACGACGATGACGTCGAATATTCTCGGGTAGTGCATTGCGTCCTCTGTTTCGCGGCGCCGACTGGCCGGTGCGACGCCGTGCGAAGGGCGCGACATTCTACGGGGCCGGGCGCCATCGCGCCGAGGTCTGGCGCCGATTCGGTGGCCGCAGGAGCGGCATTCTATGTTGCGGCGCAACATACACCCGCTTGCGGCTCATGGGCGCGCGCCCTGCCGCAGGCCGCGACTGCAGCTTGCGACCGCTGCTCAGGCCTGGCGAAGCATCTCGAGATGGGGTATGCCGTCTTCCTGGTACGGAGAACCGATCGCGCCGAAGCCGGAGTCTGCATAGAAGCGTTCCAGCCGCTCCTGCGCCGAAATCCGGATCGCCATGCCCGGAAATGCCTGCGCGCAATGGGCAATGACACGGCGCACCAGTTCGCGACCCAGGCCGAGGCCGCGCGCCGGGGATGTCGTCAGCACGCGGCCGATCGACGGCTCGGCGTATTTGGTGCCCGGGTTCAAGAGCCGCGCATAGGCGAGCGGCAGCACGTGTTCGCTCGACCAGGCGGCGAAGTGGCACGAAATCTCGTCGTACTCGTCGGCGTCGAGGTAGATGCACTGCTGCTCGATCGCGAAGACCTGCTGGCGGGCGCGGTAGATCCTCGCCAGTTCGATCGGGCTGAGCTCGCCGAAACGGCAGATGCGCCAGTCGATCTCGCCGGGCAACTGCCGCCACGCCGCGCTCGTCACCGGCGGCGGCGACGGTGCCGCGCGCCGCGGCTTGCCATGGCTCGCGGCTTCGCCGCCGGCGCCAGGCTCGTGGCTCGACGCGCTGAGCCGGTGAAGACCCGCCAGGCCGTTCATGCGCGCTCCCTTCGCGGCACGCTGCCGCCTTGGAGTTGTTGCAGCGTGAGGGCGGCACCCTGCTGCAGCACGATCACGCGGTCTGCCGAGGCGATCGTCTCTGGCCGGTGGGCGACGATGACGCGCGTCAGCTCGAGCTGCGCGACGGCCTGGTTGACGAGCCGTTCGCGGTCGACGTCGAGCGAACTCGTCGCCTCGTCGAGGAACAGGAAGCGCGGCCGCTTGTAGAGCGCGCGCGCGAGCAGGATGCGCTGTTTCTGGCCACCCGAGAGCGTCGCCCCCATGCTGCCGATCAGCGTGTGATAGCCCATCGGCAGCGCCTCGATCTCCTCGTTCACGGAGGCAAGGCGCGCGCACTCCTCGATCCACGCCGGATCCGGATCGACGTCGAAGAAGCAGATGTTGTCGGCGATCGAGCCGGCAAAGAGCGGCTCGTCCTGCATCACGGTGCCGATCATGTCGCGCCAGCGCGCAAGGCCGATCCGCTCGAGGCTCACGCCGCCGACCGCGATCTCGCCGGCGTCCGGAGCGTGCATGCCGAGCATCAGCTTGAGCAGCGTCGTCTTGCCGCAGCCCGAAGGGCCGACGATCGCGACCGACTCGCCCGGCTCGACAACGAGGCTGAGCTTCGACAAGACCTCGGGCTCGCCATCGGCGTAGCGAAACGAGACCTCGCGCAGCGCGAGCCGGGCTTCGAGCTCGCGGCCGTCGGCGGGTCGCGGCGCATCCTCCTCCGGTGCCGTCAGCACGATATCGGACAGCCGCTCGCCCTGGAGCTTCAACATGCTGAGCTCGACCCCCTTGTCGATCAGGCCGCTGATGCGGGTCGCGAACTGTTCCTTGAACGCGATGAATGCAAACAGCATGCCGACGGTGAAGCTTTGCTGCATCACGAGCAGTGCGCCGACCCAGATCACGGCGACGCGCTCGAGGCCGAAGACGAGCTTGTTCGCCATCGAGAGCACGAGGTCGATCTTGCGCGTCGCGAGCGTCGCGTTCATCGCGTCGACGACGACGTTCATGAAGCGCGCCTGGCGGTCCTGCTGGCGGTTGAAGAGCTTGATCGCCTGCACGCCGCGCAGCGACTCGAGAAAGTGCGTCGCGCGCTGCGCGTCGTGCACGATCGCCTCCTCGGTCGCATTGCGCAGCGGCCTGAAGAAGGCCCACTTCAGCAGCGCGTAGACCGCCACCGCGGCGAGCACGATGGCGGTCAGCGTGACGCTGTAGAAGAGCATCATCGCGAGCGTCACGACGACCAGCAACCCGTCGAGCACCGCCTCGATGAAATGCGTCGTCAAGGTCTGCTGGATCTGCTGGATCGCGCCGAAACGCGACATCACGTCGCCGGTGTGGCGTTTCTCGAACCAGGCCAGCGGCAGGCGCATCAGGTGCGAGAAGACATTGCCGATCCACTGCACGTTGAGCGTCGCCGACAGGTAGAGCACCGCATAGGATCGCAGCGCGCCCGCCGCGACCTGCATCAGCACGAGCAGCGCAAAGCCGATGCCGAGCGTGACGAGCAGGTCGCGATCCGCGCTCAGCAGCACGCCGTCCACCACCCACTGGATGAAGAACGGCGACAGCAGGACGAAGGCTTCGAGCGCGAGCGCGAGGGCGAAGATCTGCAGCAGCGATCGCTTGAGCCCCGTCACGCGGCCCAGCAGCTGGCGCAGCGTGATGCGCTGGCGCTCGCTGCGGGCGACGAAGTCCGCCCCCGGCGCGAGCTCGAGCGCGACGCCGGTGAAATGCCGCGAGACCTCGGCGAGCTTCATGCGACGCACGCCATGCGCCGGATCGACGATCTCGGCAACCCCGCGGCGCACCGAGGCAAGGACGACGAAATGATTCAAATCCCAATGCAGCACGCACGGCAGCGCGAGCTGCGCAAGGTGATCGAGCTCGGCGCGCAGCGGGCGCGCATTCAGCTGCAGCGCGCCGGCCATGCGAATGAGGTCGGCGAGCGTCGCGCCCTTCAGCGACAGCGCGAAGCGCCGCCGCAGCGTCGGCAGGTCGGTGCGCAGGCCGTGGTGCGCGGCGACCATCGCGAGGCACGCCAGGCCGCATTCGGCGGCCTCGGTCTGCAGCACGACGGGCAGACGCTTCGAGCCGAAGCCCAGATTCAGCGCTGCAAGCATGGTCAGACCCGCCCGGCGATGCCGAGCACGGGCTCGAACAGCCACTCGATCAGGCGGCGGCGGTCGAGGAGCACGTCGGCGTCGAGTTGCATGCCCGGCGCGAGTGGCAGCACCTGGCCGTAGGCGGATACATCCTGGCGGTCGAGCGCGACGGTGATCCGATACAGCGGCTCGCCGGTATTCGGCCCGCCGCTCAAGGCTCCTGCGCCGGCGCCGGTCGCCGCGGTCGACAGCGTCAGGCTCGCGAGTTCGTTCGCCTGCAGCGGCGTTCGCGAGACTTGCAACACGTGGCCCTTGTAGTGGCCGAACTTCTGGTACGCGTAGGCCTGATAGCGCAGCAGCACCGGCTGGTCGGGGCGCAGAAAGCCGATTGCGCTCGAAGGTGCGTAAAGGTCCGCCTGCAGCTTCGCCTGCGACGGCATCAGGCTTGCCAGCGCAATCCCCGGCTGCACGCTCTGGCCGGGATCGGCGAGGATGTTCGTCAGCACGCCGTCCTGCGGCGCGCGTATCACGATCCGCTGGCGCGCTTCGCTCTCCATCGCCTCCTGGGCCAGGCTGGCGAGGTTTCGCTCGGTCTCGGCCTGCGCAGCTTCGGCCTGCAATGGCAGTTCACGCTGCTGCGTTTCGAGAACGCCGATCTCGCGCAGGTGCGTGGCGCGCTGGCGTTCGAGCGCCTGCAGCTGCGCCTGCTGGGCGAGGAGGTCTTCGGACTTCGTCTGCACCGCGGCGTCCGAGATGAAATTCTCCGCGCGCAGCGATTCGAGCCGCGCCTGCTGCTGCTGCGCGAGCTTCAGGCGTTGCTGCTGGGTGGCGGCCTCGGCGTCGATCTGCGCCAGCTCGCGCCGCATATCCGCGATGCGCCTTTCCAGCCCGGTACGCTGGGTCTGCAGGAGTTGCGCCTGCTGCCGCAGCGTGCCCTGCAGGCTGCGTTCGCGCTCGGCGAGGCTTTGCTGCACGGCGGCCTGGGTATCGCCGGCAAGCGTTGCGCGATCGACCGAAAGCTCGAACAGCACGTCGCCCTGGCTGACGCGCTGCCCTTCGCGTACATGGTTCCTGACGACCGTCGCCGCCTCCGGCGTGACGAGGCGGATCAGACCGAGATCCGGGACGAGCACGCCGCTGACGTGCGCCTTGCGCGTGTACTCGCCGACGAATAGATAGCCGACCACCAACGCCGCGACGCCCACCGTGAAGACGGTGAGCAGCGTCATCGACAACGGCCGGACGAGCTGAACCCCGCCCAGCCAGGATTGGCGCTGACCATCGACCGCTTCGGGTCGGAACAGCGGCGTCACGCCGGCAGGGCGAGAAACGGCATCGGTGCCGTCACTTGGCACGGCCTCGTCCGCAAACAATGGCCCGCAATGCGGGCCATGAGAGGGTTCGCAGGCTTACCAACCGTGCTTGGGTGCTTCGACGCTCCAGCCGTGCTTCGGCGCAGCCACACCGCCGCCAACGAACTGGTGCAGTTGCGTCGGAAGGGTCTGAGGAGCACCGATCGTGCGCTGAACCTTTTCGGCGCGAGCGCTCCGACCGAAAGCGAGGGAAACGAGAGACTTGAGGCTGGCTTGCATGTCGGACTCCTGGGTGGGGTTCTTTGCGAGCACATCGCGTGCCCACAGCCCGGATTCCAACAGGCATTCGCTCTACGGGGAACTGTCAAGTCTTACAGGGTAGGGATTCCGAATTGCAAGAAAACGTGTAGGCGAGCTGCCAAAAAAGCACGCTTTCAGCGAATGAGGCCGAGGCGCAAAGCCTTCAACACCGCCTGGTGCTTGTTCGTGCAATCGAGCTTGTGCATCCCGTTGTTCAGATGCAACACTGCGGTGCGTTCGCTGATGCCGAGGATCTCGCCGACCTCCCACGCCGTCTTGCCTTCCATCGTCCAGCGCAGGCATTCGAGTTCGCGCGGCGTGAGCTGGGGTCGCTCGGGTTGCGCTGCGGCTGGAACCAGGATGCGTAGTGCGGCGTCCTGCGCGTGAACCGCGAACAACTGCAGGTCGGCCACCATGCGCGTCAGTTCGCTCGGGTCCTTCGGCATCGCTTGGGCGCGATCGACGCCAAGGACGAAGTGTCGACCTTCCGGCATGTGAAGTGCGAGGCAGACACCATTGCGAAAGCCAAATCGCGCCTGCTCTTCCCAGATATCGGCCGTGCCGCTGGCCGTATACGTTTCCTGGTTCCAGATGATTGGGACGCTGTGTTGCTTGCAATGCTGCATCACGGGATCGCGGCGCTGGTTCTCGCTTGCGTCCATCGCATCGCAGTAAGCCTCAGGCGCGTTATGAACCGTAATGAATTCCGGCCGGCTAAGCGGGTGGTCGATAACGGTAATCGCCGACACCGTGTCGAAGCCAAGGCCGTGCGAAAAACGCACGATCTCGCTGCGGAACTCCTCTTGGCTCCGCGCTTCCATGACCGACATGTACCCGCTCTGCAACATCTGCTTCCCTTGAAGGACGCGTCGCAAGTCACGCGAACGACCTTTTGCAGCCCCCCTGACAAAGTTTACAGATGGCAGGCCATTTGATCATGCTCATACTTCACGACATGATGAAACATCTCGCAGCTTCAGCCGCCCAGCCAGCCTTCGAGGCGCCGCCGATTCCCGCCTGGGCCGTCTTTGCCTGGCCGACCGTATTGTGGCAGGCGCCGCGCGCGCAGGGGTGCCGATTTCTTCACCTGGGAACGCGGGTTACGACGCTCGGACAGCCGGTATGCAGCGGGCAGACGCTGTGGGGCGACTCCGACGCCGAGCCCGCCGCGGGCATCGCGTGGGACTGGATCGAACTCACCCAGGGCGTCGTCGCGATGGCCGACCCGATGGCCGTCATCACGAATGTGCGGCTGCTGGGACCGGGCGGCGACGTGCTGACCGCCGCCGAAGCCGCGCCGCACCTGAACGAGCTGGTACACGCGCTGCCCTGGCAGCGCGAGGTGCAGCGCGCGATACAGCAGCTCGGCCTGCACTGACCCGGCCGCCTCGTCAGGCGAGGTGCGCCGCCGCGAGCAGCGCCTGCGTATAGGCATGCGCGGGTGCCTCGAACAGCGCGAGCGCCTCGCCGCGCTCGACGATCTCGCCGTCCTTCATCACGAGCACGCGGTGTGACATCGCCCGCACGACGGCGAGGTCGTGGCTGATGAAGACGTAGCTCATGCCGTAGTGCTGCTGCAGCTGGGCGAGCAGCGCGAGCACCTGCTGCTGCACCGAGACGTCGAGCGCCGAAGTCGGCTCGTCGAGCACCAGCACCTCGGGCTGCAGCACGACGGCGCGCGCGATCGCGATGCGCTGGCGCTGGCCGCCCGAGAATTCGTGCGGATAGCGCTGCAGCACGTTGTAGATTCCTTGCGCCTCGCTCAAGCCCACCTCGGCGAGCATGTCGAGAACGCGCCGCTCGCGTTCGGCCTTCGACAGCTCGGGCATGTGCAGCGCAAGTCCTTCGCCGACGATCTGGCCGACCGTCATGCGCGGCGACAGGCTTGCGAACGGATCCTGGAACACGACCTGCATGCGCTTGCGCATCGCGCGCAGCGCGCTTCGGTCGGCATTGTCGATGCGCGTCGCGCCCATGTCGATCTGCCCGCCCGCAATCGGCTGCAGTGCGAGCAGCGCCATGCCGAGCGTCGTCTTGCCCGATCCCGATTCGCCGACGATGCCGAGCGTCTCGCCGCGCTTCAACGCGAGCGTCGCGTCGCGCACGGCGACGAAGCTGCGCGTCCTGAGCCAGCCGGCCGGGCTCGTGAACTCGACCCGGATATCCTGCCCCGAGACGAGCACCGGCGCGTCTTCGGCGACCGGCTGCACGACGCGCTGCGGCCGGCTCGCGAGCAGCCGCTTCGTATAGGCGTGCTGCGGATCGCCGAATACGCTGCCGGTCTCGCCGGTCTCGACCAGCCTGCCGCGCTCCATCACGCCGACGCGGTGCGTGAAGCGGCGCACGAGGTTCAAGTCGTGCGTGATGAAGAGCAGCGCCATGCCCATCTCGCGCTGCAGCTCGTCGAGCAGCGCGAGGATCTGGGCCTGGATCGTGACGTCGAGCGCCGTCGTCGGCTCGTCGGCGATCAGCAGTTGCGGCCGGCAGGCGAGCGCCATCGCGATCATCGCCCGCTGCCGCTGGCCGCCCGACATCTGGTGCGGCAGCGTATCGATGCGCCGTTCGGGCTCCGGGATGCCGGTGCGCGCGAGCAGTTCGATCGCGCGTTCGCGTGCCTGCGCCGGGCGCAGGCCCTCGTGCAGTTCGAGCACCTCGCCGATCTGGTTGCCTACCGTGTAGAGCGGGTTGAGCGCCGTCATCGGCTCCTGGAAGATCATGCCGATCCGTTTGCCGCGGATGCCGCGCATCTCGCGCTCGGTCTTGGCGAGCAGCTCCTCGCCGTCGAAGCGGATCGCGCCGCGTGTCGTCGCCGCGTCGACGAGGCGCAAGACTGAGAGCGCGCTGATCGACTTGCCCGAGCCCGATTCGCCGACGAGGGCGAATTTCTCGCCGGCGCGGATCGAAAACGACACATCGTCGACGACGCGCGAGTCGCCGAAATTCACCGTCAGATGTTCGACCGACAGCAGCGGTGTGGTGTGCATGGCGGTGTTCATCATGATTTGCGCGTATCGAAGGCGTCGCGCAGCGCGTCGCCGATGAAGGTCAGCAGCAGCAAGGTGATCACGAGCACCGCGAACGTCGGGAAGATGATCCACCAGGCGTCCAGATTCGCCTTGCCCTGCTTGACCAGATCGCCCAGTGACGGCACGGACGGCGGCACGCCCAGACCCAGGAAGTCGAGCGCGACGAGCGCGAGGATCGCGCCGCTCATTCGAAACGGCAAAAAGGTGATGACCGGCGTCATCGAATTCGGCAGCACGTGGCGCCAGATGATCTGCAGGTTCGACAAGCCCATCGCGCGCGCCGCCTTCACGAATTCGAGGCCGCGGTTGCGGTAGAACTCGGCGCGCACGTAGTCCGACAGGCCGACCCAGCCGAACAGCGACAGCAGCACGAGCAGCAGCAGCAGCGACGGCTCGAAGATCGACGCGAAGATGATCAGCAGATAGAGCTCGGGGATCGAACTCCAGATCTCGATCAGCCGCTGCAGCGTGAGGTCGATGCGGCCGCCGAAATAGCCCTGGATCGCGCCTGCGACGATGCCGAGCGCCGTGCCGATCGCGGCGAGTACGAGCGCGAACAGGATGCTGACGCGAAAGCCGTACAGCAGCCGCGCCACCATGTCCTGCCCGAGCGAGTCGGTACCGAGCCAGTTCTTGCGGCTCGGCGGCGCCGGGTTCGGCTCCTTCTGGAAATAGTCGGTCGAGGTTGCCGAATGCGGATTGATCGTGCCGAGCTTCCAGTTGCCGGGCTTCGCGAACTGCGCGGCGATGAACGGGTCGGTCCAGTCGGTCGGCGTGCGAAAGTCGCCGCCGTAGGCCGTTTCCGGCGGGTTGCTGAACACCGGGAAGGTCCACTCGCCATCGTAGCGCGCGACGAGCGGCCGGTCGTTGCTGATGAATTCGGCGAGCGCGCTGACGATCAGCAGCCCGACCACGATCCACAGCGACCAGGTGCCGATCCGGTTGCGCCGAAACCGTGCCCAGGCGCGCTGGTTCGGCGACATCGGCTTGGCGCGCGCCGTGCCGTTGGGGGCCGATGCATCGGCGGTGTCGGCGGCGGCGCCGAGGGTGAGTTCCGTCATTTCGCGACACTCCCGAATTGGACGCGGCGGTCGACGACGACGTAGAGCAGATCGGAGATCAGCTTGACGACGAGGCCGATCAGCGTGAAGAGAAACAGCGACCCGAGCACGACCGGATAGTCGCGCCGCACGATCGACTCGTACGACAGCAGCCCGAGGCCGTCGAGCGAGAAGAGCGTCTCGATCAGCAGCGAGCCGCCGAAGAAGGCGAATACGAAGGCGGCCGGAAATCCGGTGACGAGCGGGATCAGCGCATTGCGAAAGACGTGCTTCCACAGCACCCGGTCCTGCGACAGGCCCTTGGCGCGCGCGACGAGCACGTACTGCTTGCGCAGCTCCTCGATGAAGGTGTTCTTCGTCAAGAGCGTCACCGTCGCGAAGCCGCCGATCACGTAGCAGATCATCGGCAGCGTCAGGTGCCAGAAATAGTCGGCGATGCGCGCCGGCCAGGAGAGCTGCTCCCAGTTGTCCGACGTGAGGCCGCGCAGCGGAAAGATCTCCCAGAAGCTGCCGCCGGCGAACAGCACGATCAGGAATACGCCGAGCACGAAGCCCGGAATCGCGAAGCCGATCAGCACGAGGAGCGTTGTCGCGACGTCGAAGCGCGAGCCCTCGCGCACCGCCTTCGCGATGCCGAGCGGGATCGAGATCAGATAGGTCAGCAGGAACGCCCACAACCCGAGGCTGATCGAGACCGGCAGCTTCTCCTTGATCAACTGCCAGACATCCTTGTTGTGCAGGAAACTGCGCCCGAGGTCGAAGCGCGCGAAGCTCGAAAGCATCTCGAAGTAGCGCACATGGGCCGGCTTGTCGAAGCCGTAGAGCTTCTTGAGTTCCGCGATCTGCTTGGCGTCGCTGTCGCGGCCGGCCTTGTACGCCGAGCCTTCGCCGCCGCCCTTGCCCATGCGTGCCTCGGCCATCAACTGCTCGACCGGCCCGCCGGGAACGAACTGGACGACGACGAAGGTGACCGTCAGCACGCCGATCAGCGTCGGCACCATCAGCAGCAGGCGTTTGAGGATGTAGCTCAGCATCGTTTCACTCCTTGCTCGGCCTTGCTCAATTCCTTGCCGCGTCCTTGCTCCACCACGTGACGAGCGGCCACGGCAGCTGCCAGTCGACGTCGGGTGGCAGATCGGCGGTGAAATACAGCGGACGCTGGTCCGGCATGCCGAACTTGTTCCAGTACGAGATCGGCTCGTAGTCGGCGTACAGCTCGGGCACCTGCCAGTAGCTCCACATCACGATGCGGTCGAGCGCGCGCGTCGCGTCGCGGAACTGCTCGAGCGTCTTCGCGGTGTTCATCGCCTCGATCATCGCGTCGACTGCCTTGCTCTTGACGCCGCGGAAATTGCTGTTGCCCTTCTCGTCGGCCGACTTGCTGCCGTAGATCGAGAGGTAGTCGGCCGGCGACGGCAGGCCGAACGATATGCCGGCGATCGTGACGACGTCGAAGTCGTACTCCTCGAGCCGCCGGCTGTAGAGCGCGAAATCGACGTTGCGCGAGGTAAGCCGGATGCCGAGCTTGTCGAGGTTGCGCTGCCAGGCCTTGATTCGCACGTCCGATATGCTGTCGCCAGGCGCGAGGTATTCGAACTCGAAGGCCTCGCCCTTCGCATTGCGCAGCCTGCCGTCGGGCGCGAGCTTCCAGCCGGCGTCCTCGAGCAATGCGCGCGCTTCGAGCAGGTTGTGGCGCAGTGCGTTCGGGTCGGTATCGGTGCGCGGCGCGACGAACGCCGGGCCGAAGACCTCCTTCGGCAGATCCTTCCTGAACGGCTCGAGCAGCGCGAGTTCGCCGGGGCTCGGCAGGCCCTGGGCGGCGAAATCCGAATTGTTGAATTCGCTGTTCGCCCGCTTGAGCAGGTGGTAGCGGTTGTTCGTCTCGAAGTCGTAGGAGAGGCCGAGCGCCTTGCGCACGCGGATATCCTGGAACAGCGGCCGGCGCAGGTTCAGCATGTAGGCCTGCAGGCCCTGGCCGGTGCCGTAGCGGAAGGACTGCTTGACGATGCGCCCGTCGTCCCACTTCGGCCCCTTGTGCTGGCGCATCCAGACGCCCGAGCCGTAGACGCGCACGAGGTCGAACTCGCCGGCCTTGAAGGCTTCGGTCGCGACCGCCTCGTCCTGGTAGTAGCGGTAGACGACGTGGTCGAAATTGAAGAAGCCGCGCCGCACCGGCAGGTCCTTCGCCCAGTAGTCCGGGTTGCGCACGAAGTCGATGCGGCGGCCCGAATCCGCCTTCGCGATCGTGTACGGGCCGCTCGTGATCGGCATCTCGTCGATGATCTCGTCGAAGCGGGTGCGCGTGCCGTCGGGCTTCAATCCCCACTTGTGCGAGAACACCGGCAGCGCGCCCACCCGGAACAGCGCGTCGCTGCTGCGCTCGGCCATGTCGAAGCGGATCGTGCGATCGTCGATCACGACCGCCTTGCGCACGCCGGAAAGCGCCGAGCTGTAGACGGGCGACGCGTACTTGCCGGACAGCGACTCGAAGCTGTACTTCACATCCGCCGCGGTGACCGGATCGCCATTGGAAAAGCGCGCCTTCGGGTTCAGGCGAAAGGTGATCGCGCTCAGGTCGGGCTCGACCTTCATCTCCTGCGCGAGCAGGCCGTACATCGTGCGCGGTTCGTCGGCGCCAAGGATCGTGAGCGGCTCGAACATGAAGATCGCCATGCCGGCCGGTGCATTGCCGCGGATCGTGTAGTAGTTGTACTTGTCGAAATTCTGGCGCCGGTCGGGGTTGCGCAGATGCAGCGTCCCGCCCTTCGGGGCGTCCGGGTTCACATAGTCGAAGTGCTTGAAGTCGGGGCCGTATTTCGGCTCGCCGAATGCGGCGTAGGCATGCACCCAGCGCGCGGCCGGCTCGCTCGGCGCCGCCGCAGGCGCCGAAGCCGCGCTGCCGGCCGCCGCGGCACCGGCCGCAAACAGCAGCAGGGCGGATGCCGCCCGCACGAGCAGCCGCATCACGCCTGCCGCCTCAACGTTTCGCAGGGTCACGAATCCACCATGTCGTGATCGGCCACGCCGGCTGCAGGTCGAGCGCGCTGTCGATCGAGTAGTACTTCGGTTCCACCTCGGGCCGGCCGAACTTGTTCCAGTAGCTCGTCGGCAGCTTCGAGAAATACAGGTCGGGCACCTGCCAGGCGCTCCACATCACGACGCGGTCGAGCGCGCGGCTGGCGGCGATCAACTCGTCCTTGGTCTTCGCGTTCTGCATTGCCTTGATCAGCGCATCGACCGCCGGGCTCTTCACGCCGCGGAAATTGTTGTTGCCCTTCTCGTCGGCCGCCTTGCTGCCGTACAGCGTCTCGAGCTGGTTCGCGTCGGGCAGCGTGAAGCGGCCCTCGACGATCGCGACCATGTCGTAGTCGTAGTTCTCGAGGCGCCGGCTGTAGAGCGCGAAGTCGACCTGCCGCACCTTCATCGTGATGCCGAGCTTGGCGAGGTTTTGCTGCCAGTCGGTCGCGGTCGAACCCTCCTGCGGCGTCATGTACTCGAACTCGAACGCCTCGCCTTTCGCGTTGCGCAGCTTGCCGTCGGGCGCGAGCTTCCAGCCCGCCGCCTCGAGCAGCGCGCGCGCCTTCAGCAGATTGGCGCGCAGCTTCGATGCCTCGCCGTTCGTCCCCGGGGCAACGTACGCCGGGCCGAAGACTTCGGGCGGCAGCTCGCTGCGAAACGGTTCGAGCAGCTTCAGTTCGGCTTCGGACGGCAGCCCCTGCGCCGCGAACTCCGAGTTGTTGAACATGCTCGACGCCCGCGTATACATCTTGTAGCGGTTGTTCCAGGTGTCGAAGTCGTAGGTCAGGATGATCGCTTCGCGCACCCGCCGGTCCTGGAAGATCGGCCGGCGCAGGTTGAAGTCGTAGGCCTGCAGGTACTGGCCGAAGCCGGTCTCGAAATTCTCCTTCACGATCTGCCCGCTGTCCCACTTCGGGCCCTTGTGCTGGCGGTTCCAGGTGCGTGCGCCGTAGACGCGCACGATGTCGTACTCGCCCGCCTTGAAGGCCTCGGTGGCGACCGTATCGTCGCGGTAGTACCGGTAGACGACGCGGTCGAAGTTGAAGAAGCCCCGGCGCACCGGCAGGTCGCGCGCCCAGTAGTTCGGGTCGCGCACGAATTCGATGCGCCGGCCCATGTCGACCGCGCCGATCGTGTAGGGGCCGCTTCCGATCGGCTGCTCGTCGACGATCTCGTCGAAGCGCTTGTGCGTGCCGTCGGGCTTCAGGCCCCACTTGCGCGAGAAGACATACAGGTTGGTGCCGATCGTGAAGAGCATCTCCTTGCTCGGCCTGGCGAGGTCGAAGCGGATCGTCCGCGCGTCGAGCACCTTCGCCGTGACGCCCTCGAACGCCGACTGGTAGGTGGGCGACGCGTACTTGCCCGCCATCGAATCGAAGCTGTATTTCACGTCCTTCGCCAGCACCGGGTCGCCGTTCGAGAAGCGCGCCTTCGGGTGCAGCCGAAACGTGATCGACGACTTGTCGGGCGCGATTCTCATCTCCTCGGCGAGCAGCCCGTACATCGTATTGGGCTCGTCGCCCGAAAGAATGGCGAGCGTCTCGAAGACATAGATCACCAGCCCGGCGGGCGAATTGCCGCGCGTCGTGAACGGATTGAACTTGTCGAAGCTCGTGCGCCGGTCCGGGTTCTTCAGGTTCAGCGTGCCGCCCTTGGGCGCGTCCGGGTTGACGTAGTCGAAATGATCGAAGCCGGGGCCGTACTTCGGCTCGCCGTAGTAGGCATAGGCCTGCACCCAGGGCGCCGCGGCCGGCGCGGCGGCCACAGGCGGGTTCGATGAGACGGACGCCACAGTCTCGGCCATGGCAGCCGGGAAGAACGCGGCAAGCGCGAGCAGGCAACTCGAGAGCCGTTGACGATGTCTCATGCAGGGTTGCGCCCCGAGGTGGGCGTTGGCAGCGGATTCTAGGTTCGGCCTACCGCAGCAAACCCCCGCAGTGACCCTTGGATCGGGCGGCGCGGCATCGCGTCAGGCGCCTGGTCGGCGCGGCCCAGTTCCTCAGGTCGCAAGCAGACGATTGAGTTCCCCGCTCGCGATCAACGCTTGCAGATCGCTAGCGCCGCCGATCAATGTGCCTTTGACGAACACCATCGGAAAGGTCGGCCAGCCGGTCCACATCTTCAGCGCATTGCGCAGCCGCCAGTGGTTCAGGTAGCTGCCGTATTCGAGGTAGTGATGGGCGACCCCCGCCGCATCCAGCATCCGGCGCGCGCGCCGGCAATGCGGGTTGCCCGCCATGCCGACGACGAGCACCGCGTTGGACGCGGCCGCCGAGCGCACGTTGCGCACGATGTCGAGATGCAGGGTCGCGACCTTGTCGCGGATGGCGGGGTGGATCTGGGATTCGTCGAGGATGGGGCGGGGCATGTTGGCTCCTGAATGAAGCATCAGAGCAAATGAAAATGTCGCGCCGTCGCGCCGCGCACGCTGGACAGCGCGATCGACTGGTCGAACGTGACGAGGCGCCCGCCGTTCCTGACGGCCAGCGCCAGCAGGTACAGGTCGGTGATCTGGTTGTGGCCCTGCACGCGCGAGAAGTCGACCCGCTCGTCGTCGCGCAGCGAGATGTCGTCGGGCCAGAAGGCATGGTCCAGCGCGGCGCAGGCCTCGCGCAAACGCTCGCGCACGCTCTGCATCGGCAACCCGCCGCGGCGTCCGTAGCCGGGCAGGCTCATCACGCGGATGACGCCGTTCTCCACCAGGGGGCAGGTTGCGATCTTCGCGTCGCGCGATTCGATGAAGTCGTTCGCGCGTTCGGAGAACTGGTGCGCATCGTCGAACAGCGCGACCCAGACGTTGACGTCGAGCAAGGCACGCATGAGCTGCCGCCCCGGCTCAAATGCCTTCGCGTTCCATCAACTCTCGCACATGCTGTGGCGTGACGACTTCGTCGCGGACAGGCAGCAACGCGAACCGCCCGCGCAACGGTGCGTGCTGTCGCGTCGCGGCGTGTTTGCCACCGACGGTCGCCCCGCGGCGCACCAGCTCGGAGATCGCATCGCCCAAAGGCACGCGCTCGCGTTGAGCCATGTGGCGCGCGGCGAGGAGTGCGTCTTCGGCGATGTTGACGGTGGTGCGCATGGGAAGGGGGCGAGGCGAAGGCAAGGTGGCGGCATCGTAGCATCAAGCCCGCATCGACGCATCAATCAGCCCGCGCGTTGCCCTCGCCCGCGACCACAGCGCGTCGCCCTGGTGAAGCAGCCGCACCACGTCGCTCAGGCGCCGCGCGCCCAGTTTGTGGATGACCTGGCGGATCTGCGTGCGCACCGTCGCCTCGGCGGTGCCGTGCTCGGCCGCCACCACCTTCGCGGCCACGCCGTCGGCCAGGCGCGCGGCGACCTTCGCCTCGGTGGGCGTGAGGCCGAACATGTTGGCGAGCGCGAACGGGTCGAGCGGGCGCACCTGCAACGGGTCGAACAGCGTGGCCAGCACTTGCGGCCGGTCGCCGAAGGCGCCCAGCATCCCCCCGGGCACGAGCATCGACAAGTGCAGCCAGGTCGGCGCGTCCGACTCGCGGGCACGCAGGTCGATCGCGGCGCTCGCACTGCGACCTGCCGTCTGCAACCCGCGCAGGCGCGCGACCAGCGTCCGATCCGCAACGTCGTGCCGCAGCACCAACCGGCCGTTGTTCAGGGCCACGCGCGCCTCGCCGGCCTGCTCGGCCTGCGCGGCAGCGTTGGCGAAGAGTACGCAGCGTTCGTCGTCGAGCAGCCACATCGGGTGCGCAAAGGTCTTCAGCAGCCCGTGGCCGGCCAGGGCTTGCGCGGCCATGCGGCGCACCCGTTCGTGCGCCAGCAGCGCTTCGCGGACGTGCAGACCGAGTCGCCGCGCGACCTCGCGTTCGTCGGCATCGAGCACCCCGCGCGATGCCGGAATCTCGAGGATGAAGCCGATCATCACGCCGTCTTCCAGCGCATAGGTCACGTTCGACTGGTAGCGCACGTCGTAGGCGGGCAGGAAGTGCTGGTAGAAGCGATCCTTGGCGACGAAGGCATCGTCGAAGGTCTCGTGGCAGTGGTTCCAGTGGCCGCACCGCTCCGGCCCCAGGCTGATCCCGTGCGCGCGCCGCGGATCGATGGGGTAGAAATCGCGAATGTAGGCGAGCACGGCTTCGCCGTTGTCCGGTGTCGCGTCAACCCGCCATCTGGCGCTGAAACACCAGCCCCGCATGCTCGCGCAGCGCGTGGAACCTGATCTTCGGCCAGTTCGATTCGATCGCCCGCAGCTCGGGTGCGTACTCGACGAGCACCGTCGGCGCGTCGACCGCGTCGTAGGCGACGCGGTGTGCATTGGCGTCGATGAAGCGCTGCAGCTCGCGCGCGCCGCCATTGGCGTCGTCGCAGGTCACCCAGCGCGCGACCTGGTAGCGGCTGGGCGAGATGCGCGCCTTGCAGCCATATTCGTGCTCGAGTCGGTGGGCGACGACTTCGAACTGCAGCTGGCCGACGGCGCCCAGCAGCAGCACCATGCCGGCGAGCGGTCGAAAGACCTGGATCGCGCCCTCCTCGCCGAGTTGGGCGAGGCCCGCCTTCAACTGCTTGGTGCGCAGCGGGTCGGCGACCTCGACACTGCGAAACATCTCGGGCGCGAAGAACGGCAGCCCGGTGTACTGCAGCGCCTCGCCCTCGGTCAGCGTGTCGGCGAGCTGCAGCACGCCGTGATTCGGGATGCCGATGATGTCGCCCGCGTAGGCCTCGTCGAGCAGCTCGCGCCGCTGCGACAGGAAGCTCACCACCGTATTCGGCCGCAGTTCCTTGCCCGAGCGCGTCACCTTGAGCCGCATGCCGCGCTCGAAGTGCCCGCTCGCGACGCGAACGAAGGCGATGCGGTCGCGGTGCGCCGGATCCATGTTGGCCTGGATCTTGAAGACGACGCCGCTGAACTTCGGCTCGTCCGGCTCGACGACGCGCGACATCGAGGCGCGCGGCCCGGGCGCCGGCGCCAGGTCGACGAGCGCGTCGAGCACCTCGCGCACGCCGAAATTGTTGACTGCCGAGCCGAAGAACATCGGCGTCTGGTGCCCGGCGAGAAACTGCTCGCGGTCGAATGCGGGCGACGCTTCGCGCACGAGCTCGATCTCGTGCGCCGCTTGCTCGTACTGCATGCCGAAGCGCTCGGCGTAGGCCGGGTTGGCGAGGCCGGCGAGAATCTCGTCGCCGCCCTTTTCGCCATCCCGGTGCTGGCGGTCCTCGCCCGGGGCGAAGACGCGCATCTGCTCGGCGCGCAGATCCATCACGCCGTGGAAATGCTTGCCCATGCCGACCGGCCAGGTGAAGGGCACGACCGTCATGCCGAGCTCGCGCTCGATCTCGTCCATCAGCGCGAGCGGCTCCTGCACCTCGCGGTCGAGCTTGTTGACGAAGGTGAGGATCGGCGTATTGCGCGCCCGGCAGACCTGCAGCAGGCGGCGCGTCTGCGGCTCGACGCCGTTGGCGGCGTCGATCACCATCAGCGCGGCGTCGACGGCGGTCAGCACGCGGTAGGTGTCCTCGCTGAAATCCTGGTGGCCGGGCGTATCGAGCAGGTTGATGACGCAGCCGCGGTATTCCATCTGCATGACGGACGACGCAACCGAGATGCCGCGCTGCTTCTCGATCTCCATCCAGTCCGAGGTCGCGTGCCGCGTCGCCTTGCGCGCCTTCACCGACCCCGCGATCTGGATCGCGCCCGAGAACAGCAGCAGCTTCTCCGTCAGCGTCGTCTTGCCGGCGTCGGGGTGCGAAATGATGGCGAAGGTGCGCCGGCGGCGCACCTCGGGAGTCAGGTCGGACATGGGGGAGGTGGCGGACGGGCTGGCGCCGCTGGGGGAAATCTCAGCGGCGATTATCCCAGTCGCCGCCCGGGGCCGTAGGCAATGCACGCGCGCCCGCTCACGCCGACGCGCTGCCGAGCATCGGCCGACACAGCGAGCCCCGCAGCTCAGTGTGGCTCGGCCACGAAAGACTGCACGATGCCGAGCGTGCGCCGCACCCATGCCTCGGTTTCGCCTGCCGGCGCCGCTTCGCGCAGCGTCCTGGCGGTGGCGTCGGCTCCGGCGTGGCGCAGCATGACCCATGCGGCAAGGCAGGCCGCCGCCGTCATGCCGGCGCAGGCGGTGGCGAGCGCGCCGCGGGCGTGGAAGGGTTCGTCTTCGAGCACGCGCACGCCGGCTTCGACGACCCAGGGCTTGGTCGCGGCGTCGGTGCAGGCCGGCATATCGCCGAGCAGGCCCAGACGCGCCAGCAGCAGCGTGCCCGAGCCCTGCGCGCCGATCGTCTGGCGCAGCGGGTCGAGCGCGAGCGCGGCAAGCGGCGCGCCGCGCTGGCCGATGCCTTCGGCGATCGCGCGCGCATAGAGGTTGCCGCCGAACAGCACCGCATCGGCCCGGTTCGCGAAGGCGAGCGGCTGCTGCACTTCGACGCTGACGCCGTTCCTCGACGTCGCGCGCGCGACGGGCGCGGCAAGCTGCGTTTGCCAGCCGAGGGGGCCCAGGCGCGCGAGCACTCCGAGCGCGACGAAGGTATCGATTTCGTCGAAACCGTCGAAGACGATGATGGCGGCGCGCATCGCGGGCGGGGCGGGCTTCAAGCCGATGGCGCGGCGCCGGTGGCCGCCGATATCGCCTCGGGGCGCTGGCCCGCGACGTGGAGTTCCACCCGCTGGCCGGAAGCGACCCAGGCTTCGAGGCCGCCCGCCAGCGGCCGCGCGCGCTTGAAGCCGGCGGCGGCGAGGGTGCGGGCCGCGCTCGCCGCCGACGCTTCGTTCGGGCAACTGCAGTAGAGCACCAGTTCGCGGTCGCGGGACCACTGCGCCGCGAGGCGCTCGATATCGCCCAGGCCGACGCCGATCGCGCCCGGGATGCGCCGCGCGTCGATCGTGCGCGCGGCGTCGGAGCGCACGTCGACGACGATCGGCCGCGGCTCGGCGTTCATCAGCTCGATCAGTTCGGCGACGCCGATGCGCGGCATCGCAAGGCCCTGCATGAACAGCCGCCGGCGCCACCAGCGCAGCGCCAGATAGATCGCGGCGAGCACGGCGAGCAGCCCGACGGCCGCAACGCCGAGCGTCTCGAGCGTATCGAGCACCTGCTGGATCTGGCCCGCGAAGGCCCAGCCGACCCCCATCAGCAGCCCCGACCAGACCGCCGCGCCGAGCGTCTCGAAGCCGAGGAAGGCGACGATCGACATGCCAAGCGCACCCGCCATCGGCGGCGCGACGACCGAGACGCCGGGCACGAATTTCGCGGCCAGCAGCGAACTGCCGCCCCAGCGCAGGATGAAGGCCTCGCTCTGGCGCACGCACGAATCGGGCGAGATCGAGATCTTGCACAGCAGCGTCAGCACGCGGTAGCCCCAGCGCCGCCCGGCCCAGAACCACAGGCCGTCGCCGGCGATATTGCCGACGATGGAGGCGACGAGCGCGCCGATCCAGGAGATCTGGCCACCCGCGCCGAGCGCCCCGGCGACGACGAGAAACGGCGCCGCCGGCACCGGCAGGCCGACGCGCGCGGCGAGCGTCGCCGCGAAGACGAGCCCGATGCCGTACTCGACGACGAGGCTCAGCAATGAGGTCATGGGGTGGGTCGAAGCCGCGATCGGTCGGCGCCTGCGGCGCGCCGCGTGGCGCGCCAGTATGCAGGCCGGCACGATTTTCTGCCCGGGTGCGGGATTGTGAACCGGCCGCCGGCGGCGTGGCGCGCCCGCGCGCCGCGCCTACACTTGTGCGATGAACCCGCGCCGCATCGATCTCGCGCTGCAAGGCGGTGGCACGCACGGCGCCTTTACCTGGGGCGTGCTCGACCGGCTGCTGGAAGACGAGCGCATCCGCATCGGCGCGATCAGCGGCAGCAGCGCCGGCGCGATGAATGCAGTCGCGCTTGCCGCGGGCTGGACCGCCGACGGCCGGCGCGGCGCGCGCGAGACGCTGCGCCGCTTCTGGTCGCGCGTCGCCGAAAGCCTGCATCTCGCGGACTGGGCCCAGCACTGGCTTGGCGGCATGCCGGGCCTGATGGCGCCGGCGACGGCGCCGCTGCAGGCGGTCTGGGATATGGCCGGGGCATGGTTTTCGGCGGCCGACGGCAACCCGCTGCGCGCCGTGCTGCGCGACACGGTCGATTTCGAGCTGGTGCGCCGCTGCACCGCATTGCAGATCTTCATCGGCGCGACGAATGTGCGCAGCGGCCGCCTGCGCATCTTCCGCGACGCGCAGATCGATATCGACGCGGTGCTCGCATCGGCCTGCCTGCCGATGCTGTTCCCGGCGGTCGTGATCGACGGCGAGGCGTATTGGGACGGCGGCTACATGGGCAATCCGTCGCTGCTGCCGCTGCTCGCCGCAAGCTCGAGCCTGGACCTGATGCTGGTCCAGGTGCATCCGGACCGGCGCCAGTCGGTGCCGCAGCACCCGGCGGCGATCGTCGAGCGCATCAACGAGATCAGCTTCAACGGCAGCCTCGTCAAGGAGCTGCGCTCGCTCGCGATCCTGCGCAAGGTGATGCGAGACGAGGGCCTGGCGGGCGCCGACCTGCGCGAGCCGCTATTTCGCAAGGCCGGTGCGCTGCGCGTGCACCGCATCGAGGGCGGCGAACAGCTCGACGCCCTCGCCGCGCCGGCCGCGCTCGGCTCCGCCTGGCACCACCTGCTCGCGCTGCACCGCGCCGGCCACGCCGCGGCCGACCGCTGGCTCGACGAGAACTACACCCACCTCGGCCGGCACGGCACGGTCGATATCGTGGCCGAGTATCTGGAGGACTGAGCCTGTGAACAAATCCGGCATCCCGCCCGGACGCCGGATTCGTTCGAAGGTGCCGATCGAGCGCGTCAGCGTACCTTGCCCGCCCGCCACGCGTTGAGCAACGTCTCGTAGGCGATCGTCTCGCCTTTGGGCTTCTCGTTGGCCAGCTTCTTCCATGGCGCTTGCTGGTCGCTGAGCCACTTGTCGGGCGAGCTCTTCGGATTGAGCTTGGGCGCGCAGTGAGCCATGCCGGCGCGCTCGAGCCGCGCCATCACCTGGTCCATCTCCTCGGCCAGGTTGTCCATCGCCTGCTGCGGCGTCTTCTCGCCCGTGACCGCGACGGCGACGTTCTTCCACCACAGCTGCGCGAGCTTCGGATAGTCGGGCACGTTGGTGCCGGTCGGCGTCCAGGCGACGCGCGCCGGGCTGCGGTAAAACTCGATCAAGCCGCCGTACTTGGCTGCGTTCTGCGTGAAGTAGTCGCTGCGGATGTCGCTGTCGCGGATGAAGGTCAGGCCGACGATCGATTTCTTCAGCGAGGTCGTCTTCGCGGTGATGAACTGCGCGTAGAGCCAGGCGGCGGCCGTCTTGTTGGCGTCGTGGCCGGAGAAGAAGGTCCACGAGCCGACGTCCTGGTAGCCGTTCTGCATGCCCTGCTTCCAGTACGGCCCGTTCGGGCCGGGCGCCATGCGCCACTTCGGCGTGCCGTCGGCGTTGACCACCGGCAGGCCGGCCTTGGTCATGTCGGCGGTGAAGGCCGTGTACCAGAAGATCTGCTGCGCGATCTGGCCCTGCGCCGGCACCGGGCCGGCCTCGCCGAAGGTCATGCCCGTGGCTTCCTTCGGGGCGTACTTCTTCATCCAGTCGACGTACTT
>OEIU01000656.1_pt1 | contig 29893 bp, 31 predicted proteins | sample 1539221 | NCBI WGS metagenome assembly OEIU01 (sample SAMN03792071, study PRJEB22550) | activated sludge metagenome | feature: wastewater treatment plant; material: activated sludge; isolation source: Wastewater treatment plant of a petroleum refinery complex | place: Argentina: Zarate | collected...
AAAGGGCGACCGGGGCCCCCGCCGTCAGGCCGCCGCCGCCCAGGGTCACCACCATGCGCGTGCCGGCGGCCGCCCGCGGCGGCGCCGGCGGCAGCCCCCGCGGCCCCGCCCGCCCCAGCCGCTCGACGATGAGCACGATCGTCAGGGTCGCGGCGGCGGGCAGCACGATGAAGGCGCCGACCGTCAGCCACCGCGGCTCGAGGATGCGCTGGTCGATGCCGTCGGGGCTCACAAACGCCGCGCCGCCGGCGGCCGCGCCGAACAGCGCGGCGAGCGGCGCCCGCACCGCCGGGATCACGGCGGCCCGCACCGCGACGTACAGCACCCCGGCGATCGCGCCGCCGATCGTCAGGCCCAGGGCGAGGTTCAGCGTGCCGCCGAACGTGACCCGGCCGATCTCGAAGCCGTCGTCGGTGTCCACCCCCCGGACCCGGTCGGGCGACGTGAACCGCAGCGCCAGCATCGCGAGCCGCCCGCCGACCGCGCCCCACGCGAACCCGGCGAACGCGCCCGCCAGGGCGCCGAGCCCGGCCCACCAGGCCGCCGCGCGGAGGTCCACGCCACGCACCCGCACCGCCCTATCCCGTGTTCCTCAGCCCGCCGGCGATGCCCGAGATCGTGAGCATCAGCGGGTGGGCGATCGCGTCGCGGCGTGCGGGGTCGGTCTCGGCGCGGAACTGGCGCAGCAGGCGGATCTGGATGGCGTGGAGGGGGTCGACGTACGGGTTGCGCAGGCGGATGGACGTCTGGAGGAAGGGCTTGTCGTCGAGGATCCGCTCCCGGTCGACGACCGCCAGCAGCGCCGCGCACGTCCGGTCGAACTCCCCGGTGACCTTCCCCAGCATCCGGTCGCGCAGGGCGGCGTCGTCGACGAGCCGGGCGTAGAGGCCGGCGACGCGCATGTCGGCCTTGCCGACGGTCATGTGGCACGTGTCCACCACCGCCCGCCACCACGGCCAGCGCGCGTACATCTCCCGGAGCACGTCTCGGCCGCCCCGGTAGCGGTCCATGAATCCGCCCAGGGCGGTGCCCACGCCATACCAGCTGGGCAGAAGATGCCGGTTCTGGGTCCACGCGAAGACCCATGGGATGGCCCGGAGGTCCTCGACCCGGATCCCCGCGGCGTCGTCGCCGCCGGGGCGCCGCGCGGGCCGCGAGCCGATGGTGAGCAGGCCGAGCTCCCGGATGGGGCTGGCGGCCACGAAGTAGGGCAGGAAGTCCGGGTCGTCGTACACGAGCCCCCGGTACGTCGCGAGCGACGCCTCCGCCACCTCCGACGCCGCCTCGTCCCACACCGGCTTGCGCTCGCTGAAGCCACCCCCCTCGTCCTCCTCCAGCGTCCGCTCCAGCACCGCGGCCAGCACCGAGTCGAGGTTGCGCTCCGCGATGGGCGCCAGGCCGTACTTGTTCGAGAGGGCCTCCCCCTGCTCGGTGATCCGGATGCGCCCGTGCAGGGTCCCCGCCGGTCCGCCCATGACCGCGGCGTACGTCGATCCGCCGCCGCGGCTCGCCGTGCCCCCCCGACCATGGAAGAGCGTCAGCTCCACGCCGTGCAGCCGGCACGCGTCGGCGATGCGCTCCTGCGCGAGGAAGAGCTCGCGGTTGGCCGCCAGGTACCCGCCGTCCTTGTTGGAGTCGGAGTAGCCCACCATCACGATCTGCCGGTCGCCGCGCAGCTCGACGTTGCGCCGGTACTCCGGGTCCGCGAGCAGGGCGCGCAGCGTGGCGGCCGCGCCGCGCAGGTCCCCGATCGTCTCGAACAGGGGCACCAGGTCGATGTCGGAGCGTTCGTCGCGCACCAGCCCCGTCGCGCGCCCCAGCGCCAGCGGCGCCAGCAGGTCGGCCGGCTCGTGGGTGAAGCTCACGATCACCACCCCCGCCGCGCGCGGCCCGTGGCGGTCGATCGCCGCCCGCAGCTCGCCGAACGTGTCGAGCACCTCCCGCTCCGCCGACGCCATCGCGCCGGGGCCGTCGCGCAGCGCGTCCGCGGCGGCGCGCAGCCGCGACGAGTGCTGGCGCACGTCGAGGCGGGCCATGTGGAAGCCGAACAGCTCCACCTGGCGCCGCAGCCGCGCCAGGCTGCGCCGCGCGATGCGCCCGCCCCGGTGCTCCTCGAGGGATTCCTCCACCAGGGCGAGGTCCGCGAGCATCGCCTCGGGGTCCGGGTAGGTGTGGGCCGCGCCGTGCTCCAGCCGCTGCCACACGAACGAGAGCTTGCGGCGGTACGGCTCGCCGGGGTTGCGCTCGGCGATCACGTCCGCGACGCCCGGCATCTCCTCGGCGTCGCGGGCGATCGAGGCGAGCAGCGCGTCGCTCACGCCGACCATACGCTCCGAGATCGCCAGCTCGGCCGCCAGGGCGCGCACGCGGTCGCGCAGGCGGCGCAGCGCCGTCTCGCGGTGGCGGTCGAGCGCCTGGCCGATGAGCTCGGGCGTGCAGTTGGGGTTGCCGTCCTGGTCGCCGCCCGCCCACGAGCCGAAGCCGAGCAGCGCCCGCGGCGGGGTCACCTCCGGGTAGGCCTCCGCCAGCAGGCGCTCCAGCTCCTCGTGCACGGCGCCGGCCGCGGCCTCGAGCACGTGGTCGAAGAAGAAGAGGATGCGGCGGACCTCGTCGATCACCCGCGGCTGCTCCGCGCGCATCGCGTCGGTCTGCCACAGGATCGTGATGGCCTCCAGCAGCCGCTCGGTCGCGTCGCGCCGCTCCCGCGGCGACCGGCTCGACTCGTCCAGCTCCTGGAGGCACGCGTTCACCAGGATGTGCTTGTCGAGCACGTTGCGGCGCGTGATCTCGGTGGGATGGGCGGTCGCCACCAGCTCCACCGACAGCCGGTCGAGCACCGCCTGCACCCGGTCGGCGGGCACGCCGCGGGCGGCCATGCCCCCGATCGCGGCGGCAAGGCTCTCCGGCTGCGCCCGCCCCTCGGCGGCGCGCTCGGCGTCGCGGGCGCGGCGCCGCCGCACCCGGTGGTGCTGCTCCGCGGCGTTCACGAGCTGGAAGTAGATGGAGAAGGCCCGGATCACGCCGGTCTCCGACGCGACGTCGAGGCCGTCCACGATCCGCTCGACCTCGGCCTCCCGCGCCTCGGCCTCGGGGCCCTGCGGGTCGGCGCGCAGCGCCCGGTTCAGGAGCCTGAGGCGCTCCTCGACGTCCAGCAGCTCCTGCCCGCCCTGCTCCACCAGCACCCGCCCGAGGAGGTCCCCGAGCAGGCGGACGTCGCGGCGGAGGGGCTCGTCCCGGTCGTGGTCGCGGGCGGTCGCGGCCACGCCTGGGGGCTAGTCCTCGTCCTCGCCGCGGACGCGTCCCCCGATCGCGCCGAGGGTGAACAGCGCGAACACGATCCCCATGATGAACGGCAGGTAGCCGGCCTCGCTCTTGTCGTGCCACCCGATGATGAGCAGCAGCGCGGTCAGGATGGCCAGCAGGCCGATCATCCAGAAGGGCAGTCCGCGCATTCGGTCCTCTCTCGCCGCTCGACGGGGTGCGGACCGCAGCCTAGCGGGATGACGCACGTGCCGGGTGGGCCTGATCGTCCCTGGTAATGTGCCCGCCCATGGCCGCCGAGCACGTCGAAGTGCGCGTCGAGGCGCGGGGCGAGGCGACCGTGGTGCGCGTCGTCGGCGTCCTCGACGCGCTCGCCCTCCCGGATGTCTCACGCGAGCTCACCGACGCCCAGCGCGGCCAGGTGCCCGTGGTGGTCGACCTCGAGGGCGTCACGTTCATGGACAGCCGCGGGCTCGGCGCCCTGCTGGCCGCGAACGAGCGCAGCCGCGAGGGCGCCCCGCCGGTGAGCATCTACCGCCCGTCCGAGGCCGTGGTGCGGCTGCTGGACGTCTCCGGCGTCCGCGGCGTGCTGGCCGAGGTGGAGGAGCTCCCCGCCGCATAGGGCCCCGGCCCGGCCGCCGCGCCGGTCCGGACGCGAAACCGCACTCGGTCGCTTGACATTCGCGCGCGGCTGCCTAGAGTGCGCGCTGCGGCTTATCTCAACGATAAGAAGCATTGATGGAAACGCCGCCGGCCAGCGGCGCAGAACCCGCCCGAGATGGGCGGCTCACGCATTCCGCCCTGTCCGACGGAGGAGTGAGCGATGATCTCGCCACCCGCCCCCGCGCGGCCCGTCCGCGCCCATCGCCCCCTGCCCGCCGCAATGCCCGCCCCCGCGGGCACGCTGACCCCGATCGTGGGCGTGGGCGCCGGCGGTCACGCGAAGAGCGCGATCGACGCGATCGAGTCGGTGTTCCGCTTCCGGGTCGTCGCCCTGCTCGACGCCGACCCGGCGCTGGCCGGCACCACCGTCCTGGGGAATCCCGTGCTCGGCGGCGACGCGCTCGCCGCCCTGCGCGCGGGTGGCGTGGAGCACGCGTTCGTGGGCCTCGGCGGCGCCGGGGACACCTCCGCCCGCCGCGCCGGCGGGGCGCTGCTGCGCGATGCCGGCTTCGTGCTGCCCGCCATCGTGCACCGCACGGCCACGGTGGCGCGCTCGGCGCGGCTCGCGGACGGCGTCCAGGTGCTGGCCGGGGCGATCGTGGGCGCCGACTCGCGGTTGGCGTGCGACGCCCTGGTGAACGCCGGGGCGATCCTGGGCCACGACGCGGACGTCGGCGAGGCCGCCCACGTGGCCTCGGGCGCCCGCCTCGGCGGCGGGGTGACGGTGGGCGCCGGCGCCCACGTCGGCACCGGCGCCGTGGTCCTCCAGGGCCGGACGATCGGCACCGGGGCCGTCGTCGCGGCTGGTGCCGTGGTGCTGGAGGACGTCCCGGACTCCGGCCGCGTGGCCGGAGTCCCCGCCCGCCCGATCCGGCGCGGGGGGGCGCGGTGACCACCCAGGTGGCCACCGCGGTGGACGTCCACCAGCACCTCTGGCCCGATCCCCTGCTGCGGGCGCTCCATCGCCGCGCGCGCACCCCCCTCATCCGCCGCTCCGGCCAGGGGTGGGTGCTGCGCATCGACGGCGAGCCGGAGTGGCCCATCGACCTGCGCGACCACGACCCCGTGCGTCGCGCCGCCCTCGTCGCGGACGACGGGCTCGACGAGGCCTGGGTGGCCCTGTCGAGCCCGCTCGGTGTCGAGGCGCTCCCGCCCGACGAGTCCGCCGAGCTGATCGCGGCCCAGCACGAGGGCACGCGCGGGCTGCCCGCCGGGCTCCGCGCGTGGGCGTCGACGGGCGTGGCGTCGCCCGATCCGCGCGCGCTCGGCGCCGCGCTGGACGAGGGCTTCGTGGGGCTCGTACTGCCCGCGGGCGCCCTGTCGGGGCCGGGCGGCATCGACGTGTGCGCCCCGCTCCTGCGCCTGCTCGAGGAGCGGTCCGCCCCGCTCCTCGTGCACCCTGGCCCGGCCCCGTGGGCACCGCCCTCGCCCGCGGGGGCCGGGCTTCCCGACTGGTGGCCGGCGATGACGTCGTACGTCGCCCAGATGCAGACGGCGTGGCTCGCCGTCCGCACGTGGGCGCGCCCGGCGTTCCCCCGGCTGCGGGTCTGCTTCGCCATGCTCGCCGGCCTCGCCCCCCTCCAGGCCGAGCGGCTGGCGGCGCGGGGCGGCGGCGCCGGCGGCCTGCGCGACCCGCTCACCTTCTACGACACCTCGTCCTACGGCCCGGCCGCGATCGCGGCGATGGCCGCCGCCGTCGGCGCCGATGCGCTCGTCCACGGCTCCGACCGACCGGTCGTCGACCCGGAGTCGGATGCCGAGACCCCGGCCCGCGCGCGCAACGCCGCGCGGCTGCTCGCCCCCCAGGAGGCCACCCGATGACCGACTTCCTCGATCCCGACGAGCTCCGCGCCCTCGTGGACGACATCGCCGCCCGCCCCGGGGAGTGGGCGGAGCTGGTGCGCCACGACACCGGATCGCGCCACTTCGCGCAGCTCCGCCGCGACGAGCGGGTGGAGGTCTGGCTCATCTGCTGGGCGGGTGAGGACCACGACACCGGCTTCCACGACCACGACATCTCCAGCGGCGCGTTCGCCGTGGCGGAGGGGGAGCTGGTGGAGGAGCGGCTCGCGATCGGGCGCACCATCCGCCGCCGCCTGCGGCGCGGCCAGTCGCTCGGCTTCCCCCCGTCCCACGTGCACCGCGTCCGCGGCGTCGCCGAGACGACCGCCATCTCCGTGCACGCGTACTCGCCGCCGCTCGCCCGGCTCGGCGTCTATGCGGTGGCGGAGGACGGGACGCTGCGGCGCGAGCCCGTCGCGGCGACCCACGAGCTGACGGCCGCACCCCCGGCGGCCTGAGGAACGGATGACCAGATCCCCGAACGAGAGGACCATCGCATGAGCGTCACCGACGACCTGCTCGGCAACGCGAAGCAGTACGCCGACGGATTCGACAAGGGCGATCTGCCCCTGCCGCCGGCCCGGAAGGTCGCGATCGTCGCGTGCATGGACGCGCGCCTGGACCCGCAGAAGGTGCTCGGGCTGGCGGAGGGCGACGCGCACGTCATCCGCAACGCCGGCGGCGTGGTCACGGACGACGCCATCCGCTCGCTCAGCATCTCCCAGCGCCTGCTGGGGACCGAGGAGATCATCCTGATCCACCACACGGACTGCGGGATGCTCACGTTCAGCGACGACGACTTCAGGCGGAGCATCCAGGACGACGTCGGCGTGAAGCCGGCGTGGTCGGCCGAGGCGTTCCCGTCGCTCGACGAGGACGTCCGCCAGTCGATCGCCCGCATCCAGGCGAGCCCGTTCATCCCCCGCAAGGACGCGGTGCGGGGCTTCGTCTACCACGTCGAGAGCGGCGAGCTCTCGGAGGTGGGCGCGCCGGTCGCGGCCTAGGCGCGTCCCTGCCCGGGACGGCCGTCGGCGCGTGGTGGTCGCGCGCCCACGGCCGTCCGGGCCGTCCGGGGTTCGGCTCCCAGGATCGCGAGCACCACCAGGCTGACCGCCACCACGCGCACCCCGTCGCGGGAGCGCGCGACGGAGGGACCGATCATCCCGTGGGTGTGGCCGTGCCCATGTCCGTGTGCGTGGGGCGCGTGCCCGTCACGCCGCGCCGGCGCGGGCGGCGGACCCGACGGGGTCGGGGAGGCCCAGGCGACGGTGGACGACGTGGGCGGCCGCCTCGCCGCGCAGGGTCGCGACGTGGGGGTCGTGCAGGGCGTCGTGGACGTGGCGACCGCGCCGCTCGCCCACCGCCAGGCCCAGGAGCCGCAGCACCCGCAGCTGCTGGGAGACGGCCGACGGCTCCATCTCCACCGCCTCGGCCAGCCCGCCGACGGTGCGCTCGCCGTCGCGGAGGGCCCCCAGGAATCATCACCCGGCTGCGGGGGTGGAGCGCCTGCATGAGCCGGGCCACCTCGTCCGCGCCCGGACGCCCGGGTGCCCCCGCCGACCCGACGCCCCGGCCCCACCGGGCGGCGCCGGGATCAGATCCCGGCGCCGTCTGCGGTGAAGACGCGCTCGTTGGTGGGACGGACGAAGATCCGCCGGCCCGTCTCCAGGCCCAGGCGGTCGGCCGTCTCGCGGGTGACCTGGGCGGAGAGGACCTCACCGTCCTCCTTCTCCAGCTCCACCCGCACCTCGAAGCCCAGGTGGACGAGGCGCTGGACGGTGGCCTCGGAGGTGATGCCGTTCGGCTCGGCGCGCAGCTCGATGTCGTGGGGACGCACGAAGCGGTCGTTGCGCATCCGGTTGACCGGGCCGACGAAGCTCATGACGAACTCGTTGACGGGATGCTCGTACACGTCGCGGGGGCGCCCCACCTGCTGGATCCGGGCGTGGTCCATCACCGCGATCTTGTCGGCAACCTCCATCGCCTCCTCCTGGTCGTGCGTGACCAGGATGGTGGTCTGGTGGACCTCCTCGTGCAGCCGGCGCAGCCAGGAGCGCAGCTCCTTGCGGACCCGGGCGTCGAGGGCGCCGAACGGCTCGTCCAGCAGCAGCACCTTCGGCTCGACCGCCAGCGCGCGGGCCAGGGCCATGCGCTGGCGCTGGCCGCCCGAGAGCTGGCTGGGGTAGCGGTGGGCGAAGCCGTCGAGCTGGACGAGCCGGAGCAGCTCGTCCACGCGGTCCTTGATCTCGGCCTTGCCGCGGCGCCGGATGCGCAGGCCGAACGCGACGTTGTCGCGCACCGTCATGTGCTTGAACGCGGCGTAGTGCTGGAACACGAAGCCCACGCCGCGGTCGCGCACCGGCACCTTCGTGGCGTCCTCGCCCGAGATCTCGACCTTCCCGGAGTCGGGGGTCTCGAGGCCGGCGATCACGCGGAGCAGGGTGGACTTGCCGGATCCGGACGGACCGAGCAGGGCCGTGAGCGAGCCGCTGGGGACGTCGAGGTTGACGTCCTCGAGCGCGACGAAGTCGCCGAAGCGCTTGTTGACGTCAGACACCGTGATAGCCACGGCCACTTCCCTTCCGGTTGAGGAGGTTCATGAGCACCACCACGATGATCGCGAGCAGGATGAGCACCACCGACGCGCCGTAGGCGCCCACGCGGGCGTCGGTGCCGAGCTGGTCGTACTGCTGCTTCACGAACAGGGTCATCGTCTCCGTGTTCCCCGAGATCTGCCCCGAGACGACGGCGACGGCGCCGTACTCGCCGATCGCGCGGGCGGTCGTGAGGATCACGCCATAGATCAGGCCCCACCGGATCGCGGGGAGGGTGATCCTCCAGAACGTCTGCATGCCGTTCGCCCCGAGGGTGGACGCGGCCTCCTCCTGGTCGGTTCCCACCTCGCGGAGCACCGGCACCACCTCGCGCACCACGAACGGGATGCACACGAAGATCGTGGCGAGGACCATGCCGGGCACGGCGTACAACACCTGCACCCCCGCGTCCTCGGCGTAGGAGCCGAACCAGCCGTTCTGGCCCCAGACGAACACGATGCAGAGGCCGACCACCACCGGGGACAGCGCCAGGGGCAGGTCGATGAGGGCGCTGATGAGCGGCTTCCCGGGGACGCGCCGCCGCACCAGGATCAGCGCGGCGGCCACCCCGAACACGGCGTTGAGCGGCACGGTGATCGCGGTGATCAGCACGGTCAGCCAGAGCGCGTGCAGGGCCTGCTCGCTCGTCACGGCCGTCCAGAACGTGTCGAAGCCGTGCTCGAACGTCTTGTAGAGGATGAAGACGAGCGGCGCGAGCAGCACGACGACGAGGTAGGCCAGGGCGATGGTCCGCAGGCTCCAGCGGGCGGCCCGCGAGTCGCCGACCGCGCCGACGTTCGTGTCCTTAGCGGGCATGGCGGGAGCTCCACCGCTCGAGGCCTGCGAGGAGCAGCAGCGACACCAGCGACAGCACCAGCAGGCTCACCGAGACCGCAGCGGCCGACGCCTGCCGGTCGGACTCGATCTGCCCGATGATGTAGACCGACGAGACCTGGGTCTCGAAGGGCACGTTGCCCGCGATGAGCACCAGCGAGCCGAACTCGCCGAGCGCGCGGGCGAACGCCAGGCCCGTGCCGCCCAGGATGGCGGGCACCAGGTTCGGGAAGATGATGCGGCGGAAGATCGTCCAGCCGCCGGCGCCCAGCGAGGCCGCGGCCTGCTCCATCTCGGTGTCGAGCTCCAGCAGCACCGGCTGCACGGAGCGCACCACGAAGGGCAGCGTCACCACCAGCAGCGCCAGGCAGATGCCGACCTGGGTGAACGCGACGTTCACGCCGACGGGGCTGTTCGGTCCGTAGAGCGCGAGCAGCGTCAGACCCGCGACGATCGTCGGCAGCGCGAACGGCAGGTCGATGAACGAGTTGACGATGCTCTTGCCGGGGAACTGGTCGCGCACCAGGACCCACGCGATGAGGGTCCCCATGACCACGTTGATGGCGACGACCACCAGCGAGACGCCGACGGTCAGCTTCAGGGCGGCCATCGCCTGGGGGTTCTCGATGGCCCTCCAGAAGCTGTCCCACCCGTTCTCGAACGCGCCGTCGACCAGCGCGGCGAACGGGATCAGGACGATCACGCTCATGTAGAGCACGGCGAGCCCGATCCCGAGCGGGGAGGCAAGCCTCCCCGCTCCGGGAACGGTCACGCGCGGGATGCGCGTGGCAACGCTGGAACTACTCGGTGGCAATACCCTGGCCCTCGAAGATCTTCGTCACGGAGCCGTTGTCCGGATCGAAGAACTTCGTCTTGACCTCGGGCCACCCGCCCAGGTCGTCGATGGTGAACAGCGTGGGCGGGTCGGGGTAGTCGAAGGTCGCCGCCACGTCCGGGTCGGTCGGGCGATACCCGTTGTCGCCGAAGATCTTCTGGCCATCCGGGCCGAGGGCGAACGTCTCGAACGCCTTGGCCGTCGCCAGGTTCTTGGAGGTGTTGACCACGGCGACCGGGTTCTGGATCAGGATCGTCTGGTCCGGGATCACGTAGTCCACGTCGATGCCGGAGCGCTGTGCGGCGATCGCCTCGTTCTCGTAGGAGATGAGGACGTCGCCCTTGCCGGAGTTGAAGATCTCGAGCGCCTCACGGGCGGACGCCGGCTGCACGGGGACGTTCTTGAACAGCGCGTCGATGTACTCCAGGCCTTGCTGCTCCGTCTTGCCCTGCTCGATCTGGGCGCCGTAGGCGGCCATGATGTTCCACTGGGCGGCGCCGGAGGTGAACGGGTTCGGGGTGATGACCTCCACGCCGTCCTTGGTCAGGTCGTCCCATCCCTTGATGCCCTTCGGGTTGCCCTTGCGGGTGATGAAGACCACGACCGAGTTGCTCACGAAGCCCTTCTGGGGCCCCGCGTTCCAGTCGGCGTCCACCAGGCCGGCGTCCACCAGGCGGGTCATGTCGGGCTCGAGGGAGAACGCGACGTAGTCGGCGTCGAGGCCGGCCGCGACGGCGCGGCTCTGCTCGCCGGAGGCCGCGTAGGACTCCTTGAAGTCCACGCCGGCGCCCTCGGGGGTCGCCTTGAAGGCCGGGATCACGTCGGCGTAGACCTCACGCGCCACGGAGTACCCCACGATCGTGATCGTGCCGCCGCCGCTCGCGGACGCGGACGTGTCGGAGGATGCCGAGCTGTCGTCGTCCCCACCGCAGCCGGCCGCGATCGCGACCACCGCCGCGACGGCGATTGCGAGGAGGACGAGCCATCGAGATTTCTGTCGTACGATCACGCAACGCTCCTTGGTCGGACAGGGCCAAGCGGGTGAGTCGCCCTCCCCCCGTGGCCGCGGAGGGAGGGCGGTGCCATATGCATAGGCAACGCTTATCCGAGCGATAAGCGGCGGTAGCTTGGTCGGTGGGAGGCCCGATGTCAACCCGCGTCGGCGGCATCGGTAACCTGCCGTCCGTGGCGAACGACTATCTGGGGGCCGGCGGGCGGCTGACGGGCGGGCCCGCGGATGAGCTGGTGCGGGCGGGCTACGCGCACGAGGTCGCCCACGGGCCGCGGCTCGCGCGCGGGCTCTCGCGCGCCGACCTGGCCCACGCCGTCGCGCTGGTGGAGGGCGGTGCACTCGGCGGCGACGACGCCCGCGGCCTGCTGGCCGGCCTGCTGGAGCTCGACGCGATCGCCCCCGCCGACTTCCCGTGGGATCCCGGGCTCGGCGACGCGTTCAACTCCCGCGAGGCCCAGCTGAAGGCCCGCGTGGGCGCCTCGGCCGCGGGGTGGCTGAGCGCCGGCCGCCCGCGCCGCGAGGCCTTCCGGGTGGCGCTGCGGCTGGTCGCGCGCGCGGGGGTGCTCGACCTGCACGACGCCCAGCTCGACCTGGCCGACGCCCTGGCCGGCCTGGCGGAGCGGCACGCCGGCGACCTGGCCGCCGACTACACCTACCTCCAGCCGGCCCAGCCCACCACGATCGGCCACCTGCTGCTGGCGTACGCGGCGCCCGCCCTCCGCGACGCCGCGCGCCTTCGGGGCGTGCACGGCTGGCTCGACCGGAGCGTGGCCGGGGTCGGCGGCAGCGCCGGGTCGCGCTGGCCGATCAGCCGCGAGCGGCTGGCGGAGCTGCTCGGCTGCGAGGGCCTGATGGTGCATGCGAAGGACGCGATGTGGCAGTGGGACGGCTACGTCGAGCTGGCGTCCGCGGCCGCGACCGCCGCGACGCACGGGTCGCAGCTCGGCCAGGACCTCGAGATCCTGGCCAGCCAGGAGTTCGCCGCGGTCACGCTCGCCGACCGGCACAGCCGCGCCAGCGCGCTCATGCCGCAGAAGCGGAACCCCTACGCGCTGGCGGTCGTGCGGACCCAGGCGGGCATCGCCGCGGGCGAGCTGGCCGGGATGCTCGTGACCCTCCACACCGGCTCGGCGCGCACCGACCACTTCCACCTGCTCAACGGCAGCGTCCCCCGGCTGCTGGACGAGTGCGTCGCGGTCGCCCGCCTCCTCGCCGCCGTCGTGGCCGGGATGGAGGTGGAGCCGGAGCGCTGGGCACGGGCGGCCCGGGAGGGGTTCACGGCGGCGGCGGACGTCGCCGACGTGCTGGCCGCCGAGGCAGGTCTCGACTACCGCACCGCGCACCACGTGGTGGGGCGGGCGGTGCGCGACCTGGTCGACGCGGGGCTGGCGCCGGACGCGCTGAGCCCCGAGCGCATCGCCGAGGCGGCGCGGCAGACGATCGGGCGGCCCGTGGCCATCGGCGCCGACGCCCTGGCAGCGGCCCTCGACCCCGCCGCCTGCGCGGCGGCGCGCCTGCAGACCGGCTCGTCGGCGCCAGGCGAGGTGGCGGCCATGATCGCCGCGGTCCGCGCCGAGGCCGCCGAGGGGCGGGCGTTCAGCGCGGCGGCGCGGGAGCGGGCCGGCCGGGCCGACGCGGCCCTGGTGGCGCGGGCGCGGGAGCTGGCGGAGGCGTGACCACCTCCGTCCGCACGCGGAGCGCGTAGCGGCCCAGCAGGCGGAGCATCGCGGGACCGGCGAGCAGGGCCAGGGCGGCCGTGCCGACGCCGTGGGCGAGGTCGAACGCGAAGCTCCGCGCACCCCAGAGCGTCATCGAGGCCCACGAGAGGTCCGGGCCGAAGGACGCGAGGTCCCACGCGTTCATCCCCCAGCCGAACAGGAATCCCCACGCGAGCCCCACGGCCGCGAGCCCCCAGCGGTTGGTGCAGATCCCGCGCAGCGCGGCGCCGCTCAGGCCCACGAGCCCCCACAGCGCCATCTGCGCGGGCGTCCAGGGCCCCTGCCCCAGGAAGCTGTTGGACAGCAGCCCGGCGAGCGGTCCCACGGCGAGGCCCGCGCGGGGGCCCAGGGCGGCGCCGGTGACGAGGCAGACGAACGTGACCGGCTGCACGCCGGGGACGGGGGCGAAGAGCACGCGGCCCGCGGCCGCGACGGCGCCCAGGGTGGCCACCAGCGCCAGCTCCTTCGGCCCCCCGCCGGTGCCGCGCTCCAGGGCCAGCAGTCCCACCGTGAGCAGCAGCATCATCACCACGACGACGGTCGCGGAGGCGCTCATCCCGCACCCGCCGCCACCGCCGTCCGCGGGGACGCCCGCTCCAGGCGGCCCTCGCGCAGCAGCACCCGCCGGTCGGCGAGCGCCGCGGCGAAGCCTGGGTCGTGGGTCGCCACCAGCACCGCGGCGCCCTCGGCGGCGCGACGGCGCAGCAGGGCGGCGAGGGCGGCGGCGCCCTCCGGATCCATGCCCCGGGTCGGCTCGTCCAGCAGGATCACGCCCGGCTCGGCCACGAGGATCGCGGCGATCGCGACCCGCTCGCGCTGCCCCACCGACAGGTCCAGCGGATGGCGCTCGGCCAGTCCGTCGAGGCGGAGATCGGCCAGCATCCGCTCCACCCGCGCGCCGCGGCCGGCGACGGGCGCGCCGGTGCGCGCGAGGGCGAATCCCACCTCGTCGCGCACCCGCTCGGTCAGCAGGTGGCGGCCGGGGTCCTGGCCGACCAGCCCGACCGCCGGGAAGCGGCGCTCGGCGGGCCGGTCGGTCACCTCGGCGCCGTCGATCACCACCCCGCCCGCGTCGGGGCGGTGCAGTCCTGCGAGCACGCGCAGCAGGGTGCTCTTACCGCTGCCGTTCGGGCCGGCCAGGGCGGTGACCTCGCCGCCCCGCAGCTCCAGCGACGCCCCCTCCAGCACCGGCCGGCCCGGGTGCGAGGCGCGCACGTCGTCGAGCCGGGCGCGCACCGGCCCGGCCGGGGGCGCCGCGCCGGGCTCCGGCAGCGACCCGCCCCCGGGGGGCGCGACCCGCCCGTCGCGCAACGCGACGACGCGGTCGGCGGCGGGCCGCCCCCGCTCCGGGCGGTGCTCGCCCAGCACCACCCCGGCACCCGCGTCGGCGAGCGCGCGCAGCGCGGCCACCAGGGCGTCGGCGCCCGGCTCGTCGAGCTGGGAGGTGGGTTCGTCCAGCAGCAGCAGCGCCGGCCCGGGGGCCAGTACCGCCGCCAGCGCCACCCGCTGGCGCTCGCCGCCCGACAGGGTCCCGATCGCCCGGCCGCGCAGGTGGCCGGCGCCCGCGAGCTCGAGCGCCTGGTCGACCCGGGCGGGGATCCGGGCCGGGTCGACGCCGGCGCTCTCGAGGCCGAACGCCACGTCGCGCTCCACCGTTCCCAGCACCGCCTGCGCCTCGGGGTCCTGGAACACCATGCCGGCGCTCCGGCACACCCGGGCGGGCGGCGCGGTGAGGGTGTCGAGCCCATCGACCGTCACGCGCCCCTCGAAGCGCCCACCGTGGAAGTGGGGCACCAGCCCGCACAGCGCGCGCAGCAGCGTGGACTTGCCGCCGCCCGAGGGCCCCTCCAGCAGCACCACCTCCCCGCGCTCCACCCGCAGGTCCACCCCGTCGAGCGCGGCGCGGGGGGACGCCCCGTACCGGAACCGCAGCCCGCGCGCCTCGGCGAGCGCCGTCACCTGCGCAGCACCCAGGCGGCCGCGCAGAGCCCCGCGAGGGTCGCGGCCGCCACGCCGAGGCCCGCACCGAGCAGCGGGTCGGGGGTCGGGTAGAAGCGGTAGTCGGCGAGCCCAAGCGCGATCGTCGCCGCCGCCAGCAGGCACATGGCGACGCCGATGAGCAGCGCCGCGACCTCGCGCGGGCGGTACGGCGCCTCGGCGATCCGCGTGCGCGGTCCGGCGCCGTAGCCGCGGGCGGTCATCGCCTCGGCCACGTCCAGGCCGCGCTCCAGGCTCGACCCGAGCAGGGGCAGCGCCAGGGGAGCGGCCGCACGCGCGCGTGCGGTCCACCGGCCGTCGGCCAGCGAGACGCCGCGCAGGCGGGCCGCCTCGGAGATCGCGCGCGCGTCGCGCTCGAGCGTCGGCAGCAGCCGCGCCGCCAGGGCGCAGGTGAGCGCCGACCGCGGGGCCACGCGCGCCACCTGCGCCTGCAGGCGGTCGGCGTCCATGTGCGCCAGCAGCGCCCCGACCAGAGCGGCCACGGCGAACAGCCGCACGCCGGCGGCGAGCCCGGCCAGCACCTCCTCGACGGTGATCTCCGTGTCGATCAGCGTGACCTCGGGGCCCTGCCAGATGATCAGGTTCCCCTCCGCAGACACGACGGGGTTGAGGAGCGCCAGGGTCAGCCCGCTGATGGCCCCGCCGATCAGGAACCAGCGGCTGGGCCGCCCCGGCGCCGAGGCGAACAGCACCAGCGCGCCGGCCGCCAGGGCCATGAGCACCAGCGGGTCGTCGGTCGAGAAGGCCAGGACGATGGCGCCGACCGCCAGGGTCAGGAGCGGCCCGGGCGGCCGCCGCCCCGCGCTCACGGCGCCCGCCCGCCGGCCCGCAGCACGTGTCCCTCGCCGTCGAGCGCCACCGCGTAGGTCAGCCGGACGAGGCCCGGGTCGCGGGCGAGGGCATCGGCCGCGGCCCGGGCGGCGTCGGCGTCGAGGCCGGCGACCACCAGCAGCGCCCCGCCCTCGGGGACCGTCCCCGTGGGGACCGCGGCGATCAGCGCGCGGGCACCGGGGACGGGGGTGCGGGGGCCGCCGCCCGGGCCGATCGCCGTGACGGCGCCATCGGCGATCGTGACGGTCAGGCCGGCCCGGTCCGGGTCGGCCAGGGCGGCGCGCCACACCGGGTCGCGGCGTGCGATGTCGTCGCTGGCGCCCACGCGCACGCGGAAGGGGGGGTCGCCCTGCACCAGCCGCGCGCCGGACTCCCCCAGGGGCGCGTCCAGCGGCGGGACGGCGGGCACCTCGGGGCCGCGGTCGTCCGGGAGCGCCCACGGCAGGGGCCACGCGCCGACGACCGCCGGTGCCTCCTGCAGGTCGCCCCAGTCGCGGTGGTCCCACCACACGGCGTCGCCGTCGTGGAGCTCCACGTCCTTCGCGCCGACCGACGACACCAGTCCGTCCACGTAGAAGAACCAGTCGCGCGTTCCGGACCGGTCGCTCCCCAGGCCGAGCATCGACGAGACGTACGCCCCCGCGTAGGCCGTCTCCACCTCGGTGGCGCCACGGGTGGCGCGCATCACGGACTGGCCGGGCTCCACGCGGACGCTCAGGAGGTCGCGGGCACCGTAGTCGGCCGTGGCGACGAGCGTCGCCGCCGGGGCGTCGGCCGCAGGGGCGTCCTGCCGGCGCTCCTCGCAGCCCAGGAGCAGGCCGAGCACGGCGAGGAGCGCCGCGAGGGCGGCCGGCAGGCGCACGGGGCGCCGGGACCGTCGGTGCACCAACTGCTCCATTCCTCGAAAGCGGTGTCGGTGCTCGGGCGGAGGCAGGTCTCCTGGCTTCCGATCGCAGCGGCGAGGCGCCTTCCCGGGGGGATCCCCCAGTGGCTGGCTTTCCACCCAGCCGCGCCGCTCCTGGTGACAGTGGCGGGACCGCGCCGGACTTGCACCGGCTTCCCTCGAGCGCCCTCGCGGGCGACCACCCACCCGAGACGCCCGCAGGCTACCCGGACCCCGGGTCCAGGTCGACCCCCCGTCCGAGCGGGGGGGGAAGCCCCGCTGACCGGCGGTTGACGGAGAAGACGTCAGCGCCGTTCAATCCTCAAACTACAAAAAGCTGCAAGAACGACACGCAGACCTCCCGAAAGGATGTTCATGGCGTCAGAGGACATCGCGCGGCCGCCCCTCCCCACGCCGATCGCCGCGGTGCCATCCGCCGAGCCCATGTCCGAGGACCTCCTGACCCCTGACGAGGCGCACGCCCTGGTCAACGCCTCGTCCAGCCGTGCCCCCACCGGCACCCGCAACCGCGCCCTGGTCGCCGTCATGTACCGGTCGGGCCTGCGACCGGGCGAGGCCCTCGCGCTCATGCCGGCCGACGTGGACCTGGACGCCGGCACGGTCCAGGTCCCGCCCCGCAAGGGCGGCCGCCGGCGGCTGACGGGACTCGACGGGGGCACGCGCGAGCTGATCCGCATCTGGATGGCGCGCCGCGCGGAGCGCGGGGTCGGCGACGACCGGACGCTGTTCTGCACGTTGGCCGGCGAGCCGCTGAAGGCGGCGTACGTCCGCGAGCTGCTCCCGCGCCTGGCTCGCAGGGCCCGGATCTCGAAGCGCGTCCACCCGCTGGCCCTCCGCTACGCGAACGCCGCCGAGCTGGCCGAGGAGGGGATGCCCGCCGGCATGATCGACCGGCACCTCGGGGTCGTCCCGGTGGGCGGCGCGCGGCGCTACCGCCGCCAGGTGAGCGAGGCCGACGTCGCGGCCGCCGTGGCCGCCCGGCCGTGGAGCGTCTGACCGTGTGATCCGCGGCGGCTCGGCGGCCGTAGAGTCTCCTGGATGTCCGCCGACCCGCCGCCGAGCGACCTGACCCGACTGGCCGACGAGGACCTGCTCACGCTGGTCGAGCGCGGGGACGCGGAGGCGTTCGAGGTCGTCTACGACCGACATTCGCGGGTGGCCTACTCGCTGGCCTTCCGCCTGCTGGGCGACCGTCAGGCCGCGGAGGACCTCGTGCAGGACGCGTTCCTGGCCGTGTGGCGCAACGCCTCGGCCTACACACCCGCGCGCGGCAGCGTGCGCAACTGGCTGCTCTCGATCGTCCACAACCGCGGCGTGGACCGCCTGCGGACGCTGGCGGCGATGGCCCGCCGGCGCGACGCGCTGGAGCAGGCCGAGCTGCGGCGCCCCGACGAGGCCGACGCCGCCGACCTGGGCATCGGCCGGGCGATGGCGGGCCGGCTCCGCCAGGAGCTGGGCCAGCTCCCCGGCGACCAGTTCGAGGTCCTCAAGCTCGCCTACTACGGCGGGTTCACCCACCACGAGATCGCCGAGATGCTCGGCCTGCCCCTCGGCACGGTGAAGAGCCGGATGCGCCTGGGGCTGGAGCGGCTGCGCCGCGGGCTCGGCGCGGCGGAGGCGGCGGCCACATGACGCGCCAGCACGACGCCCTGCGGGACCTGATCGCGCCCGTCGCCCTCGGCGCCGCCACGCCGGACGAGATCGCCCGCGTCGAGGCGCACGCGACGGAGTGCGCCGTGTGCGGGGAGGAGCTCGCCTCGCTCCGCGGCGCCGCGGACGTCCTGGCGGTCGCGGTGCCGCAGCACGAGCCGCCGCGCGCGCTGAAGGAGTCGCTGATGGCGACGGTGCGGGCCGAGGCCGCCGAGCGCCCCGCGGGGCTGCCCGCGCCCGTCGAGGCGATCCGCCGTCCCGAGCGGCCCGGCCGCCGGTTCCTGGGCATCCCGGCCTGGCCCGCCGCTGCGGCGCTCGCCACGATCGTGGCGCTCGCGCTGGCCGTCGGGCTGGTGCTGACCACCTCCGGCGGCTCCGGGGACGGCGCGGCCACCACCATCGCGATGACCGCCGGACCCGCCGCACCGGGCATCAGCGGCAGGGTGCTCTACGTCCCGGACGAGGACACGGCCGTGGTCGACCTGAGCGATCTGCCGCCACTCGGGCCGGGCGACGCCTACCAGCTGTGGGTCATCAGGGACGGCACGCCGACATCGGCCGGGTTGTTCGAGTCGACCGGGCCCGCGGCGGCGCGGACGGTGGCGACCGGGCTGCGGGACGCCGACGCGCTGGCGGTCACCGCCCAGCCGGCGACGAGCCGGACCGCCCCCCAGGGGCCGATCCTGGTCCAGGCGGCGCTGTAGGGCCCGACGGGTCCGCTACGCGGCGGAGCGGGCCTCGGGAAGCTCGGCGGGCGGCGGCGTCAGGACGGGGGCGCTGCCCAGGCGGCGCCGCCGGCGGGCGCGCAGGGCGCGGCGCAGGGCGCGGCCTGTGGGAGTCCGCACCGCGGTCTCGAGCTCGACTCCGCGCAGCGGCCCTGACGTGATACGAACGGCGGCCATGCCGGTGCAGTTCGCGCCGTCGGCGGCCGATCCTCCCCCGGGCCGGCCAGAAGGGGCGCGGGATCCGCGAGCACCGATACATTTCGCCGATGTCACGGATGTCCAGGGAGCGGAGGTCCTGGCGGGCCGCTTCCGGGCGGGCCGGGAGCTGACGGGCGGCGGGGGTCGCGCGGTGTGGGCCGGGACCGAGCTCCCCGGCGACGCGCCGGTGCGGATCGAGCGCGCCCCCGAGCGGGCCGACTTCGGCTCGGGCTACTCATCGCTGGGCCAGCTGCGGCGACTGCCGGTGGACATGCTGAAGATCGACCGGGAGCTGGCGGAGGCGCGCTCCTCCCAGGCGACCGCCCTTCTGCGCGCGGTGGTGGAGCTGGGGAACGGCCTGGGCCTGATGGTGGTGGCGGAGGGCGTCGAGCGCCAGGACCAGCTGGCCCTGGTCCGCGGCGTCGGGTGCGCGCTGGGCCAGGGGTGGCTGTGGGCGCGGCCGATGGGCATCGCCGACGTCGCGACCCTCCTCGGTCCCTGAGCCGGCCCCGGCCCCCGCGCCGGCCGATGCCCTCACGCCGGGCGCGGCCGCTGCCGAAGATGACCGGGTGCAGCCCCGCCCGCCGAGCGCCGAGGAGAGCGGCTACACCCTCAGCCAGGCCGGCCGCCTGATCGACGTGCTGGAGGCGTGCATGGCCGCCCGCCTCGCCCCCCACCGGTCCGGCTGGTCGACGGCGACCCATCTGGGCCGCGACCTGGAGCGCCACTTCCGCGTCCGCGCCCCGATCGAGGCGATCGAGCGCGCGATGCGCGCCCTGGTGAAGCGCCGCGTCGTGCGCCTGACCGCCGACGACGCCGGCAACGTCTGGTACCGGCTCCGGGAGGACTGACCCTCCCACCGGGCGCCCCGGCGTCCGATCGGACTCCGGCGACGATCGAATGAACGCGAGGGAGATCGAATGAACGCCCCCCGGACTCAGCGGGGGTCGACGTCCAGGCGGTAGCCCATCCCCCGCTCGGAGCGGATCATCTCCTTGCCGAGCTTGCGGCGCAGGTAGCCGATGTAGACGTCGACGATGTTGGAGCGGGGGTCGTGGTCGTACCCCCAGACGCGGTCGAGGATCTGCTCCCGTGAGAGCACCTGGCCGGGGTGTCGGAACAGCATCTCGGCGAGGGCGAACTCCCGGGCGGTGAGCTCCTCGGTGCGGTCGCCGACGTGGATCTTCCGGGTCCGGAGGTCGAGGCGGGCGTCGCCGGCCTCCAGCACCGACGGGGTCTCCGTGCCCGAGCGCAGCCGGGCCCGGATCCGCGCGAGCAGCTCCTCGAAGCGGAACGGCTTGGTGACGTAGTCGTCGGCGCCGCCCTCCAGACCCTCGACCGTCGAGTGGACGCCGTCGCGCGCCGTCAGGATCACGACGGGGGCGTTCATGCCGCGCCCGCGCATCCGCCGGAGCACCTCGATCCCATCGATGTCGGGCAGCCCGAGGTCCAGCACCACCAGGTCGAACCGGCCGCTGGCGGCCATCGCCAGGCCCGATTCGCCGTCGCCCGCGATCGCGGTCGCGAAGCCGCTGGAGCGCAGCCCCTTGTCCACGAACGACGCGATGCGCTCCTCGTCCTCGACGATCAGGATGCTGCTCATGGCGGACCTCCTCCGGTCGGGCTCGCGGCCGGCGGGTCGACCGGGATGTCGATGGTGAAGACGGCGCCGCCGTCCGGGTGATCGGTGAGCTCCACGCGCCCGCCGTGCGCCTCGGCGATCGCGCGGACGATGGTGAGGCCGAGGCCGGCCCCCTCCCGGCGCTCCCCCGACCCGCGGGCGAAGCGCTCGAAGATCCGCTCGCGCTCGAGGACCGGAACGCCCGGCCCCGTGTCGCGGACGGTGAAGCGGGCGCGTCCGCCCGCGACGGTCGACGCCAGGACGATCGCGTCCTCCTCGTGGGTGTGCTGCACCGCGTTCTGGGCGAGCTGCACGAGGGCCTGCGTCAGGCGCTGACGGTCGGCGACGATGACGCCCCGGCCGGCGCGCTCGACGCTCCAGCGCCGCGGCGCCAGCGCCTGGGCCTTCGCCGCCACCTCCTGGGTGAGCGTCGCGGCGTCCACCGCCTCGTAGTTCAGGAAGTCCGGGCGCTCCGCGCGGGCGAGCACCATGACGTCGTCGACGATGCGCGCCATCCGGTCGAGCTCGTCCATCACCAGCGCCATCGTCTCGTCGCGCTCGGCGGGGTCGTCGCCCATCAGCTCCAGGTGTCCCCGCACGATCGTGATCGGCGTCCGCAGCTCGTGCCCCGCGTCGTCCAGGAACTGCCGTTGCGCGGCGAACGCCGACTCGAGCCGGTCGAGCATGTCGTTGAACGTGCGCGCCAGCTCGGCGACCTCGTCGTCGCCCTCCCCCGGGATGCGGCGGCTCAGGTCGGTCTCGGTGATCTGGTGGGCGGTCTGGGTGACCGCGTTGACGGGCGCGATCACCCGCTGCGCCGTCCGCCACATGAGGAACGCCCCCAGCAGCAGCACGACGACCCCCACGCCGGCGAGGCTGCCCGTGATCGTCCCGAGGTCGCCCGTCTCGAAGCTCCGGAAGATCGCGACGACGAACACCCCGGTGTCGTCCCCGACGCCGACCGGCACCGCCAGGTACTCGACGTCGCCGCCGGGTGTGCCGACGCGCCCCCGCTCGACGGTCGTGACCGATCCCCACCGCTTCGTGAGCCCGGGGTCGGTGTCGAGCCGGTACGGCACGGATTGGCGGCTGTGGAGGAACGGCTTGCCGTCCACGTACGCGACGTAGGCCTCGCCCTCGGCGGGGACGTTCCGCGCCAGCTGGATCTCCAGCAGGCGGCGCACGTCGTCGCCGAGCGCCTCGCCGGACACCGGGTCCTGCTCCGCCTGGAGCCTCCCGAGCTCGTCCACCTCCTGGTTGAGCACCCGCTCGATGCGGTCGTCGATCTGGCGGACGACCACCTCACGGGCCACCAGGATCGAGCCGATGGTGGCCAGCGCGAGCAGCGCGACGGAGGCGGCGACCACGCGGAAGCGGACGCTCGCCAGGAGCAGCCTGAAGGTGCCGGCTCGGATGTGAGCCCGCTCCGGACGTGTCGCGATCTGCTGCGGGGTCGACGAAGCCAAACCTAGGCCCGGCGCGTGAGCCGGGAGTGAGGTGGGGGTGAGGTGCCGCTCATCATGACGCGGCCGGGGCCGCACCCGCAGTATCGACCACTCCGCGGCCGGAGCCGCCCGGTCGCCGCCCCATGGCCGGCACGCCCCGCGCGACGGCGTGGCAGGCTGGGATGGTGACCGAGCCTCGGGCCACCCTCGAGGGCCGCGCCCTGGTGGCCGCGACGGCCGCCCTGCTGCTCGGCGTGTTCGCCGTCGGCTCGGAGGCGCTGGTCATCTCCCCGCTGCTCGAGGACATCGCCGGCGACTTCGGCACGGGGGTGGACGCGGCCGGCCTCTCGGTGAGCGTCTACGGCCTGGCCGTGGCGGTCGTGGCCCCCACCGCCGGCTGGGTCGCCGACCGCGTGTCGCGCCGCGGGGCGATCCTGTGGGGCCTGGTGGTGTTCGCGGTCGCGGGCGCCCTCTGCGCCGCCGCCCCGAGCCTCCTGAGCCTGGTGGCGGGCCGGGCGCTGTGCGGGGTGGGCGCCGGCCTGTTCCTGCCGGCCGCGTACGCGTGGGTGGGCGACGAGGTGCCGTACGAGAGCCGGGCGCGCGTGATGGGCTGGGTCATCGCCGGGTGGGCGCTCGCCCTGGTGGCGGGGGTCCCAGCCGGCGGGCTGATCGGCGAGGTGGCCGGGTGGCGGGAGGCCCTCGCCGCGCTCGCCGCCCTCGCCGCCGCGGCGACGGTGCTGGCCGCGCACCTGCTCCCCGTGGGTTCGGGCGCCGCCCGATCCGACGTCGGCGGGGCGCGCGTGGGGCTGCGTCGCGCCCTGGCGGTGCCGGCGGTGCGGTGGCTGCTCGCCGTGAACCTGCTGGACATGCTCGCCTTCTATGGCGTCTACACCTATCTCGGCAGCTTCCTGCGCGACGAGCTCGACGTGCGCAGCGGCGTCGCGGGCGCGCTGATCCTGGCGTACGGCGCGGGCGTCGCGCTGATGTCGATGAACGGCGGGCTGATCGACCGGGTGGGGAAGGCCCGGACCGCGACGCTGACCCTCGCGGCCCTCACGGTCATCTACGCGGGGCTGCCCTGGGTGGCCGGGGCACTGATCCTCCTGGTGCTGGTCCTCGCGGTGATGGGGACCCAGCAGGCGGGCTTCCTGACGGCCATGGCCACCCTCGCCACCAACGCCATGCCCGAGGGGCGTGGGGCGGTGGTGGCGCTGATGAGCTGCACCACCTACATCGGAGTGACGCTCGGCGCCGCGGCGATGGGGCCGGTGTTCTCCGGCCCGGGGTACGAGGCCATCGGTGGCGTGTGCGCCGCGATCGCCGCCGTGGCGGCGGTGCTGTCGCTGCGGCTGCGGGCGGGGGACGTCCCGGCGTCCCTGGCCGCCGCCCCCGCCGTCCCCGGCCCCGGCACCCCGCCGCCCGGGCGGCGTTAGGGTGGCCCGCACCGACTCAGGGGGGGAGATGGGGCGTTTCGAGGGCCGTTCGGCTGTCGTGACCGGGGCCACCAAGGGGCTCGGCCGCGACACCGCGCTGATGATGGCGGCCGAGGGCGGCCGGGTGATCGGGGTGGGCCGCGACGCCGCGGACGGCGCGTCGCTGGAGGAGGCGAGCCGCGCGTTGCCGGGCGAGGTGGTCTTCCTCGCGGGCGACGTGCGCGACGAGCGCTGCCACGACGACGCGGTGGCGCGCTGCCGCGAGCGCTTCGGCCGCTTGGACGCCTACGTGAACAACGCCGGCATCCTCGGTCCGGAGGGGCCGCTGCACAAGACGACGCTCGATCAGTGGGAGGAGGTGAACGCCGTCAACATGCGCGGCACCTTCCTCGGCTGCCGCGCCGCCATCCGCGACATGCGCGCCTCGGGCGGCGGGGCGATCGTCAACATCGGGTCGATCCTGTCGTCCACGGCCGACCCGTTCCTCTCGTCGTACACCGCCACCAAGCACGGGGTCCTGGGGCTGACGCGCGCCATCGCGGTCGACTACGCGGCGGCGGGGATCCGCTGTAACTGCGTGCTCCCCGGCGACATGGAGACGCCGATGATCGTCGAGTACTTCGCGGCCTCCGACGACCCGGAGGCGACGCGCGCGGAGATGGAGGCGGCGTACCCGATCAAGCGCATCGCACGCCCCGAGGAGGTGGCGCGCGCGGTGCTGTTCCTCGCCTCGGACGAGGCCTCGTACGTCACCGGCGCGGAGCTGCTGGTGGACGGCGGCCTCGTGGCGAAGGCGTACTGAGGGATGGTCCGCCCGGGGGTGCTTCGCGAGGTAGCGGAGGAGGGACTCGAACCCCCGACACGCGGATTATGATTCCGCTGCTCTAACCAGCTGAGCTACTCCGCCGCGTGGCGGCCGGGGCCGCGACGAGAGCCCAGTAGCGGATTCGAACCGCTGACCCCTTCCTTACCATGGAAGTGCTCTACCGGCTGAGCTAACTGGGCGAGGTGCCGGGGGAGTCTAGCGGACGTCCCCCGGACCCCGAAGCGCCGCTACGCGCGCACCCGGCGCTCGCAGCCCACCACGACGTCGGTGGCGTCGGACACGCAGGTGTCGAACCCGGGCCCGCCCACAAGCCGGTCACGGCCCGGGCCGCCCACGAGCCGGTCGCGGCCGGCGCCGCCGAGCAGGGTGTCGTTCCCGGCCTTCCCGAGCAGGGTGTCGTTCCCGCCGAGCCCGCGGAGCGTGTTCGCCAGCCCGTTACCGGTGAGGCGGTCGGCGCGCGACGACCCGGCGAACAGCGTCTGCACGCACGTCCCGCCCGCCAGGACCGAGCCGGCCGGCACGGTCGCCTGCGCGCCCGGGAGGTTCGGGCAGGCGTCGGCGCCCGTCCCGGCCGCGGCCCCACCACCGCCGCCGGTCCCGCCGCCCGTCCCGGGCTGGGCGGGCTCGGCGGCGAGCGTCAGCAGCCCCGCGTCCGGCAGCAGGTCCTTCGAGTCCGTGATCGGCTCGAAGGGGAAGTCGCGGCACGAGTCGGTGACGAAGAAGGTCAGCGGCAGGCCGCCCATCGCGGTGAGCACCGACGGCGGGAGCACGACCTCGACCGAGCCGGGCGTCACGGTGCTGGCGAGCGGGACGTCCGTCCCGTCGCCCTCCGGCGAGAACCAGAACTCGCTCGTGGTCGACACCGCGAAGACGAAGCCGCGGTACGACGGCGTGTCGCCGGGCGAGGTCGCCCCGGCGGCCAGGAACTGCCACGACGGCTGCACCTCCGTCGAGGGGTAGCTGATGGTGTTGCAGACGGAGCTCGCCCGCGTGATCGCGATGCGCGCCGACCCGTCCGGGGCGACGCTGGTCGTGGAGCTCGTGAGGTCGGGCCCGCACGGCTCGCCGCCGCAGTTGTCGCCGACGGGGTCCGGGACGGTGGCGGACTGGGCGGCCGCGGCGCCGCACAGCCCGAGGGCCAGCGCGGCGAGGAGGGGGAGGAGGAGGGTTCGCATGCGCCGACGGTAGGGCGGCCGAGCCGCGAGCCGCACCCCACGTTCGGATGGTCGGCTAGACCAGGTTTCGCTCCTTGGCGGCGGCGAGCGCCTGCACGCGGTTGTGGGCGTCGAGCTTGGTGAACAGCGCGCGGGAGTGGCTCTTCACCGTGTTCGGCGACAGCCCGATCTCGTCGGCGATCTCCTGGGTGGTGAGCCCGCGGGCGATGAGCAGGAGCACCTCGTGCTCACGTGCCGTCAGCACGCCGTCGCTGGCCCCCGCGCCCCGGCGCGGCAGCATCGCTCCGGCGATCCGCGGGTCGATGACGGCCCGGCCGTGGACGACCTGCATCAGCGCCGCCAGCAGGTTCTGCTCGTTGACGTCCTTGAACAGGCAGGCCGACGCGCCCGCCTTCAGGCATCCCCGCACCGCCAGCTCCTCCGGGTGCGCGGTCAGGATCACGATCGCCGTCTCCGGGTGGCGCTCCTTGATCCGCGCGCAGATGGTGGCTGCGGGGAGGTCCGGCAGGCGCAGGTCCAGCAGCAGCGCGTCCGGCCGGTACTGCTCGCACCGCAGGATCGCCTCCGCGCCGGTGCGCGCCTCCCCGACCAGCTCGAAGAAGCGGCTGCCCGACAGCAGCAGCCGCATCCCGCTGATCACGATGGGGTGGTCGTCGGCCACCACCACCGTGTGGGCCTTGCGGCCGCCGGTCACACCAGCGGGATGCGCGCGCGCATCGTCGACCCGGCGTCCTCGCTGCGCGCGAGGCGCGCCTCGCCGCCGACGCGGGCGATCTCCTCGCGCAGGATCCCCAGCCCCAGGCCGGCGCCCGCCGGCCGCGACCCGCCCTGGACGCCGGTGCCGTCGTCCTGGATCACCAGCTCCACCGACTCGGGGGAGAACGCGAGCGTCAGCACCACCTCCGTGGCGCCGGCGTGGCGCTCCACGTTGCGCAGGCCCTCCTGGGCGACGCTCACCAGCAGCTCCTCCCTGGGGCCGTCCAGCTCGCCCGGATCGCCGATCACCAGCAGGTGGGACGGGACGCCGCTGCGCTGCGTGAACGCCGCGGCGTCCTCGCGCAGCTTCACCGCCAGGGCGCCCCCCGGGGCTGCTGGCCGGTCGAGGGACCGCAGCGTGGAGCGGAACGCCGCCGACGCGCCCGCGATCTGCTGCTCCAGGCCCGACAGGTGGGTCACCAGGTCGGCGCCGCCGGAGCGGGCGCTCGCGCGGGCCTTCTGGGCCGTCATGCCGATGGTGAACAGGCGCTGGCCGAACTCGTCGTGCAGGGCGCGGGCCAGGCGACGCCGCTCGCGGTTGGCGGCCACCTCCTCCACGCGCGCCCGGTCGCGGGCCGCTGCCAGGGCGGCACCGGCGTACGTGCACACCCGGCGCAGCGCCTCCACCACCCCGTCGCCGAACGCGCCGTCGCGGCGCAGGCCGCAGTGCAGCACCCCGCGCACCTCGCCGCCGAACGACACCGGCACCCCGATCAGCGCCCCCAGGCCCTCCTCCTCGCCGACCAGCTCGGCCAGGGCGGCGTCGCACCCCTCGAGCGGCAGGCGCGCACCGGTGATGAGGGGGCCGCGGTTGCCGAGCACCGCCTTCATCTCGAGGCGGTCGAAGCAGTGGTGCAGGTGGCAGGGCTGCGGGTGGGAGCAGCCGGTGGCGCGCAACGAGAACCCGACGACGTCGACCGCGATCAGGCGGCTCGTCTCCGACACGGCGCCCCACGCGATCCGCGACACCACCAGCTGCCGGAACAGCCGCTGCCCCGCGGCGTCGGCGCGCCGCAGCAGGTTGATGTCGGCTGCCCCGCGGCCGTCGTCCGCGACGGTCCGGGCCGCGTCCCGTGTCTGCACACTTCCCCCCGGGCCGGTGAGGCTGCCACGAGCATACGTCGGCGGCACCCGCGCGTGCGGTGGACTCACACGATCGGGTGAGGCGGCCGGCAGGTAACGGCGGTTCGGGTTCCGCCCCCCGGACCCGCGACGCCAGGGCGATCCGGGGCGCCGGGGCGCTGCGGACGCGGCGCGGGCGGCGGGGATCGGCCGTTGCCGCCGCCCGCGGCGCTCCGGAACATCGGTGGTCACCGGCTCCGAGACGAGGAGGACCCATGCCCGAGACGATGCGCGCGGCCGTGTTCAAGGACGTCCGGGACATCCACATCGAGGAGGTCCCGATCCCGAAGTGCGGTCCCACCGACGCGATCGTGAAGATCACCACGACGACGATCTGCGGGACCGACTCCCACATCTGGCGGGGCGAGTACCCCGTCGCGCCGGGCCGCGTGGTCGGTCACGAGCCCGCCGGGGTCATCCACGAGGTGGGCGAGTCGGTGACGGGCTACGAGGTCGGCGATCGTGTCGTCGTCGGCGCGATCACGCCGTGCGGCACCTGCTACTTCTGCCAGGCGGGCGACTTCTCCCAGTGCGCCGGGTACGAGGACCAGTGGGGGATCATCGGCGGCTGGCGGCTCGGAAACTCCATGGACGGGGTGCAGGCCGAGTACTTCCGGGTGCCGTACGCCCAGGCCAACCTGGCGAAGATCCCGGAGGGGCTCTCCGACGAGGAGGTCCTCTTCGTGACCGACATCGCCACCACGGGCATCTCCGCGGTGGAGACCGCCAACGTCCAGCTGGGCGACTCGGTCGTGGTGTTCGCGCAGGGCCCGATCGGCCTGTGCGCCACCGCCGGCGCGCGGCTGCGCGGCGCGGGCCTGGTGATCGGCGTCGACTCGAACCCGAAGCGGCTCGAGATGGCGAAGGAGATGGGCGCCGACGTCGTGATCGACTACACCCAGGAGGACCCGATCGCGAAGATCAAGGCCCTCACCGAGGGCCGCGGCGCGGACGTGGCGATCGAGGCCCTCGGCATCCAGGAGACGTTCGAGAACTGCCTGAAGGCCGTGCGGCCGGCGGGCATGGTCTCGTCGCTCGGCGTCTACGGCGACAAGGTGACGATCCCGTTGGAGCCGTTCATCTACGGCATCGGTGACATCGACATCCGCACCACGCTCTGCCCGGGCGGGAAGAAGCGGCTGATGAGCCTGATGGCCCTCGTGAAGAACGGGCGCCTCAACCTCCAGCAGCTCATCACCCACCGGTTCTCCCTCGACGACATCGAGGACGCCTACCAGCTGTTCTCCAACCAGGAGGACGGGGTCATCAAGGTGACCGTCACCCCGTGAGGCCGCGCGCCGGGGCCGACCGGCGTCGCGATCCCCGCCACGTCCCCCGATCGGTGACATCCCGTTCAGGGAGCCGGATCCGGGGTCGGTGATCGAATGAACGCCGGTGAACGGGGGTTTGATCATCGCCCGCCCCCAGGTCCGTGGGCCGTTCGCCCTTTCCTCGCCCGCCGGGGGGGTCGTATCCTGCCGCCGCGTCCCTTCCCGACCACATCAGCGCCGGATTGCGCGGCGGCGAGGCCCAGAGCGGTGGGAGGCCCGTCTACCGGCTGGAGGGGGAGATCGACACGAGCGCGGCCGAGGCGCTCCTGGTGCGCATCACCGATCTCGCCAGGACCCGGGAGGGCGATGTGGTCCTGGACCTGGGGGAGGTCACGTTCATCGACTCCACCGGCATGCGGGCACTGCTCATCGTGCGTGAGAGCCTGACGATGGAGGGGCGCGCCCTGCGCCTCGCCGACGTCACGCCCGAAGTGCGGCGCCTGCTGGACCTGGTCGGCCTGACGGGGCTCCTCAGCGGGGACGAGCCGCAGGCCTGACCGCCGCCGCCGCCGGCGTTCGCGGGGAGCCCGGAGGGTGGCGCCACGGGGCCCCGGCCCCACGGCCGGGATCCCGCGCGGATGGGGGGAGGAGGGTTCGAACCTCCGTAGGCGTAGCCGGCGGTTTTACAGACCGCTCCCTTTGACCACTCGGGCATCCCCCCGGGGTCGAAGCGCCGGGAAGGGTAGCAGCCGTCCCCGGGCCGCCGTTCCGGGGGCCACGCGCGCGGGCGACTCATGCCTCCGCGCCGGCAGGGGCGGCGTCCGACGGCTCGAAGCGGTAGCCCACCCCGTACAACGTCTGGACGTAGCTGCGATCGGGCTGCGCGGCGGCCAGCTTCTGCCGCACCTTCCGCACGAACACGTCCACGGATCGGTCGCCACGCATCATCTCGTAGCCCCACACCTCGCGATACACGCGCTCCCGCGCCAGCGGCTTGCCCTGCGCGCGGGCGAGGGCGTAGAGCACATCGAACTCGCGTGGCGTCAGCCCCACCGAGGCGCCGCCGATGAAGGCCTGCACCTGCTCCGGGTCGATGCGGAGGGCTCCCCCCTCGATCGGCGCATCCCCCACGAGCCCCCGGTGCGAGCCCAACCGCCGCCGAAAGGCCCCCACCCCATG
>OEIU01000657.1_pt1 | contig 29858 bp, 28 predicted proteins | sample 1539221 | NCBI WGS metagenome assembly OEIU01 (sample SAMN03792071, study PRJEB22550) | activated sludge metagenome | feature: wastewater treatment plant; material: activated sludge; isolation source: Wastewater treatment plant of a petroleum refinery complex | place: Argentina: Zarate | collected...
GGAATGTTTTTTTATTTGGGGAAGTTGCGATGGGGTTCCGTGATATGCGGGCGTTTGACCTCTTTGTGTGCCTCTGTACCGATTACGGTTTTGCGGTGTGGGACCAGCCGGCTTCGGTCGCGGAGCGCCGGCTGGTGCCGTTCGCCAAGGCCTATTCGGGCCTCACCGATGCCGAGATCGCGCAGGTCGATGCGGCGATCCGCCGGACCACGGTGGAGACTTTCGGGCCGGTGCGCAGCGTGACGCCGACGATGGTGTTCGAGCTGGGCTTCGAAGGCATCTCGCGCAGCACCCGGCACAAGAGCGGCATCGCCGTGCGCTTTCCGCGGATGCTGCGCCGGCGCATCGACAAGCCGGTCGACGAGGCCGACACGTTGCAGACGCTGGCGGCGCTGCTGCCGGCCGGCGAGCGGCCCGGGCCGTGAAGGACGGCGTGCCCGCCACGGCGCCGCAAGGTTCGCCCGTCCAGCCGGGCATCGACGCCGCCGCCTGGCTGCGGGACCGGGGCTGGCAGCCGTTCCCGTTCCAGCGCGAGCTGTGGCAGGCGATCGCCGACGGCCGGTCGGGTCTGCTGCATGCATCGACCGGTTCTGGCAAGACCTATGCGGTATGGCTGGGCGCGCTGATGCGCTGGGGCACCGATGCCGCGTCGCGCGGCCGGCTGACGGTGCTGTGGCTGACGCCGATGCGGGCGCTGGCGGCCGACACCGGCAAGGCGCTGCAGGCCGCGCTGCCGGCGCTGGCGCCGCACTGGCGGCTCGGCGTGCGCACCGGCGATACCGGCGCGGCCGAACGGGCGGCGCAGGCGAGGAAGCTGCCCGAAGCGCTGATCACGACGCCCGAAAGCCTGAGCCAGCTTCTGGCGCGCGAACGCGCGCGCGAGCTGCTGTCGGACATCCGTCTGGTGGTCGTCGACGAATGGCACGAGCTGCTAGGCAACAAGCGCGGCGTGCAGGTGCAGCTCGCGCTGGCGCGGCTGCGCCGCTGGCAGCCGCGGCTGCATACCTGGGGCCTGTCGGCCACGCTCGGCAACCTCGGGCAGGCGATGACGGTGCTGCTGGGGCCCGCCGCCGCCTCGTCGGGGCTGCTGGTGCGCGCCGACGTGCCGCGCCCGCTGCTCATCGACACGCTGCTGCCGCCCGCCGTCGAACGGTTTCCGTATGCCGGGCACCTGGGACTGGTGATGCTGCCGGCGGTGATCGCGCAGCTCGAACCGTGCGCGAGCGCACTGGTCTTCACCAACACACGCGCGCAGTGCGAGCTGTGGTACCAGGCGCTGCTGCAGGCCCGGCCGGACTGGGCCGGCTCGATCGCGCTGCACCACAGTGCGATCGACGCGGCGACCCGCGAATGGGTCGAGTCGGCGCTGAAGGACGGCCGCCTGAAGGCGGTGGTCTGCACCTCCAGCCTCGACCTGGGGGTGGACTTCTCGCCGGTCGAACGGGTGCTGCAGATCGGTTCGGCCAAGGGCATCGCCCGGCTGATGCAGCGTGCCGGCCGGTCCGGTCATGCACCGGGCCGACCGTCGCGGCTGACCCTGGTGCCGACCCACAGCCTGGAGATCATCGAGGGCGCGGCGGCGCGCGCCGCGGTGGCCGCCGGACGGATCGAGGACCGCATCGCCCCCGGGCAGCCGCTCGACGTGCTGGTCCAGCATCTGGTGACGATCGCGCTGGGCGGCGGCTTCCGGCCCGACGAGCTGTTCGACGAGATCCGGCAGACCGCGGCCTACGCCGGGCTCGATGCCGGGCGCTGGCAATGGGCGCTCGACTTCGTGCATCGCGGCGGCCCGTCGCTGACCGCCTATCCCGACTACCGGCGCGTGATGCCCGACGAGCAGGGCGTATGGCGCGTGCCCGACGCACGGCTCGCCCGCCGGCATCGCGCGAACATCGGCACGATCGTCGGCGACGTCGAGATCGTCGTGCAGTATCTGCGCGGCCCGCGGCTGGGCACGATAGAGGAACGCTTCATCGCCCGGCTGCGGCCGGGCGACCGGTTCCTGTTCGCCGGGCGCACGGTGGAGCTGGTCCGGGTGCACCTGACCACCGCCTACGTCCGGCGGGCGCCGGACGGCCGCGCCGCGGTGCCGCGCTGGGCCGGCGGCCGGATGCCGCTGTCCAGCCACCTGGCGGCGGCGCTCGTCGAGCAGATGACGCAGGCGGCCGACGGACGCTTCGACAGCCCCGAGCTGCAGTGCGCCCGGCCGCTGCTGCAACTGCAGGCGCGCTGGTCGCGGATTCCGCGCACCGGTTCGCTGCTCGCCGAGATCCTGCGCACCCGCGAAGGCTGGCACCTGTTCCTCTATCCGTTCGCCGGCCGGCTGGTGCACGCCGGCCTGGCCAGCCTGATCGCCTACCGGGTGTCGCGCGACGTGCGCGGCACGTTCTCGATCGCGGTCAACGACTACGGACTGGAGCTGCTGAGCGCCACGCCGATCGACTGGCGCGAGCGGCTGACCGACGCGCTGGCTCCGCCCTCGCCCACCGGGCCGACCCTGATCGAGGAGATCCTCGACAGCCTCAATGCCGGGGAGATGGCGCAGCGGCGGTTCCGCGAGAACGCCCCGAGCGCCGGGCTGGTCTTCCAGTCGAACCCGGGGGGACCGCGCCGGGCACGGCAGCTTCACGCACCGGCGGATTTGTTCTGGGACGTGTTCCGCAAGTTCGATCCGGGCAACCGGCTGCTCGCACAGGCGATCGACGAGCTGCTGGCCCAGGAGCTCGATGCCGGGCGGCTGCGGCAGGCACTGGACGAGCTGGCCCGCCGCACGCTGGAGGTGGTGATGGTCGAGCGCCCGACACCGTTCGGGTTCCCGCTGATCGCCGAACGGATGCGCGAACGCTTCTCCAACGAGGCGGTCGCCGAGCGGCTGGCGCGGATGATCGCGCGGCTGGAGCGGGCGGCGGACGAGCCCGCAGCAAGGCGGCGGCGATGAATGGAGCCGCGGCCACGAACTGGGCCGGCGAGGATCTGCAGCTTCTGCCCGACCGCGCGGTCTGGTGGCCGCGCGGCCGGACCCTGTTCATCGCCGATGCCCATTTCGGCAAGGGCGATGCACTGCGCGCGGCGGCGCAGCCGGTCCCCACCGGCACCACCGGCAGCGATCTGCAACGGCTCGATGCGCTGATCGGCGCCTGCTCGCCGGCGCGCATCGTGTTCCTCGGCGACTTCCTGCATGCCCGGCAGGCACGCAGCCGCGCGGTGCTCGACGCGCTGCGTCGATGGCGGGCGCAGCACGAGGCGATCGACATGGAGCTGGTCCGCGGCAATCACGACCGGCATGCCGGCGACCTGCCCGGCGAGCTGGCGATCCGGCCGCACGACGAGCCCCAGCGGGTCGGACCCTTCGTCTGCCGCCATCATCCCGGGCCTTCACCGGACGGCTTCGTGCTCGCCGGCCATCTGCATCCGGTCTGCAGCCTGCGCGGCGCCGCCCATGACTCGCTGAGGCTGCCCTGCTTCGCCGCCGACGACGATCAGGCGATCCTGCCGGCGTTCGGCGGACTCACCGGCGGCGCGCGGATCCGCGGGCGCCCCGGACTGACGATTCACGCCATCGCAGCCGGCCACGTCGTCAGGCTACCGGGTGGTAAGATCGACCGGTGATCGATGGCGCGCACAAGCTTGCGGGAGGGGGAAAGCGAAGTACGGTTCTGGCCGTGCCGCCGCTCCGCCCGGGCTGGCCGCTCTGCGCTGCCTTTGGCGTGTTCATCGTCGTGCTCGCCGGCTGTGCGTCGCGTGATCCGCCCTCCCAGCGGGCCACCATCGATTCGCTGCAGCGGGTCACGCGCGCCGACTGGCTCGAAGGCCGCGGCCAGTGGCCCGGCGAACTGTGGTGGCGCGAACTGGGCGATGCCCGGCTCGACCGCCTGATCGAATCGACGCTCACCGACAGTCCGACCTTGCGCGCCGCGCAGGCGCGGGTGCGCGCGGCCGACGCGGTCGAGCGCAACAGCTCGGTGCAGGCCTCACCGACGCTCAGCGCCGGCGCCGAGGTCGCCGACCAGCGGCTGAGCCGCACCTATCTGACGCCGGCGCAGTTCGCCGGCCGGCGGCTGACCACCGCGCGCCTGGCGCTGGACTTCGGCTGGGAAGCCGATTTCTGGGGCCGCAACGAGGCACAGATGCAGGCGGCGATCGGTCAGACCCGTGCCGCCCGTGCCGAGCAGGCACAAGCGCGGCTGATGCTGTCGGCCGCGATCGCGCAGACCTACGTGATGCTGGTCGCCGATCAGGCGCGGCTGCGGCGCGCCGCGCTGATGCTGGATACCCGGCTCGCGCAGTTGCGGGTGATCACCCGCCGGACCGAGATCGGCCTGGACAGCGCGCTGCAGCGCGAGCAGGCGTCGGCACTGGTCGACGAGGTGCGCCTGGAGCACGAGGGGCTGCGCCGCAACGTCGCGATCGGCCGCAATCAGCTCGTCGCGCTGACCGGCCGCGCCACGCTGCCCGACGACGAGCTCGAGGTGCCGGATACGCAGCTCGCCGCCTGGGCCGCGACCGTCGAGGCGACGCCGCCGGGCAGGCTGCCGCTGGAGCTGATCGCGCGCCGGCCCGACCTGGCCGCGCAGCTCGCGCGGATCGCCAGCGCCGGCAGCCAGATCCGGGCGGCCGAGGCGGAGTTCTATCCGACGGTGAACCTGGCCGCGTTCGCCGGCCTGCAGTCGATCGGACTGAACCACCTGCTGTCGCGCGACAGCCTGATCGGCTACGCCGGGCCGACGGTGCGGCTGCCGATCCTCGACGGCGGCCGGCTGCGCACGCAGCTCGCGCTGCGCGAGGCCGACTACGACGCCACCGTCGAGCAGTACAACGCGACCCTGCTGACCGCGGTACGCGAGGTGTCCGACCAGCTCGCGATCCTGTCGCTGAGCCGCGAGCAGTTGCGGCTGCGCGAGCGCGAGCTGCAGAGCCGTCGCCAGCTCGAGGCGGTGGCCGAACGCCGCCGCGCCGGCGGGCTGGACAGCCGGCTGCTGGCCGACGAGCGCCGGGTGCAGCGGCTGGCCAGCGAACAGGCGATGATCGAGCTGCAGGCGGCGATCGCCAACGCGCGGGTGGGCCTGTCGAAGGCGCTGGGCGGCGGTTATCAGGATCCGGTAGCCGCCGCCGGCGGGGCGCGATGAGCGAGCTGCGCGGCAACGGTCGGCGCAACCTGCTGCTGGCGATGCTGGTGCTGCTGTTCCTGCTGGCCGGCGCCGCCGCGCTGGCCTGGCACCTGCTGGTCGGCCGCTACAGCGAGACCACCGACAACGCCTACGTCGGCGGCAGCCTGGTGCAGCTCACGCCGCAGGCGGCCGGCACCGTCACCGCGATCTATGCCGACGAGACGCAGCGGGTCACGCAGGGGCAGCTTCTGGTCGAACTCGATGCGGCCGACGCCGACGTCGCGCTGGCGCGCGCGCAGGCCGACCTCGCCGACGCGGTGCGCGGCGTGCGGGGGCTGTTCGTCGGGCGCAGCCAGGCGCAGGTGCTGATCGAGCAGCGGCGCGCCGAGCTGACCCGCGTGCAGGCCGACGTCAGCCGCGCCGCGGTGGACGTCGAGCGGACCTCGGAGGATCTGCGCCGCCGGCAGGCGCTGCGGGCCGACGAGGCGGTGTCGGCCGAGGAGGTCGAGCATGCGCGGCAGGCGGTGGCCGGCGCGCGCGCCGCGCTGCAGGCGGCGCTGGCCGCCCGCGACGCGGTGCGGGCGCAGATCGCGCAGGCACGCGAGCAGTTGACCGCGGCGCTGGTGCCGATCGAGGACCTGGAGATCGACGATCATCCGCGCGTGCTGCAGGCGGCCGCGCGGCTGAAGGAGGCCTATCTGGCGCGCGCCCGCACCCGCATCGTCGCGCCGGTCGACGGGCATGTGGTCAAGCGCAGCGTGCAGGTCGGCCAGCGGCTGGCGCCGGGCGCGCCGCTGATGGCGATCGTGCCGCTGGAACGGGTGTGGGTCGATGCGAACTTCAAGGAGAACCAGTTGTCGAAGCTGCGGCTGGACCAGCCGGTCAGGCTGACGGCCGACGCCTGGGACGGCGTGACCTACGAGGGCCGGATCGTCGGCCTGGGCGCCGGCACCGGCAGCGCGCTGTCGGTGCTGCCGGCGCAGAACGCGACCGGCAACTGGATCAAGATCGTCCAGCGGGTGCCGGTACGCATCGGCCTGGACGCGGCGCAGCTTCGCGAGCATCCGCTGCGCATCGGCCTGTCGATGCGGGTCGACGTCGACGTGCGCAACACCGACGGCGCGCGCATCAACGCGGTGGCCGGCGATCAGCCGGTGCAGGCCACGCCGGTGTTCGACGAGCAGGCGGCCCAGGCCGACCAGATGATCGCGCGGATCATCGCCGCGAACCGCGGTGCGGGTTCAGCCGGCCGCGGGCCCTGACAGCATCCGCTCGATGCCCGGCGGCAGCCCGCGGTTCGGCTTGACCGGCGGGCGGGCGAAGCTGCCGGCGCGGGGCTGCCCCGGCGCCGGCGCCACCAGCGACGCCCCATGCCGGACCGCGCTCGACACGCCGTCGACCACCGGCACCGGCAGTTGCCCCGCCAGGCCGCGCGCAAGGCCCGCCAGCGGCGCGCCGGCGAGGATCACGACGTCGGCGCCGTCCTCGTGCACCGCCGCCTCGCACAGCTCCTTCAACCGTGCGCCGTGATCCTGCTGGATCGTGCCCGGGTCGCGCAGCGGCTGGTCGAGCGAACGGATGCTGGCCAGCCGCGAGGCCAGGCCGTAGCCCTGCACGCATTCGCGATACCAGGCGGTGATGCGCGCCGAGATCGCGACGATCGAGAAGCGCGCGCCCAGCAGGCTCGCGCTGGCCAGCGCCGCCTCGGTCATGCCGACCACCGGCACCGGCAGCAGCTCGCGCAGCGCCGCCAGGCCCGGATCGCCGAACGCGGCGATCACCACCGCATCGTGATCGGCCAGGTGATCGCAGGCGACGCAGGCCGCGGCATAGGCGCCGACCATCGCCTCGAAGCGGGTCTCGATGTAGGCCACGCCGAACGGCGCGGTCAGGGCCGTCAGCGCGGTGCCGGCCGGCGCGGCGCGGCGCGCCTCGGCCTCGATCAGCGCGGTCACGCTGTCGGAGATGTTGGGATTGATCAGCAGCAGTTTCATCGTCGCGCGGGCTCCGCGAGTCGGTTTGGATAGGGGTCGGTCGAGAGGATTCGTTCACCGGTTCTTCGGACCGGCCGCCGGTCAGCCGCCGGTCAGCCGTCGCCGATCGCGCCGAGCAGGATCGCCGCGACGTCGGTTTCGCGGTTGCGGGCGCTGTGCTGCAGCACCCGCTGCTCGACACAGTCCAGGTGCTCGATCATCGCCGCCAGCGCGGCGCCGGCATCGCGGCGGCGCAGCGCCTGCAGGATCGCATCGTGCTCGTCGAGCGCGCAGGCGGCCAGGGTCGACGACTCGAACAGCGCGACGAACAGCTGCGTGCGGGCAACCAGGCTGCGCAGCATGGTCGACAATTGCGAACTGCCCAGGCAGTCGGCCAGCAGCAGATGGAAGTCGCCGGCCAGCGCCACCGCATCGTCGCGCCGCCCTTCCCGCTGGGCCAGCCGTTCGGCCGCCAGCAGCTTCTCCATCGCCGCGAGCTGCGGCCGCTCGACCCGGCCGGCCAGCAGCGCGACGATGCCGGCTTCCAGCGCCTTGCGGGCATCGTAGACGCCGCGCACGTCATCGTCGGACGGTTCGGGAACATAGGCGCCGCGATTGTGGTGCAGCACCAGCTTGCCCTCGGCGCCCAGCCGGGCCAGCACCTTGCGGATCGCGCCGCGGGTCGTGCCGAAGGTCTCGGCGAGCAGCCGTTCGCGCAGCGGCGTGCCGGGCCGCAGACGCCCGGCCAGCAGCGCCCGCAGGATCCCTTCGGAGACCGCCTCCTCGGAGCGGCGCGCCGACGGCGTGACCGGCTCCGGCAGCGAACGGGCGGACGCCGCGGGTGCGGCAGCCGGACGGATGCGTGAGATCTTCGCAGCGGCGGACGAGCCGACCGCGGCACTGACCGACGGCCCGTCCCCGGCCCGGGTTCGCGCCCTGCCCCGCGGCATTGCTGCCGGCGCCCCCGCCGGCCCGGCGGACGCAGACGATGGCTTCGCCCGCCGCGGCCGACCTCCGCGCCTGGCCACCGCAGCCGCGCCGGCCGCCTTGGCTTTCACCGGCATGTCATTTGCATGGACGCTCGTTGCATGGACGTTCGGCACGCCGCTCGAAGAACCGTCGACAGACAGGATGCTAGCGCAGTTTCGCGGCGCAGGTTGCAATGATGGACAATCAAGTGTAATTTTGGTTAACCATTTGACGCCAGCAACGCAAACCATCCAGGCCGGTCGCCGATGACATCCGACGTTCCCCGCTTCGATCTGCTGATCACCGATGCCGACCTGCTGACCGCCGATCCGGCCGCACCGCAATGGCGCGCCGCCAGCCTCGGCGTCACCGACGGACGGATAAGCTGGCTGGCGCAGCAGCCGCCGCCGGTCTACCAGGCCCGCGAGACGCTGCGGCTGCCCGGCCGGGTGGTCACGCCCGGCTTCACCAACGTGCACACCCATTCGATGCTGACGATGGTGCGGGGTGCTGCGATCGACCTCGGCTTCGCGCCCTCGTACACGCCGGGCATTCCGAAGGGCACCGACGTCGACGAGGCGCAGGCGCGCGCGCTGGCGCGGCTGGGCGCGCTGGAGATGCTGCTGTTCGGTTCGACGGTGATCGGCGACAACTTCGTGCGAGCCGACATCGCCACCGAGGCGATGGCCGACCTCGGCGTGCGGCTGGCGCCCAGCTTCCGGCTGCACGACGTCGACTTCGCGCGGGTGGCCAACGGCGAGTGGGTGTTCGATCCGGCGATCGGCCGGCGCACGCTGGACGGCGCGCTGGCGCTGCACGAACGCTGGCGCGGCCATCCGCGGGTGCGGGTGAACCTGGGCGCGCACGCCGCCGACACCTGCTCGGAGGACTTCCTGCGCGAGATCGCGGCGGTGTCGCGCGAGTACGGCATGGTGGTCAACACCCATCTGGGGCAGAGCACCGTCGAGGTGCAGCGGGTCGCGGCGCGCACCGGCCGCAGCTCGACCCGGGTGTTCGAGGACTGCGGGCTGCTGAATCCGCGGCTGATGGCCGGCCATTGCATCTACATCGACGACGACGACATCCGGCGCTTCGCGCAGGCCGGCGCCACCGCGGTGCACATTCCGAAGAGCAACGCGTCGTCCGGCCGGCTGGCGCCGACGCCGAAGCTGAAGGCGGCCGGCGTCAACCTGGCGCTGGCCACCGACACGCAGCACGGCGACATGGTCGAGCTGATGCGCTGGGCGCTGGTCACCGCGCGGGTGCAGACCGGCACCGTCGACGACGACTGGCAGCCGCGTCACGTGTTCGAGATGGCAACCCTGGGCGGCGCGCGGGCGCTCGGCATGGCCGATCAGATCGGCAGCCTCGCCGTCGGCAAGCGCGCCGACTTCGTGGTGTTCGACTTCCGCCGGCCGCACCTGACGCCGCGCGCCAACCTGCTCGGCAACCTGGTGCACAACGCGCACGGCCGCGACGTCGACCTGGTGGCGGTCGACGGCGAGGTGCTGGTCCGCGGCGGCCGGCCGACCCGCGTCGACATGGAAGCGATCGTTCGCGACGCCGAGGTCGCGGCCCGCGCGCTGTGGGGGGCGGTCGGCAAGCCGTACTGGGGCGCGAGCGTCGCGTGATCGGCTCGCCCGATGCATCGACGCCGCCTTCGAACCGCCGCCTCCGAACCACCGTCTTCGACCGCTGCATCCGACCGCTGCATCCGACACCGACGATCTCATCCGCCCCCCTGCACCTGGCCAACGCTCACCCCTTTTCAACCTCCTCAAGGAACCGCGATGCCCTCCTCCATCCGCCGCCTGGGCCCGCTGGCGCTGCTGGCCGCCTGTGCCGCCCTCTGCCTGCCGACCGCCGCCGTGGCGGCCGATGATGCGAACTGGCCGTCGAAACCGGTGCGCATCGTCGTGCCGTTCCCGCCCGGCGGCGCGGCCGACGCATTCGCCCGGCTGATCGGCGATTTCGCGAGCAAGTCGCTCGGCCAGACCTTCGTCGTCGACAACCGCCCCGGAGCGGGCGGTCAGATCGCCACCGACTTCGTCGCCAAGGCGCCGGCCGACGGCTACACCTTCCTGGTGGTCACCGTCGGTCATGCGGTCAATCCCAGCCTCTATTCGAAGCTGCCGTACGACACGCAGCGCGATCTGACCGGTGTCGCGCGGATCGCCGACCTGCCGAGCGTGCTGGTCGTCAATCCGTCGGTAGCGGCGAACAACGTCCGCGAGCTGGTCGAGCTGATGCGGGCCAAGCCGGGCGCGCTGGCCTTCGCGTCGTCGGGCAACGCCACCACCAGCCACGTGGCCGGCGCGATGCTGACCAGCCTCGCCAAGGTCGATTCGCTGCACGTGCCGTACAAGGGATCGGCGCCGGCGGTCACCGACCTGATCAGCGGACAGGTGCAGTGGATGATCGATCCGATCCTGTCGTCGGCGCAGCACGTGCGCAGCGGCAAGCTGCGGGCGCTGGCGGTCTCCACCGCCAAGCGGTCGCAGCTCGTGCCGGATCTGCCGACGATCGCCGAGGCGGGCGTGCCGGGCTACGACTTCGCCGCCTGGTTCCTGCTGCTCGCGCCGGCGAAGACGCCGGCGGCGATCGTCAAGCGGATGAACCAGGAGGTCGCACGGATCGTCACGACGCCCGAAGCGAAGGAGCGCTATGCGGCGCTGGGCGCCGAGCCCGGCAGCGGCAGCCCCGAGGCGGTCAACACCTTCATCGCGTCGGAGATCCGCCGCTATGCGGTGGTGGCGCGCGACGCGAACATGAAGGCCGATTGACGATGGGCGGGTCATCCGATCGCCGTGACCTGGCCGGCTACGGCGAACATCCGCCGGACCCGGCCTGGCCCGGCCGCGCCCGGGTCGCGGTGTCGCTGGTGCTGAACCTGGAGGAAGGCGCCGAGCATGCGATCGCCGAGGGCGACCACCGCAACGAGGCGGTCTACGAGGTGATCGACCGGCTCGAAGGCGTCGCCGATCCGTGCCTGGAATCGCACTTCGACTACGGCACCCGCGCCGGCTGGTGGCGGGTGATGCGGCTGCTGCAGCAGTTCGATGCCTGCTGCACCGTCAGCACCTGCGGGCGGGCCGCGCAACGCTCCCCGCAGCTCGTGCGCGATGCGGTCGCGCGCGGCCACGAGGTATCGGCGCACGGCTGGCGCTGGGAAAGCCATGCCGGCATGGACGAGGCCACCGAGCGCGAGCGGATACGGCTGACGGTGCAGGCGATCGAGCAGGCGGCCGGCCGGCGGCCGGTGGGCTGGCATACCCGCTCGGCCGCCAGCCCGGCGACCCGCCGGCTGCTGCTGGAGGAAGGCGGGTTCCTCTACGACAGCGATTTCTACGGCGACGACCTGCCGGTGACGATCGAAGCCGGCGGCCGGCGCCATGTGCTGCTGCCCTATGCGTTCGACACCAACGACATGCACTTCCAGCACACGCAGCGCTTCGTGCGCGCCGCCGACTTCGCCGGCTATGTCAACGATGCGTTCGACTGGCTGTGGCGCGAAGGCGCCACGCAGCCGAAGATGATGTCGATCGGCCTGCATCTGCGGATGCTCGGGCGGCCCGGCCGCATCGCCGCGCTCGAGAGCATCCTCGCGCATCTGCGCGCGCACGATGGCGTGTGGATCGCGCGGCGCGACCAGATCGCCCGCCACTGGCTGGGGCCTGTTCACACTACGCGCGATGGCGGCTGACCGGTCACGGTCCGACCAGCGCCCGCTCCAGATCGAAGTCCTCGGGCGCCGCCGGTTGCAGCCGCAGCGCCGCCTCGATGTGGTCGAGGTGCTGCAGCATCAGTTGCACCGCGCGGCGGCCGTCGCCCCGTTCGATCGCGGCGGCGAGCTGTTCGTGTTCGCCGTACTGGCAGGCGCTCGCCACCGGCGCGTCGTACAGCAGGATGATCAGGCAGGTCAGCGCGGTCAGCTCATGCATCGTGCGCATCAGCAGCCGGTTGCCGGCGATCTCGGCCAGCAGCACGTGGAACTCGCCGGACAGCCGCACGATCGCGCGCCGGTCGTCGTGCTCGCGGGCGCGCGTCTCGGCCCGCAGCATCGCCTTGATCCGGCCGAGCTGCTGACGGGTGATCCGTTCGCAGACCCGTTCGACGATGCGCGGCTCGATCAGCCGGCGCGCTTCGAACACCTCGCGGGCATCGTCGACGGTGGGGCTGGCGACGAACGCGCCGCGGTTGTGGACCAGGGTCACGACCCGCTCGTGCGACAGCCGCAGCAGCACGCCGTGGATCACCGTGCGGCTGACGCCGTAGATCTGCGCGAGCCGGTCCTCGGTGAGCTTGGTGCCGGGGCGCAGCCGATGCTCGACGATCGCCGACATCAGGCTTTCATGGATCTCTTCTCGCCGGGGCACCGCGACGGCGGCGGCCCGGCCCGGTTTCGGCACGGCACTCATGATCAGACGGGCAACAGTGTCCGGGAACCTAGCAGAACACGTGCCGGGCGTCCACGCGGATGCGGGCGCACCGGCCGGCGCAGCCGCGGCGGCCACCTCCCGCCGTCGATGCCGGTCTCGCCCTCACCGCAGCCGTCGTGGATTGCATGCAATCCACGAACGGATTGCATGGATGATAATGGTGCGATCGATGCGGCCGCTGCACCGCGCCAGGGCTGCGGCATGCGGCTGCACATCGCGATGCGCCGTGGCATGGACCTTGCGATCCTGCCGCTGCGATCCTGCCCGGTGACGGAGCGCCCACCGACCAGCGCCCGCGAACGATGAACGACGACCGACTGCTGCTGGGGATGCTGACCCCGTCCTCGAACACCGTGCTGGAACCGGTGACGACCGCCATGCTGGCCGGCGTGCCGCGGGCGAGTGTGCATTTCTCGCGCTTCCGGGTCACCGAGATCTCGCTGGCCGGCCACGCGCTCGCGCAGTTCGACGAGGCCGGCATCGTCGCCGCGGCGCGGCTGCTGGCCGATGCACGCTGCCAGGTGATCGGCTGGAACGGCACGTCGGCGAGCTGGCTCGGGTTCGAGCGCGATGAGCGGCTGTGCGCCACCATCGTCCAGGAAACCGGGGCGGCCGCCTGCACGTCGGTGCTGGCGCTGAACGAGCGCTTGCAGGCCACCGGCGTCACGCGGCTGGGCCTGGTCACCCCCTATCGCGGCGACGTGCAGCAGGCGATCGCCGCCAACTATGCGCGCATCGGCATCCATTGCGTCGGCGAGGCGCATCTGGACCTCGAGGAGAACTTCGCGTTCTCGCGGGTCGACGCCGCGATGCTGCGCACGATGACTCACGAGGTCGCGCACAGCCGTCCGCAGGCGATCGCGATCCTGTGCACGAACCTGCGCGGCGCTCCGCTCGCCGCCGAGCTCGAGCAGGCACTGGGCCTGCCGGTCTACGACAGCATCGCCACCGTGGTGTGGAAGTCGCTGAGGCTGGCCGGCGCCGACCCGACGCCGCTGCGCGGCTGGGGGTCGCTGTTCGAAGACAACCGGGAACCTTGATGGAACACGAATTCGATCTGGTGCTGCGCGACGCCGACCTCTGCACCGCCGCCGACCGCTTCCGCGCCGACATCGGCATCCGCGGCGGGCGGATCGTCGCGATCGGCGAACGGCTGGGCGCGGCGGCGCGCGACATCGATGCGGCCGGCCGGCTGGTGACGCCCGGCGGCGTCGATGCCCACTGCCACCTCGACCAGCCGATGAGCGACGGCTCGCGGATGGCCGACGACTTCGAGACCGGCACCCGCTCGGCGGCCTGCGGCGGCACGACGACGGTCATTCCGTTCGCCGCGCAGGTCAAGGGCGGTTCGCTGCGCGCGGCGGTCGACGACTATCACCGCCGCGCCGAGGGCCGTGCGCTGATCGACTATGCGTTCCACATGATCGTCAGCGATCCGTCTCCGGCGGTGCTGGCCGACGAGCTGCCGGCGCTGATCGCCGAGGGCTACAGCTCGTTCAAGCTGTATATGACCTATGACGATCTGAAGCTCGACGACCGGCAGATCCTCGACGTGCTGGCGCTGGCGCGGCGCGAACGGGCGATGACGATGATCCATGCCGAGAATGCCGACTGCATCGGCTGGCTGACCGAGCGGCTGCTCGCCGCCGGCATCCGTTCGCCGATCGGCCATGCGCTGTCGCGTCCGATGGCGGTGGAGCGCGAGGCCACGCACCGGGCGATCGCGCTGGCCGAGCTGGTCGACGTGCCGATGCTGATCGTGCACGTGTCGGGCCGCGAGGCGATCGAGCAGATCCGCTGGGCCCAGGGGCGCGGCCTGAAGGTCTATGGCGAGACCTGTCCGCAGTATCTGTTCCTGAACGAGACGTCGCTGGAGCAGCCCGGTCTGCATGCGCTCGGCTGCATCTGCTCGCCGCCGCCGCGCGACGAGGCGAACCGGCAGGCGGTGTGGGATGCGCTGGAGAACGGCACCTTCCACGTGCTGTCGTCCGACCATGCGCCGTTCGCGCTGAACTCGCCGCAGGGCAAGCTCGCGGCCGGCGCCGATGCGTCGTTCGACAAGGTGCCCAACGGGCTGCCGGGCCTGGAGACGCGGATGCCGCTCTTGATGTCGGGCGGCGTGCTGGCCGGCCGCATCGATCTGGCGAGCTTCGTCGCGTTGACCGCCACCAATGCGGCGAAGCTGTATGGTCTCTATCCGCGCAAAGGCACGATCGCGGTCGGCAGCGATGCCGACCTGGTGGTCTGGAACACCGACCGGTCGTTCGTGCTGACCAACGACCATCTGCATCACGCGGTCGACTACACGCCGTATGCGGGGCAGCGGTTCGATGCGTGGCCGGCGCTGACCTTGTCGCGCGGCGACGTGGTGTGGGGTGGCCAGGCGCCGCTGGTCTCGCCCGGCCGCGGACGGTTCCTGCGCTGCGAGCGTCCGGCGCCGGCGCAGCCGCGCGAGCGGCCCGGTGCGGTGCGCCGCTGGCTCACCGCGCTGCAGGCCGGCGGCTCGTCGGGGGCCGCGACTCGCGCCGGCGGCTTCTCGGAGGAACGCGAATGAGCGCGCCGCTGGCGCCGGCGCTGGTCGAGGATTGCCTGCTGCGGGGGGTCGCCGGCCTGGCCCGAGCGGTGCACAAACGCGAGATTCGCGCGATCGACGTCGCGCGGGCACAGATCGCCCGCATCGAACGGCTGAATCCGGCGCTCAACGCGCTGATCGGCTTCGACCCGCAGCGGGTGCTCGACGATGCCCGGCTCATCGATCAGCGGATCGACGGCGGTGAATCGCTGCGGCTGGCCGGCGTGCCCTACACCGTCAAGGACAACCTGTGGGTCGAAGGCCGCCGGATCACGCAGGGCTCGAAACTGTTCGCCGACTTCGTCGCGCCCCGCGACGCGTGGGCGGTCGCGCGGATGCGCTCGCAGGGTGCGCTGCTGCTGGGCATCAGCAACTGCTCGGAGTTCGCCTGCAAGGGCATCACCAGCAATCCGTTGCACGGCACGACCCGCAACCCATGGGATCCGGCGCTGAGCCCGGGCGGTTCGTCGGGCGGCGCGGCCGCGGCGGTCGCGGCCGGCATCGGCCTCTTCGCACTGGCCACCGATGCCGGCGGCTCGACCCGCCGTCCGGCCGCGCACTGCGGCGTGGTCGGCATGAAACCCAGCACCGGCATCGTGCCGCATCCGTGGGGATTCGAGGAACCGAACTTCGGCGTGTCGGTGATCGGACAGATCGCGGCCAGCGTCGCCGATGCGGCCGAGGTGCTGCAGGCGCTCGCGGCATTCGAACCGTTGGACCCGCTGTCGGCGCGGCCGCATGATGGCAGGTTCGCCGCGGCCGCCGGCGGTTCCGAAGCCGGCGACGTTGCCGAAGCCGGCGGCATTGTCGAAACCGCCGGTGGGGCCGGAGTTGCCCGTGGGGCCGGTGGGGCCGGAGGCGCTGAGCTCGCTGAAAGCGGCGAGCCCGCCGAAACCGGCGGAGGCGGTTCGCCGCCGAAGCGGCTGCGGGTGGCGTGGAGTCCGCAGCTCGGCTGCGGCTTCGCGGTCGACGACGACGTGGCGCGCGCGTTCGACGAGGCGATCGGACGGCTACGCGACGATGGCTGGGCGATCGTCGATGCGGAGCCGCCGTGGCCGCCGGGTATCGCCGAGTATCCGGCGCTGGCATTGCAGCAGGCGGGGCTGGCGGCGCTCTATGCGGACCGGCTGCCGGGGCGCCGGCACGACATCGATCCCGATCTGGTCGCGCAGATCGAAGCCGGCATGCGCTTCGACGGCGCGACGATCGCGCGCACGCTGCTGCGTCGCGAAGCGGTCCAGTCGGCGGTGGCGCGCTTCTTCACGGACTTCGACCTGCTGCTGACGCCGACCGCGCCGGTGACCGCGTGGCCGGCGACCGAGCTCGGCCCGGCGACGATAGGCGGCCGGCCGGCCGGGCCGCGTGGCAATGCGGGCTTCACGCCGCTCTTCAACTACGCCGGCGTGCCCGCCTGTTCGGTGCCGGTGGCGCTGGTGCGCGGTCTGCCGATCGGGCTGCAGGTCGTCGGCCCGCGGCTGCACGATGCCCGCGTGATCGCGGCGGCGGCGGCGATCGAGCGGAAGGTCGGACGGTTTACGAGCGCGATGCGGGGCTGAAGGGCGATCGCCGCTTCGACATCACGGCCGATCGCCGCAGGATCGGCCTGTCATAGTCGCGGTGCCGGGCACTGCGCGATCCAGTGCCGCGCGATCGCCTCGCGAGTCGCGAACCAGGCGCCGCCCGCCTTCTTCATCCGCTCGATCAGCCGCTCGAGGCCGCCGATGCGCGCCGGCCGGCCGATGATGCGGGTGTGCAGACCGATCGACAGCATCCGCGGCGACTCCGAGCCTTCGACGCGCAGCCGCTCGAACGCCTCGAACACATAGTCGGCGAAATCGTCGGCGTGCACGAACGACTGGCTGTCGAAGAAGCGCATGTCGTTGGTGTCGAACGCGTAGGGCAGCACCAGATGCGGCCGGCCGGCTGCCTCGACCCAGTACGGGCAGTCGTCGTTGTAGGCGTCGCTGTCATAGAGGAATCCGGCCTCGCTCAGCAGCCGCCGCGTGTTGACCGACGGGCTGCTCTTGGTGTGCCAGCCCACCGGCGTCACGCCGGCGGCGGCGCGGATCGCGGCCACCGTGCGGGCGATCCGTGCGCGCTCGTCGTCCTCGGCCAAGCCGGCATGGCTCTCCCAGCGCCAGCCATGGCAGCAGATCTCGAAGCCGCGGGCGACGGCGTCGGCGGCGATCCACGGCGTGCGTTCGACCGCGCGGCCGCAGGCATTCAGCGTCAGCGGCACACGCAGCCGCGTCGCGATCGCGGCGATGCGCCAGTAGCCGACCCGGGCGCCGTACTCGAAGTGGCTCTGCATGCACAGATCGGGCACGCCGGCGATCTCGTGGCGCACCTCGTGGGTCGCCTCGTTGCGCTCGTCGCCGTCGCCGATCGCCCACTCGGCGCCCTCCTCGATGTTCAGCACCAGCGACACCGCCAGCGCCGCGCCGCCGGGCCAGCGCACGTCCGGATAGACACCGGCATAGCCGCGCAGATCGCGGAGCGGCCGTGCACCGGTCATGGCGCCCCCAAGGGCCCGCGGCCCAGCCCCCCGAGGGGCTCGCACCGGGGTTTCGCGTCGCATGCGACGCGCCGGCGCGAGAAGTCGCGCCTGCCAGCGCGACCGCGGCCTGCAAGGCCTGAGCGGCTTCGGAGCGGCCGGGCGGAAAAGTCGGCCCTCCCAGCGCGCCCGGGGCCGAAAAGCCTTGAGCGGCTGCGGGGGGGCGGTGCGCCGCTCATGCCCGCCCGCCGATCCGCGCCGGCCAGGTGTCGTCGGCGATCAGCTCCTCTTCGCAGCGCGCGACGATCGTCTCCATCGCCGCGTGCATCGGCGCGACCGACGCCTCGGCCTCACGGAAGCGCGGCTCGAGTTCCGCGAACGCCGCGCCGATGCGGGCGATCAGCGCCGCCTCGTCGACGCGGGTCAGCAGGCCGTTGCGCATCACCGGTTCGCCGTCGACGAACACGTCGCTGATCGCCGCGCCGCGCTCCGCATAGACGAGCTGGCGCAACGGATCCGACAGCGGCACGAACGGCAGCGCATCGAGCCGGTAGGCGACCAGATCGGCGATGCGGCCCGGCTCGATCGCACCCAGCCGGTCCTGCTGACCGAGACCCCGCGCGCCGCCCATCGTCGCTGCCGAACAGGCTTCGTGCGCGGTCAGCCAGCGCCGGTAGTCGGCGCCGCGCACCTTCGACAGCGCCGCCGCGGTACCGACCGCGTTCAGCATGTTGCAGTTGACGGTCGAGCAGCAGCCGTCGGTGCCGATGCTCACGTTGACGCCGGCATCGAGCAGCTCGCGCACCGGCATCACGCCCGAGCCGAGCATCAGGTTCGACCAGGCGTTGTGCTGGGCGGTCGCGCCGGTCTGCGCGAGCAGCGCGATCTCTCGAGGATTGAGCCACACCGCGTGGATCAAGGTCGTCGCGGGTTTCAGAAAGCCCAGCGCATGCAACCGCTCGATCATCGTGCTGCCGAAGAACGCGCGGCCGGTGACGACCTGCAGCCGCGTTTCCTGCGCGTGGATGATCACCGGCAGCGACAGCTCGTCGGCCAGCGCGCGGATCGCCTGCAGGAACGCCGGCGTGCAGCGCTGCGGCGCCGAGGCCGAGGCGATCACCGACACCCGGCTCTGCCGCGGATGGCGTGCCGAGGCCAGCCGGCGGGTCAGCGCCAGCAGCGCGTCGCCGTCGGGCCGCGGCACGCCGCGCAGCCGCGCGACCAATGCCGGGTCGACCAGCTCGTCGACGAACGGAAAGTTGTCGATGACCGGCCGGTCCATCATCGCGAAGCCGAGGAACGCGCGGATGCCCAGGTCGTCGTAGGCCGACAGCACGCCGTCGATGACCGCCTCGTCGATCGCGCCGCCCAGCGACATGTCGTCGACGACCGCGGTGGCGCCGCTGCGCAGCGCCTCCAGCGCGCCGATCATCGCCCGCAGATAGGCCTGCTCGCGGGTCAGCGGCACCGGGATCGGCGTACGCACGTAGTGCATCCACAGTTCCAGCGGCAGGTTCTCGGTGCGGCCCTTCTGGAACGCCTCGTGCGAATGGAAGTGGCCGTTGATCATGCCGGGCACCAGCAGCCGGCCGGCCAGATCGATCGTCCGCCCGGCAGGCGCCGCCTGCGCGCCGATGACGCCGGCCGGCTCGATCGCGGCGATGCGGCCGTCCTCGATCAGCAGATCGCGCGGTGCCCCATCCCAGCGCAATCCCTCGCCGAGCAGTGGACGTGCATTGCGCAACAGCAGCGGTTCGGCAATCATCGGGTGGTCTCCGGATGGAACGGATGGAACGGGCCGGACGAACGGGCGCAGCGCGGACGAGGCCCGTGCAGGCGATGGGCGCAACGACGGCCGTGGTGATGGCCGCAACGATGGAGCGGAACATGGATCAGGCAACGACGGATCAGGCGGAGCACGCGATGGACCTCGCGCTGCAGGAAGCGGAGCGGGCCTGGCAGCGCGGCGACTGGCCGGTCGGCGCGGCGCTGCTCGATGCGCAGGGCACGTTGCTCGCGCTGGGCTCCAACCGGGTCAACAGCGGCCGCGACCTGACGCTGCATGCGGAGATCGACGTGATCCGCCGCGCCACCGAAGCCGGCGCCGACGCGCGGATCGCCGGCGGCACGCTGATCAGCACGATGGAGCCCTGCCCGATGTGCGCCTGGGCGCTGCGGCTGGCCGGCATCGGCACGCTGGTGCTGGGCGCGCGGCACGCCGACCTGCAGCGCACCGATCTCGGCCGCTACACCGTGGAGAGCTTCGGCGAGCTGACCGGCTATGCACCGGCACTGATCACCGGCATCCGCCGCGACGAATGCGCAGCGATGCGTGCGCGCCCGCTGCGGCCGGCCGGGTAGGCACCTCATCGCGGCTGGCGGCACGCGCATTCGTCCGGGATCATCGCCGGCCTGCCTGCGCGGATTCGGCAACGATCATCGCCGGTCTCGCCTGGTCGGTTCTCAGCGCAGGTGGCGCGAGATGCCGGCCAGCCGTTCCATCACCAGCCCCACCGCGACGGTGGCCGCGATCAGCACGCCGGAGACGGCCGCGGCGCGCACGTCCAGGTTCGATTCGATGATGTGCCACAAGCGGATCGGCAGCACCTCGCTGCGCGCATCGGACAGGAACAGCGAGATCGCGACGTTGTCGAACGACGCCATGAAGCCGATGAAGGCGCCGGCCGCCACGCCGGGCGCGATCAGCGGCAGGGTGACGGTACGAAACGCGAACAGCGGGCCGGCGCCCAGGCTGCGGGCGCTTTCGAGCAGCGCCGCATCCATCTGCTGCAGGCTGGCGGTGGTCGTGCGCACGACGTAGGGCGACGTGATCGCCACGTGGCCGATCACCAGGGTCGCCAGCGACAGCCCGGTGCCCAGCAGGTTGAAGGTCATCAGCAGCGCCAGCCCCAGCGCCAGCGTCGGCAGCATCAGCGGCGACATGAATGCCGAGTCGAGCAGCCGCGCCCACGGTTCGCGGCGACGGGCGAGCGCGAGCGCCGCGGCGACGCCGAGCAGCACCGACGTCGCGGTGGCCAGCGCCGCGACCTGCAGCGACAGCGCCGCCGCCGACAGGATCTCCGGCGACTCGCTCCACAGCGCCTGGTACCAGCGCACCGACCAGCCGGGCGGCGGGAACTTCAGCGAGAACGCGTTGGTGAACGACGTGATCAGCACGATCACCGTCGGCGCGATCAGCAGCAGCACCGCCAGCGCCGCCAGGGTGCCCATCACCAGATTGAACGACCAGCGATCGAGCCGCGACGCCGGCGACTCGGTGGCGGCCACCGGCGTGGCGGTACGGTCGGGGGCCAGGCGCAGCAGCGTCGACATCGCGGAGGCTCCGTTCACCGATTCAGGCGGAGGCGTAGGCGCGGCTGCGCCGCGCAACCAGGTTGACCAGCGACACGATCGCCAGCACCGATACCAGCAGCGTGACCGCCACCGCGGCGGCGAACGGATAGTCGTTGGCCTGGATCGCCTGCTGGTAGATGTAGAACGGCATGTAGATGTTCTGCCCGCCGCCGACCAGGGTCTGCGTGACGAAGGCGCTGGCTGCGGCCGCGAACACCAGCAGGCAGCCGGCCAGCAGCCCCGGCGTGGCCAGCGGCACGATCACGCGCGTGAACGTGCGCCAGCTCCCGGCGCCCAGCACGCGCGACGCCTGGCCCAGCGCCGGGTCGATGTTGCCGAGCGCGGTGATCAGCGGCAGCACCATCAGCGGCATCTCGATCTGCGCCAGCGCGACGACGACGGCGCCGGGCGTGTACAGCAGCTTCAGCGGCGCCTCGATCCAGCCCAGCCGGTTCACCAGCACGTCGTTGATGATGCCCTGACGGCCGAGGATCACGACCCAGGCGAAGGTGCGCACCACCGCGCTGGTCAGCAGCGGCAGCACGATCAGCAGGATCAGCACCCGCTGCACCGGACGCGGCGACTGCCAGTAGACCCAGGCGAGCGGCAGCCCGAGCAGCAGCGCGAGCAAGGTCGCCCGCGCCGCGAGCCACAGCGTGCTGCCGAGGATGCCGAGGTTGAACGGGTCGCCGAAGAACTTCAGGTACTGGCGCAGCCCGAGCGTCGAGAACTGGCTGTCGCCGAAGAGGCTGACGCCGGCCAGCCCGGCCAGCGGCGCCGCGACGAACACTGCGAAGAACACCGCCAGCGGCAGCGCGAGCAGCGCCTGCCGTCCGGTTGGTAGTCGTAGTACGGCCATCACTCAGACCGCCGCGGGTCGCAGGCGGGCTCGAACCCGGCGCCGTTGCGCTCGTTCATCGTCACGCTCGTTCATCGGTGACCGCGAACAGCCGGGCCGAGGCACCGGACACCAGCCGCACGCCGACCGCCTCGCCGACCATCGGCCGCGGCGCATGCGCATCGCGCGGCGTGCTCAGCTTCAGCGTGCTGCCGTCCTCCAATGTCAGCTCGCAGATCATCGACGGGCCCAGCGGCAGCACCAGCCGCACCTGCGCGCGCAGCCCGCCGGCCGGATCGCCGAGCACCAGGTGCTCCGGCCGGATCGCCATCTGCACGTCGCCCGGCAGCGAGCACGGCGCCGGATCGGCGATCGGCACCTCGACGCCGCCCTGCAATGTCACCGCGAAGCGATCGTCGATGCGCCGCAGCCGGCCGCGCAGCAGGTTCGTCGTACCGACGAACCTGGCGACGAACAGCGACGACGGCGCGTCGTAGACGGTCTCGGGCGGCGCGAACTGCTCGACCCGGCCCTGGCTCATCACCGCGATCCGGTCGGCCATGCCGAGCGCCTCTTCCTGGTCGTGCGTGACCATGATCGTCGTGATGCCCAAGGTGCGCTGCAGCCGGCGGATCTCGATCTGCATGTCCAGCCGAAGATTGCGATCCAGCGCCGCGAACGGCTCGTCGAGCAGCAGCACCCGCGGGCTGACCGCCAGCGTGCGCGCCAGCGCCACCCGCTGCTGCTGACCACCCGACAGCTCGCGCGGCAGCCGCGCGGCCAGATGGCCCAGCTTGACCAGCTCCAGCATCTCGCCGACGCGGGCCTCGATCCGTTCGCGGGACTCGCCGCGCGCCCGCAGGCCGTAGCCGACGTTGGCCGCCACGTCCAGGTGCGGGAACAGCGCATAGTTCTGGAACACGATGCCGGCGCCGCGCTCGTTCGGCGGCAGCCGGTCGACGCGCGTCGCGCCGAAGCGGATCTCGCCCGAGGTCTGCGCCAGCAGCCCGGCGATGATCCTCAGCAAGGTGGTCTTGCCGCAGCCGCTGGGGCCCAGCAGCACGACCAGCTCGCCGGGCTCGATCGCCAGGCTCACGTCGTCGACCGCGGTCTGGTCTGCGTAGCGGTGGATCACGCGGTCGGCGACGACCGCGGTCGGGACGGGCTCGACGGATGTCTGCATGCCCGGTACGAATCAAGATCCATGCCATCGGTCGGTGGAGGCCCCGTCGTGGCTGCCCGCCGATGGCTCGCGGTACACCGGGTGCTTCCAATGCATGCTTTCCCAATATCGATTGCATGCAATCTGCGTTTCGTTTCGATGCAAATCGGGCACGCCGGTGGTGCGGGCCGCACGGTTTGGGTCCGGCCATCACGATGAAACGGCCTGGCCCGACCCTTGCATCGCCGGCGGCTCACGCCAACCCGCAGGAGCCAGACCATGAATGAACTGTCGATCGGACGCCGCCGGATGCTGCAGGCACTGGGCGCGGCCGGCACCGTCGCCGCGTTCGGCACCGCCGCCCATGCGCAGGGCAAGACGATCTCGGCCACCACCTATCCGCGTGGGAGAGTTCGCACCGCGCCTATCTGGTGCCGGCCTACCAGAAGGCGACCGGCGGCAGCGTGAACCTGGTGTCGTCGCTGGCGGTCGACACGGTGTCGAAGATCGTCGCATCGAAAGCCAACCCGCCGTTCGACGTGGTGATCCTCGACGAAGGCCCGTACCTGGCCGCCCTGCAGCACGACATCTTCGAGAAGATCCCGGTGGCCTCGATGCCCAGCATGAAGGACATCCCGCAGGCGTTCGTCGATCCGCGCGGGCTGGGCGTGTTCGTGTCGGGCCAGATCATCGGCATCGCGTACAACACCGACAAGCTGAAGAATCCGCCGCGCTCGTACAACGATCTTCTGAAGCCCGAATACAAGGGCCGCGTCGGGCTGGCCGGCATGGGCTCGACCTTGATGAGCGCCTGGATGGCCGACGTGGCCAAGCTCAACGGCGGCAGCGAGGAGAACATGGAACCGGCGTTCCAGTTCGTGAAGAAGCTGCTGCCCAACGTCGGCGCGGTGGCCGCGAACCCGGGTGCGCTGGCCACGTTGTTCCAGCAGGACCAGATCGACGTCGCGATCCACTACAACAACAACGTCGGCGACATGGCCGCCAAGGGCGTGCCGATCGCGCTGGCCAGGCCGGACAGCGGCTGGCTGCTGATCCAGAGCACGATGCACGTCATCAAGAACTCGAAGAACGTCGACGCGGCGGCCGCCTACATCAACGCCGCGATCAGCCCCGAGGTCCAGCAGAAGATGGGCGAGGCGCCCTACTTCGTCGTGCCGACCAATACCAAGGTGCAGTTCAGCAAGGGGCTGCAGGCGCAGGCGAAGGACATGAACGAGCTGATGGGCTTCCGGCGCATCGACTGGATGAAGCTCAATCCGCGACGGCCGGAGTACATCGACCGATTCAACCGGGAGGTCAAGGTCTGAGACATCGTTGGTCGACCTCTCCGGCGGAACCCCGGTGCGAATCGGGTTGGCGCAGGATGGCGGCAGTGTTAATATTGGTTGGTCAAGTCAGTCAACCAAATTAAGGTGCCGTCCATGCCGATCATCGTCAATGTGCAGGAAGCCAAGACGCACCTGTCCCGATTGATGGAACAGGCGCATGCCGGTCAGGAAATCATTCTCGCAAAGGGTGGCAAACCCTATGCGCGGCTGGTTCCGTTGGAAGCCACTGCCGCAGCGCGGCGCCCCGGCCGGATCAAGGGGCGGCTCGGGGACGAGTTCTTCGAGCCGTTGCCGGACGACGAATTGCGGGCCTGGGAGGGGCGCTGATGCGCCTGCTGCTGGACACCCATGCGCTGCTGTGGTGGTTCAGCGATGACGAACGGCTTTCGCCGAACGCCCGGAACGCCGTCGGTGATCAGCGCAACGACGTCTTCGTCAGCGCAGCGAGCGCCTGGGAGGTTGCGATCAAGCACGCGCTCGGCAAGCTGAGCGGAGTCGATGAGGCGGTTTCGCGCTATGCCGAGCTGCTCGCTGCGGACGGATTCCAGTCTTGGCCGATCACCCATGCGCATGCGCTGCGCGCCGGTTCCTATCCCGTCGCCCACCGCGATCCGTTCGACCGGATGCTCGCCGCGCAGGCCGAATTGGATGGCCTTCGGCTGGTGACCCGGGATTCCGCGTTCGTTCAGTTCGGTACGCCTACGATCTGGTGAAGGGCCTTGCGGATCGATGGCGGCGGCGCAGCAGGCGCCGCCGTCACACGGCCGCATGTACGCCGTCGCTCAGGCTCTGCACGAACACCCGCACCTGCGCCGGCACGCGATCGTCGCGCAGCCGGAACGCGCACATCGGGCCGCGCAGCAGATCGCCCGGCATCGGCAGGCAGCGCACCAGGCCGGCGCGTTCGTAGTCGTGGGCGAGGTCGCTGGCGACCGCCCACAGCATCGCCGACTCGCGTACCAACGCGAGCGCGACCAGCACCGAGCTGACCTGCAGATCGACGCCGGCCTGCACGGCCGGTGCGCGGTGGATCGACAGCATCCGGTCGACCTTCGGCCGCAACGGCGCGTTCGGCGCAGGCAGCACCCAGCGCTCGTTCGCCAGTTCAGGCCAGCCGATCCGGCGGCGGCGGGCGAGCCGGTGATCGGGCGCCGCGACGATGGTGCTGTGCTCCTCGTACAACACCATCACCTCGACGCGATTCAGGTCGACGGCCAGTTCGGCATGCGCCAGCATCACGTCCAGGCGGCCTGCGAGCAGCGCCGCATAGAGCTCGTCGAGCTCCAGCGTCTGCACCTGCAGCCGCACATCCGGCAACTGCCGGGCGGTGCGGATCGCCGCCTGCGCGACGCGACGTGCGGAGAACACCGACAGCACGCCGATGCGCAGCTCGCCGCTGACGCCGCGGCGCAGATCGCCCAGCGTGGTTTCCGCCAGCACCAGTTCATTCAGCACCCGATCGGCATGCGCGACCATGCTGAGCCCGGCCGGTGTCGCGACGACGCGCTTGGTCGTGCGCTCGAACAGCCGCACCTGCAACAGCGATTCGATCTGCGCCAGCGCCCGCGACACCGCCGGCTGCGTGGTGTTCAGCGACTGCGCGCAGCGGCTCAGGTTCAGCGTACGGCCGAGCACGCTGATCAGCCGCAGATGGCGCAGCGTCAGGCTGCGCTGGACCAGGGAGTTCATCGGCGGTTTATACCATCGAAGATATGAATCGGTGCAAACAGATCATTTGTCGATCGCCGCCCTCGCTCGGACAATCTGCGCCGATCCGGGATCGCATCGGCCGGCGCGTGACGCGCCCTGGACAGCATCGGCGGCAGCGATCGGACCGGCACCCAGGAGGAGATCATGACGAAAGCAAGCCGACGGCGGTTCCATGCGGCGTTCGCGACGATCCCGGTCGCGGCCACGCTGGCGGGCCTGCCCGCTTACGCTCAGAATTACCCGGCGCGACCGATTCGGCTGATCGTGCCGTGGCCGGTGGGCACGCCGGCCGACGTGTCCGGCCGCATCGTCGCCGAACGGATGGCCGGCGGTCTCGGCCAGCCGATCGTCGTCGAGAACAAGCCGGGCGCGGCCGGCACGATCGGCTTCGGCGAAGCGCTGCGTCAGCCGGCCGACGGCTACACCGTCTACATGCTGTCATCGGCATCGCTGGTCGCGCCGTTGCTGTTTCCGGGCAATCCGGTCGACTTCCTGAAGGCGCTTCAGCCGATCGGCATGGTCGCGTGGAGCTACAACGTGCTGGTCACGCCGGCCGACTCGCCGATCGCATCGCCGCGGCAGTTGACCGAGCTCGCCAAGGCGAAACCCGACACGCTGACGTTCGCCTCCGGCGGCAACGGCACGCCGGCGCACCTGGCCGGCGAGCTGTTCAGGCAGCAGACCGGTTCGCCGACGGTGCACGTGCCTTACAACCAGTTTCCGATGGCGATCGGCGACCTGGTCGCCGGCCGCGTGCAGTTCATGTTCCTGACCGCCTCGGCGGCGATTCCGCAGATCGGCGGCGGCAAGCTGCGGCCGATGGCGGTCACCGGCGCGCAGCGGCTGCCCGCGCTGCCGGCGGTCCCGACGATGGCCGAACAGGGTTTTCCGGACTTCGTGCTGCGTTCGTTCGACGGCATGACGGTGCGGGCCGGCACGCCCGCCGAGATCGTCGAGCGGCTGAATGCCGAACTGAACAAGGCACTGACGGCACCGGACGTCCGCGAACGGCTCGGCGTGCTCGCGCTGGAGACTCAGCCGATGACGGCGGGCGCGTTCCGCGACGTGGTCGCCAGCGAGTCCGACAAGTGGCTGCGGATCGGCCGGCAGGCGAACGTCAAGGCCGACTGCCCGGGGGTACGGCCATCGCCCCGCCGTGGCCACGACCGACCCTCGAACCGGCCGCGCCGACGTCGTCATCGTCGGCGGCGGATCGGCCGGCTGCGTGCTGGCTGCCCGGCTGAGCGAGGACCCCGCCTTGCAGGTGGTGCTGCTGGAGGCCGGACGCCCGTCGCGCTATCACTGGATCGACATACCGATCGGCTACTTCAAGACGGTCGGCAATCCGCGCTTCGACTGGCGCTTCGAGACCGAGCCCGAGCCCGAGCTCGACGGCCGCCGTGTGCCGTGGCCGCGCGGCAAGGGGCCCGGCGGCACCAGTCTGATCAACGGCATGCTCTATCTGCGCGGCCACCGCGCCGATTATGACCAGTGGGCCGCGCTCGGCAATGCCGGCTGGGGCTGGGACGACGTGCTGCCGTACTTCCGCAAGGCGATGCATCGCGCGCAGGCCGCGGCCGCGCACGACGGCGTCGGCGGGCCGCTGTGGGTGTCGAACCTGTCGCGCGACCCGCTGTCCGATGCGTTCGTCGAAGCGGCCGCCGCGACCGGCATCGGCCGCAGCGCCGACTTCAACGCCGGCGACAACAGCGGCGCCGGCTACTTCCAGATGACCACCCGCAACGGCCGCCGGATGAGCACCTATGCGGCCTACCTGCAGCCGGCGCTGGCGCGGCCCAACCTGCGGGTGATCGCCGGCGCCCAGGCCACCCGCATCCGCTTCGACGGCCGCCGCGCAACCGGCGTCGAGTTCGTCGGCGACGGCGCACGGCGCACGATCGACGCGACGCACGAGGTGATCGTCAGCGCCGGCGCGATCCAGTCACCGCAGCTTCTGCAGCTTTCGGGGATCGGCGCACCCGCACTGCTCGAACAATTCGGCATCGCGCCGGTCGCCCCGCTCGACGGCGTCGGAAGCAATCTGCAGGACCATCTGCAGTTGCGCCCGGTCTACCGCTGCAGCGGTGCCGAGACGCTGAACGACATCGCCCACAGCCGCTGGCGCGGCGCGCGTGAACTGCTGAAGTACCTGCTGTTCCGCTCGGGCGCGCTGAACGAGGCGGTCTATCGCGCCGGCGCGTTCTTCGCATCGGATGAGCGCCATGCGGGCTGGCCCGATGCGCAGATCCATTTCGGGCTGGTCAGCTTCGATCGGCCCCACCAGCCGCCGCATCCGTTCGCGGCGGTCACCCTCTCGGCCGGCCTGCTTAGTCCGGACAGCCGCGGCACGGTCGAGATCCGCTCGGCCGATCCGGCCGCCGCGCCGACGATCCGGGCCGGCTACCTGAGCGCGCCCGCCGATCGCGCGCTGGCCGTCGACCTGCTGCGCCGGATGCGCGAGATCGCCACGGCGCCACCGCTGGCCCGCTTCCTGACCGGCGAGTTCGAACCCGGCCCGGCGCTGACCACCGATGACGAGCTGCTCGGCTGGATCCGCCGACGCGCCTGCAGCATCTTCCATCCGGTCGGCACCTGCGCGATGGGCCCGGCAGACGACGCCTGCGCCGTCGTCGACGCGCGGCTGCGCGTGCACGGTCTGGAGCGATTGCGCGTGGTCGACGGCGCCGTGATGCCGCGCATCGTGTCGGGCAACACCAACGCGCCGATCATCATGATCGCGGAACGCGCGGCCGATCTGATCAGGGAGGATCTGCGCGGCTCGGCCGGGTCTTGACTCAGGCCACCTTCGCCAGATCGGCCGCGGTGGTGAACGCGTCGGCGAAGAACTCCTCGATCGGCAGCCCGCATTCGGCGACGAAATCGCGCTGCGCCGATTCGACGACGATCGGTGCGCCGCAGGCGTAGACCTGATGGCCCGACAGGTCCGGGAAGTCCTGCATCACCGCGCGGTGCACGAAGCCGGTTCGGCCTGCCCAGCCGTCCTCGGACAGCGCATCGGAGATCACCGGCACGTAGCGGAAACCGGGCACCTCGCGCGTCCACTGCTCGCACAGCGCGTTCATGTACAGGTCGTGCGGCCGCCGGCCGCCCCAGTACAGCGTCATCGGCCGGACCTTGCCCTTGGCCACCGCGTGCTCGACCACCGCCTTGATCGGCGCGAAGCCGGTGCCGCTGGCCAGCAGCACCACCGGCTTGGCGGAATCGTCGCGCATGAAGAAGGTGCCCATCGGACCTTCGAAGCGCAGGATGTCACGCTCCTTGACCGCCGGCTGCGCGGCGCCGAACAGCAGGTCGGTGAACCGGCCGCCGGGCAGATGGCGCACGTGCAGCTCGATGTGCTCGGCGGTATCGGGCGCGCCGGCCATCGAATAGCTGCGGCGGGTTCCGTCGCGCAGGATCAGCTCGATGAACTGGCCGGCGAGGTACTTCAGACGGTCGTTGGCCGGCACCTGCAGCTTCATCACGATGACGTCCGGTGCCACCCGGGTCAGGCTCGCGACCCGACAGGGCATCTTGCGGATCTGGATGTCGCCGGCCATCACGACCCGGGCTTCGATCGTCAGATCGGACTCGGCATGCGCGCAGCACATCAGGCCGAAGCCGCGCGCCGCCTCCTCGGCGGTCAGCGCGGTGGCGGTATGCGGGCCCTGGCGGATGCTTCCTTCGAGCACCTTGGCCTTGCATGACCCGCAGGCGCCGTTCTTGCAGCCGTACGGCAGCACCACGCCCTGGCGCAGCGCGGCCTCCAGGATCGTTTCCTCGCCGGCGACGCTAAACTGCTTGGCGCTGGGCTGGACCGAGACGGTGAAGCTCATGATTCAAAAAGGGAAATGGGCAAGAACCGCCATTATCGCTCGGCCGGCCGGATG
>OEIU01000658.1_pt1 | contig 29818 bp, 19 predicted proteins | sample 1539221 | NCBI WGS metagenome assembly OEIU01 (sample SAMN03792071, study PRJEB22550) | activated sludge metagenome | feature: wastewater treatment plant; material: activated sludge; isolation source: Wastewater treatment plant of a petroleum refinery complex | place: Argentina: Zarate | collected...
CGCCCGCGCCGCGGATTTCAAGGTCATGCGTGGCCAACGTGAAACCGGCGCCCAATTCTTCCATCGCGGCGATGGCGTCGAGTCGTTTTTCCGCATCCGCGGTCAGCGCGTGCCGATCCGGAACAATCAAATAGGCGTAAGCGCGATGATGCGAACGCCCGACGCGGCCGCGCAACTGGTGCAATTGCGCCAGGCCGAAACGGTCGGCGCGGTCGATCAGGATGGTGTTCGCGCTCGGCACATCGATGCCCGATTCGATGATCGTCGTGCACACCAGCACGTTGAAACGCTGGCGGTAGAAATCGAGCATGACTTGCTCGAGTTCGCGTTCGGGCATCTGGCCGTGGGCGATGCGGATGCGCGCATCAGGGATCAGTTCGGCGAGGTCGCGCGCGGTGCGTTCGATGCTGTCGACGGCGTTGTGCAAAAAGTATACTTGTCCGCCGCGCCCGAGTTCGCGCTGGAACGCCTCGCGCACGGTGGCCGGATCATAGGGCGTGACGAAGGTCTTTACCGCGAGGCGATGCTCAGGCGGTGTGGCGATGATGGACAGGTCGCGCAGGCCGGACATGGCCATGTTCAGCGTGCGCGGAATCGGCGTTGCGGTGAGCGTGAGCAAGTCCACTTCGGCGCGCAGTTTCTTCAGCGCCTCCTTGTGGCGCACGCCGAAGCGGTGTTCCTCATCGACGATGACGAGGCCCAGATCCTTGAACTTCACGTCGGGCTGCAGCAGCCGGTGCGTGCCGATCATCACGTCGATCTGGCCGTCACGCAGTTTCGCCAACGCCGCGTCGGTTTCCTTCTTCGACTTGAAGCGCGAGATCACTTCCACGCGCACCGGCCAGTCGGCGAAACGGTCGCGAAAATTCTGGTAGTGCTGCTGGGCGAGCAGGGTGGTCGGAACCAGCACGGCAACCTGCTTTCCCGCCGTCGCGGCGACGAACGCCGCGCGCAGCGCGACCTCGGTCTTGCCGAAGCCGACGTCGCCGCAGACCACGCGATCCATCGCCTTGCCCGAGGCGAGGTCAGCGATCACGGCGTCGATGGCCTGCAGCTGGTCGGGCGTTTCCTCGAACGGAAACGCGGCGGCGAATTGCGCGTACAGCGCATGGTCGTAGACGAGGGCGTGGCCCTGGCGCGCTTCGCGCTGCGCGTACAGGGCGAGCAGTTCGGCCGCCGCATCGCGGACCTTCTGCGCGGCCTTGCGCTTGGCGCGTTCCCAGGCATTGCCGCCGAGGGAGTGCAGCGGCGCGAGTTCCGGCGCGGTGCCGGAATAGCGCGACACCAGGTGCAATTGCGCGACCGGCACATAGAGCTTGTCGGCGTTGGCATATTCGATGACGAGGAATTCGCCGCCGCCGCCGACATCGAGTTTGGTCAGGCCCTGGTAGCGGCCGACGCCGTGGTCCGCGTGCACGATCGGTGCGCCGACGGCCAGTTCCGACAGGTCGCGCAAGACGGCTTCGGGATCGCGCGCGGCGATTTTGCGCCGGCGCGCCTGTTGCGCACGTTCGCCGAGCAGCTGGCGCTCGGTGAGGACCGTGAGCGCAGGATCGGCGAGTGCGAAGCCGTCGTCGAACGCGGCGACGGCAATTTCCAGCTTCGTCGTGCCTCCAAGAAACTCCTGCCACGATTGCACGACCTGCGGACGCAGATCCGCCTGAGCGAGTTGATCGAGCAACGCTTCGCGGCGACCAGCGGAATCCACTGCAATCAGCACGCGCCCGGCGTAACCATCGAGGAAGTGTTTCAGTTCCGCGGCGGGCGCTTCGCCACGCCGATTGATCGGCAACTGCGGCGCGGGTCCCGCGCCGAGGTCGGCGGCGTGCGGATTCGTTCCGGCCGCGACGAATTCGGCGCGCAGGTGCCGGTTCAACTGCTCGCGCAGCCGGCCCGGCGGCAGATACAGTTCGGCAACGGGAAGTATCGGCCGTTCGATGTCGTGCGCGCGGCTGTCGTAGCGCTGTTGCGCCTGATGCCAGAATGCATCGGCCGCGGCGAGGGCGTTTTCCGCCACCACGAACAGCGGATTTGCGCCGAGATAGTCGAACAGGGTTTCGGTGTGCTCGAAGAACAGTGGCAGGTAATACTCGATGCCCGCCGGCGTAGCGCCTTCCTTCAGGTCCTGGTACAGCGGGCAGTGGCGCGTGTCGATCGGAAAGCGTTCGCGCAGGATGTTGCGGAATGCCTTGACCGATTCCTCCGTCAGCGGGAATTCGCGCGCCGGGAGCAAGTGCACCTTGTCCACTTTGTGCAGCGAGCGTTGCGTTTCCGGATCGAAACTGCGGATCGAGTCGATCTCGCGGTCGAACAGTTCGATCCGGTACGGTTCGGCCGCGCCCATCGGGAAGATGTCGATCAGCGCGCCGCGCACGGCGAAGTCGCCGGGCTCGTTCACCTGCGGCACGTTGCGATAGCCCGCCGCCTGCAGGCGCTGCTGTTCGGCGGCGAGGTCGAGCGTCTGCTTGAGTTCCAGCACCAGGCTCGATCCGCCGATGAATCTGCGCGGCGGCAGGCGCTGCATCAGCGTCGCGGCGGGAACAACCAGCACGCCGCGCGCGATGCCGGGCAGGCGGTACAGCGTGGCGATGCGCTGCGAGACGATTTGCGGATGCGGCGCGAACAGGTCGTAGGGCAGGGTTTCCCAATCCGGGAAATGCAGCACCTCGAGAGCCGTGTCGGCGAAGATGCGCAAGTCGGATTCCAGCGCGTGCGCGGCGTGCGTGTCGTGGGTGACCGCGACCACGATTCCGGCATGACGGCGCGCGGCCTGCGCGATCGCCAACGCTGCCGCGCTGCCGGGCGGCGTGATCCAGAACGCGCGAAGTTTCGCGTCGCGCGGCAGGGGAGCATCGAACCATTGCATGCGTATCGCCAACGAAGACAGCGCCGAAAGCACTGGCGTGCCCGGCGCGGGACGCGCAGTTTAGCGCGTCGCCATCGCGCATGCTCGGTCGCCACATCCGGCCGGGCCGGCCGTCTTCACAAGTCTTTACTCCATGACTCCAGCGACTGCGCAATAATCGCGGCCTGGATAGCGTGACGGGAGTGCCATGCGGAATCTTCGGGTGCATCGTTGGTGGCCGCTTGCGGCGTGCGCCGCATTCGCGGCCTGTTCGGGAAAACCGTCCACGCCCAAGAATGAAAGCGTGCCGGTGGAAACCGCGCGCGTCGTGCAAAAGGCGATGCCCGAACTCGTGCAGGCCGTGGGCACGGTCGAGGCGATCGACTCCGTCGCGGTGAAATCGCGCGTCGACGGCCAGTTGCTCGCCGTGCATGTCGCCGATGGCGACGCGGTAAAGCGCGGCGAGTTGTTGTTTGCGATCGACCCGCGCCCGGCACAGGCGGCTTTGGCGCAGGCGCAGGCGGCGCTGGCGAAGGACGCGGCGGCGCGCGATCTGGCGCACGCGCAGGTCGTGCGCTACGCGCCGGTCGCGAAAAAAGGCTTCATTTCTGCGGACCAGATGCAGCAGTACGCGACCGCGGAAACCGCCGCGGCGGCGAGCGTCAAGGTCGACGAGGCGAACGTCGAGGCCGCGAAGCTGACGCTCGGCTACACGAGCATCTCCGCACCGATGGACGGTCGCGCCGGGCGCGTGCTGGTGCAGGCCGGCAATCTGGTCAAGGCGAACGACACCAGCCCATTGCTCGTGATCAATCGCATCGCGCCGATCTACGTCGCCTTCGCCGTGCCCGGACGCGACGTCGACCGCGTGCGTGCGGCGCTCGCCAAGGGCGCATTGCCGGCGCAGGCCTGGGTCGAGGGCGCCGCGTCGCGCGCGAACGGAAAAGTGGCCTTCGTGGACAATGCCGTGGATCCGGCCACGAACACGGTCAAGGTGCGCGCGGAATTCGCCAATGCCGATCAGGCGCTGTGGCCCGGCCAGTTCGTCGATGTGTCGATGACGCTCGCGACGCAGGCCGACGCGCTGGCAATTCCCGCATCCGCGGTCAAGCAGGGCCCGGACGGCGACTATGTTTTCGTCGTCAAGCCCGATTCGCGCGCCGAGCAGCGCAGCGTGAAGGTTGCGCGCGACGTGAACGGCGAAGCCGTGGTCGCGAGCGGTTTGAGCGTTGGCGAAACGGTGGTGACGGACGGCCAGTCGCGCCTGGCCGACGGCACGCCGGTGCGCATCGCGCAAGCGGCGAACTGAGCCGTCGTGAGCGTTTCCGAAATCTTCGTGCGCCGCCCGGTCATGACCACGCTGGTCATGCTCGGCATCCTCGTGTTCGGTATCGCGGCCTATCGGCTGCTGCCGGTATCGGATCTGCCGAACGTGGATTTTCCCACCATCCAGGTCTCCGCAAGCCTGCCCGGCGCGTCGCCGGAGACGATGGCCTCGGCGGTAGCAACGCCGCTGGAGAAACAGTTCTCGTCGATTCCATCGCTGGATTCGATGTCTTCCGATTCCGGTCTCGGCCAGACCCAGATCACGCTGCAATTCGCTCTCGACCGCAACATCGACGCCGCCGCGCTGGACGTGCAATCGGCGATTTCGGCCGCGCTCAAGCAATTGCCGCCGACCATGACCACGCCGCCGACGTTCCGCAAGGTCAACCCGGCCGATGCGTCGATCTTCTACGTAAGCCTGACCAGCAAGACGCTGCCGCTGTCCAAGGTGGACGAGTACGCCGAGTCGCTGCTCGCGCAACGCTTGTCGATGGTGGATGGCGTGGCCCAGGTCAATGTCTTCGGCTCGGCGAAATACGCGGTGCGCATCGACCTGGATCCCGCCGCGATGGCCGCGCGCGGAATCGGCATCGATCAGGTGCGGCAGGCGGACGGCGAAGGCAATGACGATCTGCCGACCGGCACGCTGTATGGCGCGAAGCGCACCTTCAACGTGATGGTAAACGGCCAGTTCGAAGCGGCGAAACCGTTCGGCCAGTTGATCGTGAGCTACCAGAACGGCGCACCGGTGCGCCTGTCCGACATCGCCCATGTCTACGACGGCATTCAAAACGACAAGCACAGCGACTCGTACAACGGCCAGATCGGCGTGTTTCTCGGCGTGCAACGACAGCCGGGCGTGAACACCATCGCCGTGGTCGAACGCATCCGCGCGGTGCTGTCGAAGTTCGAGAAACAATTGCCGGCCGGCATCGACCTGGCCGTGTTCTACGACCGCACGCAGAGCATCCGCGCTTCGGTGAACGACGTGCAGTTCAGCCTGGTGCTCGCGCTGATCCTCGTCGTGTTGGTGATCTTCGTGTTCCTGCGCAACTTGCGCGCGACGATCATTCCCTCGCTGGCGCTGCCGATGTCCATCGTCGGCACGTTCGCGGTGATGTATCCGTTCGGTTACAGCCTCGACAACCTCTCGCTGATGGCGCTGACCTTGTGCGTGGGCTTCGTCGTGGACGACGCCATCGTGATGCTGGAGAACATCTCGCGCCACATGGAAATGGGCAAGGGCGCATTGCAGGCGACGTTCGACGGCGCGCGCGAAATCGGTTTCACCATCGTGTCGATGACCTTGTCGCTGGCGGCCGTGTTCATCCCTGTGCTGTTCATGGGCGGCATCGTCGGCCGCCTGCTGCACGAATTCGCGGTGACCATCGTCGCCGCAGTACTGGTGTCGGGATTCGTTTCGCTGAGCCTCACTCCGATGCTGTGCAGCCGCATGCTGAAGCCGCATGGCAGCGAGCGCCACGGTCGCATCTACCAGGCCTGCGAACGCGGTTTCGATGCGATGGCGGGTTTCTATCGGCGCACGCTGACCGCGTGTCTCCAACACCAAAGAGTCGTGCTCGCGGTATTCGGGATCGTCCTGCTCGCGACCGTGGTGTTGTTCGTGGCGGTTCCGAAAGGCTTTCTGCCCAAGGACGACACCGGGCAGTTGTTCGTGTTCACCGAGGCTGCGCAGGACGTGAGTTTCGACGACATGGCGCGCAAGCAGCAGCAAGCCGCGCAGATCGTGCGTGCGGATCGCAATGTCGCCGGCGTGCTCACGTTCATCGGCGTTTCCGGCCAGTCGACGACGATGAACCTCGGCCGCATGATCGTCACCCTCAAGCCGAGCGGCGAACGCGCATCGCCCGAACAAGTGATCCAGGAATTGCGTCCCAAACTCACCGGCATTCCCGGCTTCAGGGTCTATTTGCAGAACATCCCGATCATCCGCATCGGCGGCCACCTGACCAAGACCCAGTACCAGTACACGCTGCAAGACACCGACACGCATGAATTGTTTGCGTTCGTGCCAAAGCTCGTCGCCGCGATCGCGAAATTGCCCGGTTTCCAGGACGTGACCAGTGATTTGCAGATCGCCACGCCGCAAATGGACGTACACATCGACCGCGATGCCGCCGCGGCGGTGGGCGTGAGCGCTGCGCAGATCGAGAACGCGCTGTACACCGCGTTCGGGCCGCAGCAGGTTTCCACCATCTACACCGCCATCGACCAGTACTGGGTGCTGATGCAGGTCGATCCGAAGCAGCAGGACGATCCGGCGGTGCTGGCCAAACTCTACATCCGCAGCGACAGCGGCAAGCTCGTGCCGTTGTCGGCGGTCGCGAGCTTCTCGAAATCCGTCGGTGCGGCCACGATCAGTCATCTGGGTCAGGTGCCGGCGGCGACGGTGTCGTTCAACCTCGCGCCCGGCGTCAGCCTGGGCCAGGCGGTGGAGCGTATCGACGGCGCGGTGGCCAAACTCAAGGTGCCAGACACGATCACGGGTTCATTCCAGGGTACGGCGCAGGCGTTCGAGTCGTCGATCGCGGGCATGGGTATCCTGCTGCTGCTCGCGATCTTCGTGATCTATCTCGTGCTCGGCATCCTGTACGAAAGCTTCGTGCATCCGCTGACGATTCTTTCCGGATTGCCGACGGCTGCTTTCGGCGCGTTGTTGACGCTGATGATCTTCCGCATCGACCTGAACCTGTATTCGGCGGTGGGGCTCATCATGCTGATCGGCATCGTCAAGAAGAACGCGATCATGATGATCGACTTCGCGCTGGAAAAGCAGCGCGCCGGCGAACCCGCGCCGCAGGCGATTTTCGATGCCTGCCTGGTGCGTTTTCGCCCGATCATGATGACCAGCTTCGCCGCGTTGATGGGTACCTTGCCGATCGCGCTGGGACTTGGCGCGGGCGCCGAATCGCGGCGACCGCTGGGCGTCGCCGTCGTCGGTGGCCTGCTGACATCGCAGGTGCTGACGCTGTACCTGACGCCGGTGATCTACCTGTGGTTCGACCGCGTGCAGCAACGCTTGCGGCGCCGGCGCGCTTTGCCAGCGGCGACTTGAATGGCCGTTGCGCCAAGTTTGCTACAGTGCGCACTTTGAGCGAACGCGAATGCACGTGAACGCGACGGATCTGGAAGAATTCAGCAGCGCCTGGTCGGGCGTTGCCGCAGCCGCCAGCCGCGAGGACGAATTCGTGCTCAGCGTCTCCGGCCGCGCCTTTGCGACGCTGTGTCTGCGCGGACCGGAACGCGGGCGCTTGTCGTTCGCGGTCGAACCCGGGCAATTCGTCGAGTTGACGTCGCAATCCGGCATCGTGCCGGCACATTATGCGGCGCGGCCGTTCTGGATCACCCTGACCGAACCCGAGCGTTTCGCGCGCGATGCGCTTGAAGACTTTGTGCGCCGTTCCTACGTTCTTGTCCGCGCCGGTTTGAGCAAACGGCAACAAACGGCACTGGACGCACTCCAACCCAGCGCGCCGAACAAACACGAAATGCGCAAGGCCTGACATGTCCGCCAAAGCCGATTCGCTGAAAACGATTTTCCTCGCGCTCGGCGCGAACTTCGCGATCTTCGTCGCCAAGCTCGTCGCGGCATTGATCACGGGTTCCGGTTCGATGGCGGCCGAGGCCGTGCATTCGCTGGCCGACTGCGGCAACCAGGTATTGCTGCTGATCGGCATGCGCCAGGCCCGGCGTGCGGCGTCGCCGGATCACCCGCTCGGCTATGGCATGGTCGTGTATTTCTGGTCGTTCCTGGTCGCGCTGCTGCTGTTCAGCATCGGCGGCATGTTTTCGGTTTATGAAGGCATCCACAAACTCGAAGTGCACGAGCCATTGCGCTGGCCGTGGCTGGCGATTGGTGTGCTGGTATTCGGCATCGCCGCCGAATCATTCTCGATGTGGGGTTGTTTGCGCGAGGTCAACAAGGCGCGCGGGGATCGTAGCCTGTGGCGCTGGTTTCGCGACAGTCGTCAGAGTGAACTGATCGTGGTGTTCGGCGAAGACCTCGCCGCCTTGCTGGGTCTCGTGTTCGCGCTTGCCGCGGTGCTCGCGACCATGCTGAGCGGCAATCTGGTCTACGACGCCGCCGGTTCCATCGCCATCGGCGTATTGCTGTGCGTGGTCGCCGTGTTCGTCGCGCGTGAAGTCGCGTCCTTGCTGGTGGGGCAGAGCGCAGAACCCGAGCTGCACGCGGCGCTGGCCGAGTTCGTGCGCGCACAGCCCGACGTCGAACACCTGTTCAACCTGATCACGCTGCAACTGGGTCCGGATCTGATGGTCGCAACCAAGGCGAAGATGCGCGGCGAGCAATCCGGCAGCGAACTCATCGCTGCCATCAATCGTGTCGAGGCGGCGATGAAGGCGCGCTTCCCGGAAATCCGCTGGTCGTTCTTCGAACCGGATATTGCCGACTGACGTAATTGATTTCGACGAGGGCATGGTATGGATCCGAAACTGGTTACCCCGATGCTGGTCGCGGCATTCGTGGCCTGGGCGATCTACCGCCGCGTGCGCCGCAATATCGGCCGCCAGCGTGTGAGTCCCACGCGCATGCGCACGCGCATGATCCTGCTCGGCGTGGTCGGCGCGATGGTGTTGATCACTTCGGCGCGCAACGTGGAATTGTTCGGTGCGATGGCGGCGGGTCTCGCCGGCGGTGTGGCGTTGGCGTGGCTGGGCTTGAAGCACACGCAATTCGAGACCACGCCGCAGGGCAATTTCTACACGCCGCACACGTACATTGGCCTGTTCGTTTCCGCCCTGCTGCTCGGGCGCATCGCGTACCGTTTCATGATCGTGTACCCGGTCATGCAGGCCGCGCACCAGGCCAGCACCAATCCGTTCGGCGCCTACCAGAAGAGTCCGCTGACGCTCGCGATCTTCGGCGTCGTGGTCGGCTACTACATCGCCTATTACGGCGGAGTGCTGGTGCGCAGCGCGAATATTAAGGCGAAGACGCCGTAATCGCTTTCATTGGCTCGGGTATTCCCGAACAGGAATTTTCTCGATTGCCAGCAAACAGTTGCTGGGCGAATACCTGAGGGCGACTGGCTGGTCCACGATGCCGCCCGCCTACCATTGTTCGCTTCTTGCGCGAGAAGGCCTGCGCTTGCCAGGTTTCATGCGTGATCCAGTGGCAACCCGGCAAGAGATTGGACGCCGCCAATGGGTTCAACCATCTTGCTATAAACCTTGCAATCAGCTTTATGCAAACATTACAATCAGCCTGACTAGAACCTTTCAATCCCCTTATGCCGGAACCCGCGCTGTATTCCCGCCTTGCAGAACCGCTGGTCGTCGAAGCCCTGGCCGATTCGCCAGTGGTGCTGCTGCATGGCGCACGCCAGTGCGGCAAGACCACGCTGGCGCGGATGCTTGGAACCAAGCGTGGTTATGCCTACATCAGCTTCGACGACAACATTTCGCGCACCGCTGCGGAATCCGACCCGGTCGGCTTCGTGGACAGCCTGCCGTCGCGCGTCATTCTGGACGAGGTACAGCGTGTACCGGGTTTGTTCACGACGCTGAAGGCCGTGATCGATCGCGACCGCCAACCCGGCCGCTTTCTGCTGACGGGTTCGGCTAATGTACTGTTGCTGCCTAAGCTGGCCGATTCGCTGGCCGGTCGCATGGCGATCCAGCGCCTGCACCCGCTGGCCCAGTGCGAGCTGGCGGGCAAGGCGTCGCACTTTCTCGAAAAACTTTTCGTAGGCGACTTCAAGCATCGCAACGTGCCGCGCCTGAAAGACGAGCTCATCGTCCGCGTGACGGCAGGCGGCTATCCGGCGGCACTGGTGCGTCCAGCGGGACGGCGCCGCGCCAACTGGTATCGCGATTACATCGACGCCCTGATCCAGCGCGACGTGCGCGACATGTCCCGTATCAGCGCGCTCGATGTGCTGCCGCGCCTGTTGGCGCACGCCGCCGCCCACACCGCGCAACTGTTCAACCTCAGCGAGCTGGCCGCACCTTTCCAGCTCAGCCGCCCAACCATCGGCGACTACGTCACCCTGCTGGAGCGTATTTTCCTGCTCGAACGCCTGCCGCCATGGTACAGCAATCGCGCCAGTCGGCTGGTCAAGACCCCGAAGCTGCATTTTGGCGACACCGGCTTGGCCTGTGGCCTGTTGGGCGTGGACACTGGAGCGCTGGCCGCCGACCGTGCGCTGTTCGGCCACCTGCTGGAAACTTTCGTGTTTCAGGAGCTGCGCAAGCAGGCGAGCTGGAATGTGCGCGACCATGCCTTCTTCCATTTCCGCGACCAGAACATGCAGGAAGTGGATATCGTCATCGAACGCGGCGCACGCGAGCTTGCCGGCGTCGAGGTAAAAGCCTCCGCCACGGTTACCGCGGCTGATTTCAGCGGGCTACGCCGCCTGCGCGACGTGGCCGGCAAGCGCTTTGTCGCCGGCGTGGTGCTCTACGACGGCGAAACCTGTGCCCGCTTCGGCGAAGGCATGTACGCCGTACCGATTCGAATGCTTTGGGAGCTGCGGTGAGCGTGGATAGTTGATGGTTGATGGTTGATAGCGAAAGGCACGAGCAAGAAACTTCATGGGCAAGCTGAAAAATGCGCACACTGGGCTTGCAGGTGGGGGTTGTGATCATCCGATGCGTGTCCATCACTCCCCCGTTAACCACCGCACGCGCTGCTCGCCGAAGCGGCCCTGCGCGAGATGTTCGCGCAGCACGGGCAGGAGCTCTTCAAGCTGGCGGTCGAACTTCCACGGCGGGTTGACGATGACCATGCCGCAGCCGTTCAGGCGCAGGGCGGAATTGTCCGGGTGCAGCAGCAATTCCGCGCACAGCACTTTCGGAATTTTGCGCCGTGCGAAGCTGCGCAGGAACGCTGCGGTCTGCTGGCGCAGCTTGATTGGGTACCAGATCGCATACATGCCGATCGGCCAGCGCACGAGTGCCTTCGCCAATGCCGCCTCGATGGTGTCGAATTCGGCTTCCTGCGCTTCGAACGGCGGATCGATCAGCACCAGGCCGCGGCGTTCGGGTGGCGGCAGCAGTGCATCCATCGCCGCGTAGCCGTCGCGCTGATGCACGGCGATGCGTGCATCGCCGGCGAAGAGCTTTTTCAACGCAGCGGTTTCGTCCGCCTGCAATTCGCACAAGGTCGCGCGATCGCTTTCGCGCATCAACAGGCTTGCAATCAGCGGCGAACCGGGGTAGGTCACGATGTCGCGCGCCGCGTTATTGGCGTTCAGGGCGCGCACCAGATTCAGGTAGATATGCAGCGCGACCGGCAGGCGCACGGCGTCAAGCAGGCGCTGCACGCCGGCCTCGTGCTCGCGGGTCTTGCGTGCCGCTTCGCCGCGCAGGTCATAGCGGCCGGCGCCGGCATGGGTGTCGAGGTAGCGAAACGGCGTCTGCTTGGCCTTGAGTGATTCGATCAGGCCGGTCAGAATCGCGTGCTTGAACACATCGGCAAAGTTGCCCGCGTGAAAGGCATGGCGGTAGTTCATCGACGATGTCGTTCGCTGCGCATGATCGCTAGGCACAAAGTGTAGCAAGCGGCGCGCCTGCCGCGCCGGGCGGGGGGCGAGGGCGCCACGCGCGCATTTGCGCTAAACTTGTTCTATGAAACGGAAGTTTTTCGCGGGTCGACGGTTGCGCCTGCGCCTGGCGGCGTTGGCAGCGTTCGCCCTGTTGTTCCAGCAATTCGCGTTTGCCGCGCATTTTTGTGCTGTCTCGGGTTCCGTCGCGGGCAGCGATTGCATGGGCATGGCGGCAGCGGACATGGCGTCGATGCACGGCGACGCGGCGACATTGTGCGCCCACCACTGTGCCAGCGCCGCCGTCACGCCTTCACCCGATGCGCATGCGCTGGACGTGCCGCCGCTCGTACTGCCGGCGCTGCCGGCCGCCACGGTCGTCGTTGTATCCCTTGCGGCGGCGCCACCTTCGCTGCGCAACCTGCCGCACCCGTCGCCGCCGCTGGCAGACCTGTACTGTTCGCGCCAGATCTAGTGCTCCACTGCTGATGTCGAGGCCGCCGTCCTTGCGGATGGCGCGTTTTCCGTCGCCTGTGGAGTTTGCATGGTTACCCGTATTTGCAACCGGCGCATGCATGCGTTGTTGCCCCTTGTCGCCGCCGTTGCCTGCGCATCGTTTGCGCACGCTGCGGAAGTCACGCCCCTGACCCTGGACGCGGCGGTCGTGCTGGCCGTGCGCAACGCGCCTTTGCTTGCCGCCGACGCCGCGCGCGTGGACGCCGCACGCGAAGATCGCATGCGCGCCGGGCGCCTGCCGGATCCGGAACTTGGCATCGGGCTGGACAATCTCACCGCCACCGGCGGTGGTGCCTTCGATCCGTTGGCCGATTCGATGACGATGCAGACGATCGGCATCGTGCAGCGCATCCCGCCGCGTGCCGTGCGCGCCGCGCAGCGCGCCGCGGCCGACGCGCAAATGCTGGCCGCCTCCGCGCAACGCACGCTGGCCGGCGCGGACGTGCGCCAGGCCGCTGCCGATGCCTGGGTTTCCCTGTGGTCTGCGCAGCGGCGGCTCGACTTGCTCGAGGATATGCGCGGTGCGACGGACGTGGCCAAGCGCGCGAGCCGGGCCCGGCTCGCCGGCGGTACCGATGGTGCCGCCGACGCCTTGGCGGCACGTGCGGAAGCGGCCGATCTCGACAACCGCATCGATGCGGCGCAGGCAGGCGTCGAGGCCGCGCAGGCGATGCTGCGACGCTGGACCGGTACGGACGCGAGCGCGGCGGATATGGCGGATTTCGCGGAATTGCCGGTCGCACCCGCGACATTGTTGTCCCAACTGGACCGGCAGGCGCCGCTGCTGCAATGGCCGGCGCGCGAGGCGAGCGCGCAGGCGTCGCTGGATGCCGCCCGCGCCGGCAAACGCCCGCAGTGGAGCGTGGGCGTCAGCTACGGCAAGCGTTTCGGCAGCCTGCCGGACATGGCTTCCGTGAACTTCGGCATGACCTTGCCGCTGTTTGCCGGCAATCGCCAGGATCGCGACATTGGCGCGCGCCATGCCGAACGCGACGCCGTGCTGGCCGAACACGAGGACGCACGCCGCGCGCAGCGTGCCGCGGTCGAACAAAGGCTCGCGGACTGGCGCGGCTGGACGCGGCAGGTGCGCCGCTTCCGCGACGAACAGGTGCCGCTCGCCGCGGATCGTTCGCGCGTCGCGCTGGCCGCCTACCGCGCTGGCGGATCGCTGCAACCCTGGCTCGACGCGCGGCGCGACGAAATAAACACGCGCCTCGCCTATGCCGACGCGCTGGCGGCGTGGGGCCGCGGCTGGGCGGCGCTGGCCTACCTGATTCCCGCGGAGGATACGCCATGAAACGCGCATGGATCGTTGTGGCAGTGAGCGCAATGGCCCTGTCTTCGGCCACGTTCTACTGGCTGGGCACGCGCCGCGCCGGCAGCGGCGCGCCGATGCCTGCCGCCGCAGCCGCGGACAAGCGCGTGCTGTACTGGTATGACCCGATGTCGCCGCAGCAGCATTTCGACCATCCCGGCAAGTCGCCTTTGATGCCGAGCATGGACCTCGTGCCAAAGTACGCGGGTGTGCCCGGCGAGAGCGAGCCCGGCGTGGTGCGCATCGATCCGGCCGTCGTGCAGAATCTCGGCGTGGCCGCCCCGCCCGCGGGCGGGGGGGCGCTGGCGCGCGCCGTACGCGCGCCCGCACGCCGGGGCTGGAAGCTGCGTGAGGCGGTGACGATCAGCGCGCGCGTGGACGAAACCATCGAGCGGCTGGACGTGCGTGCGCCGTTCGATGCGGTGCGCAAGGGCCAGCCTGTCGCGCGCGTGCTGGCGCCGCAGTGGGGCGCGGCGATCGCCGAATACCGCGCGCTCTCCGGCGCCGAATCCGCGGATGCGCGCGCGTTGCTCGCCGCGGCGCGGCAGCGCCTGCACGTGCTCGGCCTGAGCGATGCCGAGATCGCCGGCGTGCACGTCGGCGCGGCCGGCATCGAGTTGCGTTCGCCGCTCGATGGCGTGGTCGCGCAACTGGCCGTGCAGCAGGGCCAGCAGCTCGTCGCCGGTGCGCCCTTGATGGTGCTCAATTCGCTCGACACGGTCTGGGTCGAAGCCGACGTGCCACAGGCGCAAATGCCCGGCATCGCCGCCGGCATCCCGGTCGCGGTGACGGTCAGCGCATTGCCCGGCGCGACGTTCGATGCGCAGGTGCAGGTCGTGTTGCCCCAGGTCGACCCGGCCACGCGCAGTCAGCGCGTGCGCATCGAGTTGCCGAATCCGGAGCATCGGCTGGCGCCGGGCATGTTCGCGCAGGTCTCGATTTCCGTGGCAGGCAGCGCGGCGCGTCCGCTGGTACCCGACGAAGCGTTGATCGCGACTGGCGCGGCGACGCGCGTTATCGTTGCGCTCGGCGATGGCGGCTTCCGCGCGGTGCCGGTGCGCGTCGGCGCGTCCGCTGGCGGCGAAACCGAAATCCTCGCTGGACTTTCCGGCAACGAGCGCGTGGTGACCTCGGGCCAGTTCCTGATCGACTCGGAGGCGAGCCTGTCCGGTGCATTGCAGCGCTTGCAAACCGAGGCCGAATCCGCGCCGCATCCGGATCATCCGGCGCAGCACACGCATCCGGATGGCGCGCACGCGGAGCCCCGGCAATGATCGCGCGCCTGATCCATTGGTCGATCGCCAACCGCGTGCCGGTACTGCTGGCGGCGCTGGCGCTGGCGGCAGCGGGCGTGTTTGCCCTGCGGCAGACACCGGTCGATGCCTTGCCCGACCTGTCCGACACTCAGGTGATCATCCGTACGTCCTGGCCCGGACAGTCGCCGCAGCTGGTCGAGGATCAGGTCACCTATCCGCTGGCGACGACCATGCTTTCGGTACCCGGCGCGCGCACCGTGCGGGGCTACTCGTTCTTCGGCGACTCGTTCGTCTACGTGCTGTTCGACGACCGTACCGACCTGTACTGGGCGCGTTCGCGCGTGCTCGAGTACTTGAGCCAGGCGCGCGACCGCCTGCCCGCCGGTGCGCAGCCGGCACTCGGCCCGGACGCGACAGGACTGGGCTGGATCTACGAGTACGCACTGGCCGACCGCAGCGGTCGGCACGACCTCGGCCAATTGCGCGCGTTGCAGGACTGGACATTGCGTTACGCGCTCAAGACCGTGCCGGACGTCGCCGAGGTAGCGAGCATCGGCGGCGCGGAGAGCGCCTGGCAGATCGTGCCCGACCCGCGGGCGCTGGCCGCGCGCCGCATCACCGTGCCGCAGTTGATCGAGGCGCTGCAGTCGGCCAACGGCGCCGGCGGCGGCTCGGTGATCGAGCAGGGCGAGGCCGAACTCATGGTGCGCAGCGAAGGCTGGCTGCGCAGCCGGGCGGATTTCGAGAACGTGCCGGTCGCGACGGACGACGGTGTGCCGGTGCTGTTGAGCGACATCGCCACGGTGCGGCGCGGGCCCGCGTTCCGCCGCGGCATCGCCGAGTTGGATGGGCAAGGCGAGGTGGCCGGCGGCGTGGTCATCCTGCGCTCGGGCAAGAACGCGCGCGCGGCCATCGCGGCGGTGCAGGCGCGGCTTGCGGAGCTTGCGCGCAGCCTGCCGGTGGGCGTCGAGATCGTGCCGACCTACGATCGCTCGCAATTGATCGACGCCTCGGTGCGCAACCTGTGGCGCACGCTGGTCGAGGAATTCGTCGTCGTCGCGCTCGTGTGCCTGCTGTTCCTCGGCCACCTGCGCTCGGCGCTGGTCGCCGTGGTCACCTTGCCGCTGGGCGTGCTCGCGGCGTTCGTGGTCATGCACGCTCAGGGCATCAGCGCGAACATCATGTCGCTGGGTGGCATCGCCATCGCGATCGGCGCGATGGTGGATGCCGCCGTGGTGATGATCGAGAACGCGCACAAGCACCTCGAGCATTGGCGCGACGCAAACGCCGGCGCCGAGCCGCAAGGCGCGCAGCGTTGGAACCTGATTGCCGCGGCGGCCACCGAAGTAGGACCGGCGCTGTTCGTGAGCCTGCTCGTGATCGCGCTGTCGTTCGTGCCCGTATTCGCGCTGGAGGCGCAGGAAGGGCGCCTGTTCAAGCCGCTCGCCTACACCAAGACCTATGCGATGGCGGCGGCGGCCGGATTGGCTGTAACCCTGGTGCCGGTGTTGATGGGTTACCTGGTGCGCGGCCGCATCCGCGCCGAGCACGAAAATCCGCTGAATCGATGGCTGGTTGCCGCGTATCGGCCGGTGCTCGATGCGGTGTTGCGGCGTCCTGGCATCACACTGCTTTTCTCCGGCGGGTTGCTGGCGAGCGCCGCGCTGCCGCTGGCGCGGCTGGGTAGCGAATTCCTGCCGCCGATGGACGAGGGCACGCTGCTGTACATGCCCACGGCCTTGCCCGGGCTGTCCGCCGGCAAGGCCGCGCAGCTGTTGCAGCTCACCGACCGCATGATCAAGACGGTGCCGGAAGTCGCGCACGTGTTCGGCAAGGCCGGCCGCGCCGACACCGCCACGGATCCCGCACCGTTGGAGATGTTCGAAACCACGATCACGTTCAAGCCCAGGCAGCAGTGGCGGCCGGGCATGACCATGGACAAGATCAAGGCCGAACTGGACCACGCGGTGAAGGTGCCGGGACTGACCAACCTGTTCGTGCCGCCGATCCGCAATCGCATCGACATGCTCGCGACCGGCATCAAGAGCCCGATCGGCATCAAGGTGCTTGGTCCGGACGCGGCGACGCTGGAAAGCGTCGCCGATCGCATCGAAGCGGCCGCGCGCGGCGTGGCGGGCGTGCGCTCGGCGGTCGCCGAGCGCAGTGCCGGTGGCCGCTACGTCGACGTCGACATCCATCGCGACGCCGCGGCGCGTTACGGACTGAGCCAGCGCCAGGTGCAGGAGCTGATCGCCAATGTAGTCGGCGGCGAGCCGATCGGGCAGACCATCCAGGGCCGCGAGCGCTTTCCGATCGTGCTGCGCTACGCGCGCGCGGAACGCGATTCGCTGGCCGCGCTGCGCGCCTTGCCGATCGTCGCGGCCGGCGGTGCGCAGCTCACGCTCGGGCAGATCGCCGATGTCGAGGTGCAGCCAGGACCGTCGATGCTGCGCAGCGAAGACGGCCGCCTCGCAACCTACGTCTACGTCGACACGGCGGGGCGTGACCTGGGCGCGGTGGTTGCGGACCTGAAACGCGCCGTGGCCGAGTCGGTGCCACTGCCCCCGGGCGTCGCCGTCGAATGGTCCGGTCAATTCGAGTATCTGGCGCGGGCAACCGCACGGCTGACCCTGATCGTGCCGGTCGTGCTGGCGATCATCTATTTGTTGATCTGGGTGGTGTTCCGCCGCGCCGACGAAGCGGCGCTGATCCTGCTCAGCGTACCGCTGGCCCTGGTCGGTGGGCTCTGGTTGATCTGGCTGCTCGGCCATTCGGTATCGGTGGCGACCGTCATCGGATTCATCGCGCTCGGCGGCGTCGCCGCCGAGTTCGGCGTGGTGATGCTGCTGTACCTGCGCCATGCCTGGGACCGGCGGCGCGCACTCGATGCCGCCGCCGGCGTGGATGCGCTCGACGCCGCCATCCGCGAAGGCGCGGTACAGCGCGTGCGGCCCAAGGCGATGACCGTGGCCGTGGTGCTGGCCGGTCTGGTTCCGATCATGGCCGGCCACGGCGCCGGCGCGGAAGTGATGCAACGCATTGCCGCGCCGATGCTCGGCGGCATGCTCACCGCGCCGCTGTTGTCGATGCTGGTCATTCCGGCGGCCTTTGTGTTGCTGGAGCGCCGCCGGTTGCGGCGCGGCGCCGGGTCTTGACGGCGGACGTATCCTGTATGCCTTGCACGAATGGGAATTGCACATGAGCAACCACAACCACGCACCGGGCACGGCGCACGCGGCGGTCGATCCGGTCTGCGGCATGCAGGTCGATCCGCACACGTCGAAGCACCGTGCCGAGCATGCGGGCCGTGCGTATTTCTTCTGCTCCGCGCGTTGCCGCGAGAAATTCCTCGCTGAACCGGATCGCTACCTCGGCGCTGCGGTGGCCGAAGCCGCGCCGCCGCCGGTCGGAACAATTTACACCTGCCCGATGCATCCGGAAGTGCGGCAAGTCGGGCCGGGCCATTGCCCGAAGTGCGGCATGGCGCTGGAACCGTTGATGCCAGGCGCGGATTCCGAAGACGATGGCGGACTGCGCACGCTCGCGCGGCGTTTCTGGATCAGCCTCGTGCTGACAATTCCCGCCGTTGCCGTGGCAATGGGTCCGCATCTGTTTGGCTGGCACCTGCCGGCGCCGTGGGATCGCGCCGCGGCGTGGATCGAGGCGGTGCTGGCGACGGTCGTCGTGTTGTGGGCCGGCGCGCCGTTCTTCGCGCGCGGCTGGCGCTCGCTCAAGCCCTGGTCGCCGAACATGTATACGCTCATTGCGCTCGGCACGGGCGTGGCCTGGCTGTACAGCGCGGTGGCGTTCGTCGCGCCCGGCGTGTTTCCAACTGCATTCCGCGACATGCACGGCAACGTCGGGGTGTATTTCGAATCGGCGGCGGTCATCGTGACGCTGGTGCTGCTCGGGGATTTCCTCGAACTGCGCGCGCGCCGGCAAACCGGCGCGGCCTTGCGCGCGCTGATCGATCTGGCGCCAAAGATCGCGCGCCGCATCGATGCCGATGGCAGCGAGCACGACGTGCCGCTGGCCGACGTACGAGCCGGCGACAGGCTGCGCGTGCGCCCCGGCGAGAAGGTGCCGACCGATGGCATCGTGCTCGAAGGTACGAGTCATGTCGACGAGTCCATGCTCAGTGGCGAGCCGATGCCGGTGGAAAAGTCCGGCGGCGCCAATCTGGCCGGAGGCACCATCAACCAGGACGGTGCCTTGACCATGCGCGCAGAGAAGGTGGGCGCCGAAACGCTGCTGGCCCAGATCGTCGCACTGGTCGCGCAGGCACAGCGCTCTCGGGCACCGCTGCAACGCATTGCGGACGAGGTCGCGGCGTGGTTCGTGCCGGCAGTCGTCGCGGTGGCCGTGCTCGCGTTCGTCGCTTGGGCGCTGTTCGGTCCGGATCCGAAACTGGCGCATGCCCTGATCGCCGCGGTGTCGACGCTGATCATCGCCTGTCCGTGCGCGCTGGGACTGGCGACGCCAATCTCGATCATGGTTGCCAGCGGCCGCGGCGCGCGGGCGGGCGTCCTGTTCAAGGATGCGGCGGCGATCGAAGCCTTGCGCGGCATCGATACCCTGGTCGTGGACAAGACCGGCACGCTCACCGAAGGCAAGCCGGCCTTGATGGGCGTATACACTTTCGGGGGCATCGACGAATCGCGCGCCCTGGCGTTGGCGTCTGCGCTGGAACTGCCGAGCGAACATCCGCTCGCGCGTGCAGTCGTGACGGGCGCGCGTGAACGCCGCATCGCCATCCCGAAGGTCGCGGAATTCTCCTCGCTGACCGGGCGCGGCGTACGCGGCACGGTGGAGGACCGCCGGGTTGCGCTGGGGAATGTGCGCCTGATGGAAGAAGGCGGAATCGCCGTCGACGCGGCCGCGCTCGCGCGAGCCGACGTATTGCGTGGGCAGGGTGCCACCGTGGTGTTCCTTGGCGTCGAAGGCCGCCTGACCGCGTTGATCGCCGTTGCCGATCGCATCAAGCCCACGTCCCGTGATGCGATCCGGCGCTTGCGCGAGGCGGGCCTGCGCATCGTCATGCTCACCGGCGACAACGCGACGACCGCGTGGACGGTGGCGCATGCGTTGCTCATCGACGAGGTGCGCGCCGAGGTGTCGCCGGCGGACAAGGCGATGGCGGTCGCGGCGCTCAAGCGCGAGGGCCGGCGCGTGGCGATGGCCGGCGACGGCATAAACGACGCGCCCGCGCTCGCCGCCGCGGACGTCGGCATCGCCATGGGCAGTGGCACGGACATCGCGATGGAGAGCGCGCAGGTCACGCTGGTGAAGGGCGAACTGACCGCGATCGTGCGCGCACGCGAACTATCGCAGGCGACGGTGCGCAACATCCACCAGAACTTGTTCTTCGCCTTCGTCTACAACGCGATCGGCGTGCCGATCGCCGCCGGCGTGCTGTATCCGTGGTTCGGCATCGTGCTGTCGCCGATGTTCGCGGCGCTGGCGATGAGCCTGTCGTCGGTGTCGGTGGTGACGAACGCGCTGCGCTTGCGCAACGTGAAGCTGTGGGAGTTCAGCCGACCTGCATGCAGGTCATGGAGATCGCGCTGATCACGGTGGTGTTGAAGATGCGCACTGGTTCATCCTTGCCGCGTACGGCGAGCGCATAGAGCAATGGCAGGTAATGCTCCGGCGTGGGAACGCCGCGTCCGACTTCCGGGCCGAGCGCGTTCCAGTCGAGCAGGGCGGCGTGATCGCCGGAATCGATGTGCGAGCGGATGATTCCGTCGGCGCGCGCGGCCCAGTCCGCCGCCTGCGTGGCGTGGAAATCGAACAGACGCAGGTTGTGCACGATGTTGCCGCTGCCCATGACCAGCACGCCGTCGTCGCGCAGCGGCGCGAGTTCCTGGCCAAGCGCGTAGTGGAATGCGCCGGGCTGCGCGCTGTCCAGGCTCAGTTGCAGCACCGGGATGTCGGCCTGCGGATACATGATGCGCAATACGCTCCACGCGCCGTGATCCAGGCCCCATTCCGTATCGGGGTGTACTTTGGCGCTTTTTACCATTTGCGCGATTTGTGCAGCCAGCGCCGGGTCGCCGGGAGCCGGATAGCGCACGTCGAACAGCGCCTGCGGAAATCCGTAGAAATCGTGGATGGTCTGTGGTGCCGGCGTCGCGGTAACGCCGACGCCACGCGTTTCCCAATGTGCGGAAATGCATACGACCGCGCGCGGTTTCGGAATCCGCCGCGCCGCATCCTGCCAGCCACGGGTGAAGGCGTTGTCTTCCAAAGCGTTCATCGGCGAGCCGTGGCCGATGAATAGCGCGGGTAAACGATTCGCCATGCGCAGCACCGGGTAGATCAGGTTCCGCTGCCGAACGGATTTTTCAGGCGCGACAAGATCGCGGCGCGACCGCTATCGCGTGCCGGCGCCGTCTCGTTGACTGGCGCTTCCGCTTCGACGAATCCGATTGCGCGATAGCCGTTGACGAAGTCGATGACGTCACCGAGCGAGGCGCCGCTTTGTTCTGCAATCTCGCTGAGCGTCGCCGGCTGCTTCATCATCACCGTGGCGATGCGGAAGTGCTTGGGAAACTCGCGCTCGATCTGCGGCCAGCGCGACATCTTGAATTTCGCATTCACATCCACGCCTTGCGCCGGATGACCGTTCGAGCCGAGTACATGGCTCAACCAGGTCAGGCGCGCGAACGGCTGGCCCTTGCCCGAGGCTTGCAGGCGCGCAAGTTCGACCGGACTGACCTCGTGCAATTCCTCATGCGTGACCACGCGTCCGCAATGGGGTGCGAGCGCGCGCAGACTGCCTTCGGCATAGTAGGTACTGTGGCCCGGATCGAGGATCAAGTCCGGGGCTCCCGCAGTTTGCACGCGCACGGCCACGGCGACCGCATGGCCGCCCAGCCAATCGTGCAGTCGGCGTTCCTTGGGCGGCTCGGGTGCTGCCGGCAGTTCCGGTATCAGTGGCGGGGTAACCGCGACGGCTTTGGGCGCGGCTGCCTTTTTCGACGCTGGCGGAAGCGGCGGCGCGGCGGCCTCGGCAGGACCATCGTCGGTTAGCGCTGCGGCACGATCCAGCACCTGCACGAGGTTGTCCACGGTCAGCGGCTTGTGCAATACCAATTCGTACTCATCGCCCTGGGAATGCGCGGTGAGCACCGCGACCAGGCGTGAGTTGTGCGCGCGCAGCCAATCCATGTGGCCGTAGACGGTGTCGACATCCAGGACCAGCAACTCGGCATCTTCGCCAGATTCAATCCGCCACGGCGTGGACAGCTTCGGCGCAGCCTGGCCGAGAAGGTTGCGCAGGTGCGCGGCGTCATCATCGCTCGCGCCTTGCACGGTCAGGCGTCTTGCCATGGTCTTCCCCTGGTTCAATTGCAGCGGCCTGGTGTGATCTGCGCCGCGAATCGCGAATTGTCGCTGATTCCGGCCATGGGTCAAGCGCCCTGCTCGGCGTCAGTTCTTTGCAAACGGATTGCGCAGGCGCGAGAACAACCCGGATTTGGGCGGTGGCGCGCCGCGGGACAAGCGTCCTTCGACCTCGATCAGGCCGATTGCGGCATAGGCGCTGACGAGATCAAATACCGCTGCCATTGGCGCGTGGCTGTCCGCCGCGATCTCGTTCAGTTTGGCAGGCGTGGTGAGCCGGTTGACGATCGCATCGTGATGCGGCGCGCCCGTCGCTGCGAGCGGAGAGCCCGTGAGCCGGTAGCGTCCGCCGGGATCGAGGTGGCGTGCGAGGCGGCCGTCCGCATGCACGAGCGCATCGAGCCACTGCAGGTGCGCGTAGGGCCGTGCCGGCTGTTGCGCGCGCAGGCGCGCCAGATCCTGGGACGTGACCGGCCGCCACATCGATTGCGCAAGTTCGGCCCTGCAGTACGGTGCAAGCGCCGTCAATACGCCGGCCGCGTGGAAAGTGCGTTCCTTGGGATCAAGCACCAGCTCCGGCGCAGCGTCGAGACTTGCCCGTGCCGGACCGCCCAGCAGCGGCATGTGCAGGTATTCGCGCAGTGCGTGCTTGCCCGATGCCGTGGCGTTGGTGTCCGATTCTGCGGTCGCGATGTTGATGCCTTCGAGCTTGCCGTCCGGCGCGCGCATGCCGCGCACCGAATCGGCGATGCGGCGATCACCGCGCGCCGAAACCGTGCGGCTGCCGCGCTCCAGACGCGTTTCCGCATCGATGCGCAACGGCACCGCGAATTGCGGTTTCTTGGCCTCGCTGTCGGGTTTGAGTAATTCGTCCAGGCCCAGCGCGGGGGCGTCCTCGCGGCGCTGGGCGCGCGCGGTTGCAACGTCATCGTCCTCGATCTGGAATTCCGGATCCAGGCCGTCGTCGCTGAAGAAATCCGCATTCGAGCGCAATACCGACTGGCCCATGCCAATGCCCGGTGCGCCGATTCCGTTGAGGGCCGCCGCCAGTGCGTCCGCCTTGATCGGCCGGGACAGGCGCAATTCGCCATCGCGCAACGCTTCGGTGTTGTCGAACACGGCGCAACGGCGGCCGCCGCTGAAGGCGCGATTGCGTGCAATCTGCCCGGCAAGTTCGGCCGGATTGACGATCACGAGGTCGGCGTTTTCCTCGGTACCCCAACGCCAGTTCTGTGCAAGTTCGGCGACGACCTTGCGCAACAGCAGGCGCAGGTGAGCGGTGTCTTCTTCGCTCAGACCGATGACGGCAAGGTATTTCTCGTTCGCCACGGATTTTTTTCCCGACCAGCACAACGTCGAGTTTACTTCAAATCGTCGCAAACGTGCGTTTCAGGGTGGCAGTTCCAGCGCCGCCTCCACTTCGTTGCTTGCCGTCGTTTCGTGGCGCGCCTGCTGCTGCATCTTCCACAGCGCCGCATAACGCCCGCCGAGCGCGAGCAGGCTGGCGTGGGCGCCGCGTTCGGCGATGCGGCCGTGTTCGAGCACGATGATCTCGTCCGCATCGACAATCGTGGAGAGCCGATGCGCGATGATCAGGGTCGTGCGTGCGCGCGCAATCTCGGCCAACTCGCCCTGGATGATCTTCTCGGTACGCGTGTCGAGCGCGCTGGTGGCTTCGTCGAATACGAGGATCGCGGGATCTTTAAGCACCGTACGCGCGATCGCAACACGTTGTTTTTCGCCGCCGGACAACTTCAGGCCGCGCTCGCCGACTTGGGTGTCGTATTTCTGCGGCAGCGACATCACGAAATCGTGGATGTGCGCGGCCTTTGCAGCAGCCTCGATTTCCTCGCGCGTCGCGTCGGTACGGCCGTAGGCGATGTTGTAGCAGATCGTGTCGTTGAACAGCACAGTATCCTGCGGCACGATGCCGATCGCCGCGCGCAAGGACTGCTGCGTCACATTGCGGATGTCCTGACCGTCGATCGTGATGCGTCCGCTGGATACATCGTAAAAACGGAACAGCAGACGCGACAGCGTGGATTTGCCAGCGCCGGTGGTGCCGACCACGGCCAGGGTCTTGCCGGACGGAATCGTGAAATCCACGTCGTGCAGGATTTTTCGCTCCGGATCGTAGGCAAACGAAACATTCTCGAAGCGCACTTCGCCGCCGGCGACGTGTAGCGCTCGCGCGTCCGCTGCGTCACGTACTTCGGCGTGTTCGTCGAGCAGGGCAAACATGCGCTCCATGTCGATCGCACCTTGCTTGATCTGGCGGTAGGTGAAGCCGAGCATGTTGAGCGGGATCGACAATTGCAGCAGCAGGGTATTGACCAGCACGAGATCGCCGACCGAGAGCTTGTGCGATACCACACCCGCGGCAGCCATCGCCATCAACGCGGTCAGGCCGGCGGCGATCACCAGCGCCTGTGCACTGTTGAGCACGGCGAGCGAGCTTTCGGTTTTCACCGCGGCGTCTTCGTAACGGCGCAGTTCAGCATCGTAGCGGCGCGCCTCGAAATCCTCGTTGCCGAAATACTTCACCGTTTCGTAGTTGAGCAGGCTGTCGACCGCGCGCGCATTGGACAGGCTTTCCACCTCGTTCATCGCGCGCACGCCGGCGGTGCGCCATTCGCTGATCCAGATCGTTGCAGCGATGTAGATCACCATGGTGGCGAGGGTCACGACGGCGTAGCGCCAGTCCAGCTCGCGCAACAACAGCGCGGTGACTAGGCCGATCTCGACCAGCGTCGGCAGGATGTTGAATACCACCCAGCCGAGCAGGTTGTACACGCCACGCGTGCCGCGCGAGATGTCGCGGCCGACGCCGCCGGTGTGGCGCTCCAGGTGAAAGCGCAGCGACAAGGCGTGCAGGTGACGAAACGCTTCCACGCCCGAGGAACGCATCGCGCGCTGCGCGACGCGTTCGAAGATCGTATCGCGCAATTGCCCGAACAGGGTGCCGACCAGACGCAACAGGCCGTAGCCGGCGATCAATGCGATCGGCACGGTCAGCATCGCGATGCGCGGATCCAGATGATCGACGATCGCCTTGAGCGACAGCGGCACGCCGATGGTGGCGATCTTGGCCACGATCAGCAGGCCCAGGGAAATCACGATGCGCCAGCCGTGCTCGCGCAGATAAGGCGAGAGCCGGCGCAGGGTTGAAGGAATCGAAGCGGAGGATTTATGCATCGGATTCAGGTGTGGGCGATGACGGCGTTCGCAAGCCGCTTCAATTGTATCGGCGTATGATCGGCATTCCGCAACCGCTGGAGAAACGCCATGCGCATCGTCCTTGTCGCAGCCATTGCCCTGATTTGTGCGTCAGCCGTGGCGCAGGATGCGGCCAAGCCGGCGGCGATGGCAAATCCGGCCGCGCCGAAAGACGCCAGGGTCTTCATCGTTTCACCAAAAAATGGCGCCAGCGTTGGTCAGGACGTACACGTCGTGTTTGGCGTCAAGGGCATCAAGGTCGCACCGGCTACCGACACCGCGTCCGGCACAGGCCATCATCATCTGCTCATCGACGTCAAGGAACTGCCGCCGCTTGATGCACCGATTCCCGCCGACGCGAACCACAAGCATTACGGCAAGGGCCAGACCGAGGACACGATCCACCTGCTGCCCGGCGACCACACCCTGCAACTGGATTTCGCCGATTACCGGCACGTGCAGTTCAATCCGCCGCTGGTGTCGAAAAAGATCACGATTCATGTGAAGTGATAGTTTTTGGCGCGCGCTTCCGTTAATTGCAATTTTCGGATGGAGTGCGGCAATGAACGTCAGCAGCATCGGATCTGCGTGGGTGGACGTGCTGTTCAAGCAACTCAGCATGTTGCTGATCATGCTGTCCGCCAACAGCGCGTTTGCAGTCGGCTTCAGCGCTACCGGTTCGCTAGCGACGGCGCGTCGTCTGCATACTGCTGTCACCTTGACCACGGGCAAAGTGCTGGTGGCGGGTGGGTACAGCGCCACCGGCAGCGATCTCAACAGCGCCGAGTTGTATGACCTGACGACGGGGCATTGGTCATCCGCTGGCACTTTTGCCGGACCACGTTTTTGGCATGCCGCGAGTGCGCTGGCTGGCGGCAAGGCATTGGTGATTGGTGGGCATAATAACAGTGCAACAAACGGCGTCTTGAATAGCGTCGAACTCTACGATTCGGCGCAAAGCCTGCAAAACGCATGGAATCCGACTGGTTCTCTCGGTACTGCGCGATTCAACTTTACCGCCACCTTGTTACAGTCAGGCAAGGTGCTGGTGGTAGGCGGTCAAGATGACGCCGGCGACGTATTCAGCAGTTGCGAGCTTTACGATCCGACGACGGGGCAGTGGACAGCGACAAACGGATTCCTCGGCACGGCGCGCGATTCGCACACCGCCACGCTATTGGTCTCGGGCAACGTGTTGGTGGTTGGCGGCTTTGGCAGTAGCGGAAGTTCCTTGAAAACTGCCGAGGTATACGACCCCGTCGCCGATTCCTGGACGCCGACCGCCAATTCGCTTTCGGACTATCGGGTGAATCATGCGGCGACTCTGCTGCCATCCGGCAAAGTGTTGGTAACCGGTGGGCAGGGGCCGCTCTCAAGCGCTGAGTTGTACGACCCTGCCTCGAATACCTGGTCGTCCGCCCAGTCCATGCACGATGCCCGGCAAGATCACACGTCAACGCTTCTGCCAATCGGACTGGTGCTGGTGGCGGGAGGTGATCAGGGATCGACCGCCTTGATCGGCGCTGAGTTGTACGATCCGGTGTCGAATTCGTGGTCGAACGCCGGCAGCCTTGTCACGGCGCGCGAAAACCATACCGCCAATCTGCTACCGAACGGGCTGGTGCTGATCACTGGCGGCTCCACGTCAGTTGCCAGTGGAGGCACGACGCTCGGCAGCACCGAGTTGTACACCGCCGATCGGATCTTCGCGAACAACTTCGACGGAACGCAGACGAAGTATCCCTGACGATTTTTATTTCGATAAGTCGACCGCATACACCGCCGTGCCATCGCCGTTGTCCTTGACCAGCGCGACGTTGTCAATGCCATCGTCATGTGCGATGTCGAGCTTGCCGGCGGCGGAAGTGAAGATCACCGGACCTGCGGTTTTGACTTTCGCGAAATGCCAGTTGCGCATAGCGCCGAAGTCCTTGCGCGTGATCTCGCGCGCCGCGCGCACGTAGTCGATCAGCACATCGCGATTCGCGTCGGGCGCGAACAGCACCACATTGCTGCCGTCGAGTCCGGGGAATCCGCCGCCGCCGCTGGCGCGGTAGTTGTTGGTCACGACGATGAAGGGCGTCTCTGGGTTCAGCGGCTGGCCGGCATAACGCAGATCCACGATGCGCTCGCCGACCGGCCTGGTCACGTCGATGGTGTAGGTCAGGGCGCCCCCGCTTGAATCGGCTTGCAACACGTCGAAGTTGTAGGTCGGATAACGCCGGTTGATGAGTTCCTGCGGTTCCTTTTTTGCCGGATCGATGCGGTTGAACCACTGCGCGGATTTCTCCAGCCACGCTTTCACCCCGGCACCGGTGATCTTCACTGCGGTCAGGGTGTTCGGATAGAGGTAGAGGTCGGCCGCGTTGTTGATCGCGAGCGGGCCGGCCGGTACGTCGGTGTAGTCGTTCGGTCCGCCGAAGCCGGCCTTGAACGGCGCGGCGGCGGACAGCACCGGGACGTCGCGGTACTGCGGCAGGTTCGCCCGGATGTACTTTTGCACATAGTCGCGCTGCGCGGTGCTGACCAGCGTCAGCGCCGAGGTATCGCCCGCGGCGACGAAGTACGTGGTCATCGCGAAATCGCTGCGTCCGATCGGTGTCTTGACGTAGGCGATGGTGGCCGCGTGTTCCGGCGCGACGATCTGCGCGATGCCCTCGTCGGGTTCGACGGCGGACTTGCCGCGCGGCTCGACCAGGCGCACTTCCGAGTGCGTCGCGCCGCGATCCACCTGCCAACGCCCGTTGGTGTGGACGAGGTGCAGGTCGATCACGCCGATGGCCTTGCCGAAGAAATCGCCCATCACCGTCGGCACGCCGTTGACGAAGCCGCGTTCGTTGTCCACGTCGGGCATGTGCGCGTAATGCGATTTTGCATTGCCGGGATCGGGGAAGATCTGGTGCGAGTGGCCGGTGAGCATGACGTCGATGCCCGGCACCTGGGCCAGGTACCAGTCCGCGTTTTCCATTTCCGGCGTGTACGGTGCGGTGTTGATGCCGCCATGGACGATGGCAACGACGATGTCCGCGCCGGCCTTGCGTACTTCCGGCACGTATTTCCTGGCCGCCTCGACCACACCCATCACCGTGACCTTGCCCTCGAGGTTGCGCTTGTCCCAATTCAGGATCGGCGGCGGCGTGAACCCGACCACGCCAATCCGGATCGTCGCCTCGCGCTCACTGCCGTCCGGCGCGTGCACGCGGATCGTGCGCGTGAGGATGCGCCACGGCGAGTACAGCGGTTTGCCGGTTTGCGCGCTGAACACGTTGGCCAGCACGAGCGGAAAATCCGGACCCTTGCAATGTTCGACGGGAACGTTGCTTGCGTTGTACGGCGTGCCGGTCACCTGGCTGAGGAACGGCAGGCCGTAATTGAATTCGTGGTTGCCGATTGTGCCGGCATCGTAGTGCAGCGTGTCCATCGCCTTGTAGATCGCCAATTCCTGGCCGCAGGACGGCTTGTGCACCAGCGCCTGGTAATCGGCGAGCGCTGTGCCCTGGATGGTGTCGCCGGCATCGAACAGCAGGGTGTTCGCGAATTCCTTGCGTGCCGCGTGGATCAGCGTAGCCGCGCGCTCCAGTCCGAGGCTCGCATCCGGCGCGAGCTTGTAATAGTCGTAGCTCATCGCGTTGGAGTGCAGGTCGGTGGTTTCGAGCACGCCGATTTGCGCGCGCGTGCCATCGGTTGGGCGCGTTGCGAGCGATGTACAAGCGGCGAGGGCAAGCGCGCAGGCAAGCAGGAGTGCGATTCGTTTCATGGGATGACAGACTGGAATTGATCCGGAATTATCGCGCATCTGCTAACCTTGCAGGCCGTTTACGCGCGATTTTTACAATGACCGTACGCACGCGTTTTGCTCCCAGTCCCACCGGCTACCTGCACATCGGCGGCGCACGCACCGCGTTGTATTGCTGGCTGGAGGCGCGCCATCGCGGCGGCCAGTTCATCCTGCGCGTCGAAGACACCGACCGCGAGCGTTCCACCGACGAGGCCGTCAAGGCCATTCTCGACGGCATGAACTGGCTCGGACTGGACTACGACGAGGGTCCGTTCTACCAGACCCTGCGCATGGACCGTTACCGCCAGGTCGCCGAGGAACTCGTGCGCGCGGGCAAGGCCTACTACGCCTACGAAACGAAAGAAGAGCTGGATGCGGTGCGCGCCCGGCAGATGGAACAGAACCTCAAGCCGCGCTATGCCGGCGCCTATCGTGAACAGAATGCGCCGCTGCGCGACGATCCGAATCGGGTGATCCGCTTCCGCAATCCGGCGACGGGCTCCGTCGTGTTCAACGACAAGGTCAAGGGCCGCATCGAGTGGAGCAACGACGAACTCGACGACCTTGTCATGGTGCGTTCGGACGGATTTCCGACCTACAACTTCGCCGTCGTCGTCGACGACATCGACATGCGCGTGAACGAGGTGATCCGCGGCGACGACCACGTCAACAACACGCCGCGCCAGATCAACATCTACA